>FSYX01000316.1_pt1 | contig 16345 bp, 13 predicted proteins | sample 1638671 | NCBI WGS metagenome assembly FSYX01 (sample SAMEA3914813, study PRJEB12502) | metagenome | biome: forest; material: soil | place: Canada | collected 2011-07-07 | depth 0.3 m
TCATTGGGCAAGGTTATTGGACATCGCTCCGAGACACTCCTTCGCCGCGGGGAGCTTTCGCCTCAGAATCGCCTCAGAATCGACGCAGAATCGACTCGGGATCAGACGAAGGCGGCCTCGCCGGTGATGCTGCGGCCCACGATGAGAGTGTTCATCTCGCGCGTGCCCTCGTAGGAGTACAGGGCTTCTGCGTCGGCGAAGAATCGGATGACGTCGTAGTCGATGACGATTCCGTTGCCGCCGAGGATTTCGCGACACCATGCGACCGTCTCGCGCATCCGTGCCGTTGCGAAGGCTTTCGCCAGGGCAGAATGCTCGTCGAGCTGTTCGCCGCGATCGAGCATCTCGGACACGCGGGTGCAGAGGGCGATGCTGGCCGTGATGTTGCCCAACGACTTGACGAGCAGGTCCTGAATCAGCTGGTGGGATGCGAGCGGTTTGCCGAACTGCACCCGCTCTTTCGCATAGCGCAGGGCGGCCTCATAGGCGCCGACGGCGACCCCGACGGCAGCCCACGCGACCTCGGCGCGGGTCAGGCGCAGCACCTTCGCGGTGTCTTTGAAGCTGTTCGCGTTCTGCAGCCGGAGGCGTTCGGGAACGACGACGTTCTCGAGCGTGATATCGGCGTTCTGCACCATGCGCAGAGATTGCTTGCCCTCGATCTTGGTCGCCGTGTATCCGGGGGTCGAGGTGGGCACGATGAATCCCTTGACCTGGCCGTCTTCGGCGCTTTTCGCCCAGATGATGGTGATGTCGCTGAACGTCGCATTTCCGATCCATCGCTTGGACCCGTTGAGCACCCAGTTGTCGCCGTCTCGGGTCGCGATGGTTTGCAGACCGCGAGCGGAATCGGATCCCGACTGCGGCTCGGTGAGGCCGAACGCACCGAGCACCTCGCCGGACGCCAGCTTGGGCAGCCACTCGGCACGCTGCTCAGGCGACCCGGTGACCCCGAGGGCCCCGACCACGAGGCCGTTCTGCACGCCGACGTATGTGCTGACGCTCGCGTCCACGCGAGCCAGCTCGAGAGCCACCCAGCCACGGAACACGGCGGAATTCTCGAAGGCGCGGGTCTCTTCGAAGCCCAGGCCGATCACGTCGCGTCCGTGCAGGCCGGGAATGATGGAGCGCGGAAACTCCGCCTTCTCCCAGTGCTCGTTGACGATGGGCTTGACGTCGACCTCGAGGTACGCCCGCAGTTCGGCGATGAACTCCTTCTCCCGCTCGGTGAGGAGGGATTCATAACCGTAGAAATCGCTGGCGAGAGGTTCGAAGGCCATAGTTGCTCCATTGCGTTCGGTGTGCGCCGCTGCGTGGTGCGGACACGGTTCAGGTCGTGGCCCAGCCTACGAAAGCGCCTCGGTGCAGACAAAGGTGATTGGTAGTTTGGTCTAACGATCGAAAGGGACCACCACGGATGTTTGTGCGCATCGGCAATACCCCCCGCGACTACGCCTGGGGGTCGACGACTGCGATCGCTGCGCTTCTGGGTTCCCGGCCGAGCGGTGCGCCCGAGGCGGAACTCTGGCTCGGAGCCCATCCCGGATCGCCGAGCATTGTGCTCGACCCCGCTGCGACGGGCGGTGCGGGCGATCTGGCCGAATGGATCGCGCGCGATCCGGTGACCGCTCTCGGTCGGGCTGACCGCTCCGCTGCAGGCGGCCCACCCGGGTTGCCCTATCTCCTGAAAGTTCTCGCCGCGGCCGGTCCGCTCTCGCTTCAGGCGCATCCGTCGAGCGCCCAGGCTCGAGCCGGCTTCGAGCGCGAGAATGCGGCGGGGATTCCGCTCGACTCTGCCGAGCGTAGCTACAAAGATCCGCTGCACAAGCCGGAACTCATTTATGCGCTCAGCGAGACGTTCGAGGCCTTGTGCGGGTTTCGGGCCCCGAGCGAGAGCGCGCGGGTCCTCGGAGGGTTCGCCGACGTGTCCGAAGACGCTGGCCGTGCCGTCATCCAGCGTCTGAGCGCGATGCTTCTCGACGCTCCCGCCGAGAGAGCGCTTCGTGAGGCGACCGCGTGGCTGCTGAGTGGCGACCCGGTAGTGGGAGGGCTCGTCTCGGCCGTCGTCTGTGCGGCCGAAGAGTTGGGTGAGCGCGCCCAGCCCGAGCAGTCGGACCACGACCTGTCGTTCGAGGTGGCGCGCGCCGTCGACACGGTCAGGCTGCTCTCCCGAGCTTTCCCCGGCGATCCGGGGATCGTCCTCGCGCTTCTCCTCAACCGGGCCACCCTGAGGCGAGGAGAAGTGCTCTACCTGCCCGCTGGGAATATTCACGCCTACCTCTCCGGACTCGGGATCGAGCTGATGGCGGCCTCGGACAACGTGCTCCGAGGCGGCCTCACCGGCAAACGGATCGACGTTCCGGAGCTACTCGCCGTTCTGGATTTCGCGCCGCTGCACGTGTCGACGCTTGCGCCGGACACGAGTGAGGCCGGACTCTCCGTCTACCGACCGGATGTGCCCGATTTCGCGCTGGACGTCGTGACCGTCGGGGCAGCCGTGCCGACGACGACGGTCCGTATCCCGGGGCCGGCGATCGCGATCTGCACCGCCGGAGAGGTCGACCTGCGAGGCGTTCACGGAAGTATCCGCTTGACCAGGGGCGGTGCGGTGTACATCACGCTGGACGAGGAACGACTGGTCGCATCCGGCGCCGGGGAAGTGTTCATCGCGGTCCCCAACGGCTGACCTCGGCGGAGTGTGACTGAATGCTGCACAGCGCGACCGGGCCACGGGGCGGCACGATAGGGTTTCGGTGGTTCTGAGGAGAGCGACTATGGCGTGGTTGGTCACAGGTGGAGCGGGCTACATCGGCGCGCACGTGGTGCGTGCCTTCGTCGAGGAGGGCATCGAGGTCGTCGTCGTCGACGATCTGTCGAGCGGTCACGCGGAGTTCGTACCGCCGACGGTGCCGTTCTATCGTGGCACCCTGCTCGATGGTCAGCTCCTGGAGACGATCTTTCGCGAGAACACCATCGCCGGCGTTGTGCACGTCGCCGGATTCAAGTACGCCGGAGTCTCCGTGCAGCGTCCTCTGCACACCTATGAGCAGAACGTCACCGCGACGGCGACGTTGCTCGCTGCCATGCAGGAGGCGGCGGTCGATGCGATCGTCTTCTCGTCGAGCGCCGCGGTCTACGGCACGCCAGACACTGATCTCGTGACGGAGACGACGCCGAAGTCGCCCGAATCGCCGTACGGGGAGTCGAAACTGATCGGGGAGTGGCTGCTCCGCGACCAGGGCATCGCCGCCGGTCTGCGCCACACGTCGTTGCGGTACTTCAACGTGGTCGGTTCGGGGCCGGACGACCTGCGTGACACCAGCCCGCACAATCTCTTTCCGATGGTGTTCGACGCTTTGGTGGAGGGCAGGACCCCCCGCATCAACGGCGACGACTATGCGACTCCGGATGGCACGTGCGTCAGGGACTACATCCACGTGTCCGACCTCGCCGTATCGCACGTCGCCGCGGCGAAGCGACTGGATGCAGGACTCGCGATCGAGCCTGTCTACAACCTGGGAAGCGGTGACGGGGTCTCGGTCGGCGAAATCATGACCGCGGTGGGTGCTGTGACCGGAATTTCCTTTACCCCAGAAGTGGGGCCGCGACGCGCGGGCGACCCGGCGCGTATCGTCGCCTCAGGCGAACTCGCCGCACGCGACCTGGATTGGCGTATGCGGCACTCGCTGACCGAGATGGTGGCCAGCGCATGGGCTGCACGGCAGGCCGTTTCCTGAGGATTCTCAGCAAACAGGGGTAGAACGCCCGGGCGTGTCGCGATTGTTGCGGTCCATCGGCGCGTCGCAAACTCTCGAGGCCGAGTTGAGGCTTTACGATTCGCGACTTGACGCCAACCTAACTACAACGGTGTAATTACTAAGAACACGTTCACTGACGTGGATGCACTACATGGGTGGGAGATCGATATGGCTGGTCCCGAATATCGCTCTGGGGTTCCCGACGACTGGTTTGTCGATCCCGTCAAGCTGGGGGTGCCTGGGGTCCGATCGACCGTCGGCGATGACAATCCGCTGGCCTGGCAGACCGATTCACTGTGCGCGCAGACAGACCCTGAGGCCTTCTTCCCCGAAAAGGGCGGATCGACCCGGGATGCGAAGAAGATCTGCGCATCCTGCGAAGTTCGGGCCCAGTGCCTGGAGTACGCACTCGCCAACGACGAGCGGTTCGGCATCTGGGGCGGTCTCTCCGAGCGCGAGCGCCGGAAACTTCGTAAGCGCGCCGGCTGATTTCCGGCGCGCCCGTCGGCTGACTGGAGAACAGCGGACGCCAACTTAGGCTGTCTCCGATGTATCCGAGAGTCACAGCCATCATTGTCGCCCGAAGTGGAGGCGACCACCTTCAGCGCACTCTCGACGCCCTCGCTTCACAGACGAGGCCGCCCGATGTGATCGTTGCGGTGGACTGCGCGTCGAAAGACGGTACGGCCGAGATGCTCGCAGCGTTCGGGCCGACCCATCTCCTCTCCGTCGGCGAGAAACTGCCGTTCGGTGCTGCGATCGCCACCGGCGTCCGTGTCACTCCGCAGCCGACCACCGACCACGAGTGGCTCTGGCTGCTCGCGCAGGACACCGCGCCGGAACCGACCGCCCTCGAAACGCTGCTCGGCGCGGTCGAGGTGTCACCGTCGGTCGCTGCCGCCGGTCCGAAACTGGTCGAATGGGACGACCCGGCGTTCATCCGCGAACTCGGCGAGGCCATGACCCAGTTCGGCGCTGCCGTGCCACTCGTCGAGAACGAACTCGATCAGGCCCAGCATGACGGCTTGAGCGATGTCCTGGCCGTGTCGCCCGCTGGGCTCATCGTGCGCCAATCGCTGTGGGACAAGCTCGGTGGGTTCGACCCGGCATTGCCGACCATCGACGACGGACTCGACTTCTGCGTGCGGGTGCGGCTCGCCGGGTTCCGCGTGGTGCTGGTACCGACGGCACGGGTTGCATTCGCGGGCGACGGCGTTGCCGGCCCTTCCGCCTCGCGCAAGGGCCGGGTGCGCCGGCGACTGTTCCGCGAGCGGAGAACTGCCCAGCTGCACCGGCGGATGGTCTATGCGCCTGCCGCGGCCGTTCCCATCCACTGGCTGAGTCTGGTGCCGTTGGCGGTCTTCCGTTCGATCGGGCGGATCGTCCGAAAAGAGCCGGGTGCGATCGGCGGCGAGTTCGCCGCGGCGTTCCGCACGGCGTTCGCGGGCATCCGGGTGAGCTCTGCGCGGCGAACTCTCGCCCGCAACAGGGTGGTCGGCTGGGCGGCGATTGCGCCGCTGCGCATCCCGATCGCCGAAGTGAGGCGTGCACGTGCGCTGAAGCGCGAAGCCGCCTATGTCGGCCAACGCGGCGAGCGGCGCGACCTCGACTTCTTCTCCGGAGGCGGTGCCTGGACCGTGCTCGCTGCCGCAGTGATCGGCGTCGCGATCCTCTTTCCCCTGCTGGGTGCGACCGCGCTCAGCGGGGGTGGGCTGCTGCCGCTGTCGCAGACGGTCCCGGAACTCTGGGCGACGCTCGGCTACGGCTGGCGCGATGTCGGTCTCGGATTCGTGGGAGCCGCAGACCCGTTCTCAGCTGTGCTGGCCGTGCTCGGATCGCTCACGTTCTGGCAGCCGTCATTCTCCCTCGTGGCCCTCTATCTGGTCGCGCTACCGCTTGCGGCACTGGGTGCGTGGCTGTTCGCGTCTCGCCTGACCGAACGGCCGGGGCTGCGCGCATTTGCGGCTCTCGCGTGGGCGATCGCCCCCACCCTCCTCGCCGCCATGCAGGCCGGGAGGCCATCGGCGATGCTCGCCCACATTCTGATTCCCTGGCTGTTCTACGCCGGCCTCGCCGCGTCGCGATCGTGGGCTGCCGCAGGCACCACCGCGCTCCTGGCTGCCGCCACGGCCGCGAGCGCGCCATCGCTCATTCCTGCGCTGCTGGTGATCTGGCTGATCGCGCTCGGGCTGAGCCGTCGTCGGTTCGCCCGCCTGATCGTGGTGCTGTTGCCGGCGGCTGTGCTGTTCGCCCCCCTCGTCTGGCAGCAGATACAGCGTGGTGCGTGGCTGTCGATCTTCGCGGATCCAGGAGTGCCGGTTCAGGGGCGTCCGGTGCCTGCGTGGCAGCTCGCGCTCGGTTTTCCCGACGGCACGCTGGGCGGATGGCACACGATCGACGTGTCCTGGATCTCCGGCACCACATTGAGCATCGTGGTCGCGGTACTGCTCGCGCCTGTGGCGATCCTCGCCGTCCTTTCGCTCTTCCTCCGCGGATCGACACGAGCCGTCGTAGCGCTGATTGTCGCGCTGCTCGGGTTCGCGACCGCGGTCGCCGCGACTCTGATCTCCGTGAGCGTGGCATCGTCGGTCGCGGTGTCGATCTGGCCGGGGGCGGGAGTCAGCCTGTACTGGTTCGGGCTGGTCGCGTCTGCCGTGATCGGGCTCGGTGCCATCGGCCGCTTCGCTGTGCTCCCGGCATTCGCGACCCTCGTCACTGTGGCGATCGCGGCCACTCCCGTCGCGATCGCGATGCCGGCGGAGGCCTCGTCAGTCAGTGCGAGCGATGGCAGGACCCTACCGGCCGTCGTGACGGCCAAAGCGTCGACGCAGCCGAGAACAGGGACGCTTCGGATCACACCGCAGCCGGGCGGGGGAATCGCCTCCGAGATCGTGCGCGGCGTAGGGCAGAACTTGAACGAACAGAGCACACTCAGTAGCACCGACCGTGTGATGGCCGCGAACGAGTCCTCGCTCGCGCTTCTCGCAGGAAACCTGGCCTCGCAGAGCGGATACGACGCTTCGCCCCAGTTGAGATCGCTCGGAATCGACTACGTGCTGCTCGCGCCGCCCGCCGCGTCGACCGGAGCCAAGGCCACGCCAGCGGCTCAGAACACAGATCGGCGCGCGGCGACTGCGCTCGACGCCAACGCTGTTCTGGTACCGATCGGGCTCACGGCCACGGGGCGACTGTGGGGCTTCGAGAGCGGCTCGACCGACGTGCCGCCCGCGGCGCAGATCCCCGCCGATGCCGGCGGTTCGTGGCGGACGATCGTCCTGCTCGTGCAGGGGATCGTGGTAGGGCTCGTCTTGCTGTTGTCGATCCCGACCGGTCGCGCCTACGACCGCCTCGCGGCCGAGTCGCCGCACCGGCGGCCCGACGAACCGGTCCCCGATGACGAGCTGGATGCCGATGCCGATGCCGAAGCGGAAGCAGAAGCCGACGCGGATGACGAACCGGTCGTGCACACCGAACCGGACGCTGATGCAGACGCCGTCCTGGACGCTGAGGATACAGAACCTGCGGATGCGGAACCTGCAAACGAAACCGACGCCGATGCATCCAACGGTCGCGAAAGCGTGACCGACGGCATTGACGACGACGCGCGAGCGAGCGTCGAACGCGACGTGGAGCCCGTCGCCGCACGTGCGGGCGGAGGCGACCATGTCGAGTAAGCGCGGAGTCGCGCGTGAGAGCGCGCGTGCCATCGCCGGCTTGGTCGGAATCGGTGTCGCAGCGCTCGCCATCGCCGGGGCGACCTGGCTGCCCCTCCCCAGTTTCAGCGTGACTCCGCCCTCGTCGACAGTCGTACCGGTCCCCTCCGATCAGCAGCGCGTCTGCCCTGGCCCGCTTCTCGCGCTCGCCGCAGACTCGAGTGCTGCCACTAAGGCGTCGGCGGTCGGAATCGTGTCAACCCAATACGGAACCAGCGCGGGATCGGATGCCCAGACCCAGCCGCTCGCGCCCGTCGACGATCCACAGGGCGACCTGAACGGTGCGCCCCAGATCGTGACGGTGCCGTCACCGTCAGCCTCGGCGAAGCCGCCGCTCATCGCCGCCGCCCAGACCCAGACGGTGCACCTGGACGACTTCGCGGGATTCGCAGCGGCTTCGTGCGGCGAGGCCGACTCCGACAGCTGGCTGGTCGCAGGAGCCACGACTCTCGGGCAGACCAGTCTCGTTCTGCTCTCCAACCCGAGCACCGTGCAAGCGACGGTCGATCTCACGATCTATTCGGAGACCGGCCCGGTGTCGTCCCCCGGCTCAACCGGGATCGTCGTCGCGGCGGGCACTCAGCGGATCATCCCCCTTGCCGGGCTTGCGCCGAACGTGGCGGCTCCTGTCGTGCACGTCGTGGCGGTCGGGGGTCGCATCCTCGCTTCGATGGAGCAGAGCGACATCGTCGGCATCGATCCGCGGGGGGTCGAACTGGCCGGCGCAACACGACCGCCCGCGCAGCATCAGGTCATCGCCGGAATGGCCGTCCGTTCCATCAACGCCTTGGTGGCGGCGCAGAGCGGCGAGGCGTACGGCAGCGACCTGCCTGCAGTGCGGGTGCTGGTTCCCGGCACCGAGGAAGCGACCATCCGGGTCGGTGCTGTCGGCGAGACTGGAACCTCCGCGGGCAACTCGTACTCGGCGACGGTGAAGCCGGGTGTGGTGACCGAGATCCCGCTCGATCACCTCATTGACGGCAACTATACGGTCAGCATCGATTCGACCAAGCCGATCGTCGCTGCCGCGCGAACGTCCACTGTAAACGGCAAAGCGCACGACTTCGGGTGGTTCGTCGCCTCCGATCCGGTCGCCGACACGTTCCTGGCGGCCATCCCAGCAGGCCCCGGCGCGACACTGCATTTCGCAAGCAGCGGTGAGGAATCGCCGGCGTCGACCGTGAAGATCGTGCATGGAGGAACGACGTCTACACTCAAGGTTCCGGGGGGAGGGGCAGCCGGCCTTTCACTCCCATCGGCCGGAATGTACACGATAACGGGCGCCGCGGGGCTGTACGTGTCGACCAGTTTCGCCGCCGCTGGATCGCTGTCGTCCTTCGCGATCAACCCGCCCGGGCCCCTCGCTTCGCCGATCGTCGTCTATCCGAAATAGCCAGACGGCAGCCGTCTGAGCGGCCGCGTGACCTGTCGCGATCAGAAGTGGCGGAATCGTTCTGGCGCGAGGTCCCAGGGATCTTTGCCCAGGAGTTCGGCCACAGCGCGGAACACGCAGCTCTCCACCACCATCCGCTGGTGAAGTTCGTCGTTGCGATGCAACTTGCTGAGTCGTTGGATCGGCACGCGGAACAGGATGATGCGGCGTTCGAGCGGGTACACGCGCCATCGCTCCACTCCATCGGCGCCGACGGCGTTGATGGGGGCCGCCGCAACCTCGAAGCGTACGTGTTCGAGCTCCGCAGGCCAGATGCCTTTCAAATAGTCCGCGGTCGCAGCGACCGTCATATCGAACAGGTCGATTCGATTGTGCAGCATCGGCAGATGAGGACCCGTGACGGGGCCGCGTGCTCCCCGCCCGTGACGGTTTCTCCACGTCGCGGTGGTCGGTTGCTCACTGCTTGCGCGGCGGGAACGGGGCATGTCGTCATCCTACGACGCCGGTGCTCGGGTAGTCTGAGCGCGATGCTGACCCGACCGTGTTCCCGCGTGGCATGCTCCCGTGATGCGGTGGCGACACTCACCTACGTCTATGCGGATTCGATGGTCGTTCTCGGTCCGCTCAGCATCTCGCATGAGCCGCACACTTACGACCTCTGCGCGATCCACGCCGAACGCCTGTCCGCCCCCAAGGGGTGGCAGGTGGTGCGCCACTCGGTGTTTCGCGAAGTAGGTTAAACCTCGTGAACACTGCGCTAACGCCCGACGAGATCCGTTCGAACCTCGATGCATCGGTCAAGACCTACGATGTGCGCGGCCTCGTCGGCGAGACGCTGACGGCCGAGATGGTCCAAGCGATCGGAGCGGGTTTCGTCGACGAGATCGGCGCCTCGGGCAAAGATGTGGTGATCGGCCATGACATGCGCGATTCGTCTCCGGTTTTCGCCGCAGCCTTTGCCGACGGTGTGCGCGCCCGGGGAGCCGACGTCGTATCGATCGGGCTCTGCTCGACAGACGAGTCGTATTTCGCATCCGGATATCTGGGCGCGGCCGCGGCCATGTTCACCGCGAGCCATAACCCGGCGACCTACAACGGCATCAAGATGTCGCGCGCCGGTGCTCAGGGCATCAGCCGCGACACCGGGCTGGCAGCCGTGCGCGTGCGAGCCGAGGCGTACCTCATCGACGGGCTCGAGACCGTAGCCGAGCCCGGCGGCATTCGCGAGCTCGACGTGCTTGCAGACTATGCGGCCTACCTGCGCGGGCTGGTCGACCTGTCCGGCATCCGCCCGATCAAGATCGTCGTCGATGCCGGCAACGGGATGGGCGGGCTCACCGTTCCCGCAGTGCTTGGTGAAGCGGCCGGACTTCCTGCACTGCCGATCGAGATCGTGCCGCTGTACTTCGAGCTCGACGGCACGTTCCCCAACCACGAGGCCAACCCGCTCGAGCCGGCAAACCTCGTCGACCTTCAGAAAGCCGTCGTGGCGCACGGGGCCGACTTGGGGCTCGCGTTCGACGGAGACGCCGATCGCTGCTTCGTGGTGGATGAGAGAGGCGATGCCGTCAACCCGTCAGCCGTCGCTGCGATCGTGGCGCTGCGTGAGATCACGCGCGTGCGCGCGGCGGACCCCGACGCCGACATTGTGGTCATCCACAACCTGATCACCTCGAACATCGTGCCAGAGACGATCTTGGCGGCGGGGGCGACCCCGGTTCGCACGCGCGTCGGCCACTCGCTCATCAAGGACGCGATGCGCGAAACGGGTGCCATCTTCGGCGGAGAACATTCGGCGCACTACTACTTCCGCGACTTCTGGAGCGCTGACAACGGGATGCTCGCGGCGATGCACCTGCTCGCCGAGTTCGGTAACCAGGACGGTCCGCTTTCGGTGCTGTCCGATGCGTACGACCCCTACGAGCTTTCCGGAGAAATCAACTCGACTGTGGAAGACGTGCCGGCCGCGTTCACCCGGATCGTCGAGGCGTTCACCGGGCGCGGAGACTTCGATGAGCTCGACGGGCTGACCGTCACCGGTCTGGTCGCCCAGGACGAGCCGTTCTGGTGGTTCAGCGTGAGGCCGTCGAATACTGAGCCGTTGCTGCGGCTCAATGTCGAAGCGGCGGATGTCGCAACCATGAAGCGTATCCGCGACGAAGTGCTGGCACTCATCCGCGCATAGTGCGCTGACCTCGAACGATCCGTCGACATCGAACGTCCGGAGCGTGCGACGGATGCGAGAATGGGGGAATGGTCAACGCTCCTTCCGCCGCCGGAACCTCAACGTCGCTCCCGTTCAAAGTCGCCGACCTTCAGCTCGCCGAAGCCGGACGGCACCAGATTCGCCTCGCAGAGAACGAAATGCCGGGACTCATGTCGCTGCGTGAAGAGTTCGGTGCCAGCAGGCCGCTCGCCGGCGCCCGCATCGCCGGTTCGCTGCACATGACCGTGCAGACCGCCGTGCTCATCGAAACTCTCGTCGCGCTGGGCGCGCAGGTGCGCTGGGCGAGCTGCAACATCTTCTCTACCCAGGACGACGCTGCAGCGGCGATCGCCGTCGGGCCGAACGGCACGGTGGATTCTCCCGCAGGCGTTCCCGTCTATGCATGGAAGGGTGAGACGCTCGAAGACTACTGGTGGTGCACCCAGCAGATCTTCGACTGGTCCGCCGAGGCGGCAGATCAGGGCGCCGACTGGATCGGGCCAAACCTCATCCTCGACGACGGCGGCGACGCGACACTGCTGGTGCACACCGGCCGTGAATTCGAACTCGCCGGTGCCGTGCCGGCAGATGCTCCCGGCGACAGCCACGAGTACCGCGTGATCCTGGCCGCCCTGCGCGAATCGCTCGCTACCTCATCCGACCGCTGGACCCGCACGGCCGCAGACATCATCGGAGTCACCGAAGAGACGACCACAGGCGTTCACCGTCTGTACGAACTGGCACGCGACGGCAAGCTGCTGTTCCCGGCGATCAACGTGAACGACTCGGTCACCAAGAGCAAGTTCGACAACAAGTACGGCATCCGGCACTCGCTGCCCGACGGTCTCAACCGTGCGACCGACGTGCTCATCGGCGGAAAGGTCGTCTTCGTCGCCGGATACGGGGATGTCGGAAAGGGCGCCGCCGAAGCCTTGCGCGGTCAGGGCGCTCGCGTCATCGTCAGCGAGATCGACCCGATCAACGCGCTCCAGGCCGCGATGGACGGCTATCAGGTGGCGCGCCTCGAATCGGTGGTCGATCAGGTCGACATCTTCATCACCGGCACCGGCAACCTCAACGTGATCACCACCGATCACATTCTCGCGATGAAGCACCAGGCGATCGTCGCCAACGTGGGTCACTTCGACAACGAGATCGACATGGCCGGACTCGAGACGCTGGCCGGTGTCACCAAGATCGAGATCAAGCCGCAGGTGCACGAATGGCGGCTGCCGAACGGCCGCAGCGTGCTCGTGCTCTCCGAAGGCCGCCTGATGAACCTGGGCAACGCGACCGGGCACCCGAGCTTCGTGATGAGCAACTCGTTCACGAATCAGGTGCTCGCCCAGCTCGAACTCTATGTGTCGCCGGAGAAATATCCGATCGGCGTCTACGTGCTGCCGAAACACCTCGACGAGAAGGTGGCCCGTCTGCACCTCGATGCGCTCGGGGTCGAGCTGACTGTGCTTACACCCGAGCAGGCGTCCTACATCGGCGTGCCTGTTGATGGTCCATACAAGGTCGATCACTACCGGTACTGATGCTCGTGAATGGGGCGCAACGGCTCGTTCGCCGTTGCGCTTACAAGGTCGATCACTACCGGTACTGATTCTCGTGAGCATCGCGGAGTGACTGCTGTGCTTTGGAGCGTCCGCGCTCCGTCGGGCGGTGGCAGACGTTCCGAGAAGGCGCAGTCACCCGGCCGCCTACCTAGGACAACTCCGCGAAAGCTCGCACGGGAAAGGTGCCGAAGCCCTCGAATCTGGGCGGCACGGACGTGAACAGCGCACCCTGGGCAGGCAATGCGTCCAATCCCGTCAGATGCTCCACAACATGAATGCCCGCCTCGAGCAGCAGGCTGTGCGCCGGCCGCTCGCCGCCTGACTCGGTGTCGTCGATGTTCAGCGAGTCGATGCCAACGAGGGTGACTCCGGCGCCGACCAGGTAGCGGGCTCCCCGCTCCGTGAGGAACGGCGCGCCGGTCGCATACGCGGGCGTTCCGAACGCGCGATCCCAACCGGTGTGGAGCAGAACAGCAGTGCCCGCGAGTTCGCGGTCGAAGAAGACGGTTTCGGGGATGCCCCGCTCGAGCGAATCGCTCAGGTGAAATACCTCGGCGGGCAGACGGACCAGCGTTTCGAGGGTCAGCGAAGCGAGATCGCCGCCTCCTTCGTAGCGGTGGAAGGGGCTGTCGAGGTAGGTGCCGGTGTTGCCGATCATGGTCACGATGTCCATGGCGAACTCGGTTCCTGGCGCATATTTCGCGCGCGAGGCCTCGCGGGTCAGATGGGGCGTGATGACCGGGGCGGGTAGACCGGGGTAGGTGACGAGCCCTGCACGGATCGTATGGCTCAGGTCGACGATCCGTCCGCGTCGGCCCGTCGGTTCGGTCGGCGCATCGATGCCGCGACTGCCGCGGTGCTGCTCTTCGACGATCTCGAGGGAGCGGATGTCGACACTGCTCACCAGTGCGAGTCCGAGGTGGCGAACCAGCAGACGCGCGACTTCGGCTTCATCGACCTCCGCAGACGGGAGGTCGAGCCGGAAGCCGTTCGCCTCGAGACCGCCACCGTTGGCGAAGGCGACGGTCGCGTCGAAGTGGGCACGGTATTCGGTCATGTCATCTCTCCGGAAATGCGTGGGGGAGGCCGTTCAGCACGGGGTCGAGACGGTCGAGGCGTTCGCGTTCGAGGGCCAGTCCCCGTGCGTCGCGTTCGCGCCTCAGAGCTGCGACGCCGGCGAGAAAGAGTTCGGGCTCGATTGCCGGTAGCGGCGACACATACGCTGAGGCCTCGTCGGCGAGTTCGGAACTGAGCCCGACGCGTGCCGCGGGCGTGAGGCCGGGAGCCTCGCGAAGATACTGGGCGATGCGTCGCGAGAGCCGATCGGGGAGACGCGCTACATCCGCCACCCCTGCCCAAGCCGTCAGCTGGTACGGCATTCCGTAGACAGCCACATCGACCTTGGGCACCCGTTCGAGCTGGCTGTACGTTCCGGCCAGTAGATCGCCCAACCGCTTCGATCGCGCGTTCAGGAGGCCGGTGAGCGCTGCGAGCCCGCCCACGGTCATGTAGATCTCGACGACGCCCGTCAGGGCACGAATGAACGCGTGACGCAGCTGAGTCGCGCCACCGTCGTCCCGGACGATCCGTCCGCCGACCGCCAGTTTGCCGAGCGAACGACCTCGGGTGGCGACTTCGACGGTCATCGGGGCGATCACGAGGGAGAGAACGAGGCTGACGGTCACCAGTGCGCTCTGAAGCGCCGGATCGAGGTCGCCTGCCGTCGCAAGGATGATGAGCACCAGCCCCAGGAAGAGCAGCATGTAGGCCAGCCAGTCGAGGGCCGCTCCGGCGGCGCGCAGAATGTAGCTGGTGGGCTTCACGTCGAGCGCGACCGCCTCGCCGGTGACCAGCTCGTGCTCGACACCGCCGTCGATCAGGTCGAGTGCGGGTGCCAACTGTGCAGCCATGGATATCATCTAAGCAGATGGACCTCGACGCATATTCCGCCGCTCACCGCGCTGAGTGGGATCGCCTTGCCGCTCTCGCCAGACAGCGGTCGCTCAGTGGCGAGCAGGCCGACGAACTCGTCGACCTCTATCAGTCGGGTGCAACCCAGTTGTCGGCGATCAAAACCCTCGCGGGCTCCACGTCGCAAGGGGATCGCCTGTCGGTCGCGCTCTCCGCGGCGCGGTTGCGATTCACCGGAACGGGCGCGAACATCCTCAGCCAGTTGCCGCGCTTCTTCGTCTACCAGCTGCCGGCCGCGCTGTACCGATTGCGGTGGCTCACGCTCGCGGTGGCGGTCGCGTCCGCAGCCGTCGCGGGTCTCTTCGCCTGGTGGGTGTTGGGCGATCCGCAGGTCATGGCCAACTTCGGGTCGGATGCTCGGCTGCGCCAGTTGGTCGACCACGACTTCGTCGACTACTACTCGAACAACCCGGCCGCGTCGTTCGCCGGGCAGGTCTGGACGAACAACGCATGGATCGCCGCTCAGTGCATCGCGTTCGGGATCATCGGCGTGTACGTGCCGGTCGTGCTGTTGCAGAACGCGCAGAACATCGGCCTCTCGGCGGCCGTACTGTTCGCCTATGGCAAGGGCGACGTGTTCTTTCTCTACATCCTGCCCCACGGGCTTCTGGAGCTCACATCGATCTTCGTCGCCGCAGCGGCCGGCCTGCGCATCTTCTGGGCCTGGATCGCACCGGGGGCGCGCACGCGTGGGCAGGCGCTGGCTGAGGATGGACGAGCTCTGTTCACGGTCGCCGTCGGCCTGGTGCTCACCCTTTTCGTCTCGGGCCTCATCGAAGGGTTCGTCACTCCGTCGCCGCTGCCGTGGCCGGTCAAGATCGGTATCGGGGTGCTCGCGCTCGCCGCGTTCCTCGTCTACATGCTCGTCGTCGGTCGTCGCGCAGTGCGCCTCGGCGCTTCGGGCGACCTCGACGAGTTTGAGTCGGGCGCGCGTCGCATCGTGGCCGGCTGACCCTCACAAGCACACGAGGGGTCCTGATTTGTCGCCTCGCGAAACTGCGAGCGACAAATCAGGACCCCTCGACGCTGAGACGGCCGAAGCGCTTCGGGTCAGGCCTTCTTGGTGCCATCGAAGATGAACCGGAACGTGGCCCCCGCGATGAGGGCCCCCACGATCGGCGCGACGATCGACAACCAGACCTGGCCGAGCGCCGTCGGTCCGCCGTAGATCGCGGTCGCGATAGAGCGGGCCGGGTTGAACGATGCGTCGGACACCGGGATGGCGATCAGTGCGAGCACGGTCAGGGTGAGGCCGATGGCGATCGGAGCAAACCCGGCTGCACCACGCGAGCTGGTGACGCCGAGGATGACGAACACGAAGACCGCAGTGGTGATGATCTCGATCAGAAGCGCCGAGATCAAGGGGAACCCGCCGGGCGACAGCTCTCCCCAGCCGGTGGACACGAATCCGCCCTTTTGGGCTTTGGCGAGAAAACCGTCGGGGCCGCCCGCTGCGATCGCCACGAGGAGAGTGGTCGCGAGGATGCCGCCGACAAGCTGCGCGACGATGTAGCCGATAACGTCTTTCCAGGCGAAGCGGCCGGCGACGCTGAGGCCGAGAGTGACCGCGGGATTGAAGTGCCCCCCGGACACGGGGCCGAACGCGTATGCGCCGACCAGCACGCTCAAGCCGAGGGCCAGGGCGACGTAGAACACCACCCACAGGGTGGACTCCTTGGTCGAGGGGATGTGCGGGCGCCAGCGAACGATCAGCAGGTCGCCGATCAGGATCAGCAGCAGGA
>FSYX01000297.1_pt1 | contig 15722 bp, 10 predicted proteins | sample 1638671 | NCBI WGS metagenome assembly FSYX01 (sample SAMEA3914813, study PRJEB12502) | metagenome | biome: forest; material: soil | place: Canada | collected 2011-07-07 | depth 0.3 m
AGCACGGCATGACCGAGACCCTTGGGATCACCCTGGCGCACATAATGCATGTCGGCGAGGTCGGTGGAATACATCACCTTCTGCAGACGGTCGATGTCGCCCTTCTTCTGCAGCGTCGCCTCGAGTTCGGTTGCGCGGTCGAAGTGGTTCTCGAGTGCGTTCTTGTTGCGGCCGGTGACGAGCAGCACATCGTGGAGGCCGGCGTCGACGGCCTCTTCTACGACGTATTGGATTGCCGGTTTGTCTACGACCGGAAGCATTTCTTTCGGCATGGCCTTCGTCGCGGGAAGGAATCTCGTGCCGAGCCCCGCAGCAGGAATGACTGCCTTCGTCACTTTGATTGCCATGTGGGACAGGTTATCGGCATTTAGGATGGCGTACATGGACTCGGATGCAAGCAATCGCAAGCGCGCTCTGCGCGCCGAGCTTCGAGAACGACGACAGAATCTGACGGGCCCCGAGCGTGCTTCGGCGACGGCGGGCATCACGCGCAACCTCGTCGATCTCACCACCGATCTCTCGGCGCAGTCCGTGGCCTGCTATCTATCGACTCCGTCCGAGCCGAACACCCGTCCGTTCATGAACTGGGCACGGGGGCAGGGCATCCGGGTGCTCCTACCGGTGACGCGAGAAGACGGCCTGCTCGACTGGACCACCGGCGACGGCGAAACCGAAACCGAAGGATTGCTCGGCATCCCCGAGGCGGTCGGCGAACTGCTCGGGCCGATCGCCATCAACGACGTCGACCTGATCGTCGTCCCCGCAGCCGCCGTCGACTCGACGGGCATGCGAATGGGATGGGGTCGGGGCTATTTCGACAAAACCTTGGGCAGCATGGAAAAATGTCCCCCGGTATACGCTGTAGTGTTCGATGCCGAACTCGTGGACGACGTTCCGCGCGAAAAGCACGACCAACCAGTCGATGGGGCGGTCACCCCGACCAGGATCGTGCAGTTCTCGTGAACTCCTGTTCTCAGGAGTACCGGATGAGTTGCCGCACCACGAGTTCGACAATTCCCGTGAAAGCCAGAGGCTGAAGTGCCCACCTATTCCTACAAATGCCCGACCTGCGGTAATGCATTCGACATCCAGCAGTCCTTCACCGACGACTCGCTCACCGTGTGCCCGACCTGCGGCGGATCATTGCGCAAGGTATTCAGCGCGGTCGGCGTGACCTTCAACGGTTCTGGGTTCTACCGCACCGACTCACGCGCCGGGGCAGCATCGAAGGAGTCCGGCGCCGCTGCGCCGGCCGCCGTGTCGAGCGGATCTGCGCCCGCCAAGACGGCTGCTGCATCGTCTTCGTCGTCTCCCTCTTCTTCTTCGTCTTCGTCTTCCTCGACAGCGGCCGCCTCCTCCTCCTGATTCGACGAAAGGGAGCATCATGCTCAAAGGGTTCAGGGAGTTCATCCTCCGCGGAAACGTCATCGACCTCGCCGTCGCGGTGGTCATCGGCGCAGCGTTCACCGGCGTGGTCAACGCGATCGTCAACGGAATATTCAACCCGCTGATCGGCGCCATCTTCAAGGCAGACAGCCTCAACAAGGTCTGGGTCATACCGATCGGCGACGCCAAGATCCTTCTCGGTGCGGTGCTGGGTGCGATCATCCAGTTCCTGATCGTGGCCGTGGTCGTCTACTTCGTGTTCGTCTACCCGATCAACATCGCAAAAGAGCGCGCCCAGAAGCGTCGTGACACCGGCGAAGTGGATGCTGACACGCCCGTCACCGAGCTCGACCTGCTCACCGAGATCCGCGACCTGCTCGCGAAAGATCAGCTGCCCGCCGCCGGCAAGCACACGCCCGACGCAGGGTAGGGTCCGGGGCGTGGGCCCGGTCGGTTGACACGTTTGGCCCTCCGTCTCGCGCCGGAGGCGGCCAAAGGTGACAACTGGGCTCAGGTCCCATGGAGCCAGAGCGAGCGGGCCGAGGCGACCAGGCGGGCGGAGCGAGCGAGCGAGCGAGCGAGCGAGGCCAAAGCGACCGGGCAAGCTCAGCGCGAGCGGCGGGCTCAGCGCGAGCGGGGCCGGCTCAGCGCGAGCGGGCCGATCAGGTCAAGCCAGCAGGTCAAACGGACTCAGTAGTGCGGAGGTACGTCTCGCGTCAGGCGGTCATCGTTCGAGTCCGAGGCGTCGCCCCACGCACGGTCGGTGTCTTCACCCGCACGCACCGGTGCATCCGCACGCTTCGGCACGGACTGCGGAGCCGGATCCGTGCCCGGCACCGCCGGCAGTTGCGCGCGACGCGACGTCCGTCGCACCGGTTTCTGACTCATCCTTCAAGGGTATCCCGTTCATCATTCAGGAGATCCCGTCACGAATTCAGGAGATCCTGTGACGGCTATGACGGATGGTGCCGGAAAACAGCGGATTTGGGCCTGGATAGCGGCCATCCCGCCCGCATCCACGCAGAAATTCCTGAATTCTGCACGGCCCACGACCAGGACAGACGCGGGGCGATGGGTGACCAGTGACCAGTGACCAGCACCAGCACCAGCACAAGCACCAGCACCAGCACCAAGCACCGGCACCGGCACCGGCACCGGCGGGACGCTAGACGGCTACCGCGACCGACAGGACGCTAGACCACGACCGCGACCGCGAGGCAGGACGCTAAACGGCGACCGGAATCTGGATCGGAGCAGTCTCGGCGGTGACGTCGGCCACTCCGATGAGGCGCGCGATCCGCGCGGCCACGGCATCCGGATCGGCGAACAGTTCGAAGCTGTGCACGCGCAGGTAGTGCCAGCCGAGCCGACGCAGCACGTCGGGGCGCAGCCGCAAGGATTCCCGCAGACTCCCCTGGTTGACCACCGCGTCGGTTTCGACGGCGACGGCCCGCCCCGCGTGCGACGCAACCAGCGCCAGCTTTCCGCGGTAGGCGAGTCTCACGTTCAGTCCGCGCCGTTCGAGCCGCTTGGCAAGGTCGACGAGCATGGGTTCGCTTTCCTCGACCATGTGTTCTGCGGACTGGATCGCATCCGCCTCGCTCAGCACTTGGGCGAGGGCGACGATCCCGTGGCGCATCCGCGAGTCGTCGATGTCGTCGGGCGCGAAGCACGAAACGATGTCCATCGAGCGTCGGGCCCGCGTCATGCCGACGGCGAGCAGGCGTTCGCCACCGGGTTCGGCCAGCGCCCCGAAGTTGGAGAGAAGACGACCGTGCGGGGTGCGCCCGTAGCCGATCGAGAAGATGACGCGGTCGCGGCTCTGGGCGACGGACTGCTCGAGGGTGACGACCGTGAACGGCTCCGAACGGTCTTTGAGGATGAAGTCGGCCAGGTCGGATCGCGAGGCGAACGCAGCAAGCACGGCCTGCTGCACACGCACCGCGTGCCTGGCACTCGCAGTGATCACCATGAGCGATTCGCGCGGCCGGTTGAGTGCGTGGTCGAGAACGAGCTCGACCACTTTGGACACTTCGGCGTCCACACTTTCGACGGCTCCACTGTCGGCATCCGGCATGCCGTGTCCGCCGGCAACGTAGTTGAGCGTGAGACTGCCGTGGCCGAGGTACGTTCCGGCCCAGGGCAATGAGTCGATCTTGTCGCCGTAGAAGCGTCGGTTGACCAGGTCGGCGAGGTCTTCGCCGCCCGCCCGGTAGCTGCGGGTCAGGGTGAAGACCGGGAGCAACTCGCTCAACTGGGCGAGCGCGGAATCGGCGTGCAGACGGTCGACATCGAGGTCGACCGCGTCTTCCGGGGTCTCGTGAAGACCGATCTCGAACGCGGACGGCGTCTGCGTCACCGGGTCGCCGAACGCGACGACCTGGCGGGCGCGGCGGATGACCGCGACATTCTCGGCAAGGCTCGATGCCCCGGCGTCGACGATGAAAACGGTGTCGAAGTTGAGTTCCCGGGTGATGGTCGGAACGTCGTAGGGCGACGCAAGCCAGACCGGCGCGAGCGTACGCGAGAGGTGCGGCGCGGCTACCGTGAGGGTTTCGGCGGTCGTGCGGTCGCCCTTGAGCAGGCGGCGCAGAGCGGATGCTTCATCGGGCCAGTCGACGACGCCGATCTTCCACGTCTCGGCCAGCATCCACGCGAGTTGCTGACCTGTGGCCGATGCGTGCGCCTCATCGACCAACCGGAAATCGGCTTCGAGGCGGTCGAGCACGCCGGTGTTGGCATTCAGCAGCGCCCGGTCGGAAGCGAGAAGTGTCTCGAGCACCGACTGCCACCACGCGAGTTCGAGTTCGGCGCTCACCTGACTTTCGGGCACGTGTCGCTCCGACAGGTCGGCGAGCAACGGGTCGAGGTTCCGCTCACGCAGGGTGTTGAGCAGCGCCGTGCGCTCCTGCAAGTTGGCGAGCACTTCGGAGTCGGCCGCGAGCCCAGCGAGTTGTGCGATGAGGTTTCGCACAGGAAGCACGGACAGTGAGTTCGGTGTTCCGACGCGGCGGAGCGGTATGTCGAGCCGGGCGAGATCTTCGGCCACGCGCTGGTAGGCGACCATCACATCCGCGATACCAACAGGCACTTCGGGCACCACGCCTGCTGCCGCGAACCGCTGCCAGAGGATGCGCTGCTGCTGGATGCGACGCAGGCATTCGTTGAGATCGGTGACATGCACGCCCGGGCGCACGTATTCGAGCGCCAGTTTTCGCAGACGCCGCCTGTTCGCTCCCGACATATTGGGGGCGTCGCGGCGGTTGGAGGTCGCGGCGATCAGTTCGGCGAGCGAACGGTCGTAGACGGACGGCTGGAATTTGTCGAGCGTCTCGCGCACATCGAGGAGCAGCCGCAGGTAGACACCGAGTTCGGCGATCGACTCGTAGGGGCGCATCCGAGTCTGCCCGATGAGCGTGTTGGCACGCTCGAGCAAGCGCGGCAGTTCGGCACGGTTCAGTTTCTTCGCGAGTTCGTGGGCCGCATTTCCTTCGGCCGTGGTCACGAATGATGCGCCATACCAGGGCGAATCATTCGGCCCGTAACGGAATTCGCCTAGCCGAGCCGCCTTGATCAGGTTATCGGCGGCATCCGTGCGGTCGTGCGCGAGAACCTCGATCGACTGGCGGTCGAGACGGGCGGTCGTCGACGGCGGTGTCGGAAGCAGGGCGAGCCGTGACAGCTCGTGGATCGCATCCAAGACCGAGACGCCGAGCACCGGGTCGCGTCGGCCGAGCGCATTGCGGTAGTCGATCAGCACCTTGCGCAGACGCACCAGAGCGTCGTCCACCTCGGTCACGCGCGGTTGCGTCGCCTTCTCGTTGCGACCGATCGACTGGATCACGTCGCGGCGCAGGCTGCGCGGAGTGACGGCAAGACCCGGCAGCCCGACCTGTGTGAGACGGTGCGAGATGTCGTCGAGGCTCGATCGGCGCGGGCTGACCACCAGCACCCGTTTGTGCTGTGAGACGAGTGTGCCGATCGCGTTCACGATGGTCTGCGTTCCACCGGTGCCGGGCAGCGTTTTCACGACGAGCGAGTTGCCCGCGCCGATCTGGGCGACGACGTTCTCCTGCTCTTCGTCCGCGTCGAGCAGCAGCGAGTCCGTTGCGGGCGGCCGCCCATCCTGACCGACCGTCTCGACCGGACGGAACGCCTCTTCGACGATGCGGCGTGCGGAAGGGTTGCCTGCCAGGGCGTCGAGCATCGTGGAGTCGAGGTCGTCGGCCTCGGCTCGCATTGTGCTGCCGACATCCGCGAACGACGAGACGACCAGTCGGGGCTGCACGTTGAACCAGGGCAGGTGCGAGGTGAGCCCGCGCAGGCGATCGATCACCGGCTGCGGTTTGAACACCCCATTGGTGAGCGCGAGGGCGACGAACGCCTCGGCGTCGAGTGTGATCTGGAACTGTTCCGAGAGCGCGCGGGCGAGCTCAGGATTGAGGTAGGGCTGGCCTTTGAGCTTGAGCTCGAAATCGCGTCCGTAGCGTCGGATGGCGAGTGGCCGCAACAGGATGGGGGCGGTGAACTCGTCTCCGCCGTGCCGCCACTGAGCGAGGCCGATGGCCATGTGCACGGATTCGATGCCGCGAACAGAGCGGAGTTCGATGCCTTTCGAGGTGATAGCGTTCGCGGCCAGACGGGCGTTGCGCAGCGCCAGCTCGTCGCGGATGAGGCTCGAAAGCAGAGTGCTCTGTCCGGTGATGAACTGCGGCAGGCCACCGGGATGCGTCGAGCTGAGCTCGATGCGAGTACGCGGGCTGTCGTCGAAGTGGAGCAGCGGCGAGCGCCCTCCCAGGCTTTCGAGTTCTTCCCGCCAGCGACGCCACACAGGTTCAGCGATGTTGCCGGCCACGAGGGTCGGATCGCCGAGACTCAACGTGTGCGGCGAGGTCGCCTTCTGCGGGTTGAGGGCGTCATCGGTCCGGCCGTCCGACATCACGTCGTCGTCCTCATGTTTCTTGTCGAGTCGCCACACACGGCCACCATACGTGTTGAGCGGGGGTTTTCTGCGGCAATCCGGGCGAGTTTCGCGGTACGGGACCGGCATTCGGACCGAAGAACCCGGCAGGACATCCCGAGCGAGGATCGATAGGCATCACTCTGGCGACGGATGAGTTCAGGCGCAGGTCCAGCCGACGATCACGCCGAGCGCGCCCAGGGTGGTCGTGATGGTGCGTGTCTGCAGGGAGACGACAGACGTCCAGTTGGGGCCGTAGGTGGCGAAAACCTTGACCGTCAGGGTGCCGTCCACGGTGAGCACCGACCCCGGAATGGACGCGCTCAGGGTTGCGGAAGTGGTCGAGCCCGACCCGGCCGTGCCCGCGTAGGTGATCAGATATCCCGTGGGAGCGACGCTTCCCGCCGTGACCGGAGGGGCGGTCCAGGTGATCGGGATGCTGACGGCCAGCAATCCGGACGACGCTCCGCACGTCACGGTGGGCACCGGATTGAGTACGCCCGACACTGCGGTCGCTGTGCCGAAGTCCGGTCGCGACCAGGCGGCGTCGGTCTCGGCCGGGCGGACCGCGAGTCCGACGGCGAGGAGGCCGAGCAACACCGCAACGGCTGCCAGGCGCTTCATCGGGGTGCCTGTTCCCGAGGCTCGCGTGACGCGCGGCGCCGGCGGTGGCGTTCTGCGGTCGCAGCCCCGATCCCGGCCAACAGTGCAGCACCGGCCAGGGCCGCACCTGCGCCCGAGAAGCCGGTTCCGGTGTTCGCGAGGCCGGCAGACTGCACCATGGTCTGCACCTGATCGCCGACACCCCAGGCGTGGATGCGCAGATCAGCGCTGCTGCCGGGAGACCATCCCGACGGGAGCGTGACGTCCACGGCTAGCCAGCGCTGCTGTGTCGACGGCATCGTCCCGAGCTCACGCACCCCGTCGGCACCGGCTGATGAGACCGCGGTCGCCACGGGTTGGCTGCCGAGCATCTCGGTGCGAGTGCCTGGGCAGGCACCGCCGACCCACCGCTCGGAACACGCCACCACCGACACCAGTAGGCCGCGGGGGCCGGCGAGCACTCCTGTCGCGCTCAAACCGAGGTGGATCGGGGCCGGATCGGGCGGATGCGCGCTCACCCCCACCTCCCAGACCCCGGGCACCCCTGGCCTGAGGTGTGCAAGCTCGAGCGGATCGGCGATGGATGTGAGCGTGAGGTACCGGCTCGAGATGACCGTCTCCGTCGCGCTGGCTCGCGCTGCGTCTGGTGCCCCGAGAGCCGACGAGAGCGGAACGGTGACGACGAGAGCGATCATCCCGAGCGCCCCTGGCAGGGGTGAGCGCTTCGACGAGGGCGGATCGTCGTCGCGTCGGCGTGGCCAGAAGGCCCAGCCGACCAACACGGATGCGGCGACCGTCACAGAGCCGAGAAAGTACGGATTCGAGACGAACACGATCGCCTGAGCGCCACCGGGGAGGCTGGCGATGACCAGGCGCACATGATCCACGCCGTAGGGGACCGGATCGCTCTGGGGATTCGCGTCGCCGCGCAACGTCAGTTCCGCAAAGCCGTTCGAACCGGCCACGACGGACACCACCCTGTGCGTGATCGGCAGCGCACCCGGGCGGTCCACGGTGACGACATCGCCCGGCCTCGCCGCCGACGCGGGGATCTCCCGCACGAGAGCAACCGATCCGGTGGGAATGCCTGGGCTCATCGAGCCCGTTCTGAACAGGATGAGGCTCACATGGAACACGACGGCCGCTATCACCGCGACAAGGCACACCACTCCCCCGATCGCCGCAATGGTCAGGAGAACGTTCCCCAGTGCGGAGGCCAGACGTCGGTGCGCACCGCTCGGCGAGGCCACTCGATGCGCGGCACCGCTCGCTGTGGCCGCGCCCTGCGCCTCCGCACTCGATCGGTGTTGCCCGGGCATCCCATCCTCCTAGCTGCTGGTGGCCGCGAACTGCCAGGTCGCGGTCGCCGTCTTGCCTTGCAGGCTGCTGGGGGCGGTCGCCGGAAGCGTCACTTCGAAGCAATACCCGGTAGCGGCGCCAGGTGTGGTGCTGGTCGCGGCGGCGAGGAGTGTGTTGACGCCGGCCTCCTGACCCGCGGTCAACGCTCGGGTGGTGCCGGCCGCTCCCACCACGAAAACGGGCGAAGCGGAGAATGCGGCCGCACTGCAGGTGCTCGTCGTGAGCACGACCCGATAGACCAGCGCCGCACCGAGCGTCGCTGCATCCGTGCCGCCGAGCGTCGCACCGTTCAACACGACCGTTCCGGCGACCGAGTTCACCTTTGTGCGGATGAGGACCGGGAAGTAGCTCGAGACGCCCGGAGCAAAAGGCCCGGTCAGGGCAAAGGTCGGACCCGGCGAGACGCTGTTGTCGGCATAGGCCGCGCCGTTCACACTCGACTGCGTGTCGAAGACGGATGACGAAAAGCTTCCCGTGGAGAACTCCTGGTCTGTCCAGCTGGCGAGCGTGACCGCTGCGCCGACCCCCAGAACGAGACCAGCGGCGAGCACCGCGCGCAGCCGGAGGGCCCGAACACTCCGGCTGTGGCGCGGACGCACCTGGGACATCGTCCCGCCTATTGCGACGCTGCCGCGAACTGCCAGGTCGCCGACCCGGTCTGGCCCTGGGTGAGGCCGGCACCCGCCGTCACCTTGAAGCAGAGGAAGACGGGCGCGCCGGCCGCGCCTCCGGTGCCGTGGGTGAGCGCAAAGGTCGTCGAACCGGGCACCGTGGTGAGAGCCGTTCCCGCGGGAACGAGATCTGTTCCCGTGGTGGCCGGCGTGCATCCGAACGTCGTCGTCTGCAACAGCTCATAGGTGAGCTGCGTCACCGTACCGGTGGTCGCCGCGTTCGAGATGGTCACGATCGCGTCGTTCGTGGTGTTCGCGGCCAGCTCGACGGCGAACGGAGCGGCCGTGACCGCACCGGGCGACAGCGTGGATGCGTTCACCGTGAACCCGAGGGTCGCGGCAGTTCCCACCGTGGCATGGTCGGTGAAGGTGGTGCCGTCGGTGCTGCCGACCAGATTGAAAGTGCCGGCGGTGAATGTTCCCTGGGCGAACTCGGAGTCGTTCCAGGCTGCCAGGGTGACGGCCGCGCCGACGCCGAGCACCAGGCCGGCCGCGAGGATCGCTTTCGTTTTGCGCGAGAGGGCACGCCGGCGGGTCGCTCGGGGTGGTGCCGCAGTCTCCGCAGGATCCAGGTCGTTCATTGTTGCCTCCGTTCGATGGTTACTCACGGCCGGGCGGGCGCCCGGTCAGGCATTGCGCTTGCTACGACGAACGAACATCGCTGCGCCGGCGAGGAGAAGCAGCACGGCGAGTCCGGCTAGCCCGAGCGAGGGTGCAAGATCAGATCCGGTCGAAGCGAGACCGCTCGTCGTCCCCGTGGTTCCAGAGCCGGTCGCGGCTGGGTCGACGTATGTGAAGCCACGTGGAATGACCCCGGTGCCGCACGCTGCCGACCCGACGACGGTGACATCCACCGTCCCGGTTCCGGCCGGGCTCACCGCGGTGATGGTGGTGTCGTTCACCACGGTGAAGGTGGTGGCGGGTGTCGTACCGAAGAGCACTCCGGTGGCTCCCACGAAACAGTGCCCGCTGATCGTGACCGCGGTGCCTCCGGCCGCTGGACCGGTGTTCGGTGTGATCCCGTCGACGGTCGTCACCGGATCGAAGGTGAACGAGCCGGCGATCGAGTTACCAGCCGGCGACTGCACGATAACTCCAACCGCGGCGGGCGAATGAGCGGGAGTGGTCACCGTGATGGTCGTGTTGCTCACCACCGTGAACGCGGTTCCCGGGATTCCGCCGAAGGTGACACCGGTGGCGCCGGTGAATCCGGTCCCCGTGATCGTCACCGGGGTGCCGCCGATCTCGGGGCCGTGCGAGGGAGCGATCGCCGTGATGACCGGCGCGACCAGCGCAGCGTCGAACGTGAAGGTGCCCGGACCCGAGACGCCGTTCGGGGTCTGCACGGTGACGTTCACGGGTCCGACCGCATGCGCGGGGCTCGTGGCGGCGATCGTCGTGTCATTGACCACTGTGAACGCAGCAGCGGGCGTTCCGCCGAACGTGACGGCCGTCGCACCGGTGAAACCAGTCCCGGTGATCGTCACCGCGGTACCGCCGGCCACCGGACCGTGCGTCGGCGTCAGACTGGTGATCGCCGGCGGAGCAGGATCGAACGTGAACGTACCGGGACCCGAATTGCCGTTCGGAGACAGCACCACCACATTCGTCACACCCTGAACATGCGCCGGAGTCGTCACCGTGATCGTCGTGTCATTCACGACCGTGAACCCCGTACCCGCAATCCCGCCGAATGTCACACCCGTCGCACCCGTGAAACCTGTCCCGGTGATCGTCACCGCCGTACCGCCGGCCACCGGACCATGCGTCGGCGTCAGACTCGTGATCGCCGGTGGCACAGCCAACGCATCCGGACCGACCGTCGCGGTGGCGACGTTCAGAACGAGCGCCGAGGCTGCCGGAAGAACGGTTGCGCGAAGCCCTGTCTCGGTGAAGACGCCGGCCGCTGTCGACTGATTGTTGACCGTCAGCTGGAGCACCCCGTTCAGAACGGGTTTGAGAGCCGGCACCAAAGTGGACGTGACGGGTGCGATCACGGCCGACTCCAGGCCTGCGATCGAAGCGCTGATCGCCCCGAGCGGCGAGGTGGCCGTGCTCGTGAGATCCGCAATGATCGTGCCGAGGAGTCCGGGGATCGTGAGGGCGATGCCGGCCAGCGCGATGCCGGAGGTGTCTGCCGCGAGCAGTTGGCCGATCGTCTCGTCGATCGTGACGACAGGAACGATACCGAGGCTGGTCGTCGCCTGGATGTGCAGTGCGTTCACCGTGTTCGTCAAAGTCGTCTGCACTCTCGTGAGCAGCGAGGTGACGACTCCGCTGATCCGGGCACCGATCGTGTTGATGACGGCGTCGGTGAGCAGACTTGTGTTTGCGGGCAGCCCTTCGAGCGCCGTGATGGCGGCGAGGTCGACGCTCACGGTGCCGGTCGACAGGTCGATGGTGACACCCGGGTTCGCCGGATCGGTGATCGGTCCGGTGAGCAGGGGGGCGACGGCAGCGCCCAAATTGGAGGGGTCGACGGTCGCTGTCGTGGTAACCACCCCCAACGGGAGCGCATCGAGCACACTCGCCAGCGTTCCGCCAGGACCGGCGAGACCGTCTACGAGCCCCTGCACGGTGGCCACACGTGCGTTGATGGCCGCGCTGAGACCCGCGATCGTGGCACTGTCGAAGGTGAGCCCCACATCGGCCAGCGAGTATGACCCGGTCGCTGCGGCGGGTGATGCCTGGGCTGCCCGCGCCGCGGTGACCCCGGCCGTGAGATCGAGATTTGCGAGCTCCGAGACGCTTGGAAGGCCGAGAGAGGTGACCGCTTGGCCGAGGTTCACGTGAAGCGGCCCCGGCGCGACGCCGGGAGCCGGCGTGATACCGGTTCCGATGTCGCCGGCCGCAGAGGTGAGACCCGAGGCCCCGACCGATGCGCCCGACCCGAGCGCTGATGCGTACTGCGATACGACACCGGCCGAGCCCAGGCCGAGGGGGAGCTGGATGCCTCCGGGCGCAGTCAGTGTTACCGCGCCGAGCACCCCGACGTTGAGATTGTTCGCGTTCGTCTGATCGGTTCCCGAGCTTGTCGCGCTCTCTCCACCGAGCGAGGCGACGAGCGCAGCATCCAGCCCGAGCAGTGACCCGCCCAAGTATTGGCCGGTGGCATTCGACGTGTCGCCCGGTGCGGCCTGTGCTGACAGCGTCGTCGCGCCGACGAGGACAAGCGCAGCCGCTGTCCCCAGACCGACAGCACGTATCAGGGAGGAGTGATCACCTCCGTCGCGGTTGTGGCGGAACGAACGACGGACGAGACCAGCGAACATATGCAACCCCCAAGTTGGACCTATTCCTGATGCTGTCTTGCCGTCCGCGGGGACGCCATCGCCCGAAATGGGTGAGACGGAGGTGGGACCGACTCAGAGCAATCCGAGTTTGCGGGCGCGGTCGACCACGCCCGCTCGGTCACCTGCGCCGAGCTTCTGGTAGATCGACCGAAGGTGGGACTTGATCGTGTTCGGGCTGACACCGTGCATGCGCGCAATCTCGATCACGCTCTGGTGCAGGGGAAGATCGCGCAACAGATCGCGCTCGCGAGGCGTGAGCAGCGCCGGACCAGTCGAGTATTCCCGCTCCGGCACGCCCAGATGGTGGTACGCCGCCACGATCGAGCGCGCGAACTGATTGGTCGTACCGAACGCGCCGAGCCGCTTCTCGACCATTCGGGCCGGCTGTCCGCCCGACGCCAGAAATGGCCGACGTGCGTTCATCTTCGCTGCCAGTTCGAGTGCGTTCCTCAGCCGTCCGAGTGCCTGCTCTTCACGTCCGGACTCGGCAGCCCACAGCGCAAGCAGAATCCAGCCGAGAACCAGGTTGCTCCCCTGCCAGGCGTGCGGCTTGGCGAGCAAGGAGCTCTCCAACGCAAGCTCTCCGGCCTCTTGCTGCGCGGTGCCGGCGTGGGTCTGAGCGTGAGCCAACAGCACCTCGAAGGCCCCGGCGCCGAGGGTCCCCGTCAACCTCTCGATTGCGGCGCGTGCGCGCTCGCGACCCTCGAAGCGAAGCATCAGATCGATGAATCGGTATGAGCCGGCGGCCAGGGTTCGCGGGTGCCTGGTCAGGCTGACCGCGAGCAATCGCTCCATCTGCTCGTACAGGGCGCGCGGATTCGGCTCGCTGTCAAGCTCGAAGAGAATGGCGAGGACCCGCGGTGGCATCGACAGTCCTGGGTCGAGAAACCGCCACTCGGTGTGAACCACGTCGGTGAGCCGGGCGATGTCGTATGGCTCGCAGGATTGGTATGCGGCCGCCGCGACCGAGAACTGCGAGTGAGCCGAGACGATGTCACGAGGGGTCGAGTCCTCGGCCGTCAGATGCGCGATGCGACGCTCGAGGGTCAATTGCATGACCCACTCCCCCGACTGTGCAGCGGCGTTCGCCGCGATGTCGAGCAGCATCAACGCGAGCCATGGTCTGGCCGAAGCCTGCGCACTCTCGGCGGCGCGGACGGCTACTCGAAGCGCAGCGTCCCCATCTCCGAGTGCGAGAGCCCCGAGCGCCTTGGCCGCCTCCGCGAACAGGCGGGCGTCGAGCAGGTTCGACGGGCTGGAGCGATCGACAGGACTCGCCGTCGATCCGGTGATCGCCCGCTCGAGCTCGGCCAGCGCCAGGGTGGTCTCATCTGCACCGTCCGCCCGCATCACCGCCACAGCGTTGAGGATCACTCGCTCGGCCACCGGCTTGCGATCGAGGCCTTCTGCCGCGAGACGCACGAAATGGTCGAGGCGCACCGAATCGAGCTGATAGGGGGCGGATAACAACACGGCGAGCGTGGCGGTCACCCCGGTGATGACGCCGCGATCCTCGAGCATCGCGAGGGCTCCTTGGACGGCCGGCGCCTGGCCCGCGAAGACCAATCCGGGGCCGTGGGTGGCGAGGATGTGGAGCACCGAGTCGGCAGATTCCGACAGCACAGCCTGCCCGAGACCCGCGCTCCACTCGCCGTTGGCGATCAACCAGGTGGCCGCCACCTGGTGCAGTTCGAGGAGGCGGGCCGAGTCCCGTCGCCGCAGTTCCGCGAGAAGGTGCGTTCGAAACAGTCCGTCGTACTCATACCTCGGGCCCGCATGGTCGGGCCATCCGCGACGCACCAGGGCCGTGTTGACGCACAGCTGCTCGAGAATCGTTCCGACCTCGGTGCTCCCACTGAGCTTCGCCGCCAGGAAGACGCTGGCCGAGTCGACGACCGCGACCGCAAGAAGGATCTCTTGGATGCGCTCGGGGAGCAGCTCCAGAAACGCAGCGACGAGATAGTCGCCGACCAGCCCGGGATCCCTCACGAAGCTGTCCACCCGGGCAGACGGATCTTCGGATGCCGCGAGCACGTGCGAGAGGAGGGCGAGAGCGAATGGCCATCCCTGGGTTCTGGCGAGCAGATCCGCCAGATCGGCGGGATGGAGAGGTCGACCATGTTCGCGAACGAGCTCGTCCGCCTCGCGCACGGTGAACGCGATGTCGGCCTGGCCAAGAACCGTCGAGCGGCGTCCCACAGTGAGCGGCCCAGACCCGAGTGGCTGGGAACGCCCGCAGAGAACGAGCGTCTCGCCATCTCGAAGGGTCGACGCGAAACGGCGGAGCACCTCGCGATCGGCGTGAGCTTCAATGAGGTGCACATCGTCTACGACGATCGTGAGTCGACCGATCACCTCGTCGCGTGGTGCGGCGGCGTCGCGCAGGAATGCCTCCCGAATCGCTGCCTCGAGCGAATGGTGCGAATCGACGAGTTCGGCCGCGTCCAGCCGCACGACCGGATGGTGGCGTGCAACCGCGGCGCACCACTGATCGAGCAGGATGGTCTTTCCCCAACCCGCCCCTGCCGTAATCGTCACCGTGTCGCGACCACTCGCATCCGCGTCATCGAGGATGCGCCGCAAGCGACGCCTGTCGATGATCTCTGTGCGAAGCGAGCGGAAGTCGAGATCCCCTCCGGCCAGCCCCCAACCCCACAAACTCTATTCAGCTGTATCGAACTGCTTTCTGTGAGAGTACCGCGCTGGGCCCTGTCCGTTCTCACCCCATTCGGGTGAGGCTCTGCTCCCGCCTCCCCCGCGTCGTGCGACTCAGGATGATCCGTTGCGCTGCGAGAGTGAGCACGCCTCCGGTGATGATCGCGAGCAGGTTGAGGGCGAGCTGTCCCAGCGACCCGCCGACCTGCGGCCACACCCCGTACGCGAGCGCGACGGCGGCGTTGGCGGCGGCAGGAACCGTCGTCACTGAGATGAGCACACCGATCAGCGCGCCTGACTTCGAGGCGGTCAGCGAGAGCACACCCGCGATCCCGGCGAGGAAACCGACCACCCACGAGAGGGCGTTCGGCTCCCAGATGAAGTCGGTGAGCGGACGAGGCGACTCGAGCATCGCCTTGTCGACGAGGCCGAATGCGGTGAGGAGCAGCGTCAGGAGCGCGGCTAACACCATGCCGACGCCGTAACCGACGACCAAAGCGAGCAGGGAACGCAGGATGACGCGGGGCCGCCTGCGCACGATGCCGACGCTGACGGCCGCCAGAGGCCCGAAGTCCGGCCCGACGACCATCGCCCCGACGATCAGAATGGGTTGGTCCAACAGCACGCCGATACCGGCGATCATGGTCGCGACGGACATGAAGATGAGGAAACTCGACGAGAGCGTCGTCTCGTCGTTCGTGCGCTGTTCCACCTCATCCCAGAGGACGGCGTCGCTGCCGCTTCCGGCAGCAGCGGCCAGGTGCGACTCGATGAAGCATTCAGACACGAGATGAC
>FSYX01000493.1_pt1 | contig 15632 bp, 16 predicted proteins | sample 1638671 | NCBI WGS metagenome assembly FSYX01 (sample SAMEA3914813, study PRJEB12502) | metagenome | biome: forest; material: soil | place: Canada | collected 2011-07-07 | depth 0.3 m
CCCCCGCCCCGCTCGCGCGCCCGGGCGTGCGGGGCGGCGCCACCCGCCGCATCCCCGACCGCTCGAAGGCGGACGCGTAGCGCAGCAGCGCGCTGTCGTCGTAGGCCTTGCCCGCGAACGTCAATCCGACCGGCATCCCGATGTCGGACATGATGCCCATCGGCACCGTGACCGTCGGGATTCCGAGATGACGCGGCACCAGGTTGCCGTTCGCGACCCACGTGCCGTTCCGCCAGCCGAGGTCTGCGGAGGCCGGCTTCACGTCCATGTCGGCCGGTCCCACATCCGCTACTGCCGGGAAGACGACCACGTCGAGGCCGTTCTCGTCCATCCACTGTTCGAGGTCGATCCGCCTCGTCTCTTCGAGACCGTGCACCCCTTCGGCGATCAGTGGGATGCGTTCGAGCGGCGTGATGCCGTCGGCGCGCGCCCGCGTCACGTACTCGGCGATGTCGAAATCGAAGTCTCCGTACCGGTCGGGGATCGCCCCGGTCGGCTGCGGAAAGATCCGCGGTCCGTCCACATCGGCGAGCGCGTGCAGCGCCGGATCGCCGTTCGCGTCGAGAAAGTCGTTCCAGGCCAGCATCGACAGCTCCCAGATCTCCCGATCGGCGAACCCTTCCGGCACCAGCCCCCTGTCGACCATGGATTGCGCTCCATCGCGGTCACGCTCATAGTTCGACACGACCGGAAAGTCGACCTCGACAACCTCGGCCCCCGCCGCTTCGAGGTCGCGCCGTGCCCGCTCCCACAACTCGATCACGGTCGGCCGAGTTTCGATCGGCTCACGCGCATCCGGGTCTGCATTGATGTACATGCGCGGGATGCCGACCCGGCGACCACGGAGCGCGTCGTCGTTCCGAAGCGACGTGTATGCCTCCGGCCTCACGGCCGACGAAGCCGGAATCCGAACCCACGGCTGCACACGCCAGAAATCCCCGCGCGTCTCGGCGTCGTCGGCGACGATCACATCGAGCACCTCCAACAGGTCGTCGACCGACCGCGTGTGCGGCACCACGACATCCATCGTCGGCACCAGCGGCCAGTTGCCGCGCACCGAAACGACCCCCCGCGACGGCGTGTAGGCGACCAGTCCGTTGTTGGATGCGGGCGCCCGGCCCGACGACCAGGTCTCCTCCCCCAGCCCGAACGCCCCAAAGCTCGCGGCGGTCGCCGTGCCCGACCCGTTGGACGATCCAGACCCGAACGCGGCGGTCAGATAGTCGCCGTTGTACGGACTTTCGGCGCGCCCATAGACGCCGCGCTGCATCCCGCCGTTCGCCATCGGCGGCATGTTGGTGAGTCCGATCAGCACCGCCCCGGCCGCCCGCAATCGAGCGATCGTGTACGCATCGTCGGTTGCGACGAGGTCGCGGAATGCCGGCGAACCCGCGGCCACGGTCAGTCCGCGCACCTTGTAACTGTCTTTGGCGGTGTACGGGATGCCGTCGAGCGGGCCGAGCGACTCGCCTCGCGCGCGACGCGCATCCGCCGCCCGCGCGTCCACGAACATGTCCGGGTTCAGGATGGGCACCGCGTTGAGGCGAACGCCATGCCGGTCGAATGCCGCGATTCGATTCAGATATCTCGCGACCAGGTCCACACTCGTCACGAGCCCGACATCGAGAGCCGCGCGCAGATCGGCGATGCTCGCCTCGACGACGGTGAACTCCGTCGGCGAATCGGTCATGATGCCGCGCCCTGCCACACCGGCTGCTGCTGGGTGATGCAGTGGATGCCGCCGCCGCGCACAAGGATCTCGCGCGCATCCACGGTCACCACCCGCCGACCCGGGTAGACCTCGGCCAGCAGCTCACGAGCGCGGCCATCCGCCCGCTCTTCGCCGTAGCCGCAGGCGATGATGCCGTCGTTGACCACCAGGTGGTTCACGTAGTTCCAGTCGACGAAACCGTCGTCGTCGGTGAGGGTCTCCGGCGCCGGAAGGTCGACGATGTTCCATTCGCGGCCGGCCGCATCCGTGGTGCCTTCGAGGAAGCCGCGCAATTCGCGGCAGACCTCGTAGTCGGGATGCGCGGGGTTCTGCTGCTGGTGCAGAACCAGTGTTCCCGGCGACGGAATGGCGGCGATCATGTCGACGTGACCGCGCGTTCCGAAATCTTCATAGTCGCGGGTGAGGCCGCGTGGCAGCCAGATGACATGCGTTGCGCCGATGGTGCGTTCGAGCTCGAGCTCGACGCGCCGCTTGTCGGTGTACGGATTGCGGAACGGGTCGAGCTGCACCGTCTCCGTGATGATCACGGTGCCTTCGCCGTCGACGTGGATGGCGCCGCCCTCGTTGACGAGGGTCGACGACACGAGTTCGGCATCCGCCAGCCCCGCGACCAAACGGGCGATCTCGCGGTCGTTTTCCCAGGTCGCCCACTCCTTCGCGCCCCACGCGTTGAAGGTCCAGTCGACGGCGCCGAGCGTTCCGGCCTCGTCGAACACGAAGGTCGGGCCGAAGTCGCGCATCCAGAAATCGTCGAGCGGCGCCTCGACCAGTTCGATCTCCGACGACAGCATGCGGCGGGCGCGGTCACGTTCGACCGGGTCGACCACCATGGTCACCGGTTCGAACTCGGCAACCGCGTGGGCCACGTCGGTCCACGCCTGGTAGCCGGCGTCGGCCTCCGACCCCTCGTTGCCGAGGGTGACGCCGGGCCGTGGGAACGCCATCCAGATCCGTTGCTGCGGAGCGGTCTCCGAGGGCATCTTCCAGGTCATGCGGTTACCTCCTCGAGCGGTGACATCGGCACGCGCATCGCGGTCGCATCCTCGTCGTCACCGGTACTTCTATATTGATCGTTCGATCAATAAGATGGATGCGACGCTATATACAATGAGGAACCATGTCAAGTGCCCGGCGAAAGAAGGCCGAGCGCAAGTCGCCGGACGAGCGCTCTGCGGAGATCGCGGCTGCCGCGCGCGCGATCGCTTTGGCCACGGGGCTGACAACCGTCACGCTGCGCAGCGCGGCCGCGTACGCCGGAGTGACGCCGGCCCTCGTCGCGCACTACCAACCCAGCATGGAAGCGCTGGTCGCTGCCACGTTCACGTCGGTTGTCGAAGCTGAGCTCGCCGACGTTGCGAGAGTGATCTCGGCCCATCCGACCGCGACTGCGCGCCTCGCCCGACTCATCGACACGCTGCAGGACGGCAGCCGCGACGACCTCACCCTCATCTGGGTCGACGCGTGGAGTCTCGGCCGACGAAGCGAGGTGCTTGCTGCGGCTGTGCGCACCCAGATGGACGCGTGGGAGAGGCTCATCACCGGCGTGCTCGTGGCGGGACGAGAAGAGGGCGAGTTCTCGACCGACGACCCCGACTCGGTCGCGTGGCAGCTCGTCGGCATGATCGACGGCCTCAACGCGCAATCCCTCGTGCGCTACCGCGATGCGCCCGCGCGCGGTCGACTCATCGCCCACGCGATCGAGCACGAGCTCGGCCTCGCGCCCGGCGCGCTCGCGCCCGGAGCGCTCGCCCCCGCAGCCCTCGCGCCCGCGCACACCACTTCGTCGAGCACAGAGTTTTTTCCGTTATGACCGGTCCATAACCGGAAGAACCCTGTACTCGACGGCCCATGGTGCGCGCGCCGCGACTACGCACGCGGCTACGTTGCGGCCTAATTCAGGAAGATTCGCGACTAGTGGGGCGGATTGGGTCCCCTGGGAGCTCATCGGTCACTCCAGTCGCGAGACTTCCTGAATTGCGGATGCGCACGCAGCGCTAGCGCTTGAGGTTCGTCAGCTCCTGGAGCACCTCGTCGGAAGTGGTGATGATGCGCGCATTCGCCTGGAAACCGCGCTGCGCGACGATCAGGTTGGTGAACTCCTGGGAGAGGTCGACGTTCGACATTTCGAGCGCGCCGCCCTGCAGCGACCCCAGGCCGGACTCGCCCGGACCACCCAGCTGGGCAGTGCCGGAGTTGACCGTCTGGCGGTAGGCCGAGCCGCCGGCCTTCTCCAGGCCGCCCGGGTTGACGAAGGTGGCGAGCGCGATACGCCCGACCGCCTGCTTGTCGCCGTTGCTGAACAAGCCGATCAGAGTGCCGTCCTTCGAAAGGGTGAACGATTCGAGGGTTCCCGCTTCGCGGCCGTTCTGATCCTTGAACGCGACCGTGGTGAGGTTGGCGTAGCCGGTGGTCGTGGTCAAGTCGATCGCGACACCGCCGACGGTCATCGCACCACCGGCCGTGAGCACGCCGTTGGTGAACACGAGGCTGGTGGTTCCGGTGGCGCCGGTTCCGTCGGCTCCCGCAGCATCCCATCCGGCCGCGGTCTTGGTGAACGTCAGCGTGAGGTTGCGCGGTGCGCCGTTGGCGTCGTAGACCTTCACGTCGCGCACGAGCTGGTCGCCGACCACGGCGTCGGACGGCAGGTTGCCGCTGACGGTGGATGCGGTGGTCGCGGCAGCCGGAGCCACCGACTTGAGCGGGATGGTCACGTCGCCGAGCGCACCGCCCTGCTGCACGACGCCGTTGACAGCGCCCCATCCCTGCAGGATCGAGCCGTCCGGCCCGACCAGCCGACCCATCGCATCCGGGTCGAACGAACCCGCGCGGGTGTACTGGGTCTGGCCGCCCAGCTTGGTGACGAAGAAGCCGTCGCCGTTGATCATGATGTCCGTCGATTTGCCGGTCGACTGTGCGGCGCCCTGGGCGAAGTTGGTCGAGATGCCGGCCACGAGCACGCCGAGCCCGACCTGCGCCGGGTTGGTTCCGCCGACAAGCGCCTGCGGTCCGCCGGCTCCCTGGGTCAGCTGTGACAGCGTGTCCTGGAATTGCACGGCCGACCCTTTGAAGGCGGTCGTGTTGACGTTGGCGATGTTGTTGCCGGTGACATCGAGCATGGTCTGGTGCGAGCGGAGGCCCGAGATGCCGGAGTAGAGGGAGCGAAGCATGGTGTGCTGCCTTTCGTGTGTGAGTGGATCAGACGGTGGGGGCGGGTGTCGAGACCACGCCGGATATGGAGTCGAGGGCGACGGTGTCGCTGCCGATGGTGACGACGGGCACGGAGCCGGCGTACGAGACGGCCGTGGCGATCCCGCTCTTGCTTGCGCCGGTCTTGTCGAGATAGCTGACCTGATGTCCGACGAGGGATGCGGCCGCCATACGCATCTGCAGGCCGAAGTTCTCTTGGCTGACCTGGTCCATGGAGGTCATCTTCTCCATCATCGCCAACTGGGTGGTCTGCGAGATCATCTGATTGGTGTCCATCGGCGAGCTGGGGTCCTGGTTGCGCAACTGGGTCACCAGAAGCTGCATGAACGTCTCGCTGTCGAGCGTCTGTTTGGGTGTGCGGGTCGGAGTCGTGGCGTACATGCCGCCCGTACTGCCTGTGGTCGCGACCGGATCGATAGCCAATGCGTTTCCCTTCTCAGACCATCACGTCGATGGTGTGGGCGGTGCCGTCGGGTCGCGGCTCTGTGGTGTCACGTTCGCGCTGATGCGCGAGCGCCGGGCGCCGGTCGGCTCCCTGGTCGGGGGTGGTCCAGCCGCGGGTGGGACTGTCCTGGGCTGTCGGTTGGTTCTGCGACGAAAGGTCGAGACTGCCGCTGAGGCCCGCGGCGCCGAGGTCGCGGCGCAGGTCCGGCAGGATCGCTCGCAACGCATCCCGCCCGGTGTCGGTGGGCGCGAACAGCTCGACCCGCACTCCGTCGGCGCCGACATGGGCACGAACGGTCACCGGTCCGAGGATGTCGGGGGTCACGTGCACGGTCATCACATGCTCGCCGCGCCCGGCGCCGGCGAGCGTGAAGATCGGTCGCGCCAGCTGGGACGGGAGGGCCTGGTTGGCGGCCTGGGTGGCGTTCGCGGGGGCAGACGCGTTCGCGTGGCCGACGGATGCCGCGCTGACGGTTGTCGGCGAGATGGATCCCGGCGCCATCGCCGCGACAGAGGCCGCGGGCTGCGCCGAGGTGTCGGAAGCGGCGGATGCTCCTGCCGCGTCGGAGTGGGCGGATGCCGCGGATGTGGTGGCTGCGCCGGGTGTGGTGACCGCGCCGGATGTGGTGGCTGCGGCGGCAGGGCCGGCTGCCGCGGCTGGGTCGGATGCAGCGCCCGCACCGGATGCAGCGGCGGCACGGGATGCAGCGCCCGCGCCGGGTGCAGCGGCGACACCGAATGCAGCGGCGGCGGATGCTCCCGGTGTCGCGTCGCGCGCGTTCGGGGCGGCCGGAGTAGCCGTCGGGGTCCTGGATGCCACCGGGCCGACGGATGCCGCACCGCCAGCGGGAACCGAGCTGACAGAGCCCGACGACACGGCTGCGGATGCTGGACCGAGTGCTCCCGCACCCAAGGCGGACGTTCCGGGAGCCAGTACGGAGTCGTTAGCGCTGGGAGCGGGCGCCGCCGTCCCGGGCGCCTGCGAAGCAGCATTTCCGGCGGAGGCTGGAGTCGCAGCGTCGGCAGCGCCGCTCCGACCACCGTCGACAGGCGCCGCCGCAGACGTCGCGGTCGTCGTGATTGCCACGGCTGACGCCGCTGAGGCGGAGGGGGCTACCGTCGCCGCCGCGGGGGTCGCAACGGCCGTCGCTCCGGCGAGAGGAGCCCCCGCCGCCGCTACGCCGTTCACGGCAACTGTGCCCGTGATGGCTGTCGATACAGGACCGCCCGCCGTCATGGCGCGCACCCCGGCCAACCCGCTCCCGATAAGTGCGTCGGCTGCGGCTGCGGTCGCCGCTCCCGACCCAGCCGCCGGATTGGAGCCGGCCGTCGCTGCCGCCGCCGCCGGATCGGCCCCAGTGGTCGACGCATCCGCCGAAGTAGCACCGCCCGCAGGGCTCGTTGCCGCGCCACTCGCAGCGACCGCGAGTCCCGGCCCGGTGGTCGGGCCATCAGCTGGCTTCGCGTGCCCGGCATCGTTCGTGCGGCTGCCGGACGACGCCGCCCTCGATCGTTTCGAGCCACTTGCCGGCGTCGAACGTGAATCGTCGGGCTGGCGGGTGCCACGATCTGACAGTCCGGCCGGTGCGCGCCTCGTCGACCCCCGATCTGCCGGTGAATGATCGACAGGCGCGCGATCGACCGCCACGCGTTCAGGCGCCTTGTATGCGCTGACGGCCTCGCGGACGACCTGTCCGAACGCATCCGCCATCCCACTCGACGACGCCGATCGGGTCGGCGACGCACCGGACGACCCGGACGACCCGGACGGCCCGGCGAGGGTCACACTCGAGGTCACTTGTTCGCCCCCGTCAGCATCGAGAAGAGCATCGACTGCAACGAGTTCGACTGCTGCGCTGTGAGTGGCGTGCTGCCACCGGTGCCGTACAACGATGAGCCGCCGACCAGCGATGAGCTGTCGAGCAGCGACGACATTCCGCTGAGCAGCGACGACTGTCCGCCGGAGTCCTGCCCGCCGGTCGAACCGAGCGCGGCCGCGATCAGCGACGTCAGTGCCGACGATGTGAGCGGCGACGCCGTCCCCGACGACGAGAGCCCCGACGACGAGAGCCCCGACCACGACAGCCCCGCCCCCGACGATGACAGCCCCGACGCAGCCCCAACAGACGCCGCGGCGGTCTGCGTCGGCACCACGCGCCGGATCGTGTCGATCTGCGAGTCGTCCATGTACGCCTCGACGAGGCTCACGTTCTTGCCTTCGCGCGGAGCGTGGATGACTTTGTGGTTGCCCGCATAGATGAGGATGTGCTCGCCACCCCCGGTCACGATGAGGTCGCCGGGTTGCGCCTGCGCGAGCGACGGCACGGCGGTGCCCAGTTTCGCCTGACCGGAGACGAGCCGCGGAACATCGATGCCGAGGTCTTTGTAGACGCGCTGCACGAGCCCCGAGCAGTCGAGCCCGCTCGACGTCGTTCCTCCGAACACGTAGGGCACTCCGAGATACTTCTTCGCGTCGGCGACGACGTCGGCTCCGGTCACGCTTCCGCCGCCCGACGTGTCGAGCCCTGTGCCCGTGGTCGCACCGAGCGCGCTCAACTCGTTCGCGAACGATGTCGCCGACGAGCTCGATGTCGCACTGCTCGACGCCGTCTTGGTCGGGTTCTCGAGCTGTACGATCGTCGCCTGGATCTGCGCGATCCGGCCCATGGCATCCACCATGCTCATGCTTCGCCTCCGTCTGCTGTGGCACGCCGCCACGAGGTCGTCGCGATCTCGTCGATCGCCGTCTGTTCGCGGTGCAGGTCTTCCGCGACTTCGTCGGCCACATGGCGGGCCTCGAGCTTTTCGAGGCCGACGGCGCGCGTCTTGGCGGCGGTGTAGGCGGCCTGTGCGCTCGACGCCTCGCTGTCCCGTTGGGCGGCGAGCACTGTCAGGTCGGCGAGCATGCTGCGGCTGGATGCGCGCGCGGCTGCGACCGCGAACATGCTCACCGCATCCGTGACCTCGGTCGGAACCTCCCGGAGCGCCGCCCGCGCCCGCGCCTGACGGGCGGCCGCATCGTGAACGCGGGCGTTGGCCGCCGCGAGGTCGCTGGCCGCGTGTTCCTGCTCGATCTGACGCAACCGGAGCAGACCGGCGAGTTGGAACGACCGTGCCATCAGATGCCTCCGATACTGTCGACGAGCCGACCCAGCCGAGCCCAGGCTTCGGCGGCGCTGGTGCGCTCGTCCATGGCCTGCTGAAGAAATGCGTTGATGGCCTGCTCATTGTCGACGGCTGCATCGACGAGCGGATTGCTGCCGGTCTTGTAGGCGCCGACGTCGAGCAGATCTTGAGCCGCGACGCGCGCAGCGAGCACCGTGCGCAAAGCGATAGCGACCCGGCGCTGCTCTTCGCCGGTCACCCGTGAGGCGAGACGCGAGATCGAGCCGAGCACGTCAACTGAGGGAAAATGCCCGATAACGGCTAGTTTTCGATCCATGACGACGTGCCCGTCGAGGATGGACCGCGCGGCGTCGGCGATCGGTTCGTTGTGGTCGTCGCCGTCGACGAGCACCGTGTACATCCCGGTGATGGATCCCGTCTCGCCCGTGCCCGCGCGCTCCAGAAGCTGGGCGAGCAGCGAGAACGTCGACGGCGGATACCCGCGCGTCGCCGGGGGCTCGCCCACCGACAGCCCGATCTCGCGCTGCGCCATCGCCACGCGGGTGAGCGAATCCATCATGAGCATCACGTGAGCGCCCTGATCACGGAACGCTTCGGCGATCCGCGTGGCCGTGAACGCCGCCCGAAGCCGCATGATCGCCGGTTCGTCCGACGTGGAGACGACGACGATCGAACGGGCCAGGCCGGCCGCGCCGAGGTCGTCTTCGAGAAACTCGCGCACCTCCCTGCCACGCTCGCCGACCAGCGCGATCACAGACACTTCGGCGTCGGTGCCACGAGCGATCATCGATAACAGCGACGATTTGCCGACCCCCGAACCGGCGAAGAGACCGAGGCGCTGGCCGCGGCCGACCGTCACCAGGGTGTCGAGAACGCGCACACCCAATCCGAGCGGCGTGTCGATTCTCGCGCGGCGCATCGCCGCGGGAGGCCTGTGGTCCAGCGAGACGAGCCGCTCTATGTCGAGCGGGCCTTTGCCGTCGGCCGGGCGCCCCAGCCCATCGATCACGCGACCGAGGAGTCCCGCGCCGGTGGGCACGAGTTGCGGCGAGCGCAACGCCCGTGCAGGCGCTCCCGCCGCGATGCCGGTGAGCCGACCGAACGGCATGCAGCGGATGCGATCCTGGGTCGTGGCGACGACTTCCGCGTGCACGCCCGGGTTCTCGCCGATCGCCACGAGATCTCCGATGGCACAGTCGAGTCCGCTCACTTCGGCGCCGAGGCCGACGATGGATGCGACCCGCCCGATCCGCTCCGGCGAAGCGACTCGGAGCGCGTCGGCGAATCGCTCGCCGCCGGGGCGCCACGAGGCGGATGGGCCGGCCGTTCGCGTCGCCGTCATCGGGCACCGCCGAGGAGGGCCGCTCGCGCGCGGTCGAGGGCGGTCGTGATGCGGGCGTCGAGCCAGCCATCCGGAAGCTCGCCGACGGCATCGCCCGGGTTCAAGGTGCGGTCGGCGACGAAACGGACGCCATCCGGGGCTCCGGCACCACGCAAACCGGCCACGCCGGACACGCCATCCGGGTCACCCGCACCACCCACACCGACCACACCGGCCGCACCACGCGAACCGGACACGCCAGACACGCCGACCGCACCGGTCGCACCATCCGTCAGAAGACTCAGGTCGCCAGGATTCATCCGCACGACGCTCACCGCACCGTCGATGTCGGCCGCGAGCACTCGCGTGAGCGCGGCCCGAGCAGAGCCTGCCGTGTCACTGAGCTCGTACCCCACGATCGCCCCGGCGAGCTCGACCGCCGCCGCCGCCAGCGTCTCCTCGACCTCCGCGACCGCCGGAATGGCGTGCTCCTGAAGGTCGAGCGCCGCCATGCGTAGCGCGGCGATCGCGCGAGTCAACCTTTCGCCGTCGATCGCCGCCTCGGCCGCGTGCTCCGCTTCCGCCTCGGCGGCCCGCGCCGCTTGCAAAACCGACGCCGCTCGCAAGCCTTCGGCATACCCTGCTGCGTACCCGCGCGCGCGGGCGCTCGCCTCGTGCCGCTCAAGGTCGGCGTTGCGCAGGGCAGGGATCGCCATCGGGGCGAACAACTCAGTCGACATATGCGTCCTCGTCGCTGCGCTGCACGATGATGCTGCCTTCTGCTTCGAGGTCGCGGATGGCGCGCACGATGTCGGCGCGCGCATCCTCCACCTGTGACATGCGCACGGGCGCGAGAATGCGGATCTCGTCGTCGAGGATCTCCCGGTTGCGTTCGGACAGGTTGCCTCGGATGATCTCGATCACCTGGTCGGTCGTACCCTTCATGGCGACAGCCAGCACGGCAGCATCCACTCCGCGCAGCACGCGCTGCACATCGCGCGGTTCGAGTTTCACGATGTCGGCGAAGGTCAGCATGCGCGCTCGCACTTCTCCGGCAAGCTCAGGATCGCGCACGTCGAGTCCTTCGAGCAGCGATTTCTCCGTGGTCACATCGGCTCGGTTGATGATTTCGACCAACGGCTGAACGCCGCCCATCACATCCGCCGCTTCGCGCGACGCGACAACCGCGCCCGCGCGCTGCTTGAGCGTGTCGGCGACCACTCGCACAGCCTCAGGACTCGCGCTTCCCATGGTCGCGATGCTGTGGGCGACCTCGGTACGCAGGGTGTCGTCCAGACCACCGATCACGCGCGACGCGTGTTCGGCACGCAGGTGGGCGAGTATCAGCGCGATCGTCTGCGGCAGCTCGCCGGCCAGCAGCATCTGAATCTGGCCCGGCTCCACCGAGTCGAGGAACTCGAACGCCTTGCCGGCCATCGACGACGCCACGCGGTTCATCACGCCGACCGCCTTCTCGGCTCCGAAGGATGCCTCGAGCAGGCCGACCGCGATGTCGCGCCCACCGCGGGTCAGCGTTCCGCCTTTCACCGTGAGCTCGTGGAACTCGTTCATGGTGCGCTCGGCGACCGCGGGGTCCACCCGGCGGAGGCGGAGGATCTCGGCGGTGATCTCGTCGGCTTCCGCCTCCGAGAACTGCTTCATCACCTGCGCGGCACGCTGCTGATCCATGTTCATCAGCACGACGGCGGCCTTCTGCGTGCCGGTCAGCGGGGCGGACTTCACGTCGTTCATACGGTCTGCCGCTCCTCCATCAGGCCACGCAAGAAGTCAGCGGTCTTCTGCGGGTCGCGTTCGGCGAGCGCCTCGATGTCGGATCGTCGGCGTTCGGCCTCGAGTTCGGGCGAACCGGCCGTCGGCGGCGGGTCGAGCTGCATCGGAACGGCGTTCGTCTCCAGTTGCATCGGGAACGGATGCGCATCCATCGCGACCGTGTCGAGGTCGTCCTCGACCAGCTCCTCGTTGCGGCGGCGTGACCGCACGTACAGAATCAGGGCGACAGCGACCGGGATCGCAATGGCTGCGGCTATGATGCCCGTTCGGATGTATCCCGCCATTTCGTCGGCCGCCTGGGCGTCGCGGGCCGCCTTCAGCGCCGTCGCAGCCTCGACCGCACTCGCCTTGCTGAAGCTGACCGATTCCACCGTGACCGCGTCGCCGCGCTTCAGGTCGACTCCCGCCGCGGTGGACACCAGCCGGGTGATCTCGGCCGTGCTGACTCCGTTCACCGCATCCTTGTTCAAAGCGACCGAGACCGTCTGCCGGTTCACGGCACCGGCCGGAATCGTGCGCGTCTCCGTCACCTTGTCGACCGCGTTGTCCTTCGTCGACGACTGCGAGTTGAACGTGCCGTTGCCGCCGGCCGTGCCGTTCGGCACCGCAATGTTGTCGGGGCCGAGGACGCCTGCTGCGGACCCTCCGGAGCCGGTATACGACTCCGTGGTCGAGGTCTGGCTGAGCGCCGGCGCGTTCGTGGGAACCGTGTACTGCTCTTCAGTGCGCTGCGCGGACTGGTTGCTCACATCCGCCGCCACCGCCACCGTCGCGTTGCCCGGGCCGACGACCTTGTCGAGCATGGTCTGAACCGCGTTGCGCACACGCGTCTCATAGTCGGTCGCCTGCTTGTCCGCACCGCCGACCGCACCAGCACCGACGGCCGACAGCACCGTGCCGCTCGAATCGATCACAGCGACGTCGGTCGGCGTCATTCCGCTGATGGATGCGCTGGTCAGGTGCACGATCGCCTGAACCTGGTCGGGCGTAAGCGTGACGCCGTTCTGTGTCTGCACGAACACGGATGCCGTGGGGTCCTTCTTCTGCGACACGAACACGGTGTCCGCCGGAATCGCCAGGCGAACGGATGCCGTCTTCACACCCTTCATCGCACCGATCGTCGACGCGAGCTCGCCCTCCATCGCCCGCTTGTACGTGACCGACTGCTGGAACTCCGACGTCGTCACGCCCATCTTGTCGAGCAGCGAATACCCGCCCGCGTTCGACGACGGCAGGCCCGCCGAAGCCGCCTTCAGACGCTCGTCGTACACCTTGTCCTGCGGCACCATGATCGTGCCGCCGCCGTCGGTGAGTTGATACGGCACGTTGTCCGTGCGCAGCTGGTCGACGATGCTCGACGCATCCGTCGCCTGCAGCCCCGAGAACAGAGGGGTGTACGACGGCGCGGATGCCCACAGCGAGATTCCCGTGATCCCCAGCGCCAGCACGGCGATCCCGATGATCGCGATCGTGCGCTGCGCGATCGAGAAGCCGCGGATCGTGTCGCCGAGGCGACGGAACGCGTTCGTGAGCTGACGAGGCATCAGGCCTGCATCCGCATGATCTCGTTGAACGCGTCAACGGCCTTGTTGCGAACACCGGCGACCAGCTCGAGGGTGACCTCGGCGCGGGTCGACGCGAGCGTCGCCTTGTGGATGTCGTCCAGGTTGCCGGTGACCGCCTGTACCGCGAGCTGATCGGAAGTCGACTGCAGCTGCTGCAGGTTGTTGACCGCCCCGGTCAACGCAGTGCCGAACCCTGACCCGTTCGACGGCTGCGCGCCCGCGACCTGGGCCACGTTGGACAGGCCGGATGCGCCGCTCACCGCGCTGATCGCTGCAATCGTCATCAGTTGCGTCCAATCTGGAGTGCCGCCTGGTAGGTCTCCTTGGCGCGGTCGACCACCGCCGCGTTCGCCTGGTAGCCGCGCTGGGCCATGATGAGGGCGCCCATCTGAGCGCCCAGGTCGATGTCGGGGTAGCGAACGTAACCCTTCGCATCCGCGACCGGATTGCCCGGTTCGTACACCATCCGCCCGGTTGCGCGTCCGTAGGCCGCCCCGCCCACATACACGCCCGAGGTGCCCTGACCTTCCTGCGCCACGATGTAGCGCGCCTGGAAAGCCGGACCCGTGGTGCTCTTGGCCGTGTTGATGTTGGCGAGGTTGTCCGAAATGGCGTCCAGCCACTTTCGGTGCAGCGTGAGGCCGGTGCCGGCGATGCCGATCGCGTCGAACGTCATCAGTTCGTCCTCAACGCCGCACGGATGCCGCTGAACTGGTTGCCCGCAGCCTGCGACGCGAACTGGAACCGCAACACGGTGTCCACGTTCGACAGGGTCTCGGTGTCGAGGTTCACGTTGTTGCCATCCAGCCGCGTCGGCTCCAGGGAGCGCGCAGTCGTCGCGGTGGTGCGCCCGTCGTGGGCCGCGACCGACCGCGCAAGCGCATCCTCGAACTGCACTCGCTCGGCCGTGTAGCCAGGAGTGTTCACGTTGGCGATGTTGTTCGCGATAGCCCTCTGCCGCTGGGCCAGGCCGTCGAGCGCGCTGGACAGCGCCGCGGATGTCACGGATTCGAGCACGGAACACCTCAGAGGATTAGGAGTTGCGGGCGGCCGATCCATGGCCAGTCGTCGAGCAATCCGTGCTCACTATCCGTTATCGGCACGCCGTCGCGTTTTGTAAGTGATCGTGCGAAATCCGGTGAGCGAGTCGGGTCCGCGTTTGGACATCTTTGGTCGCTTTGCGCGCTCGGAGCGACCAAAGATGTCCGACGGCGGCGCGTTCATGCGCGGATGCGGCAGGCGCAGCGGGCCGGAGAGCAGGCGCGCTCGGGCCGCCGACCCGCGTCAGCCCATCAGGTCGAAGTAGACGGGGTGCGGGGTCGCGTTGGTGGGGTCGACGGCGCGAACGGCCGCCAGATGCCGTGCCGTGGTCTGACGCACGTCTTCGAGGTATCGGGTGGTGTACAACTGTGCCTCGAGGATGTGCGCGGCACGCTCCAGAAGGTCGTCAGGGATGGGACCGAGTGCGATCGGCGGACGCCACGGCATCGGATCCGTGTGGGCGATCGCCGCCTGCAGGTCTGCTTCGAAGCGGGCCAGCGCATCCTCCCAGCTGCGTATCGGCAGAAACGGGTCGTCGATGTCGAACGGTTCGGGCGCGTCCCGCATGTGACTCTCCTCGCTAGGCAATTCCGAGCTCCCGGGCTTCACCAGTGCCAGAACCGGAACTGAATCCGGCACCAGCACCAGCACCAGCACCGACGCCAGCACCAGCAGCGCCGCCGCCGAACCGGCCGGCATCCGGAGCACCCTGCAATCCAGCCACCGGAAGCGTTTCCGCCGCTTCGTGCCAGGTCTGCCGCAGGGGTTCGAGCAGTTCGATGGCCTCGCGCACCAGCGCGGGGTCACGGTCGATGTTGGCTGTGACGATTGTGTTCGAGGTGTACGTGTAGAGGGCGAGGAGTCCGTCCGCACCCTCCCACACGTCGAGTTTCAGGGTCGACGCCAGTTCTGAGATGATCTGGTCGGCGTGTCGCAGGTTTTCCCATGCGACCGGCCACTTTTGCGCCAGGAGGGCGGTCTCGCCGCGGGTGAGGTCGAGCAGTAGCCGGTCGTAGAGCATGGTGAGGAGTCGCACGGGCGACGCGGAGAGCACGGCGTCGCGGTTGTATTGCGAACGCTTCGCGACGGCCCCGGTCATGAGGCTCATCCTGTGCTCGATGTCGACGTCGACGGCAGGCTTCCGAGCTGCGAACTGAGCCACGAGGACTGCGATTTCAGGTTGCTCAACTGCACTTCGAGGTTGGAGTACGTCTGCTGTAGGGTGGCCCGCCGGTCCGCGAGCCGGGTGTCCCAGTCGGCGATCTGGTCGTTCAGTCCTTTGACGACGGACTGCTCACCGGTGATTTTGGATGTGAGCTGGCCGCTGTATTTGTCGGATGCGTCGGTCGCCGCGGTCGCAATCCGCCCTGACAGCGTCTGGATGGCCGCTTTCACCGTGGCGGGG
>FSYX01000067.1_pt1 | contig 15576 bp, 18 predicted proteins | sample 1638671 | NCBI WGS metagenome assembly FSYX01 (sample SAMEA3914813, study PRJEB12502) | metagenome | biome: forest; material: soil | place: Canada | collected 2011-07-07 | depth 0.3 m
CCGCGTGCGCGACATGTTCGAGCAGGCCAAGAAGAGCGCGCCCTGCATCATCTTCGTCGACGAGATCGACGCGGTCGGCCGTCACCGTGGCGCCGGTCTCGGCGGCGGACACGACGAGCGCGAGCAGACCCTCAACCAGCTCCTGGTCGAGATGGACGGCTTCGACGTCAAGACGAACGTCATCCTGATCGCCGCGACCAACCGTCCCGACATCCTCGACCCCGCGTTGCTGCGTCCTGGCCGCTTCGACCGCCAGATCGGTGTCGACGCCCCCGACATGCTCGGCCGCAAGAAGATCCTCGAGGTCCACGGCCGTGGCAAGCCGCTCGCCGCCGGGGTCGACCTCGAAGTGCTCGCCCGCAAGACGCCCGGTTTCACCGGCGCCGACCTGGCCAACGTGCTCAACGAGGCCGCTCTGCTCACAGCCCGCTCCAACGCTCAGCTGATCGACAACCGCGCTCTCGATGAGGCCGTCGACCGTGTCGTCGCCGGGCCGCAGAAGCGCACGCGGGTCATGAAAGACCAGGAGAAGCTGATCACGGCGTACCACGAGGGTGGTCACGCGCTCGCCGCAGCGGCGATGCGTCACACCGACCCGGTGACCAAGATCACCATCCTTCCGCGTGGTCGTGCCCTCGGTTACACCATGGTGATGCCGCTCGAAGACAAGTACTCGATCACACGCAACGAGTTGCTCGACCAGTTGGCTTACGCCATGGGCGGCCGCGTCGCCGAAGAGATCGTCTTCCACGACCCGACCACCGGCGCTTCGAACGATATCGAGAAGGCGACCTCGATCGCCCGCAAGATGGTCACCGAATACGGCATGAGTGCCGAGGTCGGTTCGGTCAAGCTGGGCCAGTCTTCGGGCGAGATGTTCCTCGGCCGCGATATGGGTCACCAGCGCGACTACTCCGAGCGCATCGCCGAGCGCGTCGACGCCGAGGTGCGCGCGCTCGTCGAGAAGGCGCACGACGAGGCATGGGAGGTCCTGAACAAGAACCGGCCCATCCTCGACCGCATCGCCGCCGAGCTCCTCGAGAAGGAGACTCTCGACCACAACCAGATCGCCGAGATCTTCGCCGACATCGTGAAGCTTCCGGAACGCCCGCAGTGGCTGTCGAGCGACAAGCGTCCGATCTCAGATCTGCCGCCGATCGCGTTCCCGGCCAAAGCGCCGATCGATGCGACAGCGGTAGACGGCGGAGTCGGCTCAGAACCGCCGTCGAAGCCGAAACGGTCTCCCGTTCGCAAGCCACGGCCGGCCACGGCGTAAGCCGGCGTCGGGTGTGCGCATGACCGGATTCGATCGTCCGCGCATCGAGGCCGCTGTCGCCGAGATCCTCGCCGCTATCGGCGAGGATCCGTCGCGTGCGGGCCTGGTGTCCACGCCTTCGCGGGTGGCGGATGCGTATGAAGAGTTCTTCGTCGGGCTCGGCCAGAACCCCCTGGACCAGCTCGGTGAGGGTGTGCCGCTCGAAGGCCACGACGCCGAGGTCGTGTTGCTGCGGGACATCGCGTTCCGGTCGATCTGCGAGCACCATCTGCTGCCGTTCCTCGGTGTGGCTCACGTGGCCTATCTGCCGAACGAACGGGTCGTCGGTCTCGGCAAGCTGCCCCGGGTCGTCGAGACTTTGGCATCCCGGCCCCAGATGCAGGAACGGCTGACCGAGGAGATCGCCGACACCCTGCTCGAGGGTCTGGACGCGAAAGGCGTGCTCGTCGTCCTCGACGCACAGCACGCGTGCGTGTCGTCGCGGGGCGTTCGTCAGACCGAGAGCACCACGGTCACCATCGCGAGCAGGGGAGCCCTTGCGGATCCGGCCGCTCGTTCTGAGCTGATGGCCCTGATCGGGCGTGGCGTGGCGTGAGCACGCTCATCATGGGCGTGCTCAATGTCACGCCCGATTCGTTCAGCGACGGTGGCTTGTATGTCGAGCGCGGCGCCGCCGTCGAACACGCGATCAACCTGGTCGAGGAGGGTGCCGACATCATCGATGTGGGCGGCGAGTCCACCAGGCCGGGCGCGGTTCGCGTCGATCCGGTCGAGGAGCAGGCGCGGGTGATCCCGGTGATCCGCGACCTTGCGAGCCGGGGTGTGACCGTGAGCGTCGACACCATGAACGCGTCGACAGCGCGGGCCGCCGCCGACGCGGGCGCAGCCATCATCAACGATGTCTCCGGCGGCCTGGCCGACGCAGACATGCCTGCCGCCGTCATCGACACTGGGCTGACCTATGTCGTCATGCACTGGCGCGGGCAGAGCGATTCGATGGATGCGCTCGCGAGGTACACCGATACGGTCGCCGAGGTGAGCAGCGAGCTGCAGTCCCGCATCATGAGCCTTCTCGATCTCGGCGTCGAGCCCGGCAAGCTGATCATCGACCCCGGCTTGGGGTTCTCGAAGAAGGCGTCGCACAACTGGCAGGTGCTGGGCAATCTGGGGGCGTTCGTCGACCTCGGCTATCCGGTTCTGATCGGAGCGTCGCGCAAGCGGTTCCTGGGCGCCCTGCTGCCAGACGGCGCATCCGCGGCCGACCGCGACGGACCGACGGCGGTCGTCAGCGCGCTCGCCGCGCAGACCGGCGTGTGGGGAGTGCGCGTGCACGACGTCGCCGGCACGCGTCGCGCGCTCGACGTGGTCGAGGCGTGGCAAGCTGGACGCGATGACTAGGCCAGCTCGCCCGAACCGATCCGACTCGATCACCCTCACCGGCCTTCGCGTGCACGCGAACCATGGTGTTTTCGAGTTCGAGCGGGAGCAGGGCCAGGAGTTCGCGATCGATGTGACCGTCTGGCTCGATTTCACGCGAGCGGCCGCGAGCGACGACGTCGAAGCCACGGTGCACTACGGCGAACTCGCGGTCGAGGTCGTCGAGGCGGTGAAGCGCGACCCGGTCGACCTCATCGAAACCCTGGCGGAGCGCATCGCTGCCGTCGTCCTCTCTCACGCGGCCGCGGAGGCGGTCGAAGTGACCGTGCACAAGCCGAACGCTCCCATCGAGGTGCCATTCGACGACGTGTCGGTGACGATCATGCGGGAGCGCGCATGATCCCGTCCGCGCAGCCTCGCCCCGAGCGACTGCGGCCGTCCGTGCCGGCCGTTCTGGCGCTCGGAAGCAACCTGGGCGACCGTGCGGCCACCATCCGTGCGGCCGTCGCCGAACTCGATGATGAGCCCGGCATCCGGGTGGTCCGCGCATCCGCGCTCTTCGAGACGCCCGCCGTGAAGCCCACCGGCGTCGATCCGGATGCACCCGCCTACCTGAACGGGGTCGTCGCCATCGAGACCGCACTCAGTCCTCACGCCCTGCTCGACGCCGTGAACGCGATCGAACAGCGGCACGGCCGAGTGCGCGAGGTGCGATGGGGCGATCGGACCCTCGACATCGACATCATCGATTTCGACGCCCGAGAACTGTCGGATGACCGCCTGACATTGCCCCATCCACGCGCCTGGGAGCGTGGTTTCGTTCTCGCGCCGTGGCACGACATCCAGCCGGATGCCGTGCTCGCCGGCCATGGACGGATCGATGCGCTTCTCGCCGCCACGACAGACGTCGTTCGGCCGTATCCTGTCAGCGACGCTGATGTCGACGAGGATGGGGATGCCCGATGAAGCGCACGCGACCCACGCCGCTGATCGGTATCGGCGTCGCTGGACTGGTCATCGGTTTCCTCGTGGAACTCGGTGCTGCGGGCGCCGGCCTGGCCGTGCTCATCCCGCCCCTGTCGTTGCCGATCACGCTGGTGGCGATCGCCGCGATCGTAGTCGGATTCGCCATCCCCATCCGTCGGGCGACCCACGGTCGCACCCGCACGAGGATCGATCCGTTCCGTGCCATGCGGATCGCCGTGCTCGCGAAGGCGAGCAGTCTGAGCGGCGCTCTGCTCACCGGAACAGGCCTCGGTGTGCTGGGTTACCTGCTCAGCCGGTCGGTGCTGGCCGCCTCCGGTTCGATCTGGCAGGCTGGCGCGGCGACCGCCGGCGGCGCCATCCTGCTCGCCGCCGGACTGGTCGCGGAGTACATGTGCACGCTGCCACCCGAAGACGATGACACGAAGCCGGGCGGTGACCATGCCCACGCGTCTTGACTTGGTGGTCGGCGAATGGCGACGGGTCTCGCCGCGCTACGTCGTGGTGGTGATCGTCGGCTCGCTGATCAGTGGTGTCGTGCTGAGCGCGGCGGCGGCCTTCCTCTGGCTCGTGGCGGGCTGGGGATGGGCGTGGATCGCGCTGATCGCGATCGTCGTCATCACGATCGTGCAACTCATCATCGCGCCGCGTCGCGCCCGGTCCATCGGGTATCGGCTGCGCGACGACGACCTGCTCTTTCGGCGGGGCATCATGTTCCAACGGTTCGTCTCGGTTCCGTATGGCCGCATGCAGCTGATCGACATCAATCGGGGGCCGGTCGGGCGGATGCTCGGACTGGCCGACCTCAAGTTCGTGACGGCCGCCGCCTCGACGAACGTCGAGATCCCGGGTCTGCCCGAAGCCGACGCGGCCGAGCTGCGCGACCGGCTGGTCGAACTGGCGGAGAGCCGCCGGGCAGGGCTGTGACCAGCGGGCGGTTGTCTGAGGCGGAGCGCGCGGCGGAACATCTCACCGACGGCGAATGGCACCGCCTGCACCCGGCGACCCCATTGCTCAAAGGTGGCATCATCTTCGTGGCGGTGCTCGGTTTCGTGCTGTCGAATCTGCGTGAACGGCTCGTCAGTTTCTTCATCGGCGCACCCGATTTCGGTGGCGACCCCATCGACGAGATCTACAACCGCGGCTGGGAGGGCTGGGCACTTCTCGCCGTCGCCGTGGTGCTGATCGTGTGTCTCGGCGGCTTCTACCTGTCGTGGCGCATGCACAGCTTCCGTATCGGCGACGACGCGGTCGAGGTGCGCAGCGGCATCCTGTTCCGCACGCAGCGCAAGGCGCGGCTCGACCGCATCCAGGGCATCAACGTGGTTCGGCCCCTGTTCGCGCGTGTCTTCGGCGCGGCGAAGCTGGAGGTGAGCGTCGCGGGCCACGATGCGAACGTGCAGCTCTCGTATCTCTCGTCTCGACTCGCGGATGGCTTGCGCAGCGACATCCTGCGACTCGCGTCGGGTGTGAAAGCGGCCGAGCGCGCCGCGGCCGGCGAGGGCGGCGAGGACACCGGAGCAAAGTCGTCCCTGACGGCCGGAGTCTCCGACCTGCTCAATCGTCGTGTGAACGAGTTCCTCGCCCCGGAGTTGCAACCCGACCTGGCGCCTCCGGAATCGGTGGTGTCGATTCCGCCGATCCGGTTGATCGTCTCGATCGTCTGCAGCGGCTTCACGGTCTTTCTGCTCGTGGTGATCGCGGCGCTGGTCGCCGGAGCGGCGAGCGGCTACATCTGGCTGCTGCTCGTCGTGCTGCCCGGCCTCATCGGTTCGGCGAGCTTCTACTTCCGGCGGTTCGCCAAGTCGCTTCGCTATACGATCGCCGGCACACCCGACGGGGTTCGCGTCGGATTCGGATTGCTCACAACCAGCAACGAGACGCTGCCGCCGGGTCGAATCCATGCCGTCGACGTGTCACAACCGTTGCTCTGGCGGCCATTCGGCTGGTGGCAGATCCGCATCGACACGGCAGGGCATTCCACCGAGAAGGGCGCCGCCGGACAGCCCAACACGACCATGTTGCCGGTCGGTGATCTCGACGATGTGGCCCGGGTGCTCACGCTGGTGCTCCCCGCGTTCGCGACGCCAGAGCACCGTGCCCTCATCGAGGCGGGCATGATCTCGCGAGGGCGTGACAGCTATGTCGGCGCCCCTCGACGCGGGGCATGGGTGCGGCCGCTGTCGTGGCAGCGCACCGGCTACGCGATCGTCGACGGCGTGATCCTGCTCCGTCGCGGGTTCATCTGGCGGAGCCTTTCGATCGTTCCGCTCGCCCGGTTGCAGAGCCTCGAAATGCACCAGGGACCGATCGACCGGATGCTTCGACTCGCTTCGACACGGCTTCACACGGTGTCGGGACCGGTGCGGCCGCGCCTGGCAGCGATCGACCTCGACCGCGGTGCTGAACTGTTCGACGTGGTCTCCGCCGGGGCGATCGCGTCGGCCAAGTCGGATACGAGCCACCGGTGGAACGAACGCGGGCCGGACGTCGGCCCGGTTGGAGAGGGGACCACATGATGGAGCGCCGTGCCGGCCGCCTGGGCGTCGGAATCGTGGGGGCAGGACGAGTCGGACCCATCCTGGGCGCAGCGCTTGCCGGAGCGGGCCACGCGATCATCGGCGTCTCCGCGGTGTCCGCCTCCAGCAAGGAGCGAGCCGATGCCATTCTGCCCGGGGCGCCGGTGCTCGAGATTCCCGTCATCGTCGAACGGAGCGAGTTGGTTATCCTCGCCGTTCCCGACGCCGAGCTGCCGTCGCTCGTCGCCGGACTCGCCGCGACCGGAAGCTGGCAGCCCGGCCAGATCGTGATGCACACGGCGCCGGGTTACGGTGTGGAGGTGTTGGCTCCCGCAGCGGCGGCCGGGGCCATCCCACTCGCTGTGCACCCTGCGCTCGAATTCACGGGGACAAGCCTCGACCTCGCGCGTCTGCACGAGACGTATTTCGCGGTGACCGGACCCGCTCCTGTCCTTCCGATCGGGCAGGCACTCGTCGTCGAGATGGGTGGCGAACCGGTCGTCGTCGCCGAGGAGGACCGGGCCGCGTACGCTGAAGCGATTGCTACCGCCAGCACGTTCTCGCGAGCGATCGTGGAACAGGCGACCGGCATCCTCGGCGGTATCGGGTTCGAGAATCCAGGCACCTTCCTGAGTTCGCTGGTGCGGTCCGCTGTGGACAATGCGCTGTCGCGGGCGTCGGCGCCGCCGGTCGGCCCGTCAGCGCTGCTCGGGGAGTGGGACGACCCGCGGGATCCGTCGGCCTGAGACCAGTGTCCAGAATCTTCCCTAGCGCGTGAGTTGCGAAGTCTTATACCAGAAGGCGGAGACATAGGCGCCCGCGCCTAGCCTGGTCACGCCGGTGGTGTCATGGTTATCAGTCGCGACGTGATAGAGGGCTGCTCGGTGGCGTACGCGGCGGAGTATCCGTTTGTTGCTGGGTCGAAGAGTGTTTCTGACGGGCCGGCGGCAATAATGGCTTCGATCTCCTCCTGCGTCTGGGTTCCAACGAGGGACTCAAGTTTGGCGAGTATCGTGCTGTCCGGCGGGCTTGGATTGCCGACCGCCGCGGGCGCCAGCGTTCCTGAGTTTTCGACAGCGAAGGTGGGGGCGGCAGTGGCAAACAACACCGCGCCAGCAATGAGACCGGCGGCCACGGAGGTTCTGAGTTTCACGGAGACTCCCTAAAGTCTGTCGTTATGGGTCGGCGGTGTCTGCACACGCTTGTGATCGACACGCCATGGCCAACGCTGTCGCATCGTGATGCGCTTGTCGCCTGTATCGACGTCGTTGGGTATTTCCTATGCGCAAATGCCGTAGTCAACGGGCAAATCTAAGTGTGCGATTGGCCTAAGTGTGCCTCGCGCCGGTCAGCTTGCCATCGCCTCGTTCGATGAATCTTCCTCCGACAAGGTCACCTCGAAGACTCGGGCGCGTTCCGGACGCACTGGCCGTCACCGTGGAGGATGCAGGCGACGAGTAGCATCGATATCCGGCCGCTTTTCGTCGCGCACCCGTCGGGTGCAGCGCGCCGGAGGGGATTTGATGCCAGAAGTCGTCACTACCATCAGTGAACTGCGCGCGCGTGTCGCTGGGGCGCGCGAACGCGCTCGCATCGAGGGGCATTCGGATGCGCCCGACGGTCGCGTCGTGCTCGTGCCGACCATGGGGGCACTCCACGAAGGCCACCTGCAGCTCGTGCGCCAGGCGCGTGATCTCGGCGGCATCGTCGTCGTCTCGATCTTCGTCAACCCCTTGCAGTTCGGTCCGGGCGAAGATCTGGAGCGGTATCCGCGCGACCTCGGGGCCGACGTCGCCCGGCTCGAGGGCCTCGCCGACCTGGTGTTCGCGCCGCCCGTCGGTGAGATGTACCCCACCGGGCCAGTGGAGACACGTATTGCGGCGGGGTCGGTCGGAGCCCTGTATGAGGGCGCATCCCGACCCGGGCATTTCGACGGAATGCTCACGGTCGTCTCCAAGCTCTTCAACATCGTCGAACCCGATGTCGCGGTGTTCGGGCAGAAGGATGCGCAACAGGTGCACCTCGTCGCCCGCATGGTGCGCGACCTCAACCTTCCGGTGTCGATCGCTGTCGTCGACATCGTCCGCGAGAGCGATGGGCTGGCGTTGTCGAGTCGCAACCGCTATCTCGACCCGGCCGGCCGATCCGCTGCTGTCGCCCTGTCGGCCGCGCTAGCTGCCGGCGCCGGGCGAATTGGTGGAGGCCCGGACGCCGTGGTACGCGCGGCCCAGGAGATCGTCGTCCGCGAGCCAGACGTTAAGCTGGACTATCTCGCTGTCGTCGACCCCGAGACCTTCCTTCCCGTCGGGGAGGGGTACCGCGGGGCGGCCACTCTGCTGATCGCCGCGCGGGTCGGTTCGACACGGTTGATCGACAACGAGCGCATCACCTTCCCCTGAATCCCGAACGCCTTCCCCGACACGAAAGATTGGCATGACCGACACTCAGCAGAACGAGCCGGAACTCACCGACGACGAAGTCAGCGAGCAGAAGTCGGTCCGGCTGGGTAAGCGCGCGCGATTGATCGAGGAGGCCGCGTCGCCTGCTGGCGGCGCCTATCCGGTCACCGTGCCGGTGACGCAGACCATCCCCGCTGTGCGCGCGGAGTTCGGACACCTTCAGGCAGACGAGAAATCGGGTGTGGTCGTCGGTATCGCCGGACGTGTCGTGCACCTGCGCAACACCGGCAAACTGTGCTTCGCCGTGCTGCAGTCGGGTGACGGCACACGCATCCAGGTCATGGTCTCCCTCGCCGAGGTCGGCGAGGAGTCGCTCTCGCGATGGAAGGAGCTCGTCGACCTCGGCGATCACCTCTTCGTCTCGGGCGAAGTCGTGTCGAGTCGTCGTGGTGAGCTGTCGGTGATGGTCGCCGACTGGACAATCGCATCGAAGGCAGTGCTTCCCCTTCCCAACCTGCACAACGAGCTGAGTGAAGAGAGTCGGGTGCGCACGCGCTACCTCGACCTGATCGCCCGCGAGCAGGCCCGACTGAACGTCGTCAACCGGTCGAAGGCCGTTGCGAGCCTGCGTCAGACCTTCGCGGACCGCGACTACATCGAGGTCGAGACCCCGATGCTGCAGGTGATGCACGGCGGAGCATCCGCCCGTCCATTCGTCACGCACTCGAACGCCTTCGACACCGAACTGTTCCTGCGCATCGCGCCCGAGCTCTACCTCAAGCGTGCCGTAGTGGGCGGAATCGACCGGGTGTTCGAGATCAACCGCAACTTCCGCAACGAGGGCGCGGATTCCACGCACTCACCCGAGTTCGCCATGCTCGAGTCGTACGAAGCCTACGGTGACTACAACACCATCGCCGAGCTCACCCAGACGCTCGTGCAGAATGCTGCTCTCGCGATCGCGGGCTCCCACACGGTGACCTGGGCCGACGGCACCGAGTACGACCTCGGCGGTGAATGGGATCGAATTCGCATGTACGACAGCCTTTCAGAGGCTGTCGGCGAAGAGATCACTCCGGCGACTCCTGTGGAGAACCTGCGCGCGATCGCCGCTGTGGAGGGGATCGAAATCGAGCACCCGCTGCACGGCAAATATGTCGAGGAGCTGTGGGAGCACTTCGTGAAGGGCTCGCTCGTGCGGCCGACATTCGTCATGGACTTTCCCGTCGACACCAGCCCTCTTGTGCGTGCACACCGCTCCCGCGAGGGCGTCGTCGAGAAGTGGGACCTCTACGTGCGGGGATTCGAGCTCGCGACCGGGTACTCCGAGCTGATCGACCCCGTGGTGCAGCGTGAGCGTTTCGTCGAGCAGGCGAAGCTCGCGGCGGCGGGCGACGGCGAGGCGATGCGGCTCGACGAGGAGTTCCTGCGTGCCCTTGAGTTCGGCATGCCGCCGACCGGCGGCCTCGGAATGGGTATCGACCGCCTGCTGATGGCGCTCACCGGCCTCGGTATCCGCGAGACGATCCTCTTCCCGCTGGTCAAGCAGGGCTGACCTTTCGCAGGCTGCGCGCTCCAATTCAGGAATTTCTGGAACTGGAGTGACGGATGATCGGCCAACCGACCCCATTCGTCACGAGAATGCCCGATCTTCCTGACTTGCAGCAGGCACCCGTCACACGCGGGGGCCGCGCAGGTGCTCCCGCGTCAGCTCCTCCATCTGCTCGTCGGTGAGTTCGTCGAGCTTCTTCGCCTCGCGACGATCGCTGCGCGACCACCGGATGAACAGGATGATGAGCACCGGAATGTCGGCGATCTCGGCGATGAACCACAAGAAGTCCCCGGACAGGTGCTGGTCGTGCAAGGGGTTGGGGAACCAGAGCGGCAGAGGGCCGAGCAGCGCGGGCGCGTGATCGAGGACCGTGTCGTTCAGCCGGAGCAGGATGCCCGGGACCGCATCCACCAACAGTTCCACGAAAGCGAAGAGGAACTCGGCCGTGATGAACAGGCTCGTTCGGATGACCGAGTGCGAGGTGATCGGCAGCACCATGAGAAGACCGGCGAGGGGCACGAGTACGGTGATCGCCCACTCCGACCAGGTGTTCTCGCGGAGCACCGCCGCGATCGGCGTGAGAAAGACCAGAAAGGCCGCGCAGGCGAACAGGGGAGCGAAGATGGCGTTGCCGAAGAGCCGGACGGGCCATGACCTGAGCATCCACTCGGTCACGCGAAGAGGCAACCCCGACAGCACGATTCGGGTGAGAGCGATGGGTTGGCCGAGGCTGATCAGCGCGGGAACCGCGAAGAGCAGAAGGGCGATCCTCGTGGTGAATGCCCAGCGCAGCTCGGAGCTGTATGCACCCAGAAAGCCGAACGACACCCACGCGTAGGAGCCGAGACCCAGCAGGAAGAATCCGAGGGTCGGCCTCAGCGGCCAGCGGTGCCCTCGCAGTCGGAGCGAAATGATCGCGGCGAGGTAGAGCCCGCCGGCGACGACGATCGCGGCGAAGGCCACCGGGTCGAACTGCCAGGTCGTCAGGAAGGTGGGGATAGGAGGCGTCGGGTGCTCCGTTCACAGATGGGCGCGTTACCATTATCAGGTCATGAACGATCTCTTGAATGGCCTCGTATGGTCGCTGGCCCCGACGATCCTTGTCGGCCTGCTTTTCTGGCTGGTGATGCGGTCGATCGTTCGCGCCGACCGCACGGAGCGCAAAGCGTATGCCCGCATGGAGGCCGAAGAGCGCGCCCGGCGCGGCCTTCCGCACAAACCCTAGCTTTTTCGCGCGGACCTCCGAGCGCGAACCGCGGACCTCCGAGCGCGAACCGAGAACCTCGGCCTTTCAGCCACTGGCCCAGCCTTCCCGCGCAGGTCCCGGCTTTTCGGTACGGTTGCGATAGCGCCCGAGCATCTGACTCCGGCTCTCGCCAACCGAGGGGAACGTCTGCGTATGGACGCCGGCACTACAACTGGGATCGTTGTCGGTGCACTGCTCCTGATCGACTTCGTGGTCCGTGTGGTGGCCATCATCGTCGTGCCCCGCAATCGCAAGCCGACATCCGCGACCGCCTGGTTGCTCGCCATCTTCTTCATCCCATACCTGGGTGTGATCTTCTTCTTGCTGATCGGCAGTTACAAGCTGCCGAAGCGCCGCCGCGAGAAGCAGGCCGAGATCAACACGTTCATCATCGAGAGCACCGATGGCATGGAACGCGTGAGCCGGGAGCATCCGTGGCCCCCGTGGCTCGAGTCGGTGGTGCAGCTCAACCGCAATCTGGGCGCCATGCCGCTGGTCGGTGGCAACACCGCGAGCCTGAACGGTGACTACCAAGCCTCTCTCGACGCCATGACGGAAGAGATCGGCAAGGCACACAAGTACGTGCACGTCGAGTTCTACATTCTGTCCTGCGATCAGACAACGGCGCCGTTCTTCGATGCTCTCGAAGCGGCAGTCAAGCGTGGTGTGACCGTTCGAGTGCTCCTCGACCACATCGCCTCGTTCAGAACGCGCGACTACCGGCGAACGATCAAACGTCTCACCGAGATGGGAGCCAAATGGCAGCTGATGTTGCCGGTGCAGCCGTTCAAGGGCAAGTATCAGCGCCCCGATCTTCGCAATCACCGCAAGCTGCTGATTGTTGACGGTGTGGTCGGGTTCATGGGATCGCAGAACGTGATCGACCGCAGCTACAACAAGAAGTCGAACATTCGACGCGGGCTCAAATGGCAGGAACTGATCGTGCGTCTTGAGGGGCCGATCGTCGCCGGCCTCAACGCGATCTTCATCACCGACTGGTACAGCGAGACCGACGAGCTGCTGCGCCGCGAGACCGAGCCGATCACCATCGACCCGACCCCGGACACCCTGGATTGCCAGGTCGTTCCGAGTGGTCCCGGTTTCGAGGGCGCCAACAACCTGCGGCTCTTTCTCGCTCTGCTGTACTACGCCCAGGAGCGAATCGTGATCACGAGTCCCTATTTCGTGCCCGACGAGGCGATGATGACGGCGATCACCACAGCGACACAGCGCGGTCTCAAAGTCGACCTGTTCGTGTCCGAAATCGGCGACCAGGCTCTCGTCTACCACGCTCAACGCTCGTACTACGAGGCGCTGCTGAAGGCCGGCGTGCGCATCTGGATGTACAAGAAGCCGTACATTTTGCATGCCAAGCATTTCACCATCGATGACGATGTCGCGGTTATCGGCTCGAGCAACATGGACATGCGCTCGTTCCTGCTCAACATGGAGGTGTCATTGATGGTGCGCGGTCGCGCCTTCGTCGAATCCATGCGCAAGGTCGAGGACGGTTACCGCGCGAACAGCCGCGAGCTCACCCTCGAGGAATGGGAGCGTCAGCCCCTGCGCTCCACCGTGCTCGACAACCTGGCGCGACTGACCTCAGCCCTGCAATAGCTCGTCGAGCACGGTCACTTCGCACCAATTTGACGCAGCCTGGGCCAATCGCCCATCTGAGGTGATGAGGGGTATGCGCAGATCGCGGGCGAGGGCCACGTACATCGCGTCGTATGACGAGATGGTGTCGCGCACCTGCCAAGCAAAGTCACGCAAGTTCGCATGCTCGAAAAGGGTCACGGGGACATGGCTGTATTCGACGATGAGTTGGAAAGCTGTCTCGAATCCGTCGTCTTGCCGCGCGGCGATTCGCCGCGCGGCACTGACGAGTTCTGGATCGATCAGGTGAGGTGCGGCAAGCAGGGTGCTGTGAAGGTGTTCGTTCTCGAAGAATGCTGATGCGCCTCCGCGCCACAACATGTCGACCATCGCACTGCAGTCGATGACGGCGGCGATCATCGCTCCTCCCGGCCTTCATGAATCCACTGCACGATCGTTTCGCGGTCGACGGGAGCCGGTTGGAATCGTGGACGTGGCGTCTCCGCTTCGAGTCGCTCGCGGTCCTCACGTTGTCGCGTGAGTTCGTCCCAACGCTCTTCGATCCGAAGTCGTTCGGCGATGCGGGTCAACTCTCGCCGAAGGTACTCCGAGTACGAAAGCCCCTTCGACGCGGCCATTGCCTTCAGCCGATCGTTGACATCGGGGTCGAGGTCTCTCACTTGCACTGTTACTCCCATGATTCGAGTCTATCCAGCCTGCATGCAAAACAGTTCGAATTGCATGAAGGCGATGTCATCAAGCCTGGCAGTACGGCGGCTGGACGGAACCTCTCCGATTGCGATCTGTGGAGAATCTCTCCGAACGTGCCTCTGTGGAGGAGGCTACGCGCGCGGCTTCAGACGCACTGTCGGCAGCTCAGGTGCAGGCAACGCAGAGCCGGGATACTCGGGAATCGCGCCGAACCGACCCGCGGCATCCTCGCCATCGATCACGTCGCGCTGCCATTCGGCGCGAAACTGAACGACGTCCTCATGCGATCGGCCGATGAAGTTCCACCACATCACGATCTGTTCGTTCAACGGCTCGCCGCCGAGCAGCAGCACGCGGGCGTCCGTCGGACCGGCACGCAATTCGAGCGAGTTCGTCTCGAGACCGAGATAGGCCAGTTCCGACATGGCGATCGTCTCGCCGTTCACTTCGACGGGTCCCGCGTCCACCAGGACTCCGTGTTCGAACGAGGGATCGAGCGGAATGACCACGGATGCGCCTGCCGGCAGATCGATCTGGGCTCCGAGCAGCGGGCTGAACATGGTCGCATCCGTTCCGCTGCCCTCCAGCGCGCCGACGAAAGCTCGCACGACCGCATCCCCTAAGGCCGCAGGCGCCGGCACGTGATGCTCGAAGAACGGCGCCACGTCGCGCGAGCCGGCCGGAAGCGCCACCCACAGCTGCACCCCGTGCAGCGTCGTCGTCGCCGGCGTCGAGACCTCGGAGTGGCTGATCCCGCGTCCGGCTGTCATCAGATTGAGTTCGCCGGGCCGCACCATGGCGTGACTGCCCACGCTGTCGCGATGTTCGATCTCGCCCGCGAACAGCCAGCTGACGGTCTGCAGCCCGGTGTGCGGATGCGGTGGCACGCGCATCCCGCCTGTCACCGATACGTCCTCGGGACCATAGTGATCGATGAAGCACCAGCCGCCGATGAACGAGCGCTTGCGCTGGGGGAGCGTGCGGCGCACGTTCATCGCCCGCGGGCCGCCCAGCGGCACGTCCCGCGGCAGCAGGACCTCGATCGTGCGGGTGTCCGCCACGTCGACGGCACCGCTCGCCACCATCTCGACGGGGTCGCGTTCCAGGTTGCTCACGCAAGCATCCTATGTTCGCAAAGGGCTGGTTCCTACAATGTGAGTATGCTCCTTTCGACGCTCCGCCCGGCCGCTCGCTCACTGGTGGGGGTCGTCGGCGCCCTGCTGTTGCTCGGCGCGCTCGCCGGATGCACGAGCCCGGGTTCCAAGCCCGTCACGGACTACACGGGAGAGCCGAAAGGCGTCATAGCGCCGCCGAGCAGTGCCGGAGGCGCCGCCTACGCCGTGTGGATGAAGAACGGCGCCCAGTATGGGATCGTGCTCTATGGCAGCTCGACCTGCCCTCCCAGGGTGGCGAGTGTGGATGTTCTGGCGAGCAACCAGCTGAAAGCCAATCTGGCGCCCATCGACGGCGGAGTGTGCACTCAGGACCTCGTTCCCCACACGACGGTATTCGCGACGCCGAGTTCGGTGACCACCACCTCGGACGTGACGATCAAACTTCCCGATTCCACTCTCACGCTCCCAGCTCTGCGGGGCTGACGGTCAGCAGACGATCAGCCCCGGCCGTGCCTTAACGCCCACGGCGAACAGGGGCAGTATCGAGGGCTTTCGCTGGTTACTCTCTTTGTATCGGCGCCAATCCTGCCATGGCGCTGGAGGAGTAGAGATGTTCGAGAGATTCACCGACAGAGCACGCCGAGTCGTCGTCCTGGCCCAAGAAGAGGCCAAGATGCTCAACCACAACTACATCGGCACAGAGCACATCCTGCTCGGGCTGATCCATGAGGGTGAGGGTGTCGCGGCCAAGGCGCTCGAGTCGCTCGGTATTTCGCTCGATGCCGTGCGCGAGCAGGTCCA
>FSYX01000076.1_pt1 | contig 15250 bp, 14 predicted proteins | sample 1638671 | NCBI WGS metagenome assembly FSYX01 (sample SAMEA3914813, study PRJEB12502) | metagenome | biome: forest; material: soil | place: Canada | collected 2011-07-07 | depth 0.3 m
CAGGTAGGGCAGCTGGATGCTGGTCGACATGCTCGACGACAGTTCCTTCTTGGCCTGCTCGGACGCCTCCTTCAGACGCTGCAGGGCGATCTTGTCCTTGGAGACATCCACGCCGGTCGTGTCCTTGAACTTCTTGATCAGCCATTCGACGATGCGCTGATCCCAGTCGTCGCCGCCGAGACGGTTGTCACCGGCGGTCGAGCGCACCTGGATGGTCGAGAAGTCGTCGTCTTTGCCCACCTCGAGCAGGGAGACGTCGAAGGTTCCGCCACCGAGGTCGAAGACCAGAATGAGCTCGTCTTCCTTACCCTTGTCGAGGCCATAGGCGAGGGCGGCCGCGGTCGGCTCGTTGATGATGCGCAGCACGTTGAGGCCCGCGATCTCGCCGGCCTCCTTGGTGGCCTGGCGCTCGGCGTCGTTGAAGTAGGCCGGAACGGTGACGACGGCATCCGTGACCGTGTCGCCCAGGTACTGCTCAGCGTCGCGCTTCAGCTTGGCGAGGATGCGGGCCGAGATCTCCTGCGGCGTGTACTTCTTGCCGTCGATCTCGGTCTTCCAGTCGGTGCCCATGTGGCGCTTGACGGATGCGATGGTGCGGTCGACGTTGGTGACGGCCTGGCGCTTCGCGGTCTCGCCGACGAGCACCTCGCCGTCTTTGGTGAAGGCGACCACGGATGGCGTGGTGCGGAATCCTTCAGCGTTGGCGATGACGGTGGGCTCGCCGCCTTCGAGCACCGAGACCACCGAGTTCGTGGTTCCGAGGTCGATTCCTACTGCACGTGACATATGTGCTTTCTCCTTTGTAATGCGTTGTGACGCGTTCTGGCACGGTGAAATTCGTGGATCAAGACTTGAGTCCCGATGACTCAAGTGTTTCATCCGACGATTTCGATGTCAAGTCGAAACGGAAGAAACTTGAGTCGACTTCACTCAACTTTCGACACGTCTGTGCGGCGCATCGCATTCCCGCCACGCCTGATCCCACAACGTTCACCGCCGATCAGTAACCTGTGACCATGACCGACCACACCCGCCCGGGCGAAGGTGACACGCCCGGCGTGCCCGCCAACACGGATGCGCTCGTCACCACGGCGAGCCCCCTCTTCATCGACTCGTCCACCGACCGCACGATCCCACGGTCTCGCGTGGTCGCGTGGGCGCTGTGGGATTGGGGCGGCGCGGCGTTCAACGCCGTCATCACCACCTTCGTGTTCACCGTCTACCTGACCGGGAGCCTGTTCGTCGACCCGGCGCTCGTGGCCGCGCGCAACGCTGAGACGGATGTGCACGGCCCCGCCCACGCGGCCGTCACTGCGGCCGAAGCCCCCCTCTCGAGCGGCCTCGGCTGGGGCCTCGCAGCCGCCGGGATCGTCGTCGCACTGCTCGCCCCCGTTCTGGGCGCCCGCACCGACGGCTCCGGTCGCCGCAAACTGTGGCTGGGCATCAACACCGGGATGGTCGTGCTCATCACGGCTCTCATGTTCTTTGTGCAGGGATCGCCCGGATACTTCCTTTTCGGCGTCATCCTGGTCGCCGTCGGCACCATCTTCTACGAGATCGCGACCGTCAACTACAACGCCATGCTCGTGCAGGTGTCGACGCCGAAGACCGTGGGCAAAGTGAGCGGTTTCGGCTGGGGCGCCGGTTACCTCGGCGGAATCGTGCTGCTGCTCATCGTGTATTTCGGCCTGGTGGTGGAGAGCTCGTCGGCTCCGGGAACGGGCGGTCTGCTGCACGTGACGGAAGCCGGGGGATTGAACATCCGGCTCATCGCCCTCATCGCGGCGGCGTGGACACTCATCTTCTCGCTGCCGGTGCTGTTCGCGGTTCCCGAGATCCCGGCGAACAGGCGGGTGGTGCGCGTGGGCTTCTTCCAGTCGTACGCCGTGCTCGTGCGCGACATCGGCCGACTCTGGAAGGAGAGTCGCAACACGGTGCTCTTCCTGATCGCGAGCGCCTTCTTCCGCGACGGCCTGGTCGGTGTCTTCACCTTCGGAGGCATCCTCGCTCAGGGCACGTTCGGGTTCTCGAGCGGCCAGGTCATCATCTTCGCGATCGCGGCCAACGTCGTTGCCGGCATCAGCACGATCATCTCAGGACGATTCGACGACCGCTTCGGCGCCAAACCCGTTATCGTGACATCCCTGGTCGGCCTTGTGGTCGCCGGTCTCGCCGTGTTCCTCGCGCACGACCTGGGCGCGACAGCGTTCTGGATCGGCGGCCTGGTGCTGTGCCTGTTCGTGGGGCCGGCGCAGTCATGCAGCCGAACCTTCCTCGCCCGGCTCACCCCAGCGGGCCACGAGGGTGAGGTCTTCGGGCTCTACGCGACGACCGGTCGCGCCGTGAGCTTCCTCGCCCCGCTGCTCTTCGCAACGTTCGTGGCCGTCGGGGGCGCACAGTACTGGGGCATCCTGGGCATCGTCGTCGTGCTGGCGATCGGCCTCGGCCTGCTCATCCCGGTGAAGGCGCAGCCAGCGCGCACCGCGGCCTGACGGTCGCGCGGCCACGGGTCGCCTGCGGGGTGGCGCTGTCGGGTGGCGCTACGGGGTGGCACTGTCGGGTGGCGCTGTCGGGTGGCGCTACCGGGTGGCCCTGTCGGGTGGCGCTACCGGCCGCCTCGTGCGTCGAGCCAGAGCTGGTGTTCACGCAAAGCGCGGCGCACGGCCAACCGGATGAGCGTGTACAGCAGCCAGAAGGCGAGGCCGATGAGCGCCAGGTAGATCACGATGAAGAGGAACGGCAGCAACGGGAAGACGGATTCCATGCCTTCATCGTGGCAGTGACTGCGGTCGTTTGGTGCGTATGCGCACCGTCGACGGGGCGCAGACGTTCCGAACCGTAGCAGTCACCGATGCGCCGGGCCCCGTCGGCGCGGGTTCCTACTCCCGCGGCCACGCTTTCACGAAGCGATCGAAGAGCAGGGCGAAGGTGCGCGCTTCATCCGCGGTGAAGCTCGCCAGAGCATCCTCGACCGCGGAGCGTCGTATGGTGCGCACCTCTGAGATCTGCTTGCGACCGGCCTCGGTGAGTTGCACGATGCTGCGGCGCGCATCCGCCGGATCCGGGGAGCGCCGCACGAGACCGGCATCGGATGCTTCCTGCACCAGCCGACTCGCCCGCGGCTGATCGACGCCGATCGCTTCGCCGATCATGCTGATCGTGAGGGTGCGCCCGTCGCGTTCGGCCGCTTCGAGCGCGTCGAGCATGCGGAAACGCGCCGCGCGCCCCAGCGAGCCGTCGCGTCGACCGTGGTGGCCGTGACCCGGGCCGCCGTATCCGCCGTGGTTACCGCGGCCCCCGACGTGATCGTGGGCGAGGTGGTCGCCAGCAGCATGGTCATGGCCCACATGGTCGGAGTGATCGTCGCGATCGGAGTGATCGTCATGTTCACCATGTCCGATGTGGCCCGGGCCGCCATGCCCACTGTCGAATCGGGGGCCGTTTCCGCGCGGACCGCCGAAATGCGAGGGCACGCCGGGTGGACCCATCCAACCGACTCCTCGCTCCGGAGCGTCCGCGCCGTACTCCGCATCCCGTTCACCGCGTTGCCACCGCCGTCGATGCATCTGATCGTGGCGGACGGCGATCAATGCTTCCTCGATCAACGCCACGTCTTCAGGTCGAGGCTGCGAGTTTTCTTCGGGGGCTTGACCATCCGTTTCCATATATGTAACTATACATGTGCTTGTAATACTACATGCAATAATTTTCAACAGAAATGGATCGTTCACCATGAACACCACACACGAAACACACCCCCTGCCGCCGGGCTATTGGTTCGGCGCAATCAAATACGGCCTGCGCGACAAGATGCGCGCCGGCCTCAGCGACCTCGGACTCTCGCGCGGCGAGTGGCGCATCCTGCACACGCTTGCCGACGGTCCGCAATCCGCCGACGCGATCGAAGATGCACTTCCGCCCGGCGAACGTCATCGTCGGATGGGCCCGCGAGGCTTCGGCTTCGAGTACGACCGCGATCGCGACCACGACCGCGACCACGAACACGGGCGGCGCGACTATCATCACGGGGGCTCCGATCAGGACGGCCGCTCCGACACGGACGGCCACTCCGGGCACGATCACCCGCACCACGATCACGACCACGATTCACATCAGGCCCACGGCCACGAGTCACATCAGGCCCACGACCACGAGTCACATCAGGCCCACGGCCACGAGCCACTTCACCACAACTACGACCACAACCCAAGCCACCACGACACTGCGCACGACAATGCTGCGCATGACAATGCTGCCCATGACGGCCACCACCATGGTCGCGATGCGCACGACGGCCACCACCATGGTCGCGGTCAGCACCACGGCCACGACCGCCGGTTCGCTGCCGACGGCGTCTCGGCCCGTCGCGACGGCACGGCGCGTGATGGCCGCCGACGCCCACGTTCCGTTCAGGAGGTGCTCGACGGCTTCGCCGAACGCGGATGGGTCACCATCGCCGACGGCGTCGCCGAACTGACCGATGAGGGCCGCGCCGCCCACGACGCAGCGTTCGCCCGCGTTCGCGAGCTGCGCGCATCCTTCGCCGAAGGTATCGACGAAGCCGACTACGCAACCACCATGGCCACGCTCGAGCGGATGGCCCGCAATCTCGGGTGGGACGAATCTCAGCCCTGGGACCGCGGGCGGCGCGAATAGCAAGGGGACTGCGGATGCTCGCGCGGCGATCCCGACGGAATCGACCAGAATGGGTTCATGGCCGAAACGATCGAACGGGTGGTGCTGGTCGATGACGCCGGGGTCCCCGTCGGCACCGCCGACAAGGCGACCGTCCACGGCCGGGATACGCCCCTACACCTCGCGTTCTCGTGCCACGTGTTCGACGGCGACGGGCGCATCCTTGTCACACGCCGCGCGCTGGGCAAGCTGACCTGGCCGGGAGTCTGGACGAACTCGTTCTGCGGGCATCCGGCCCCCGGCGAGGCCATGGCGGATGCAATCGCCCGCCGCGCCGGCGATGAACTCGGGATCACACTTGACGACCTCGCCGTCGTGCTGCCCGACTTCCGGTACCGAGCCGTCGACGCATCAGGAGTTGTTGAGAACGAGATCTGCCCGGTCTTCACGGCGACGACGAGCGATGTTCTCGCACCGTCGGCTGCCGAGGTTGCCGAATGGCAGTGGGTGGAGGCGGGCACTCTGCTTTCGGCTGTCGCAGGGACTCCGTGGGCGTTCAGCCCGTGGCTGACTCTGCAGTTGCCGCTGCTGTACGCGGACGAGACTGAGCCCGATCGGCTCTGAGTCTCGACTCTGAGTCGTCTGAGGTGTCGGTCACGGGTCTGCCCTCCAGGCGGATGCTGTCAGTGGCCGGGTCGGCCCGCCTCGGTCGTGCCGACATCGGTGCGATGAAAGTTGAGGAACGATCGCGACGCCGTCGGGCCCCGCTGGCCCTGGTAGCGGGAGCTGTACTCGCTCGACCCGTACGGCTTCTCGGCTGCCGACGACAGGCGGAAGAAGCACATCTGCCCGATCTTCATGCCGGGCCACAGCTTGATCGGAAGCGTTGCCACGTTGCTCAGTTCCAGCGTCACGTGACCCGAGAAGCCCGGGTCGATGAAGCCCGCGGTGGAATGCGTGAGAAGACCGAGCCGCCCCAGCGAGCTTTTGCCCTCGAGACGGGCCGCCACGTCATCTGGCAGCGAGACCAGCTCGAAGGTGGAACCCAGCACGAATTCGCCCGGGTGCAGGATGAACGGCTGTTGCGGCTCGACCTCGACCAGGTGCGTCAAATCCGGCTGATCTTCTGCCGGGTCGATGAACGGATACTTGTGGTTGTCGAAGAGGCGGAAGTACCGATCGAGGCGCACGTCGATGCTCGACGGCTGGATCATCCCCTCTTCATAGGGCTCGAGGGCGATGCGCCCGGCACCGAGCTCGGCCTTGATGTCGCGATCTGAGAGAAGCACATTCGTAGCCTACTGGGCGTCGGTTACGGGTGGTTTTCAGGTGCGCGGCTGTGGATAACTCCTACGCACGGGAGTTCCGCTGGCTGTGAGGATGCCGACGAATCGTTCCCCCGGGCTTCGGACAGCGCGACAATAGGAAGGAGCGACGTCGAGTTCAATCCGACGCCATGGAGATGAGTCTCATGGTCGTGTTCTATACCGTCCTCGTGATCGTTGGCGCCATCGCGATCATCCTGTTCCTGATGTCGATCCGCGTCGTCAAGCAGTACGAGCGCGGAGTGGTGCTGCGGTTCGGCAAACTGCACGGCACGCGCGAACCGGGACTGCGGTTCATCATCCCGATCGTCGACGTCATGCACCGGGTCTCGCTGCGCATCGTGACCATGCCCATCCAGTCGCAAGGAATCATCACCCGCGACAACGTGAGTGTCGGTGTTTCGGCCGTCGCGTACTTTCGGGTCGTCGATCCCGTGAAGTCCGTGATCGCCATCGAATCCGTGAATGGCGCGATCGAACAGATCGCCCAAACCACCCTGCGCAAAGTCGTCGGCCAACACCATCTGGACGAAACGCTTGCCGAGACCGACACCCTCAATCTGAACATCCGTCAGATCCTGGACCTGCTCACCCTCGACTGGGGCGTCGAGGTCACACTCGTCGAGTTGAAAGACATTCTGTTGCCCGAGACGATGAAGCGAGCGATGGCGAAACAGGCTGAGGCCGAGCGCGAGAAGCGTGCGAAGATCATCGCTGCGGAAGGCGAGTCGTTGGCCGCCGCTGCTCTGGGTGCCGCCTCCGATACCATGATGGATCATCCGCTCGCTCTGCAACTGCGCAACCTGCAGACCCTCGTCGAGATCGGCGTCGACAAGAACACGCTCGTCGTGTTCCCCGCACCGCTGATGTCGACGATCGGCGAGCTGGGCAACTTCCTCGCGCGCGAAGGCGCGGCCAGCCAACTGCACGGGGGTGGCGCCAACGACGCCGCCACTCCCGCTGCACCGTCGCGGCCGGCCGCTGCGCCGCGCCTCCCGGACGCGGCCTGACGCGGCGGCCCCTCGATCCCCGCCCACGACCTCGGCTCGCAAGGCCGCCTGATTGCGGCAACTGTGTTCGCCTCATGGGCAGTGACGACGTCAGCGACGAGGAGCCTGAATCCGTTCGGACGGTCACCCGGTAACGAACTCTGCAGCCTTAAGCGACAGCCCTCACCTCGAGAGGAGCAGCGTCCACCGGCTTCTCGTCGGTGCCCTTGATGACCCAATACACCACCCCGAGCGCGAGCACGCCGACCACGGGAGCCAGAACGTTCACGAGCGCGGGACCGATCGGGGCATGGCCCACCGCGAATACGGAGACGTCCCACAGGCCGTGCAGCAGCATCGCCCAGATCAGCGACCCGGTCACCCGCCGTAGGATGTAGAACGCGGTTCCGGACGCGGACGCCATCAGCACCTGGACGAGCGTGGTGCCGATGGGCGCCCCGAGTGCAGCATTGATGAGGTGCATCCCACCGAACAGCGCACTCGTGAAGAACCACACCCATCCCTCGGGCAGCCGCGACCGGAAGGCCGTGAGCACGAGACCCCGTGCCATGATCTCCTCGTTGAAGCCGACCAGGATGCCGAGGGCGATGAGCGCGAAGAGGAAAGACGCGTCGAATTTCGACCAGTCGGTGTTGACGATGTTCGCGATGGCGACCAGCGCCATGACGATCGGCACGAAGATCGGCCACTTGTGGTGCGAGCGCTTGCGGTCGAACAGCGCCGGCCGCCACCAGCCGAGCAGCGACGTGGTGATCACCAGCAGCACCGCGGCGACGGCGAGGTCGACCACCGCACCCTTCCACGTGTCCTCCGCCGTGGTGCCGATCTTGGTGTACGGAACGCCCATGAGCTTCGTGACAAGGAAGATCGCGAACACATAGCCGACCCAGATCGCGAAGCCGAGCCAGAGTCGAGGATGGATTCGCATGTGTGGTTGCCTTTCCGAGGTTGGGGTTGAGGTCAGCTGAAGAAGCTGTTGGCGAGACGCCGAGAACGACCGTCGGAGACATACCAGTCGCCTCGCTGTGTTGGCGGACGTTCGGACGATCGAGCAGTCAATGAGCACCTACGTCTTCGAATCTATCGGGAGGACGGACATTCCCGAAGTATCTTGCTTGGCGTCGGCGCGAGGCGCGGCTGGCGACACCCAGCCGCAGGTCGCGTCTGCGGCGCGACGTATCTCACGTGATCGACCTTCGGCGAAGTCGGTCGCCGCAACCCGGCCGATGTCGCGCGCGTCGAGGAACGAGTGCGCGAGCGCCATTTGGCGTACCGGCCGCCCCTAGAGTTGCTGTTCTTTCGTCCCTGGCTGTTGCCGTTCTTGCGTCCCGACGCTCGCCCGTGAAGTCAAACTCCGTGGCGTCGGACCGACTTGAATTCTCAAGGGATTGAGTAAACGGTGAGTTTGGCCAAAAACCATTGACCGGGTACTCTGGGCAGCAGTCCTACTTCCCAGTGTTTTACTGGGATTTGCAGGCCATGCGAGTGTAGTTCAATGGCAGAACTTCAGCTTCCCAAGCTGATAGCGCGGGTTCGATTCCCGTCACTCGCTCCGTGTGATGTTGCGCCAACATAACAGTCCGCGATGTTACGTCACCGTGACATCAGGAACGTCGGCTATTTGCTCGGTCCAATCGCTCTTACCGCGTTCGTGAAAGAGCTGGCCACGCTTAGCGGCGGGTGAGCTGGAAGACCGGGATTCGGCGATCGGTCTTCTCGAGGTAACCCCCGAACTGCGGCGCCTCAGCGGCGATCGCATCGTACGCTGCACGCCACTCCTCGGCTGCGATCTCGGTCGCGGTCACCGGCACAGTCGCGATCTCGCCATCCACGAGAGCCTCGATCTCGAACGACGGATTCGCTCGCAGGTTGTGGTACCACGCGGGGTTCTCAGGCGAGCCGCCCTTCGACGCCACCACCCGCCAGCCCTCCTCGTTGCGGAAGCCGACGACCGGATTCAGATGCGTCTCGCCGGACTTCGCCCCGATCGAGTGCAAGATGATCAGCTTCGCACCCCAAAAGTTCTCTGTGCCCTTGCTGCTTCGGAACGTCCTGATGACATCGTCATTCCAACCCATACTTGCCCCAACACTCGCGCGGCCCGGAACCTTCCGAAGTCCGCCGAACCGAAACGCCACTTCGGGTGAGCAACAGCAAATCGGCCACGACTTGCGGCAAGTCGTCGTTTCGCCCCCGGCGAAGCAGCGTTTTTCCTCCACTCGATCGCGTCGAGTGCCCGGAGACGAGAATGCCGGTCCGCCTGGGTCGTTCAGCTGAATGCATCCGGGCGTTCTACAGTTGGGCAATGATGACGGCGCGACTTTCGGCGTGGGCGGTGGCGGGCATCCCGGAGGTCGCCTCCGGCGACGACCTGCCCCTGCTCATCGGCGACGCGCTCGCGGCAGCCGCGCCCGGCGACCAGCCGGAGGCGGGTGACATCGTCGTCGTGACCAGCAAGATCGTCTCGAAAGCGGAGGGTCGCTTCGTGCGGGCGGATGACCGTGAGCAGGCGATCACGGATGAGACGGTGCGCGTCGTGGCGACCCGTGTCGCCGGCGACCACGTCACCCGCATCGTCGAGAACCGCCTCGGCATCGTGGGCGCCGCAGCCGGGGTGGATGCCAGCAATACGCCCGAGGGCACAGTGCTGCTGCTTCCACTCGATCCGGATGCCTCCGCCGGCGCGATCTGCGCGGCGCTTCGAGCGCGGTTCGGTGTCGATGTCGGCGTGATCGTGACCGACACGCTCGGACGTGCGTGGCGCATCGGCCAGACCGATGTCGCGATCGGGGCCGCGGGTGTGATGGTCACCGACGACCTGCGGGGGTCGACGGATGCGCACGGTCGGCATCTCGGGGTGACCCAGCCGGTCGTCGCCGACGAGATCGCCGCGCTGACCGACCTCGTGAAAGGCAAATCGAACGGGCTTCCGGTCGCCGTGGTGCGGGGCCTCGGGCGCTTCGTCACCGGCCTCGACGCTCCCGGTGCGCGAACGCTGGTACGCACGGGCCCGACTGACATGTTCCGCCTGGGCACGGATGAGGCGCTCGCCGAGGGTTACGCGCGCGGCTTCGAGGCAGGGCGGGCATCCGAGTGATCCGGTGGGCGGTGGTCGTGCCGTTCAAGGGCGCGGCGGATGCGAAAAGCCGGCTGTCGGGATCGTTGGGCGACGACGAGCGGGCTGCGCTCGCGCTCGCCTTCCTGGTCGACACCGTCAGCGCCGTAAGCCGAGTGCCCGCCGTGTCAAGCGTGATCGTGGTCTCGAACCAGCCGGGGCTCGCCGCGAACCTCGCAGCCGCATCCGCAGCCGCAGCCGCAGCCGGTCAGGCTCCCGGCCACCCGAGCGTGGAGAAGCGCGTCGAGATGCGGGTGATCGCGGACCCCGGGGGCGGCATCAACGCGGCGGTCGCAGCCGGTCTCGCGCACGCTCGCGCGGCCGCTCCCGACGCGTACGCGGCAGCCATAACCGGCGACCTCGCCGCACTGCGCCCGACTGACTTGGCGCAGGCCTTCGCGCTCGCCGAAGCGGCTTCTCCGAGCGCACAGGTTCTGAACGAGCGCACAGGTTACAACCTGGGCAGGCGTTCAGAACCTGTGCACTCGCGGCTCGCGTTCGTTCCCGACCGCGAGGGTTCCGGGACCACGATGGTGGCGTTTGCGCCGGGCGCCAACGCACCGACGCATTTCGGCGCCGGGTCGAGCGCCGCCCACACGGCAGCGGGCTACCGTCCGCTGGCGGTGCCGGCTGAGTCGTCGCTGCGGCTCGACATCGACGACGCCGACGACCTCGAGCGGGCTCGGCTGCTCGGTCTCGGTGAGGCGACGCGCGCCGTATTGGAGCGGCGGGTCAGGCCGCGTTCATCCGATCCCGCCAGGCGACCAACTTCTGCGCCTGGCTGAGATCGAGGTCGGGTCCGCTGATGCCGAGCGTGAAGAGCCGCGCGCCGAGCGCGTGGTGTGCTTCGATCGCATCGAGCGGTCCGATGGTGCCGTCGTGGGTGCGCCGCACGCCCGTCGAGATCTCGATCTCGGACATGTCGCGGCCGACGCGCTCGCACCACTCCTGAAGCACCCCGAGCTTGCGCTCCAGGGTCTCGACATCGCTGAAGCTGTGCCAGATGTCGGCGTGCCTGGCGACGATCCGGAGCGTCTTCTTCTCGCCTCCGCCGCCGATGAGCACGGGGATCGAGCGCGTCGGGGCCGGATTCAGGATCGCCCATCGGGATTCGATCCGCGGAAGCGCTTCGGCGAGCGCGTCGAGCCGTTGACCGGCCGTGCCGAACGTGTAGCCGTATTCGAGGTAGTCGCGTTCGAACCAGCCGGAGCCGATGCCGAGGATGAGCCGTCCGGCGTCGCCGCCGCGCGCGCTGATGTGGTCGACGGTACGGGCCATGTCGGCCAGCAGGTCGGGGTTGCGGTACGAGTTGCAGGTGACGAGGGCACCGATCTCGATCCGGTTGGTCTGCTCGGCCCAGGCCGCCAGCATCGTCCAGCATTCGAAGTGCGTGCCATCCGGGCCGCCCGACAACGGGTAGAAGTGATCCCAGTTGAAGGCTATGTCGACACCGAGGTCTTCGATGGCGGCAACGGTGTCGCGAAGCTGCGCATATGTCGCGTGCTGCGGTGCGAGCTGCACGCCGATGCGTACGGGGCGGTCGGTCATGGGGTTCCTCCGAAGTGGTTGGCGGTCGGTCGGTCGAATGCGTCTGGGTGGGCGGCGTGGAGCGCGTTGGCGGCGATCGTCGCGGTCGTCCGGACATCCAGCATCCAGAGCGGATGGGCTGACGCGAGGATTCCGGCCGCTTCCAGGTCGGGGACGAGTCCGGCATCCGTCTCGTCGACGAGCCAGGCGTCGAGGATGCCGCCGTTGGCCCGCGAGCCGTAGAAGAGGCCGACGCCGAGGGCGGTCGACTCCACCCCGACGATGTCGAGGCACCGGTCGGCCATGCCGCGCACGACGCTGCCGCCGATGATCGGCGACACCCCGACGACCCGCGCGTCGGTGTCGCGCAGCGCCTCGCGTACACCCGGGATGGCGAGGATCGTGCCGACGGAGACGACTGGATTCGACGGCGGGACGATGACGACATCGGCGTCGCGGATCGCCTCCAGCACGCCCGGGGCGGCCTCCGCCTGCTCCAGCCCGACCTGCACGAACTCGCTGGCCGGGGCTGCGGCGCGGTAGCGCACCCACCATTCCTCGAAATGGATGAAGTCGCCGGCCCGATGCTCGTCGATGTCGGCCGCGAGCCGCACGTTCGTCTCGACAGGGTTGTCGCTCATCGGGAGCAGCCGCGCGCCCGGGCGCCATCGTCGGGCGAGGATCTCCGTGGCCTCGCTGAGCGTTCGGCCGGAGCGAAGCAGGTCGGTTCGCACGATGTGGGTGCCGAGATCGAGGTCGCCGAGGGTGAACCAGTCCCAGCCGGCGCCGTAGGCCGCGATCTCGCCGGACGTGCGGCGCGTCTCGTCGGCGCGACCCCATCCCTGATCTTCGGCGATGCCCCCGCCGAGCGTGTACATGACCGTGTCGAGGTCGGGGCAGATGCGCAGGCCGGTCAACCACATGTCGTCGCCGGTGTTGACGACGACGGTGACCGGCACCGTAGACGCCGGCACCGTGGAGCCATGGCCGCCCGCGGACGGGTACTCCGCAGCGAGGTGCGCGAGGAGCCCACGGGTGAAGCGAGCGCCGCCGACACCGCCGGCCAGCACGGCGATCCCCGTCATCGGGTGAGCGCCGAGCCGTGCCGCTCACGCAGGCGGGGCAGGATCTCCGCGCCGTACAGCTCGATGAACCGCTCCTGGTCGGGGCCAGGACCGTGGAATACGAGATGCCGGAAGCCGAGATCGATGTATTCCTCGATGCGTTCGACGTGCTCGTCCGGGTCGGCTCCGACGATCCAGCGCGAGGCCACCCGCTCGATCGGCAGAGCGTCGGCCAGGCGTTGCATCTGGCGGGGGTCGTCGACCCTCATCTTCTCTTCCGCGGTGAGCGCGAGGGGCGCCCAGTGGCGGGTGTCCTGCAGCGCGCGTTCACCGTCGCGATCGAACGAGACCTTCATCTCGATGAGCGTATCGATGTCGTCTCGCGTGCGGCCGGCTTTCTCGATGCCTTCCTCGAGCGCAGGCAGGAGTGTCTCGGTGTAGAGGGTTCGCTCCTTGCCCGAGGTGGTGATGTAGCCGGCGGCGATCCGGCCGGCGAGTCGGGTCGCTGCGGGGCCGGATGCTCCGATATAGATCGGCACCGCAGCGTCGGGCTTGTCGTAGATCGTCGCGTTCTCGGTGCGGTAGTACTCGCCCTCGAACGTCACGCCGTCTTCGGTCCACAGCTTGTCGATGAGCGTGACCGCTTCTTTGAGGCGGGCGAAGCGTTCCTTTACCTCGGGCCATTCCATGCCGAGAACGACCTCGTTGAGCGCCTCGCCGGTTCCGACCCCGAGAACGACCCGGCCCGGAAACAAGGAGCCGAGCGTCGCGAAGGCCTGGGCGACGACGGCCGGGTGGTAGCGGAACGTCGGCGTCAGCACAGAGGTGCCGATGAGGATGCGCTCGGTGCTCGCCCCGAGTGCGCCCAGCCACGGGATCGCTGCGGGCGCATGGCCACCCTCGTGGACGAACGGCTGGAAATGGTCGGAGACGAACACCGAGTCGAAGCCCGCCTTCTCGGCCAGCACTCCATATCTCAGCAGGTCGCTCGGGCCGAACTGTTCGGCGGAGGCCTTGTAGCCGAAGCGCAGGGGAATGGGCACGGTGATTCTCCTCAGTTGGTGATCAGTCGGGTCGGCGCTGACGGGGTCGGCGCTGACGGGTCCGGCGCTGACGGGGTCAGCACATACGGGGTCAGTGAGAACTGGCCGTTGCGCTCACGGAACGTGTGCGCGTAGCCGGGCCAGAGCAGGGTGAGCCTGCCGGTTCGTCCGTCGCGGTACCAGGATTCGCATCCGCCGGTCATCCACACGGTCGAGGCGGCCAGGTCGTCGATCAGTGCGGTGTACTCGTCTTCGGCCTGACGACTCACGTCGAGCACGAGGTCGAGGTCGGCCTCGAGGTGATCGAGTGCGCCGAGAATGTAGTCGAGCTGCGTCTCGATCATGTAGATCGCCGAGTTGTGGCCGAGACCTGCGTTCGGTCCGTTGACGACGAAGAGGTTCGGGAACCCGCTGACGACCGTCGATGCGTACGCGGTCATCCCCCCGGCCCAGTGCCGCGCCAGCAGTTCGCCGCCGACACCCCGGACGATGCGGGCATACGGTTGCTGGGCCGCGTGGAACCCGGTGGCGAAGATCACGGCGTCGACGTCGTGTTGCGCGCCGTTGGCGGTGATGAGCGAGTTGCCGCTCACCGCTTCGAGCGCCGACGGCTCGAGCGTCACCGTCGGGCGGGTGAGCGCCGGGTAGTACTCGTTCGAGATGAGCACGCGCTTGCAGCCGATCTCGTAGTGCGGAGTGAGTTTCGCGCGCAGCTCGGGGTCGGGAACCTGCGCCGCCAGGTGGTCGAGCGCCCGCTTCCGCGCAGCCTCGACCGCCGCCGGTACGCCCGCGCGCTGGGCGTAGGCCTCCTCGGCGTTCCAGAACAGTGTCGACCTGAGGCGGTCCAGCTCCGCGGGGTCGCCCTCGAACTGGGCTTGCTCGGCTTCCGTGTAATGATGCTCTTCGCGTGGGATGACATAGGGCGCGCTCCGCTGCAGGACCACCAGTTCCCGCGCGATCTCTGCGATCCGCGGCACGAGCTGGATGGCCGAGGCCCCCGACCCGACGACCGCGACGCGCTTGCCGCGCAACTCGGCGTCGTGATCCCAGCGCGCCGAATGGAACATCGGACCCCGGAAGGTGTCGAGACCCGGTACGTCGGGGATGCGTGGTTCGGTCAGTCGGCCGCAGGCAAGAACGAGGACCCTGGCGGTGAACTCGCCGCGGCTCGTGTGGAGCGTCCAGCGCGAACGCGACTCGTCCCAGGTCATGGCGTCGACATCCGTGCCGAGCCGCAGGTTTTCGCCGAGCCCCTCCTCGTCGGCGCCGGCGACGAGATAGTCGCGGATCTCCCCGCCCTCGGAGAAGAACGACGACCATCGCGGGTTGGGCCGGAACGACCAGGAGTACAAGTGCGATGGCACGTCGCAGGCGACCCCGGGGTAGGTGTTGTCGCGCCAGGTGCCGCCCACCGCATTCGCGCGCTCGAAGATCAGGAACGAGCTCACGCCCTGGCGCTTCAGGCGGATGCCGAGGCCGAGGCCCGCGAACCCCGCGCCGACGATCGCGACATCGAGCTCGGTCATGCGCG
>FSYX01000312.1_pt1 | contig 15234 bp, 11 predicted proteins | sample 1638671 | NCBI WGS metagenome assembly FSYX01 (sample SAMEA3914813, study PRJEB12502) | metagenome | biome: forest; material: soil | place: Canada | collected 2011-07-07 | depth 0.3 m
CGGTTGGATCGCGCAGCCGGTCGTTCAGCTGTCGACCATCCCGACACTCGTCGAGCAGGGGATGCGACCCCGCCACGTGGACCTGCGACCGTTCGCCGTGAACGACGGGCACGACATCTGGGTGCTGCCCGGTGGTTTGACGCGGGTGGCGCTGCCGGAAGGGCAGCTGGTTGTGAACAGCAGTCAGGGTGGTGGGTCGAAAGACACCTGGGTGGTTGGGACTGTCGGGACGCTCGAGGGCGAACAGTCGGAGTTCCGCAGTGTGCAGGGACTCGTCGCGGACCAGGCCGCGGCTCCCGCGATCGCCGGCTACGGTACGCAGCACGCGCCGGACCATTCGGAGCAGGACGCGCCCCGCAGCGACCAGCAACAGCAGCAACAGCAGCAACAGCAGCAACAACAGCAACAGCAACAATCGGGGACCGCCTGTCGGCGGCGCGCGTCCGCGCAACGATCCACTGGATCGTTGCCTCCAGCGGGGACGCGCGGATGTTGAGCCGCATCGCCGCCAGCCTGTTCTGGATCGGGCGGTACATCGAGCGCAGCGACGGGACCGCGCGCATCCTCGACGTGCACTTGCAGCTGCTGCTCGAAGACCCGTGGATCGACGAGGACACCGCCTGCCGCTCGCTGCTCTCGGTGATGGGAAGCGAAGCACCGGAGGGGTCGAGCCTGGAGCGGGAGGATGTGCTGCGCATCCTCGCCGTGGACCGAACCCAGCCGGCGTCGATCGTCTATTCGCTGAGCGCCGCGCGTGAGAACGCCCGCCGCGCCCGCGAGATCGTCTCGACCGAACTGTGGGAGTGCCTCAACACGACGAGTGCGCGGATGCCGCGACGGGTGACCAGCGACAAAGTGCACGAATTCTTCTCTTGGGTACGCGATCGCACCTCGCTCGCCGTCGGCATCATGGAGTCGTCCGCCAGCCGCGACGAGGCGTGGCAGTTCTTCACCCTCGGCCGCAGCCTGGAGCGCGCGGACATGACGGCGCGACTGCTGGCCACGCGATCGCTCACGGAGGCGAGCGGGCCGAGCTGGACCACCATCCTTCGCTCATGCGGAGCATACGAGGCCTATCTGCGCACGTATCGGGGCGTTCCATCGGCGAGGAATGCCGCCGAGTTCCTGCTGCACGACCGGCTGTTTCCGCGGTCGATCCTGTATTCGGTCGCGCGCGCCGAGCAGTGCCTGCGCGACATCGAGCCGAGGAACGATCGCGTGGGAGTGAGCGACCGGGCGCAGCGGCTGCTCGGGCAGATTCGCAGCGACCTGGAGTTCCGGCCGATCGCCGAAATCCTCGACGACCTGCCGAAACACATGTCCGCGGTTCAGGATGCGACGAGTGCTGCGAGCGAGGCGATCCGGCAACGCTACTTTCCGGAGAATGTCGCCCCCAACTGGATCGGAGAACGGTCATGAAGCGACTGCGGATCAGGCATGCGACCGGCTACCGCTACGCAGGCGAGGTGACCGCGTCGTACAACGAGGCCCGCATGCTGCCGATGACCGCGGAACGCCAGCTGGTGTTGCACTCGACGCTCGAGGTCGAACCCGTCTCGTCGCACCACCAGTACACGGACTATTGGGGCACGCGCGTGCTCGCGTTCGACGTGCTCGCTCCGCACCGCGACCTGACGCTCTCGGCCACCAGCCTCGTCGAGGTGCTCGATGCGGTGCCCCACGGAGACGGTCTGTCCTGGGATGAGCTGCGAACAGCGCGTTTCACAGCGAGCGACTACGTGCAGCAGCTGCCGCAGACGCGGCTGACCGAACCGACCGACGAGGTGGCCGGAATCGCGGCCACGGCGGTGCGAGAGACGGCGAGTCCGTGCGAAGCGGCCCGCTTGATCAGCCGCAGGGTCGGCGAGGCCATGGAATACGTCACGGGCGTCACCGGAGTGACATCGACTGCGGCAGAAGCATGGGCGGATCGGCGGGGGGGGTGCCAGGACATCACGCATATCGCGATCGGGGCGCTGCGCTCTGTGGGCATCCCGGCGCGTTACGTCTCCGGGTACCTGCATCCCTCGCCGGAACCGGTGGTCGGTGAGGCCGTCGTCGGCGAATCGCACGCCTGGGTGGAGTGGTACTGCGGCGCCTGGCACGGTTTCGACCCGACGAACCGGCTCGACATCGGAGACCGGCACGTGCGGGTCGGTCACGGGCGCGACTACACGGATGTCGCCCCGTTGCGCGGCGTCTATGCGGGCCCGACCGCATCCGAACTGTTCGTCAGTGTGGAGATCACCCGCGAGGCGTGACGCGAGGCGTGACGCGCTGACGAGCGTGACGGTTCCGCGCGAGAGTGACCGTTCGAACGAGCACGCTCGAGCGCAACGTGCACGCTCGCGAAACGAGTCGCCACTAGCCTGTTGTCGGGGCGCGTGCCTCGGCGGGAGGAGGCGGCGGTGATCGGCATCGACCCCCTGGTGCGCCCTCCCGCGGTGGTCGACGCACTGTTGGCCGCCGTTCGCGAAAATGGTCCGGCGTCGCGCTTCATCATCCGCGGCGAGCCGGGAGCAGGCAAGTCGTGGATCGTCGACCGGTTCCGCGATGCGCTCCCGGACAGCGCGCTCCTCTTATCCTGCTCCGGGCATCCGGCCGAAACCGATCTCGCCTTCGCGGGCCTGCACGAACTGGTGTCGGGGCTCGCGCTCGAGGGCCTGCTTCCCGCGCAGCGCCAGGCGCTGTCCCGAGCTCTGGGCGGCGAGCCCGGTGAACCGGAGGATGGTCTCGCGATAGCCGCGGGCCTCCTCGCCCTGGTGACAGAGGCGGCGCGAACCCGGCCGGTCGTGATTCTGGTCGACGACGCTCACTGGCTCGATGACTCGACTCTGAGCTGCCTGGTGTTCGTGGCCAGACGACTCGATCGGGATGCCGTGACGATGGTCGTCGCCACCAGGGCATCCGCGACGGTCGACGACGCGGATGGATTCTCGCGCTCCCGGTTCGAGTCGCTCGAAATCGAACGCCTCAGCGAAGCGGAGAGCCGAGCGCTGCTGCGGCAGCGATATCCAGAATTGAGCTCACTCGTCGTCGGCCGGGTGCTGCAACGAGCGGACGGATTGCCGCTCGCCCTCGTGCAGCTGCCCGCCGACCTCAGCTCGGAAGAGCGGAGCGGCCTGCGCCCACTCGACCCGGCGGTTCTCGGCGCATCCGTTGGCGCACTCTACACCTCACGCCTGCGCCTGCTCGGCCGGCGTGGCCGGCTCGCCCTTCTGATCGTTGCGCTGGACGACGTGACCCTGGAGCAGTTCGCCCACGCGCTGCGCTATGCGGATCTCGCGCCCGCCGACCTCGATCGCGCGCTCGCGTCCGGTCTCGCGCAGTCCACCGGATCGGGCATCCGGTGTGTGCATCCCACCGTGCTCCCGGCGGTCGAGGCCATGGTGTCTCAGACAGATCGCGCGCTCGCGCGTCGGGCCGTCATCAGTGCGCTCCGCGGGGAGCCGTCGCGTCAGGCCGTGCACCTCGACGCCGTGACCGTCGGCACCGACGATGCGGTCGCCGACGCCCTCCAGGCTGCCGCCGAGGACGCGTGGCAGCGGGCCGCGTACCCCGAGTCGGCGCGCTGGTGGCTGGCTTCGTCGGCCAGAACCACGTCCCCCGCGAGGGCACACTCTCGTCTGGGTGAGTCGGTGGCCCCGCTGGTCCGCTGCGGGGCCGGGGCTGAGCTGATCACGACCCTCGACGGCCTGATCGCGGAGGCGACCACCGATCTGGAGCGCGCGCACTGGTTCACGCAGCGCCTCGTTGCGGCGATGTTCACCGGGGCATCGCGTGCGTCAGCGGAAGCCGTCGTCGACACGGCAACCGCGATCGCGGAGGTCGCCCCCGAAGAGGCGGGCCATCTTCTCACCTGCTACGCCTATGCAGAGGCGGCGGCCGGGCGTCTGGCCGTGGCGACGAGCACGGTCGATCTGGCGCGTGAACTGGTCGCGGGCGACGCGATGAGTCTTCCCGATCGACTGGTGCACGACACGATCGATCTGCTCGCGGGAGTGGAGGGGGCCGGATCGCTCGTCTATTCGGACTGGTCTGCGCAGCTCACCGAGAGCGAGCTCTGCGACCCGGCAACCCCGTTGCCGCTCATCCTCAATCACCTGCTGTGGACCGGAGGATCAACCACTGTGGGGCGCGTTCTGGAACGCCAGCGCGAAACACTCGACCGTCGGGGCATCCTCAGCCTCCGAGGAATCTGCGAAGGGATGAGTATCCTCCTCCCCGTGCTGCGAGGCGAATGGAATGAAGCCGACGCGCGATTCGAAACCGTGGAGCGCATACTGCTCGACACCGATTTCGTGGGCCCGCTTCCCTACATCCAGTTGCAGCATGCGGGACTGTTGGCGGCCCGGGGCGACGTGGAGGGCACCCACCGGCTCATCGATGCGGCGCTCGGTTCGACCGATCGAACCGAGCCCATCCACGACTATGCGCGGGCGTGCATCCTCGGCCGGCTGGCACTCACGCTGGGTGCGAACGCCGAGGCATGCGAACTGCTCATTTCGGCCGGGCGGATGCAGGACGAGATGGGAATGGTCGAACCGGGATTCTTCGACTCGTCCGGCGACCTGTTCGCGGCACTCGTCCGTGTCCGCCGAAGCTCCGAGGCTCTGGGTCGACTCGAGGAACTGGAGCGGTGGGCTTCTGCCACCGGGCGCCATGCCACACTCGCCGTGGTGCTTCGGTGCCGCGGGGCGGAGGCGGCGGACGACGACGTCGACCGGGTGTTCGAGAGTGCCCTTCGCGAGCACGCCGACGACCCCAACGAATTCGAGATCGCTCGCACCGAGCTCAACTACGGCCAGAGACTGCGTCGGCTGAGGCGAAAATCGGATGCGCGAGCGCCTCTCCACCGTGCGCTCGAACTCTTCGCGACGCTGGGCGCGGCACCGTGGGTGGAACTCACTCGGGCGGAGCTGGCCGCCTGCGGTGAACGACGCTCGGACGCGGGCCCGTCCGGCATCCTCGACCCGCTCACGCCTCAGGAGCGGGCTGTTGCCGTGTCGGTCGCCGAAGGGTTGAGCAACGCGGATGTGGCTGCGCGCATGTTCCTCTCGGTGCGAACCGTCGAGTATCACCTCGCGAGCGTTTACCGAAAGCTCGGACTCCGAGGCCGTGCGGCGCTCGCTGAGCACCTGGTCGCACATCGGGTGTGAAGTCGAGTGCCGGACACACTCCGGTAGACACCACGGATACGCGGAGGCCGGTACCGAACAAGACTCGTGCCATGATCAGGACTCGTCTTGCCTTTGTCGCCGTCGCGCTGCCGCTGCTCCTGAGCGGCTGCAGCGCCGCGGCACCCGCGACGAGCTCGCACTCACCGTCCGTCGCACCTTCGGCCAAAGCGACGCCCGCGGCGGATGCGAGTGGGGGAAGCGGGGGCTCGGCGGGTGGGATCGGGGATGCGTGCGCGCGGCTCACGGCGGCACAGATCCAGTCGGCCTCGGGCGTCGCGGTGGCAGCCGGGACCTCTCCGGCGGGGCAGGACTCTGCGTCCACGGGAATGTCGTCGTGCACCTGGAACGGGCCGAGCGGGCCGAGCGTGACCCTCAACCTGTTCGTCAAGGACAGCATGCCGGCGATCAGCGCGAAACTCGATCAAGCGCCAGAAGGCACGACGGTTCTTACGATTGCGGGCGCGAGTCGCGCCGTCGCCGTCGCGGTGCCGTCTGGCGGCGTGATCCTCGACGCACGGGCGACCAACGGTGAGCTCGTGCAGCTGCTCGCATTCGGTCAGACGATGGACCAGGCCAGCGCGCTTGCCGCGATCGTCATGAAGTAGGGCCGCCGCGCCTGCTTCACGACCGCGAGCGTGACAGTTGTGCTCGAGCGTGGCAGTTCTACGACGCACGCTCGTGCGGAAGGGTTACGCTCGCTGGCGCCGGTGGCGCGGCTCTTTAGTCGCGCGTCGCGAGCAAGGCCGCCCAGAGGTCGGCGCGGGCGTGGAAGCTGGACAGGTCGCGGCCGAGCAGGCGCTCCGCCTCGGCGACGCGCGCACGCAGGGTGTGGCGGTGGATGCCCAACTCCCGTGCCGCCGAATCGAATGTGCCATTGTGATCGAGCCACGTGCGCACCGAGGTGACGAGCATCGTGCCGTTGGCCTCGTCGGCGGCGATGAGCGGCGCGAGAGTCGTGCGCGCGACTTCGCGTGCATCCGTCCGTGCCAGGAACGCCAGCACGCCCTGGCGGGAGATCGTGTCGAACGTCACGATCCGCTCGTCGCCTTCTCGTGCGCGCTCGAGGCTTTGCGTCGCCTGGGCGCGGGCGCGGGCGAGTTCGTCGTAACCGACCGCATCCGACACCCCGGCACGCAGGCCGAAGCTTGCGGTGAGGTCGTCGAGCACCTCTCCCGCGTCGTCTCCGAAGCAGAGCACGACCCGCGCGTCATCGGCGGCGTAGAACAGTGTGCCGGGGCGGTCGGCGACGCGCAGCTCGAGCCATTCGCTGAGCACGTCGACCCCGTCGGATGGCGCGTCGACAAGCGCGACGCGCACCGGTGCTGCGGGCATCGGTCCCCACATCTGTGCAGCGATGTCCGATGCAAGCGCCGTGTCGCCTGAGACCAGCACGTGCCACAGGCCGGACCGCAGGTGTCCGCGGGCCCGATCGAGCGCACTGTTCTGCTCCAATGCCAGCCCTGCGAGGGCGATCACACTGGTCACGACCTGCTGGCCGGCCTGATCGAGTTCGCGTGCCCCGCCGAGAGCGAGCACACCGCGCAGCTGTCCGCTGGTCCCGAGCGTCTGAAGGGTGAGGGTTTCGCCTTCGCTGACGACCGTACTGCTGGAGCGGCGGCGTGCGCGCAGCAGCCGCGTCGCCTCGGCGCTGACGGCCGCCAGAGTGGATGCGCCGAGCGCGTCCGGTGGAAACACTCGGTCGACGGTTCCGGTCGAATCGAACAGCGCGACCCAATGATCGAGCTGGTGCGAGAGCTCGCTCAGGGTGGCACTGAGCCCGTCGGGTCGCAGGGCCGCGAGCGAGATGGCGCGCTGCGCCTTGAGGGCCCATGTGTTTCGGGCGAAGGCCTCTTCGGCGGCGAGGTCGGCGGCATATCGTGAGACCGCGATGAACGGCGTGCGGTACGGAACCTCGAAGAGGGGGAGTCCTGCGTCGAGGCACGCGACGACGAGTCCGTCCGGGGTGTCTCGGATCACTTCCGTGCCGAAGCCGAGGCCGGCGAGACCGAGCGTGCTGAGCCGTTCGACATAGGCCGCGAAGTCGCCCGGGGCCAGCGCTCCTGGGTCGAATTGGGTGCCGGTGATCAGCAGAACCTGGCCAGGGGAGAGGAACGGTGTCGGGTCGGCGAGGTCTGAGCTGTGCACCCACTGCACCGGCTGGTCGATGGCCCCGGCGGGAAGTTCCGCTTCGGCGGTGAGCAGCCGCAGGTCGAGTTCGGGATTGCCCAGCAGTCGGCGCAGGGTGGGGGGCACGCTCGATCCCTTCCTGGAGTGCGATCGACGCGTTGTACGCGTTGGTCATCGGATGCGCCCTAATTGTACAAGGTGGCGATGTTGCCTGCGCGTGGCGATGCCTAACATAAGCGGCAGAGCGCCGTCGCATTCCGGTCCCGGCGCATCCCAAGCGACTGGAGAGACCATGACCATCGTCGACACCGCATCCGCCACCCAGCTGGGTGGGCCGACCCTTCCGCAGGAGCGCCGGCTCGTCACCGCGATCCCCGGCCCCGAGTCGCGTCGACGCATGGAACGCAAGACCCAGGCGGTCGCTGCGGGCGTCGGTACGACCATCCCCGTCTTCGCAGCAGCGGCTGGCGGCGGCGTCCTGGTCGACGTCGACGGCAACTCGCTCATCGACTTCGGTTCCGGCATCGCCGTCACCGGCGTAGGCAATGCCGCGCCGCGCGTCGTCGCCGCAGTGCAGGCCCAGGTGGCCCAGTTCACCCACACCTGTTTCACGGTCGCGCCGTACGACTCCTACGTCGAAGTCGCAGAGGCGCTCAACCGTCTCACTCCCGGCCATCACGCAAAGCGCAGTGCGCTGTTCAACTCTGGAGCAGAAGCCGTCGAGAATGCGGTCAAGATCGCGCGCCACTACACGGGCAAGCAGGCCGTCGTCGCATTCGACCACGCATACCACGGCCGCACCAACCTGACGTTGGGACTGACCGCGAAGAACCAGCCGTACAAGAGCGGCTTCGGACCTTTCGCCTCCGAGATCTATCGCGCCCCCCTCTCCTACCCACTGCGCGACGGTGGGCTCAGCGGTGCTGAGGCTGCACGCCGCGCCATCCTGACCATCGAGAAGCAGGTGGGAGCCGAGAACCTGGCCGCCATCATCATCGAGCCCATTCAGGGCGAGGGCGGATTCATCGTTCCGGCCGACGGATTCCTTCCGGCGCTCGCCGAATGGGCGGCCGCAAACGGTGTCGTGTTCATCGCAGACGAGGTGCAGACCGGGTTCGCCCGCACCGGCGCCATGTTCGCCAGCGAGCATTTCGGCATCGTTCCCGACCTGATCGTCACGGCCAAGGGCATCGCCGGCGGGCTGCCGCTCTCCGCGGTCACCGGCCGCGCCGAGATCATGGATGCGCCGCAGATCGGCGGACTCGGAGGCACGTATGCCGGCAGCCCGATCGCTTGCGTCGCGGCCCTCGCGACCATCCAGAGCTACGAAGAGGACGGCCTCGTCGAGCGCGCCCGCGAGATCGGCGCGATCCTGTTCGAGAAGCTGGGCGCCATCCGCGACGCCGACCCACGCGTCGCAGAGGTGCGCGGCCATGGCGCTATGGTGGCCATCGAGCTGGTCCATCCCGTCACGGGCGAGCCGGATGCGGCACTCACCTCGCGGGTTGCGGCCGCGGCCCACGCCGCCGGCGTCATCCTGCTCACCTGCGGAACCTACGGAAACGTCATCCGCTTCCTCCCGCCGCTGAGTATCCCCGACCACCTGCTGGTCGAGGGAGTCGACGTCATCGCCGACGCACTCGCATCGATCGGATCGGTGAACGCATGACACTCGTGAATGAGACGACCGGGACGGCAACTGTCGCCGAGTCCGCATCCGCCCGCGAAGCAGAGCTGCTCGCCCGAGTTCCCGACGGCCTCTACATCGGAGGCGTCTGGCAGGCCGGGAGCGCCGACCCCATCGAGGTCAGCGACCCGGCGACCGGCCGTGTGATCAAGCGGATCGCCAACGCGAACGCAGCCGACGGCATCCGTGCCCTCGATGCGGCCGTCGACGCCGCGGATGCGTGGGCGGCGACCCCGCCACGCGTCCGTGGCGAAATCCTTCGCCGAGCTTTCGACCTGTTGCAGGAACGCCGCGCGGACTTCGCGCTGCTGATGACGATCGAGATGGGCAAGCCACTGGCCGAAGCCAACGGCGAAGTCACCTATGGCGGAGAATTCCTGCGCTGGTTCAGCGAAGAGGCCGTTCGGATCGCCGGCCGCTACGGGTCGAACCCCGAGGGCACCGGCACCACGGTGGTCTCACAACGCCCGGTCGGACCTTGTTTCCTGATCACGCCCTGGAACTTTCCGCTCGCGATGGCGACCCGCAAGATCGCCCCCGCGCTCGCGGCGGGCTGCACGGTGGTCGTCAAGCCCGCTGAGCTGACCCCGCTGACGACACTGCTGTTCGTGCAGCTGCTCGAAGACGCCGGGCTCCCGGCGGGCGTCGTCAACGTGATCACCACGTCGACCTCGCGTTCCGTCTCAGCCCCGATCATCGCCGACCCCCGCCTGCGCAAGCTCAGCTTCACCGGTTCGACACCGGTCGGGCGCACCCTGATCGAACAGTCCGCCGCGAACGTGCTGCGCACCTCGATGGAACTGGGTGGCAACGCTCCGTTCGTCGTCTTCGAAGATGCCGACCTCGACAAGGCGGTCGAAGGCGCGATGCTCGCCAAATTCCGCAACACCGGTCAGGCGTGCACCGCAGCGAACCGCTTCATCGTGCACGAGTCGGTCGCCGACGAGTTCGCGCGCCGGGTCACGGAGCGGGTCGACGCATTCGTCGTGGGCCGGGGCACCGAAGACGGCGTGACCATCGGACCACTCATCAACGAGGCGGCGGTCACCAACATGGAGGCGCTCGTCGCCGACGCAGTCGCCCGGGGTGCACGCGTGCTCACCGGAGGCGTGCGGCCGGCGGGCGACGGATCGTTCTTCGAGCCGACCGTTCTCGTCGACGTGGCGCCGGACAGCGAGGTCGTGCGCGAAGAGATCTTCGGCCCGGTGCTTGCCATCACGACCTTCCGAGACGAAGCTGAAGCTGTCTCGCTCGCGAACGGAACGGAATACGGACTCGTCGGTTACGTGTTCACCGCCGATCTGGCTCGCGCGCAGCGGATGATCGATCGTATCGACACGGGAATGATGGGTGTGAACACCGGCCTCGTCTCCAATGCTTCGGCGCCGTTCGGCGGGGTCAAACAGTCCGGCCTCGGCCGCGAGGGTGGACTCGAAGGCATCCACGAATACCTCTCGACCAAGTACACGCTCATCCCGGCCTCCTGACCGGGAAGCCGCGGAACCGCGGCATCCGAACGGCATGCACGCACGACCAGTCCGGCGCTTCGGCGTCACACAGAAGGAAGCGAACAATGAGCGCGATCGAACGCGACGTCGTCATCATCGGAGCCGGTGCATCCGGCCTGACGGCGGCGACCGAGCTGAAGAAGGCCGGCCTCACGGTCGCTGTGCTCGAAGCGCGCGACCGCGTCGGTGGCCGGCTGTGGACGGACGACATCGACGGCGCCATGCTCGAAATCGGCGGCCAGTGGGTGTCGCCCGACCAGGATGCGCTGAAAAGCACGCTGGCAGACCTCGGACTCGAAACCTACTCGCGTTACCGCGAGGGCGAGAACATCTACCTCAACGAAGGCGGCGAGCTGCGTCGCTTCGAGGGTGAGATCTTTCCGGTGCCGCCGAAGACCGAAGCCGAAATCGTCACGCTGATCGAGAAGCTGGATGCGCTGGTCGCCGAAATCGACCCGGATCGGCCGTGGGCGCATCCGCTCGCCAAAGACCTCGACGAGATTTCGTTCAGCCGCTGGCTCGAGACGCAGACCGACGACCAGGAGGCGCGCGACAACATCGGCATGTTCATCGCGGGTGCCATGCTGACCAAGCCGGCGCACGCGTTCTCGGCTTTGCAGGCCCTGCTCATGGCCGCGAGCGCCGGCAGTTTCAGCAACCTGGTCGACGCGGACTTCATTCTCGACGAACGCGTCATCGGAGGCCTGCAGCAGGTGCCGCTGCTGCTCGCAGAACGTCTCGGCAGCGATGTGCGGCTCGGCCAGCCCGTGCGCACCCTGCGCTGGCACGACGACGGTGTCACCGCGGTCACCGACTCGCTCGAAGTGAAGGCACGGTTCGCGATCGTCGCCGTACCGCCCATCCTGATCAGCCGCATCGGCTACGAGCCACCCCTGCCACGCCGCCAGCAGCAGCTGCACCAGCACCTCTCGATGGGCTTCGTCATCAAGGTGCACGCGGTGTACGAGACGCCGTTCTGGCGCGAAGACGGGCTTTCGGGAACAGCCTTCAGCCCCTACGAACTGGTGCACGAGGCGTATGACAACACGAACTACGCCGATCCGCGAGGCACGCTCGTCGGCTTCGTCGCCGACGAGGCGGCAGACGGGGTGTTCGCGTTGAGCGCGGAGGAGCGCAAGCAGCGCATCCTCACGTCGCTCTCGCACTACTACGGCCCTGCGGCTCTCGAACCTGTCGTCTACTACGAAAGCGACTGGGGCTCCGAAGAGTGGACGCGCGGAGCCTACGCGGCCAGCTTCGACATGGGCGGGCTCGCGCGCTACGGCGCCGACCTGCGCACACCCGTAGGACCGATCTGGTTCTCCTGCAGCGACATGGCCGGAAAGGGCTACCAGCACGTCGACGGCGCGATCCGCGTCGGGCGCGAGACCGCCGCCGGGATCGTCGCGGCGGCGCGCGCGTAGTCTGCCTGGCTGTTGGCCCGAGAGTGACTGTTCCGCGCGAGTGTGCGCGTTTCAACAGTCACCGTCGAGCGGAACAGTCACGCTCGGCGTCCAGAACCACAGTCGCGAACCTGCGCGCGATCAGGCCAGTTCCGCGAGCGCTCCCCGCTCGAGTGCCACCCAGACGTGCCCGTCAGGGGCGACGGCGATGCCGTGCGGCTCGCTCGCCGGGGTGGGCAGGTCGTGCAGGGTGAAATCTCCCGCATCCGACACGAACCCGATTTGGTTCGAGCCCCAGAGCGAGAACCAGCACCCGCCCGCCGGATCCGCGGTGATCGCGTGCGGTTTCGAGAGCGGGTCGGGCAGCGGGAACTCGGTGAGCACCCCATCCCGGCCGATCCGCCCCAGCGCACCGCCGAGGACTTCGGCGAACCAGACGGCCCCGTTCTCGGCGACCGCGATACCGACAGGACCGGACGATGCACGCGGCAGGTCGAAGAACTGGATCGCAGCGTCACCACCCCGCACATGCCCGACAGCATTGCCCTGATTGAGCGTGAACCACACGCTGTCGCCCGAGGTGGCGATCATCGATGGCAACACATCCGTCCGTCCGACCGGAAATTCGGTGACACGCCCCATGATGTCGACACGGCCGAGCGCGTCCGTTGCGAGTTCGGTGAACCACACCGTTCCGTCGTGCACCGATGCCAGCCCGAATGGACTCGACCCGACGGTGGGAACCGAGACCTCGTTGAGCACTCGGATCGCGTTCCGAGCACTCTGACGGTCCTGAGCATTCTGAGGGTTCTGAGCATCGCGGCCGATGTGCACGATGCGATCGCCGGTCGTGTCCGTGACCCAGACCGACGCGTCGGTCGCGCGCGCGAGCTGGGATGGCTGTGCACCTTCACCGAGATCGGCGAACGCGAGCGACCCGTCGGGATCCCGACGGCCCACCTGTCCGGCATGCACGAGCGTGAACCAGACGGCGCCGTCATCGGTGACTGTCACGCCATACGGGCCGGCCTGCACATCGGAAAACGGCTGCACATCGGAAAACCGCTGCGCACCAGAATCCCGACGCACACCCGAAACCGGATGCTCGACAATGGTCGTCACAGCAGTTCGAGCCGTTCGCGGCGGTCGTAGACCGTGCGGCCGCCGACCCGTACGAAGCCTTCGCCGCCGAGCTCGGTCAGCAGCACCGACCCTTCGCCCTGGAGGATGCGCAGTCCGCGGCCGAGGCGCGAGGTGATCCGAACGGCGGCGGCTCCGGTTGCCTCGTCTTCGCTGATGCCCATCTCGGGTGCGAACATCCGCGCCCGCAGGTGCCCGCCCGGTTCGTCGATCCAGGCGTAGGCGTAGTGCTGGCCTTCGGCGAAGCCGCTCGCGTCGAGTTCGTCGACGGCGTCGGGCGAGTCGAGCGGCAACCAGGTGAACTCGGGAGCCCATTCGGCGCGCGCTGTGATCCAGGTCGCGTCGGCGTCGGCGTCTGTGGCAGCGGCGACGGCGACGGCGACCTCCCCGGCTTTCTCGCGCAGCGCGGTGATCGCGATTCCCTGCCGTGTGAGCAGCCAGGCTGCGCCGACGCTCGGATGACCGGCGAACGGCAATTCTTTCGCCGGCGTGAAGATGCGGATGTGGGCGATTCCGGTCTCGTCGTCGATGCCGTCGACGAACACCGTCTCACTGAATCCGAGAGCTTTCGCGATCTCCTGCTCACGGCCGAGGGTGGAACCGGTGGACTCGATCACACCCAGCTCGTTGCCGTGGTCACCGCTCTCATCCGTGAATACCCGAACGACGTCGACATCGATGGTCTCGCTCATCCGTCAAGCCTGCCACGTCCCGCCAGCATCCGTTCACGTGCGACGGTGATCGTGCGGTCCCACCTGGTCAGGTACGGTCAGCGACCGTATTGCGTTCGACCAGGTTCGTCGGGAGCACGACGAGGTCGCTCTCGTCCCGCGTGCCGTCGACGAGCGCGTTCACCATGCGAACCGCCATATGCCCCATTTCTTCCAGTGGCTGGCGAACGGTGGTGAGGGCTGGATATGACTGCGCGGCTTGCGGGATGTCGTCGAATCCGACCACGGAAACGTCGCCGGGCACGTCAAGCCCGAGCGCGCGGGCAGCGTCGATCACTCCGAGCGCCGTCACATCGGCGGTGGCGAAGATCGCTGTCGGGGGCGACGGTCGGTCGAGGAGGGCGAGACCGGCTTCGAAGCCGCCGGCTTGCGTGAAGTATCCGGGTGCCGCGAGCGTGTCATCCGCTGGGATGCCTGCCCTGGCGAGCGCGTCGACGAAGCCGCGGTGCCGTTCGCGCGCCGAGTCGAAGCTCGGGTCGCCATCCACGATTCCAATTCGGCGGTGTCCCCGGGAGAGCAGACTCTCGACCGCGAGCAGCGCGCCGGCGTAGTGGTCGGCGGTCACCCGAGGCAGCGGGGTGTCGAGCCGTCGGGGGTCCACCAGCACCGCGGGTACGCGCGACGTCGCCAGTACCTCCAGCGCGTCCGTCTCGAGCGCGGGTGCGATCAGGATCACCCCGTCGACGAGGCCGCTCGTCAGAAAGCGGATGCGGTCCACCTCACGCGACGCATCCTGGTAGGTGGCGGACAGCAGCAGTTCGGCGCCCGAGTCGGCGAGTTCGTTGGTGATGCCTTGCACGATCGACCACGCGTATTGCACGGTGAGATCGTGCGAGACGACGCCGACCAGGTTGGTGCGGCCACGCGCCAGCCCGCGCGCGGCGAGGTTCGGCACGTAGCCGACCTCCGCGGCGGCGGCCAGGACGCGCGCCCGGGTGGCTTCGGCGACATTCGCTTTGCCGTTGATCACGTTGGACACGGTCATGGCCGAGACGCCGGCGATGCGGGCGACGTCGGACAGGATCGGACGCGCAACGGGCATCGGCAACTCCAATCGCGCCGGATGGGCGCTGACTTCGATCGGAGCCAGTCTATGGGCGCGGGCGGCCGGCGGCCTTGTTGTGCACCCGGCTACCCGGCTACCCGGCTAGGCGGCTGCTGCTCACCGAGGGGGATCGAAGCTCATTTGCCGATGCCGGCTGTGATGCCAGCGACGATGTGCCGCTGCAGGATGAGGAAGATCACGACGAGCGGCAGGGTCGCCAGCACCACCGCCGGGAAGAGTTGCGACGCCTGGACCGTGCCATTGGTGCCGATGAACGAGTACACCGACAACGTGACCGTCTTGAGGTCGTCCGAGCTGAGGAACAGCAGCGGGATCGTCACATCGGTCCAGATGTACAGCACCACGAAGATGGTCACCGTGGCCGTCGCCGGGCGAAGCAGCGGGAACACCAC
>FSYX01000430.1_pt1 | contig 15108 bp, 14 predicted proteins | sample 1638671 | NCBI WGS metagenome assembly FSYX01 (sample SAMEA3914813, study PRJEB12502) | metagenome | biome: forest; material: soil | place: Canada | collected 2011-07-07 | depth 0.3 m
CCGCCCGGATCGCCTCGGTGTGCTCGCCGAGCCGCGGCGCGGCCCTGCCGTTCTTCACCACGTGCCCGTCGTAGCGCACCGGAGTCCGCACGGTCTCGATGTCGACCGTCGGTCCACCGTCCAGACCGGGCCGCGAGACCCGCTGGGCCATGTCGAGCACGCGGAAGCCATCGTGAGCGACCAGTTCGGGGAGCGTGAGCACTGGGGCGCACCAGATGTCCGCGGCATCCAGGATCTCGAGCCAGTGCTCGGTCGACTCCGTCGCCAGATGGTCGGCCAGTGCGCGGGTGATGGGGGTCTGCTCACTCCACCAGCCATCGGGGTCGGTGTACTGCTCGAGCGACGTCAGCCCGATCAGGGCGCCGAGCTCGGGCACCGGCGTCATCGCGATCGCGAGGTAGCCATCGGCGGTCGGGTAGGTGCCGTACGGCGCGGGGAGGAAGGCGTGAGCGGTGTTGCGCGTGCCCCGCTCGACCAGGATGGACGGGTCGGCGAGGTGCGCGCTCAGCAGCTCGAACTGCAGGTCGAGCATCGACTCCAGCAGGCTGGTGTCGACGCGGCCCCCGAGTCCGGTGCGCTCGCGGCGCAGCAGCGCTGCGGTGATCCCGCTCGCCAGGTGGATCGACGAGACGATGTCGCCGACCGCGATGCCGACCGGCACGGGCGGGTCGTCGACGCTGCCGTTCAGCCAGGGAAGTCCGGACAGCGATTGAGCGAGCAAGTCCTGTCCCGGGCGATCCTTCCACGGTCCCTCCGTGCCGTAGCCGCTGATACTCGCGTAGACGATGCCCGGGTTGACCTCGGCCACCGCGTCGTAGCCGAGGCCGAGCCGCTCCATGATGCCAGGCCGGAAGTTCTGGATGATCACGTCGGCCCGAGCGACCAGCGCCCGGACGCCTTCGAGGTCGTCCTCGTTCTTCAGGTCGGCCGCGTAGCTCTCCTTGTTGCGGTTGGTGATGTGGAACGACAGGGTGTCGCCGTCTTCCACCACACCCGCGAAGGCGAGCCGCCGCCCGATGTCGCCGCCCTGCGGCCGTTCGATCTTGATCACCCGGGCGCCCAGGTCGCCGAGTCGCATCGCCGCCATCGGGCCGGCCAGGAACTGGCTGAAGTCGAGCACGAGCATCCCCTCGAGGGGCAAGGGCCGCGCGGTCACGAGACATCCAATGCCGAGTCGCCCAATGAATAGGCGCGGATCGCGCTGCGGAACAGGATGTCGTCCTGCTGCTCGTGGCTCAGGTGGCCGATCACTTCGCGCTGGGCTTTCCAGACCCCGGCGAAATCTCCCGCGAGGGTGGACACCGGCCAGTCGCTGCCGAGCATGATCCGCTCCGAGCCGAAGTGCGTGACGGCGTGGTCGACGTACGGCACCCAGTCGTTCCAGGTCCAGTCGGGCGACGACGCGGTGTTCAGTCCGGAGAGCTTCACACTGACGTTCGGGCGCGCAGCGGCCTCGGCGATCAGCGAAGCCCACGGCTCCCAGCCCTTACCGGCGATGTCGGGCTTGGCCAGGTGATCGAGAACGATGGTCAACTCCGGGTGCCGCTCCGCAAGCTCGGCGAGCATGACCAGGTGCTCCGGCAGCACGCTGACGACGTCGAGCGCGAGCCCGCGCGGGGCGAGCAGCCGCAGCCCGGCATCCACTTCGGGCCGCAACAGCCAGCGCGGGTCCTCGTAGTTGTGGTTGAGCACGCGGATGCCGCGCACCACCGGTGAGGCCGCATACAGGTCGAGCGCCGCCTCCGCCTCGGCCGTGCGGTCCAGCGGAGCCCAGGCGACCACCCCGTGGACGACGGGAGTCCGCGCCGCGACCGACAGCATGTAGAACGTGTCCTCGTAGCTGTCCGCGGCCTGCACGAGCACGGTCGCGGTGATGCCCGCCGCCGCGACGTCCGCGGCGACATCCTCGGGGCCGAAGTCGGCGTTCAACGGCGGCCCGGCCGCGTCGAGCCATTCGTAGCGCCGCTCCGACGGCTTCCAGAGGTGCTGGTGCGTGTCGATCATCTGGCGAGGCTGGTAGAGGTCGGTCATGAGGGACTCCAGGGTCGGCGGTTGACAAGGTAGAGATGCACGAAGGCGACGACGACCTCGCCGCGCTGGTTGACGACCTCGACCTGCTCGTCGGCGAAGCCGTACAGCTCGGGCTGCTTCGGATGGTCACGCAGGCCGACGATCTCGCTGCGGGACGTGATGGTGTCGCCGATGTGCACCGGCCGGATGAACCGGACGCGGTCGTAGCCGTAGCTCATCGCCTGCTCGTTGATCTCGCCGGCGAGCATCCCGACCGCCATCGAGAGGATGAGCGTGCCGTGGGCCATGCGCTCCCCGCCGGGCAGCGACTTGGCGAACTCGGCGTCCATGTGGTGCGGAAAGAAGTCACCGGTCTGGCCGGCGTGCAACACGATGTCGGCTTCGGTGACGGTGCGACCGTGGCTCTGCCGGGTCGAACCCAGCTCGTACTCCTCGAAGAACGTCACGCCCGGGCTCCCGTCACGACCGGCTCGCGCAGGTGAAGCTCGGGCAGCTGCTCGATCGCGTCCAGAACGGTGTCGTCGACGCGCCCGGCCAGGATGGCGTCGCGCACCAGCTGCGACAGCGCGAACTGGACCTCGGGCCACCCGAGTGCTCGCGGCCGGACCCAGGCGCGCTCGAGCGTCCGCAGGGTGTTGCGGAAGAATCCCCGAGTCGCCTCGTTGTCCGCGTCGCTGCGCCAGGCGCGCAGGTTGCCGGGCTGGCCGCCGCCCGCTGTGTACGGGCCGAGCTGCGCCTCGGCGCCGGCGAGAGTCGCGGCCACCGCGGATGCCAGTTCGGGATGCCGCGTGGTCGCCGACACCGCGATCCCGGCTCCGCCGAGGGTCGAGCCTGCCGACTGCCCGTCGAACGAGGGCAGGTCGTCGTAGGCGAGCAGGTGCGGCCGGAATCCGGGCCGCGAGTAGTTCGTGTAGCCGAACAGCGCGACGCCGACGTGGTATTCGTCGTTGTGGCCCCCCGATCCGACGAGCGCCTCGGCGACGTCGATCGGGTTGGCGTCGGCGCACCAGGCGGGCACGACCGCTGCCAGCTCGATCATGAAGTCCAGCACCTCGCCGGCGACGCCACGGTCGACGAAGCGGTCGGGTTCGGCTAGCGGAGCGCCGCGCTGCGCCATCAGGGTGGCGAAGGTGCTGAACGCGTCGACCGGCTTGTACGGCCAGAGCACTGCACCGGTGCGCGCGAGTTCGAGCACGTCGCTCCAGAACACCGGCGCGCCGTCGATCCGGTCGGGCCGAAATGCGCTGACCTGCGCGGCGGCATCCACACCGAGCGCCCATTGCGTGCCGCGGTAGCGGTACGACTCGTGCGAACGCCCCACACTCTCGCGCTCGAGGTCGGCCAGCTGCGGCAGCCCATCGAGCGGCAGCAGCGCGCCGGGGGCCGCGGCATCCGGCACATGCGGGTGATCGATGACCATGAGATCGAAATCCTGTGCGAAGTCGGCGACGTGCTGGTCGCCGAAGGCCAGGAGCGAGCGCGCCTCCCACTCCACTGCGACGCCGTGCCGCCGCAGGAGCAGCGCGTCGCAAGCCCGGAGCCCATCGATGCCGCGCGGGTGATCCCAGGTCATGCCCCGCAGCACGACGGTCGGCGCCGACTTCTCTGTCATGTTCCCACCGTATGGTTAATCGATTTACCATGTCAAGCACCTGCGCTGATCAGAGGATCTGGTGCCGGTCCCAGACGGCTCGCAGGGTTTCGCCGGCGAGCAGTTCGGCCAGCACCACGGACTCCCCTGCCGCACGCCGCCGAGCCGCCGCGAGCACCTCCGCCTCCCGCACGCGCGGCACCACGACGACGCCGTCGTCGTCGGCCAGCACGAGATCGCCGCTCGCGATCCGCACCCCACCGATGGTCACCGGTTCGCGGACACCGGTGATCGCCATCCGGCGGCGGTAGTCGATGGGGCGGCGCGATCGGGAGAAGGCGGCAAAACCGAGGCCGGCGATCTTCGGGGTGTCGCGCAGGTTGCCGTCTGTCACCACACCGACGGCGCCGGCGCCGATCGCTGCGGCGCTGAACAGCTCGCCCCAGAAGGCCGAGGCGTTGCTCTCGGCGGTCGCGATCACGACCAGTTCGCCACGATGCAATCCGCTGATGAAGTCGATGGCTGCGCCGTACGGATCATCCGGTCGATCCGCCTCACTGGGAACGAAGCGCGCCGTCGCGGCACGACCGAACGACCGGGAACCGGGAGCGAGCGGGGCGAGGCGAGCCTCCAGCACCTGCTCCCGAAGCCCGCACTCGTCCAGAGCGTCGCTCAGCATCGCCGAGGTGAGTCGCTCGTCGCCCGCCTGCTGCTCGAAGTCGGCCATCAGTCGGTGTGGAAGACCTCGGTGATCTCCTTCCACCACTCACCTTCCGCCCGATCCTCGACGGGACGCTGCAGAGGCTCGCAGACCGCCCACCACTCCTGTGTAGCGGGATCGGCGGCCATCGCCGCCATGTCCGCGTCGTAGTCGGAGCCCTCGTACTCGAAATACGAGAACAGCAGTTCGCCGTAGCGGTAGATCGAGTAATTCACGATGTGGCTGGCCGCGATCCGCGCGAGCACAGCGGGCCATACGGCGGCGTGCAGTTCCTCATAGCGCTGGACGCTCTCGGGGGGCAGGCCGATCACCGATGCGACACGTTTCATGGGGTTCTCCTCAGTTCATTCATTCAGACGATCTCAGCGGGGCGAGTCACCAGGGCTTCCGCGAGCCAACCCATGGCCTCACGGACGTCGCACGCCTCGTGGGCAAAGCGACCTGCGTCCCCCGACGCATCTGGTGGCAGATGGGTAACGATGACCTCGGCAACATCGCCACCGCGCTCGAGCAGCCGGGTCGCGAGCGGATGCGCGTGAGCCGTCTGCTGGTTCGGGATGACCGTGTCGGCCGGTGACCAGGCGAGCCTCACCGGCACCCGGGCCAGGCCGTCGAGGTAGTCGAAGGGCGAGCGGGCTCGATACGCTCCCGGAACCTCGCCGGGAAGTCCGCCCACCTCCGTCGCGATGACGCTCGCGAGACCGGGCTGACCGTCTGGCAGGTCCTCGGGACCGAGGTCCTCGCACCACCGCGCCAAGTCGACGATCGGGTTGGTGGCCCACGCCGCCCCAACGCCCTCGGGATGCTGCCCCGCGAAGACCAGCGCCTCGAGCCCGCCCATCGAGAGTCCCCCTGCTCCGATCGTGCTGAGTCCGAACCCCTCCCGCAGCGACTCACTGACCTCCCAGACCGCGTCGAGGTGGTCCTTCCAGGCGAGAGAGACGCCGTCGAGATTGCGTCCCCTCGATCGTGGTGCGAGCACGGCCAGTCCGAGCGCGTCAGCGCTCACCGCGGCACCTGTCAGGGGCCGGATGAGGTACTCGCCGTCGGTTCCTCCCTCGAGCACCAGCTCCGGCCGCGAACCGAACGGGTGGAAGATCACCGCGAGACCGACGACCCTGCCGGTCGGCACGAAGAGGAGATAGTCGCGCTGCTCGCTCCGGGCGTCGGCGACGCTCAGGTCATGGATGCCGGGTGACAGGCTCTCGCTCACGCGGATCAGACGATCTCCACTGTGGCGTTCTCGATCGCGTCCCAGTCGTAGACGGCGCCGAGCCCGGGCGTTGTCGGCGCGTAGGCGTAACCGTCCCGGATGTCGAGCGGCTCGGCCAGACCGAAGGCATAGTCCTCGATCGGATAGAGCAGTTCGAGCCATCCGGTATTCGTCATCGACAGGGCGAGGTGCAGGTTGGCGAGCTCGAGCGGGTGATAGATCGTGGTGTGCAGTTCGCAGCTCATCCCGAACGCTTCGGCGAGCCGGGCGGTCTTGAGCGAGGAGGTGATCCCGCCGCGCCATGATGGGTCGGTGCGCACGATGTCGACCGCGCCGCTCGCGATGAACTGCGCCGTCAGCTGGGCTCCGCCCGCGATCGTCTCGGTGCCGGCGATCGGGATGTCGAGCTTCTGCCGCAGCTTGATCAACGACTGCACGTCGTAGTCGTAGACGGGCTCCTCGAACCAGCGGTAGTCGAGCGACTCGAGGAAGCGGCCGACCCGCAGCGCCTCTTCGTAGCTGTGGGTCGCGACCGGGTCCGCCATCAGCGGGAAGTCCGGGCCGACCGCCTCGCGCACCGCCGCGTAGACCTCGAAGTCCAGGGATGTCGGACTGGGCGGGTGCACCTTGTATCCGCGGATTCCGCGCGCCTTCACGTCGAGGGCCTCGGCCACGTAGGCCTCCACCGTGGTCAGGAACATCGAGCTGACGTACACCGCACGGCGATCCGCGGCCGTGCCGATCAGCTCGTGGATGGGCAGGCCGGCGCGTTTGCCCGCGATGTCCCAGCACGCGACATCGTACGGGCCGTACGCATAGATCGGCGAGTGGTTCCACCGGCGGTCGAACCAGCGGAACTCGAGCGCGTTCTGCTCGCGCGCCATCGGATTGCGACCGAGGAAGAATGGCCGCACCTGGGCGAACGCGCGCGCGGTGATGCGGGCATCGAGTCCGCCGGATCCGAACGAGACACCGGTGATGCCCTCGTCGGTCTTGAGGGTGAGCACCACGACCTCGGGTGCAGAACCGCCTCGCAGTTGCGCGCCGGCAACCGCGCCGCCCGATGCCTCGGCGATGGCTCCCGGACTGCACGCTCGGATCTCGACCTCGGTGATCTTCATCGTCAGTCCTCCAGCGCCGCGGCCAGCTCGGCAGGTGGGCCGTCGACCCAGCCCTCCTCGAATCCCACGCCCGGGAGCGTCGGAGCGTGAACGTTTCCGGCCGCGTCGACCTCAGACGGACGTCGCGCCGGGTTCGAGTCGATCAGCGACTCGTAGTACGTGGTGTTGCTGATCGCCATGCACAGGTGCCGGCTGGCGACCCCGGGGCCGTGCACCTCGGCGCGCAGCAGGAAGGCATCGGCGAGGTGGGCGGTGCGCATTGCCCCGGTGAAGCCCCCGCGCAGCCCGGTGCTGGTGCGCACGGCCGCCGCGCATCCGGCGGCGATGAAGTCCGCCGTCTTCATGTGCGAGCCTTCCGCCACCTCCGCCACGATCAGCGGCACGTCGACGCGCTCGGCCAGCCACGAATAGGCGGTCACGCTGAACTCGCGCATCGGCTCTTCGTACCAGAGGTAGTCCGCCGCACTCAGGGCCTTGCCGAGGTAGGTCGCGTCGAGCAGATCGAATCCGGCCGACCCGTCGTACATGAGCGGCACATCCGGGCCGACGTGCTCGCGCAGCGCCTCGCAGAGCCGGGCATCCTTGCGCGCGTCGCCCCAGGCGTGCAGCTTGATCGCCGGATAGCCGAGTTCGAGGCACTGGTCGGCGACGTCGAGATACTCCTCGATCGACCCGAAGGTGACCGTCGAAGCATAGGCCGGCAGCGACTCGCGACACGAGCCGAGCAGCTGGTAGACCGGCATCTTCGCCGCCTTGCCCGCCAGGTCCCAGAGCGCGACGTCGACGACCCCCTGCACGAAGACCGGGAAGCGGTCGATCCGGTCGAGTTCCCAGATGCGGTCCCAGAGCAGTTCGCGGGCCAGCGGATCTCGCCCCACGAAGTCTGCGCGGATGCGGCGGTCCACGACATCCTGCAGCATCGCCCCCCGCAGGGCGAACGCGATGCCCGTGACGCCCGTGTCGGTGCGGATGACCAGCCACGCGCCATCCAGCTCGGGCTCGGAGCCGGGCAGGCCCGCCCGCCAGACGAACGGCGGGTCGTACGCGGGAACGGTGACGCGCACGACATCGACGGCGGTGATGATCATCGCTCGGCCTTTCGGAGGGGGGATGCGGCGGGGTCGATCAGCGCCGCGTCGGCGAGGTCGTTCCAAAGCGCATCGGGGATCGGGACGTCGAACAACTCAGCGTTATGCCGCACCTGCTCGGCCGACCGCGCGCCCGTGCAGACGGTCGCCACCGTCGGCTGGCCGAGCGGGAACTGCAGGGCCGCTGCTGGAAGCGGGACGCCGTGCGCCTCGCAGACGTCGGCGATGGCGTTCACGCGGGCGAGCAACTCGGGCGGGGCTTGCACGTAGTTGTACGTCGCATCTACGGGCGGCCTGTCGCGAGCCAGCAGTCCGGAGTTGAAGACTGCCGCGGCGACGATCGAGACATCGCGCGCAGCGGCAGCGGGAAGGAGGTCGTCGAGTCCGCCCTGCTCCAGGAGGGTGAAGCGACCGGCGCACATGACGACATCCAGATCGGTGTTCTGCACGAAGTCGGCCAGCATCGCCGTCTGGTTCATCCCGGCCCCGTATGAGGTGATGACACCCTCGCGGCGCAGTTCGTCGAGGGCGGGGAATGAGCCCTCCATGGCCTCGCGGTGGTAATCGTCCGGATCGTGGACGAAGACGAGGTCGACCCGATCGAGCCCCAGCCGCCCGAGGCTCTCGTCGAGGGACCGGCGGATGCCGTCGCCGCTGTAGTCCCGACGACGGATGAGGGGCGACGTCACCGCGAAACCCTCGTCATCGGGCTGCGCGCCGAGCGGGTTCTCGACGAGCAGGCGCCCCACCTTCGTGGACAGGATGAACTCGTCGCGCGGCTTCGTGCGCAGGAACTCCCCCAGGCGCTGCTCGGCCAAGCCCAGCCCGTAGTGCGGCGCCGTGTCGTAGTAGCGCACGCCCGCCGACCACGCGGCATCCAGAGCATCCCATGCGGTCTCGGGCGAGATCTCTCGGGCCAGGTTCGCGATCGGGGCGACCCCGAAGGCGTTCGGCCCGACCTCCAGGCCGCCGCGGCCGAGCCGGCGGGCGCTCATGGCCGCCCCTGCGCGAGCGTCTGGCGTTGCCGCCCGAGCCCGTCGATCTCGAGCTCCATCACATCGCCGGCGTGGAGGTAGGGGAATCGGCCGCTCAGCGCGACACCTTGCGGGGTACCGGTGTTGATGAGATCGCCGGGTTCGAGCACCAGGTACTGACTGAGGTCGTAGACGAGTTGCGCCACGCTGAAGATCAGGTCGGAGGTCGTCGAGTCCTGTCGCGGCTCGCCGTTGACGAAGGACCGCAGACCGAGACCGGAGCCATCACCCACCTGCGTCGCCGGGACCAGCCACGGGCCGAGGGGATTGAAGGTCTCGCTGCTCTTGCCCTTGCTCCACTGGCCGCCCGAGATCTCGATCTGATACTCGCGCTCGGAGACGTCGTTCGACACCGCGAAGCCGGCCACATGGGCGAGCGCTTCTTCGGGCGAGGCCAGGTAGCGCGCCCGGGTGCCGATCACGACGGCGAGTTCCACCTCCCAATCGGTCTTCGTCGACCCGGGAGGCAGCAGCACCTCGTCATAGGGGCCGACGACGGTGTTGGGATGCTTGAAGAAGATCACGGTGCGCGTCGGCGGCTCAGACCCCGACTCGGCCGCGTGCGCCGCGTAGTTCATCCCGATGCAGATGACCGCGGTCGGACGCGCGATCGGGGCGCCGAGACGCAGACCCGACCCGTCGCCGGGATCGTCCAGCACGGGCAGCCTGCCGGCCGCCAGGGCCTGCGCCGCGGCATCCAGCCCGTCGGCGGCGAGAAAGGCCCCGTCGATGTCTGCGGTCAGACCGGAGAGGTCCCGAACGACGCCCTGCTCATCGATGACCGCAGGACGTTCGGCTCCGATGGAACCCAATCGGATGAACTTGAGCATGGTTCCCGCCTCTCAGCCGTTGATCGTCGTCCAGCCGTGCCCATCGGGGAATACCCATTCCTCGATCGACTCGGCACGCATCTCGGACCCCGCGCCCGGTGCGGTCGGCACGCGGTAGCGACCGCCGACCACTGATGCGGGCGTCACGAAGTGCTCGTGCAGGTGGTCGGCGAACTCGATCATCCGGCCGTCCTGCGAACCCGACACGCACACGTAGTCGAAGTACGACAGGTGCTGCACCGTTTCGCACAGCCCGACGCCGCCGGCGTGCGGGCAGACCGGGATGCCGAACTTCGCCGCCAGGAGCAGGATCGAGATGTTCTCGTTCACGCCGCCCACGCGGCAGGCGTCGATCTGCAGCACCGCAAGGGACTTCGCCTGCAGCATCTGTTTGAAGATGACCCGGTTCTGCACATGCTCGCCCGTCGCGACCGGCATCGGCGCGAGGCGCCGCGCGATCTCGGCGTGGCCGAGTACGTCGTCGGGGCTCGTCGGTTCCTCGATCCAGGCGAGGTCGAACTCGGCGAGCTGCTGCATCCACTCGACAGCCTCGTCGACGTCCCACCGTTGGTTCGCGTCTGTCGCGATCCGGATGTCGGGGCCGACAGTGCGCCGCGCGATCGCCAGCCGCCGCTTGTCATCCTCGAGATCGGCGCCCACCTTCAGCTTGATCTGTGTGAAGCCATCGGCCACGGCCTCGCGCGCGAGCCTCTCGAGCTTCTCATCGCTGTAGCCGAGCCAGCCGGGGCCGGTCGTGTACGCCGGGTAGCCATCGGCCAGCAGCTCGGCGGCGCGCTGGTCAGAGCCGTCGCGCCCCCGGCGCAGGATCTCGAGCGCCTCGTCGCGGGTCAGCGCATCGCTGAGGTACCTCAGATCGATCAGGTCGACGAGTTCCTCGGGCGAGAGCGAGGCCAGGTGCTGCCAGAGCGGCTGGCCCGCACGCTTGGCCCGCAGATCCCAGAACGCGTTGATGACGGCGCCGATCGCCATGTGCATGACGCCCTTCTCCGGGCCGAGCCAGCGCAGCTGCGAGTCATCCATCATTTCGCGCCAGGTCGCGCCCATGTCGGCGAGCAACTCCTCGACATCGCGGCCGACGAAGCGCGAGGCGAGCACCTCGATGGCATTCGCCTCGATGTCGTTGCCTCGGCCGATCGTGAACACGAATCCGGTGCCGGTCAACCCGTCATCGCTGTCGGTGCCGATCTGCAGGTAGGCCGTCGAGTAATCGGGATCGGGGTTCATGGCATCCGAGCCGTCGAGGAAGATCGAGGTCGGAAAGCGGATGTCGAGGGTGCGAATGCTGGTGACGGTACTCATGGTGCTTTCCGGCGCGGGGAGCGCCATATAGGGATGCCGCCGGAACGGCCGAGGTCAGCTCTTGACTGAGCCCGCGAGCACGCCGCGGACGAGCAGTCGCGATGAGGCCAGGAAGATGATCAGGATCGGGATGGCCAGGATCAGCCCGGCCAACGCGATCTCGGGGCGGCCGATCACGCTCTGCTGCGCGCCGTTGCTCGGGTTCAGCGCCGGCGTCGAGCTGAACAGGATTCCCAGACCCACCGGGAGGGTGTAGTTCTCGGCGGACCCCAGAAGCACGTACGGCAGGAAGTAGTTGACCCAGGTCGCGCCGAAGCTGAAGAAGGCGAGCATGCCGAGAAGACCCTTGGACAAGGGAAGTGCGAGCCTCCAGAAGATTCCGAACTCACCGGCACCGTCAACGCGAGCCGCTTCGTAGAGTTCGATGGGGATCGTGGTCGAGAAGTAGATGTACGCCAGGAACACGCCGAAGGGATAGAACGAACTGGTCAGGATCACCGCGGCCGGGGTGTCGAACAGCCCGACGTTGGAGATCTCGATGAACAGCGGAAGCACCAGGGCCACTGGAGGGATGATCATTCCCACCAGGGTGACGATCAGCAGCGTGCGCTTGAACGGGATCGCCGTCGCCGCGAGCGCGTAGCCGGCCAGGATCGCGGTGATGCACGAGAGGGCGACGATCGCAACCGTGTACAGCACCGAGTTCAGCAACCACTGCAGCATGACGCCGTTCTGGAAGGTGAGGAGGTTCTGCCACGCCGCACCGTAGTTGGCGAAGCTCCCGAACGAGAACGGCGCGTCGTTGTTGAGCTGCTGAGCCGTCTTCGACGGGGCGAGCAGCAGCCAGGCCATCGGCACGACGCTCGCCAGCCCGTAGACGAGCAGAACGATCCACACGACGACGCGGCCGATCCCACCGCCCGCGGTTCTCACCTTCGGTTGGGCATGGACGGTCTTCGCGCGGGCAGGGATCGCGCCATCCAGCGTGGTCGTTGTCATTTCTTTGTCACCCCAAGGCCCTCGAAGAAGTCGGTTCGGAAGATCACGACGATGGCGCCGATGATGCAGACCAGAAGCAGCAGCAAGGAGAGGGCTCCGGCTTCCGCAAGATTGTTGGACTGGAACGCGAAGCTGTAGCTCAGCTGGTTCAGTGACCAGTTCGAGCCGAGGCCCGGATAGACCGACGCGGATATCAACTGCGGTTCCACGAACACCTGCACACCCGCCGCAAACACCAGGATCCCCATGTAGATGAGGTACTTGCGGATCAGCGGGAGCTTGATGCGCCACGCGATCTGCCAAGAGTTCGCGCCGTCGATGCGGGCGGCCTCCAGGATGTCGTCCGGCAGGGACTGCAGCGACCCGTACTGCACGACGATCCAGTTGCCGGCCCCCACGAAGAAGGCCATCAGGACGAAGATCCACGCCAGGTTGCCGGTCTTCCAGATCTGACCGCCCTGAGTGATCCCGAGCGCATGCAGCGCCGCCTTGTACGGACTGAGCGTCGGCTCGAGCAGGAAGTACCAGATCAGCACGGCCGTCGCACCGGTCATGGAGGCCGGGACGATGTACGCCAGCCGCAGCGGGAGGTTCCAGCGTCCTCGCACCGTGTCGAGCAGCAGCGACATCGCGGACACGACGATCAGCATCGCGGGGACGTAGAGCAGAAGGAAGATGCCGACGTTCGCCAGAGCCGGCAGGAAGCGGAAGTCCTGCAACGCGTTGAGATAGTTCAGGGGGCCGCCGCCCGGGTTGATGACCGACGGTTCCATCGAGGTGACACCGGCCACGATGACGGGGACGATGCCGAACGCAATGAGAAGCGCCAGGTACGGGGCGATCATGATCGCCCCTGCGAGCAGGCTCTTCCTGCTGGATCGTGATCGCGACACTGCGGTCCTCTCGTGACTCAAAACCGAACGAACGGGGTGCCGGGAGGTCGTGTGACCTCCCGGCACCTCGACTGCGTTACTTCGTTACTACCGTGTATCCGGACAGCGGCGCCAGCTTCTGCAGCGACGTCGCGTAGTCCTTGATCACCGTATCGATCGGCTTGCCTGCCCCGATCTCGGTCTGGATGACCGTACCGATCTGTCCGACGAACGCGAATCGCACGGGTCGGTCGACCTGCGAGATCAGCGGTGCACCCTGGGCCATGGCCGGGTACGGGTCGGAGGCAAACCAGGTGTCAGCAGCGACCTGCTTGGCCCACAGCTTGTTCGCCGGGCCGTAGGCCGGGAACGTCGGAGTGCTGCTGGCGTTCGCCATCCAGTCGGACGTGGTCAGCCAGACCGCGGCGTCAGCCGCTGCCTGCGGGAACTTGGAGTGCGCGGAGACCGTGAAGACTCCACCGCCCCATGCACCCGTCTTGTTGTCGTTGCCGGTGCCCCAGGTGGGGAAGTTCGCCGCAGCGATCTCACCCGACGGAACGGCCCACGAGGCGGCGGGCTTCAACACGAAGTCACCGAACCATGACGGGCCGAGCTGCATGGCAACCTTGTCCTTCTGGGCGGTGTCGGCGAGGAAGCTCGCGTCGAAAGCCGAGCGCTTGTCGATCACTCCGGCGTCGAAGAGCGGCTGCGTGAGGGCCGCAACACGCGTGCACTTCGGGTCGCTCGGAGCGATCCGCACCGTGTTCGGCTTGGTGATCTGCGCCATCGGGCATTCGCTCGATTGCATGAACGACGCGTAGAAGCCCTGATCGCCGTAGGCGCCGGCCGAGTAGCCCGTGCCCTTCAGCTTCAAGGCCGTCGCCGCGAACTCATCCATCGTCTTCGGGACCGTGAGGCCCAACTGCGTGAAGATCTTCGTGTTGTACCAGAGCACGACGTTGGCCAGGTCGTTCTTCAGGCAGTAGGTCTTGCCGTCGAACAGGCAGTCCGCGTTTCCCGCTCCGAAGCCGTCGAGGATCTTCTTCGAGACCGTGCTGTCGAGGTCAGCGGCGTAGCCGTTGCTCGGGTCGAGGAACGCGGCCGTGTCGGCAGCGGTGCCGAAGATCACGTCGGGCCACCCGCTCTTGGTGCGGTTGTGCAGAGCGATCTTGGTCTGCGCGTCGGCCTGGGCGATGACCTCGATCTTGATGTCTTCCTTGCCTGCCATTTCCTTCTTGTACTCGGTCGCCTGGGGAACACGGGGGGTGTCGACCCAGAGCAGCAGAGTCGGCTTCCCTGTCGGAGCCGATGTGCCGGAACAACCGACAAGACTCGCGCTCAGCGCCGCTACCGCAACCAGCGCCACTGCTAGTCGTCGTTTCATTGGTGCTTCCTTTCGTGCCGTGGAAAGGAACGAAAGAAAAGCGTCTTCGCTCCAAGTGGAAGTCATGCTACATGATTTCACCGGATCCTATATAGTATTTTCAAATCACTTCGGCGCGCGTTATCCCCCTGATTCAGGGCAGCGTCATGACAGCGTACGAATCCTCAACGGAGAGAGCACGGGGCACTGATGTCCGAACTAACCGGCCTCACGGCAGTGGTCACCGGAGCCGGGTCCGGCATCGGCCTCGCCACCGCTCAGAACTTCGCCGCCAGCGGTGCTCGCGTCTTCGGCCTCGACCTCAACGCAGGCGCGATGGAGGGGATCGCCGAATGGATCCGCTGCGACGTCGGATCGACTGAATCGGTCGCCAGTGCTTTCGCAACGATCGGCGGCCGGCTGACGGCGCTCGACATCCTCGTCAACAACGCCGGCATCGGCGCTGTCGGGACGGTGGAGGACGGCACCGACGATGAGTGGCAGAAGGTGCTGAACGTCAACGTCGTGGGCATCGCCCGCGTCACCAAAGCGGCGCTCCCCCTGTTGCGCGCGAGTTCATCGGCCGCGATCGTCAACACGTGCTCGATCGCGGCGACCGTCGGTCTGCCCCAGCGGGCGATCTATTCGGCCAGCAAGGGCGCCGTCCAATCGCTGACCCTTGCGATGGCGGCGGATCTCATCCACGACGGCATCCGGGTGAACTGCGTGAACCCGGGCACGGCCGACACCCCCTGGGTGACGCGGCTTCTCGACCTCGCCTCCGATCCCACGGCGGAGCGCACCGCACTCGAGCAGCGTCAGCCCAGCACGCTTGGCTCCGTCTTGGAAACACAGCGACGCCGCGACCTCGAATGCCTGCGCGCTCGAGTCGACCTCGTGGTAGCTGCCGTCGGTCAGCCGGGCG
>FSYX01000229.1_pt1 | contig 14777 bp, 10 predicted proteins | sample 1638671 | NCBI WGS metagenome assembly FSYX01 (sample SAMEA3914813, study PRJEB12502) | metagenome | biome: forest; material: soil | place: Canada | collected 2011-07-07 | depth 0.3 m
CGCAGCACCAGATCGCGGTTCGTCTCGAGGACCATGTCGATGAAGTCGACGACGATGATGCCGCCGATGTCGCGCAGACGCAGCTGGCGGACGATCTCTTCCGCCGCCTCGAGGTTGTTCTTGGTGACCGTCTCTTCGAGGTTTCCACCCGAGCCGACGAACTTGCCGGTGTTCACGTCGACGACGGTCATCGCCTCGGTGCGGTCGATCACGAGTGATCCACCGGACGGCAGCCAGACCTTGCGATCGAGAGCCTTCTCGATCTGTTCGGTGATGCGGAACTCGTCGAACGCGTCGCGGTCGCCTGTGTACGGCTCGACGCGGTCGAGCAGGTCGGGGGCCACCTGCCGAAGATAGGTCTCGATCGTCTGGCGCGCATCGTCGCCAGAGATGATCATCTTCTGGAAGTCCTCGTTGAAGACGTCACGCACGATCTTGATGAGCAGATCGGGCTCACTGTGAAGCAGCGCAGGAGCCTGAACCGACTCGACCTGTTTGCTGATGTCGGCCCATTGCGCGGTGAGGCGGCTGACGTCGAGCGTCAGCTGCTCCTCGGTCGCACCCTCGGCTGCCGTGCGCACGATGACGCCCACATTCTCGGGAAGCACCTCTTTGAGGATCTTCTTCAGGCGCGCACGCTCCGTGTCGGGCAACTTGCGGCTGATCCCGTTCATCGAACCGTTCGGCACGTAAACGAGGTAGCGCCCCGGCAGCGAGACCTGGCTGGTGAGCCGGGCACCCTTGTGTCCGACCGGGTCTTTCGTGACCTGCACGAGAACGCGGTCGCCCGGCTTGAGGGCGAGCTCGATGCGTCGAGGCTGATTGCCCGTCTCGGCGGCCTCCCAGTCGACCTCACCGGAATACAGCACGGCGTTTCGGCCGCGGCCGATGTCGACGAATGCGGCTTCCATGCTGGGGAGCACGTTCTGCACTCGACCCAGGTACACATTCCCGATGAGGGATGCTTCCTGCGACTTGGCGACGTAGTGCTCGACGAGCACCTTGTCTTCGAGCACACCGATCTGGATGCGCCCGTTCTTGGAACGGACGATCATCTGACGGTCGACCGATTCGCGTCGCGCGAGAAACTCGGCCTCCGTGATCACCGGACGTCGTCGACCCGCGTCACGTCCATCGCGGCGGCGCTGCTTCTTGGCCTCGAGCCGGGTGGAACCCTTGACGCGCTGGGGCTCGGTGATGAGCTCCGGCTCGCGGGGCGCACGAACCTTGACGACTGTGTTCGCCGGGTCGTCGGAGCCGGGCCTGCCCTCTTCGCCTGGCCGTCGACGGGCCCGACGCCGAACCGTGCTGTTCTCTTCGGCGTCGTCTCGGGTGCTGCGCGGAAGGGGCGGCAGGGGTTTGATGTCCGGCGCCTGGAACAGGATGGCCGTGGCCGGCCGCGCGAGCGTGGATGCCGTGACCTCGACGTTCGGCTCATCGAACGTCACAACGGCCGCTGCTGCGGGCGTGGCGACCGTGTCGACTACCGGCGCAGGCTGCGCGTTCGCTTGGGCGGCGACATCCGGCGCAGGCTCGACCACGGGAACAGCAGGCGCAGCGGCCTGCTCGATCGGGGCCGCTTTCTTGGACGACTTGCGAGCCCCGAAGAGTCGCGTGCGCTTTCTCGTTCCCGTTTCTGCGGAAGATTCCGCTCCGTTGCCTTGTGTGTTCTCGGTATTTTCGTTTTCCACCATCTCTGGTGCACTCCTCAACCGGGTGGGCGACCGCGCCACCTGCCCGGGTACTCTCCAGAGCGGAAACCACGCTGAGCGCGGCTTCCGCCAATCCTTTACACGTGCGACCGGCTCATGGCTCTGATCACACTGTCTCGATGTCCGACTGTCGATCACTCTGACCGACCACTGCTGGGCGTTTCACGCCCAAAAAGCCTTCTTTGGCGCCTCTCCGAGCGCGGCCCGGGAGACTTCGAATCAATTATCGCACGGCGCCACTCCTACCGTGCGCGCATCGCCCGTGACACGCAGAGCGCTGTGCCATAATCCGATGGTGTCTTTGACTGAGCCAGCCAAGCGTCCGATCGTCCTTGCTTTCTCCCTCATCATTCTCGGCATCATCGGTTTCTGGGCGGCGTTCGAGCTCACCCTCGACAAGTTCGCCGTTCTCGCCAACCCGAATGCGCAGCTGTCGTGCAACATCAGCGTCCTGGTCGGCTGTTCGAAGAATCTCGAATCCTGGCAGGGCTCACTTCTCGGGTTTCCGAATCCGATTCTCGGCATCGCCGGATGGACCGCCACGATCGCCGTCGGGGTCGGGATTCTTGCCGGTGGTCGCTTCGCACGCTGGTTCTGGATGCTGTTCAACCTCGGCGTGGTGGGCGCGCTCGCTCTGGTGATCTTCCTGATCTACACGAGCATCTTTCAGCTTTTCGTACTGTGCCCGTGGTGCATGCTCACCTGGGCCGCGACCATCCCGACGTTCTGGCTGGTCACTCTCTACAACCTGAAGAGCGGTAATATTCCGGTCCCGGCATCTGTTCAACGTCTCGCGGCCGGCTGGTACACCTGGGTGCCTCTGATCACCCTCGCCTGCTACATCGTCGTCGCCGTGATCGCCCAGGTTCAGCTGGACTGGCTGCACCGCCTCTAGGCTCCCACGCAACCGCGAGTGCTTACCTTCCGAACGGGTGCATAGGTTGCAACCCACGCACTCGTCCGGAACCTCAGCAGTGGCGCGGGATGGCGAGGGCGAGGAACCTAGAACCAGAGGGCAAGCTCCGCGCTGGAGCTGAGGCGATCGCATTGCGATCGCGCGACGCCAGCGCCGAGGCAGCTGTGCTGACTCGGTCCTAGAACCAGAGCGCCAGCTCCCTTTTTGCCGAATCCGGCGAGTCGCTGCCGTGCACCAGGTTCTGCTGCACCTTGAGGCCCCAGTCCCGGGCAAGGTCGCCCCGGATCGTGCCCGGCAACGCAGCGGTCGGGTCGGTCGCTCCGGCCAGCGAACGGAATCCTTCGATGACCCGGTTGCCGGCTAGACGGATGGCCACAATCGGTCCGCTCTCCATGAACTCCACCAGCGGCTCGTAGAACGGCTTGCCCTCGTGCTCCTCGTAGTGTTTCGCAAGAAGTTCGCGATCGGCCTGAAGCAGTCTGATATCCACGAGCGAGTAGCCTTTCGCCTCGATGCGGCGCAGGATCTCGCCGGTCAGGTTGCGTGCCACGCCATCCGGTTTGATGAGGACGAGGGTCTCTTCGACGCTGGTGGTCATTCTGGTTTCTCCGTTTCGCGGGGGGCTTCGGTTGTGGTCGGGTTCTGAGGGTCGGATGCGGCTGCTCCGGCTTCGCGAGCCAGCCGGTCGTTGCGATCGAGGCGGCCACCGACGATCATGCAGTACGTCCACATCGCAGTGAAGATGGCACCGACGATGAAGAAAGCGGGAACGAGGAGTCCTGCGGCGATCACGATGACCTGCACCGCCCATCCAATCACGAAGCCGACCGGGTTTCGCAACAGCGCGACCGCCACAGCGATGAGAACGACGAGAGCCGCTCCCCCGCCGAGGGCGACCGTGGCCGGCAGCGATTTCAGTCCGAAGAGCACGAGCGCGCCGAGGAACACGACGATCAGCTCGAAGCCCAGCACGATCGATCCGAGGGTTTCACGCACTGTTCTCTGACGACGCACGCGCACCGGCGCGGCCGACTCGTCAACGGGCTGCTCAGGCCGCTCGTCGCTCACGAGGTCGTCTTCCATTCGCGTGCGGCGGCGATCGCCATCGCGTCTCCGACGAGCGTGATCGATCCGGTCACCACGACCGCTCGTCGCGGCTCCTCGGCCGCCCACTCGCGCGCGCTCTCCATCGCGTCATCGAGGTCGGCGAACACATACGTCTCATCGTCGTTGATCGCAGCGCGCACGATCTCTCCGAGGCGCTCAGAATCGATGGCCCGCTCGGACCCGGACTGAGTGACGTGGAAGCGGGTCGCCAGCGGCGCGAGCTCGCGGATGATCCCGACCGCGTCTTTGTCGGTGAGAACGCCGATCACGAAGACGAACTCGTCGAAGTCGAAGTACGTTCGCAGTGCCGCTGCCAGCGTTGCGGCGCCGCTCGGATTGTGTGCAGCATCCACGAGCACCGTCGGCTCGATGCCGATGAGCTGTAGTCGGCCTGGCGAGGTCGCCTCGGCGAATCCTTCTTCGACCAGCGCCGGGTTGAGAGGATTCGTGCCTCGGCCGAGGAACGTCTCGACGGCGGCGACCGCGACCGCAGCATTCTGAGCCTGGTGGTCACCGTAGAGCGGCAGGAACAGATCCGGATAGGTTGCCGCCAGGCCGCGGACGGTCACCAGCTGTCCACCGACTGCGACAGCTGTGTTGACGACATCGAATGCGTCGCCCTGCAGGGCCAGGGTCGATTCGGTCAACTCGGCCGCGTGCTGCAGCTCCACCAGCGCTTCGGGAACCTGGGCCGCGCTCACCACGTCGGCGGCCGGCTTGATGATGCCCGACTTGGTGCGTGCGATCTGGCCGATCGTGTTGCCGAGACGGTTGGTGTGATCGAGGGAGATCGGGGTGAACACCGCGACCTGCCCGTCACCGACGTTCGTCGAATCCCATTCGCCGCCCATCCCGACTTCGACGATCGCAACATCGACCGGAGCGTCTGCGAAGCACGCGAATGCCAGCACAGTCATCGCCTCGAAGAATGTCAGCGGCAGCTCACCCGCCGCCTCGAGTTCGCTGTCCACGATCTGCAGGTAGGGCTGGATGTCATCCCAGTTGTTTGCCAACGCCTCGTCGCTGATCGGCTCGCCGTCGACCATGATCCGCTCGTTGAACCGCACCAGGTGCGGGCTCGTGAACAGCCCTGTTCGCAGGCCGTACGCGCGCAGAATGCTTTCGGCGATGCGGCTGGTGCTCGTCTTGCCGTTGGTTCCGGTGACGTGAATGATCGGATAGGCCCGCTGCGGGTCGCCGAGCAGTTCGACAGCGCGCCGTGTCGCCGTCAGCCGCGGCTGCGGGTTGGCCTCTCCGAGCCGCGCGAGCAGCGCACGATAGACGGCGTCTCCGGCCGCGGTGAAGTCTTCGTCAGACATTGACGCTCCCGTCCAGGCGGGTCACCGCCACGATGAACCGACCCGCATTGGCGAACTGTTCCGCCGCGTAGTCCTGGTAGAAGGCGGCATCGTGTTCGACGACGCTTGCAAGCCATTCCGACGGGATGTCCCGTGCGAAGCGGTCGATCGCCGGGTGCCGCTCCGGCCATCGAACCGACGTCTCGAGTGCGAGCGTCTCGCCGGCGATGTCGATGTCGGCCGCGCGGGCTATCGCCGCGGCGTCGGCGTCGTCGAAGAACACCAGGTCGAGACGGATGCGGTCGCTCACGTCGAGACCGGCCGCTTTGCGGGTGTCCTGCACGGCACGAATGACGTCGCGCGCGAGGCCCTCCGCCTCGAGGTCGGGTGTAGTCGCCGTGTCGAGGATGGCGAACCCGCCTCCCGGCAGGAGCGCGAGCGCAGTACCGTGGTCGCCTTCGGCCTGCGCAGTTTCGAGCACGAGATCGTACTCGCCGTCGGCCAGCTCGATACCGCCGGCCGTCACGACGCCGTCGATTTCGGACCAGTCCCCAATGCGTGCCGCCTGGATGACCCGCTGCACCTCTTTGCCGAGCCGCGGACCGGCGGCACGAGCGTTGACCGTGAGCCTGCTGGTGATGCCGTAGTCGGCCGCACTCGACTCGTGAACTTCGACCAGCTCGACGGATTTGACGTTGAGCTCGTCGCGGAGGATGCCCTCGAACGGCAGCAGCGCCTCTGCGTTGTGGGCGACCACGGTCAGCTTGGCGAGCGGGAGCCTCACCCGCAGGCCCGCCTGCTTGCGCAGAGACAGCGCGGTCGAACTGATCGAGCGGATGCGGTCCATCGCGTCGACGAGCGCGTCATCCGCCGGGAAGAGTTCGGCATCCGGCCAGTCGGTCAGGTGTACGCTGCGACCGCCCGTCAGCCCCTGCCAGATGCGCTCAGAGATCAGCGGAAGCAAGGGGGCGGCCACCCTCGTGAAGGTCTCCAACACCGTGAAGAGCGTGTCGAAGGCTTCGGCGTTCGAGCCGTCTTCTCCGACTCCCAGCCAGAAGCGATCGCGAGAACGGCGCACGTACCAGTTGGTCAGAACGTCGGCGAAATCGCGCAGCTTGGCGGCGGCGAGCGTGCTGTCCAGCGCCTCGAGGTCGGCCGTGACCTCCTCGACGAGATCACGCGTCTTCGCCAGCAGATAGCGGTCGAGAACGTCGGTCGAGTCGGTTCGCCAACTCGCGTCGTAGCCTCCGGAGCCCGCCGTGCCATCGGAGCCTCCGGAACCTGGGCCCCCGCTCGCATTGGCGTACAGCGAGAAGAAGTACCACGTGCTCCAGAGAGGAAGCAGCACCTGCCGCACACCTTCGCGGATACCCTCTTCGGTGACGATCAGGTTGCCGCCACGCAACACCGGGCTCGACATCAGGAACCAGCGCATCGCATCCGAGCCGTCGCGGTCGAAGACCTCGTTGACATCCGGATAGTTGCGCAGAGACTTTGACATCTTCTGGCCATCGTTTCCGAGCACGATGCCGTGGCTGATGACGTTCTTGAACGCCGGCCGGTCGAAGAGCGCCGTCGACAGAACGTGCAGCAGGTAGAACCAGCCGCGGGTCTGACCGATGTACTCGACGATGAAGTCGGCGGGGTTGTGCGTGTCGAACCAGTCATGGTTCTCGAACGGATAATGCGCCTGAGCGAACGGCATGGACCCGGAATCGAACCAGACGTCGAGCACGTCGGGGATGCGCCGCATGGTCGAACGGCCGGTCGGGTCGTCGGGATTGGGGCGGGTCAGCTCGTCGATGTACGGCCGGTGCAGGTCGGGCTCGCCATTCGCGTTGAGCGGTAGCGCACCGAAGTCGGCCTCGAGTGCGGCCAGAGAGCCGTACACGTCGACACGCGGGTACGCAGAGTCGTCGCTCTTCCACACCGGGATCGGCGATCCCCAATAGCGGTTGCGCGAGATCGACCAGTCACGAGCGTTGCCGACCCATTTGCCGAACTGGCCGTCTTTGACGTTCTCGGGAACCCAGGTGATCTCCTGGTTCAGGTCGACCATGCGATCACGAAAATCGGTGACGCGCACGAACCAGCTGGACACCGCCTTGTAGATCAACGGATTGCGGCAGCGCCAGCAGTGCGGGTACGAGTGCTCGTAGCTCGCCTGACGAAGCAGGCGCCCGCCCTCGCGGAGGAGTTTGGTGAGCGGTTTGTTCGCCTCGAACACCTGCAGCCCTGCCACGTCTTCGACAACGGGCAGGAAACGCGCACCGTCGTCGACGGAGATGATCACCGGGATGCCGGCAGCCTCGCAGACGCGCTGGTCGTCTTCTCCGTATGCCGGCGCCTGATGCACGATGCCGGTTCCGTCTTCGGTGGTCACATAGTCGTCGACGAGGATCTGCCAGGCGTTCTGTGTTCCGTAGATCTCCTCATCCGCGTAATAGTCCCACAGGCGGTCGTAGTGCACGCCCTCGAGTTCGGCACCGCGGATGCGTCGGCTCACGGCGGCGAGCGCATCGGTCGCCGACTCGTAACCCAGGTCCTTCGCGTAATTACCGATGAGGTCGACCGCGAGCAGGAATTCTGCGCCGAAGTCTTCGTGGTCGGGGTTGCCGGTGCCATCCGCCGCCCCGTTCGGGCCGGCAGGAACGACGCCATACTCGATGTCGGGGCCGACGACCAGCGCCAGGTTCGTGGGAAGGGTCCACGGCGTCGTCGTCCAGGCGAGAGCTCGAACCGCAGTGAGCCCGAGCACTTCGGCCTTCTCGCCGACGAGGGGGAACGTGACCGTCACGGTCTGGTCTTGACGCATTTTGTAGACGTCGTCGTCCATGCGGAGTTCGTGGTTCGACAGCGGCGTCTGATCGCGCCAGCAATAGGGCAGCACACGGTAGCCCTCGTAAGCGAGCCCCTTCTCGTGCAACTGCTTGAAGGCCCAGATGACCGACTCCATGTAGGACACATCGAGCGTCTTATAGTCGTTGTCGAAGTCGACCCAGCGCGCCTGGCGGGTCACATACTCCTGCCACTCCCTGGTGTAGCGGAGCACAGAGTCGCGTGCTGCCTGGTTGAAGGCGGCGATGCCCATCTCTTCGATCTGGCTCTTGTCGGTGATGCCCAGCTGCCGCTCGGCCTCCAGCTCGGCGGGCAGACCGTGGGTGTCCCATCCGAACCTGCGCTCGACCTTCTTGCCGCGCATGGTCTGGAAACGCGGAAAGACGTCTTTCGCATAGCCGGTCAGCAGGTGGCCGTAGTGCGGGAGTCCGTTGGCAAAAGGCGGACCGTCGTAGAAGACCCACTCCGGCGCATCCGCCCGGTTGTCGATGGATGCTCGGAAAGTGCCGTCGGTCTTCCAGAAGTCGAGCACCTCGGTCTCGATCTGCGGAAAGCTCGGCGACGGGACGACTCCGGTCGCGCGCAGCTCATCTGGATCGGCGTCTCGTGCGCGCTCGGGCTGTACATCGTCGGGACTCGACTTGGGGTACGGCATGTCTCTCCTGGCAGGTTTTGTGACTGCACGAGGACGCCAGGCGCTCGAGGCGCGTGTCGCGGTACCACCCCGCTTGCCGCACGTTGCCCCCATCGGCATTGCACGACCGCTTGTTCGTTGGCTGTGACGGGCCAGTCCCGTTCGGTTCTACTGGGCTCGGCCCGTGTGGCTTCGCCGTTCTTCCGAAGACTCTCCGGTGATGGCCGGGTCAACGTCTGTACAGACGATTCTAGCGGTTCGTGGAGCGGCGATCGAGCATGGTCTGATAGCCCGCACATACCGGCGTGATCGCATCGGCCACGTATGGCGTGAGAGCGCCACGCCCTACCCCCGCTCGCGCCCAGACGGTGGCAGCGGCTACCGCGGCGCCGATAACCGCGGTGGCGATCGCCTGAGGCTCGAGCGCATCGGGATCTTCGCCCAAGCGGTGCGCGACATAGATTCGCAGAGCCTTCACCAGAGCGAGGAATCGCGAAAGCGCTGACGCCTCCAACTCGGCGCTGGTGCCCATCAGTTCGAACTGCGTGAGGGCGATCGGCACGCGTGCGGGACCGAACTCGGATGCGAGCGCGAGCACAGCGCGCCGAACGCAGGACATCACCGATTCGTTGTCCGAGACGTCGGAAAGCATCTGCCCGAACCGAAGCAGACTATCGTCGACCTCGGCCCAGAGCAGGTCGCTCTTCGCGGAGAAATAGTTGAAGAACGTGTTGCGGCTCACGCCGGCACGGTGAGCGATCTCATCGATCGTCGTGCCTGCATAGGTCTGCTCGAGAAAGAGCTCGGCTGCCGCCTCGGCCAGCATCGACTTCGACGAAACGCGCGGTCTGCCGGAACTCGGCCGCGGCGAGCGGGAATTGCTCACCTCATTCACGCGTTCCTCCTCCATGCCTATTATTGGACTCGATCCAAATACTAAGCCTGCAATCAGCTACAGCCACAAAGACACAGACAAGGACCGCTCGTGAGTTCATCCGACCCCGTGACGTTCAGCACCGCGACAGCCAGCACCGCGGAAGCCACCGGAGGCGACCGACCGGGCATCACCCCCGGCACTGCGCGTCGCGTCACCATCGCGTCGTTCATCGGCACCGCGCTCGAGTCGTACGACTTCTACCTCTTCGCGTACTTCAGCGCCTTCTTCGTCGGGCCGCTCTTCTTCGAGCCGCTCGGTGCGTTCGGCGGGGTACTCGCGGGGTTCCTGACCATCGCGGCCGGATTCGTCATCCGTCCGATCGGTGCCATCGTGTTCGGCCACCTCGGCGACCGGATCGGGCGCCGCGCCACCCTGCTCATCACCATCGCGATCATGGGTGTGAGCACCGGACTCGTGGGGTTCCTGCCGACCTACGCCGCAGCCGGATGGTTCGGCGCGATCGCGCTCATCGCACTGCGCCTGATCCAGGGCCTGTCTCTCGGAGGCGAATGGGGTGGTTCGATCCTGCTCGCCACCGAATATGCGAACCCTAAGCGTCGCGGCTTCTACGCGGCGCTCCCCCAGCTCGGATCGCCGGTCGGATCGATCCTCAGTGCTGTCGTCTTCATTTCGCTTCCGCTCATGCTCTCGCAGGCGCAGATTGCCGAGTGGGGATGGCGCATCCCGTTCCTGACGGCGATTCCGCTGCTGCTCGTTTCGCTCTACCTGCGCTGGTCGATCGATGAAACACCGGTCTTCAAGCAGCTCGTCGCAACCGGCACCCGTGACCGCTTCCCGCTGGCGGATGTGCTGCGCACCTCTGCCGTCCCGTTCCTGATCGCGATCGGCGCCGCCGTGCTCGGCATCGGGTCGTATTCGCTGATGAACACCTACATGGTCAGCTATGGAACGAGCGTGCTCGGGTTCAGCTTCAACGACCTGCTGATCGCCACGACGATCGGCGGGCTGCTTCAGTTGGTCACCATACCGCTGTTCGGCGTGTGGGCGACGCGAATCGGCTCTGCTCGGGTCGTGGCCATCGGGGCGATCGGAACGCTTCTGATCACGTTCCCGATGTACTGGTACCTGCAGTTCGCGACCTTCCCCATCCTGGTCGCGACGATGATCATCGGCGGAATCCTGCCGACGCTGTCGTGGGCTGGGCTCGGCGGGCTGATGTCCGACCTCTTCCCGAGCCGCAACCGGTACAGCGCACTATCGGTGGCGTACAGTATCGCCGCCCTGTTGACGGCGTTCATCCCGGCTGTGACCGTCGTGCTCGCCAAGGCGACAGGCAACGCGTGGTGGCACCCCGGCCTGATCCTCGCGATCATGTGCGTGATCACGCTCGTCTCGGCGGTGCTCGCGGCCCGTCGCAAGCCGTTCATCGACGAGGTGCCTCTGCCTGCGCAGGCCGAGGCGGTCGCCGCCGCGTAGCCGCCAGCCTGCCGAGTCGATCTGCCGCAGCTACGCGCGCGAGGCGCACCCGGCGACGGGCCTCCGGTACCCTTGGAGTACCGCACATTCAGGCACCTTTCCATTGACACGGTGCCGCACATATCGATTCGGAGAACCATGAGCGCCGCCAACCCTGTGCCCGACAAGCCCGCACTCGAAGGACTCGAGGCCAAATGGGGCGGCCAGTGGCAGTCCGACGGCACCTACCTCTTCGATCGTGTGGGCGCGCTGGCGACGACCGACCGCGAATGCATCTACTCGATCGACACTCCCCCGCCGACGGCATCCGGGTCGCTCCATATCGGCCACGTGTTCAGCTACACGCACACCGACGTCGTCGCGCGCTACCACCGCATGCGCGGTCAACACGTGTTCTATCCGATGGGCTGGGACGACAACGGCTTGCCGACCGAACGCCGTGTTCAGAACTACTACGGCGTTCGTTGCGACCCCTCGCTCCCTTACGACGCTGAATTCGTTCCGCCGTTCGAGGGCGGCGACGGCAAGAGCTCGAAAGCCGCCGACCAGAAGCCTGTTTCGCGTCGCAACTTCATCGAGTTGTGCGAGCGGTTGACCGTCGAAGACGAGAAACAGTTCGAGGCCCTCTGGCGTTCGCTCGGCCTCTCGGTCGACTGGTCGCAGACCTACCGCACCATCGGCAACGAGGCCCTCCACATCTCGCAACTCGCTTTCCTGCGCAACATCGAGCGTGGCGAGGCCTACCAGGCGATGGCTCCGACGCTGTGGGACATCACGTTCCGCACCGCAGTCGCGCAGGCCGAGCTCGAGGACCGCGAGCAGCCCGGAACCTACCAGCGCGTCGCTTTCCACGGCGCCAAGGGCCCGGTGTTCATCGAGACGACCCGCCCCGAGCTTCTGCCGGCCTGCGTCGCCCTGGTCGCACATCCCGACGACGAGCGCTACCAGCCACTGTTCGGCACCACCGTGACGACCCCAGTGTTCGGCGTCGAGGTGCCGGTGGTGGCCCACCACCTCGCCCAGCCCGACAAGGGCAGCGGCATCGCGATGATCTGCACGTTCGGCGACATCACGGATGTGGTCTGGTGGCGCGAACTCGACCTCCCGAACCGCGCGATCATCGGCTTCGACGGCCGCATCATCTCCGAGGCACCGGATGCGATCACCACTGAAGCGGGCAAGGCCGCCTACGCGGAGCTGGCCGGCAAGACCGTGTTCTCAGCCAAGCAGGCTGTCGTCGAACTGCTGCGCGCTTCGGGCGACCTGATCGGCGACCCGCGACAGATCACGCACCCCGTGAAATTCTTCGAGAAAGGCGACAAGCCCCTCGAGATCGTCTCCACGCGCCAGTGGTACGTGAAGAACGGAGCGCGCGACGAAGAGTTGCGGTCACGTCTGATCGAGCTCGGCCGCGAATTGGACTGGCATCCCGAATTCATGCGCGTGCGCTACGAGAACTGGGTGGGCGGTCTCACCGGTGACTGGCTGATCTCGCGTCAACGCTTCTTCGGCGTGCCGATCCCGATCTGGTACCCGCTCGATGCCGATGGCAACCCAGTCTTCGATCAGCCGATCCTGCCGTCTGTCGACGCCCTCCCGGTCGACCCGTCGTCGGATTCGGCCCCCGGCTACGACGAAAGCCAGCGCAATCAGGCGGGCGGCTTCGTCGGCGAACACGACGTGATGGACACGTGGATGACCTCTTCGCTGACCCCGCAGCTCGCCGGCGGCTACGAGCGCGACGATGAGCTTTTCCGAGCCGTCTTCCCGTTCGACCTTCGACCACAGGGTCAAGACATCATCCGCACCTGGTTGTTCTCCACCATGCTGCGTTCTCAGCTCGAACACGGTGTCGCTCCGTGGGCTCATGCCGCACTCTCCGGTTTCATCGTCGACCCCGATCGCAAGAAGATGTCGAAGTCGAAAGGCAACGTCGTGACTCCGGCCGACATCCTGGAGCAGCACGGTTCGGATGCGGTGCGCTACTGGGCGGCGTCGTCACGTCTCGGCACCGACGCATCCTTCGACCCCCAGAATCCGACGCAGATCAAGATCGGTCGCCGTCTGGCGATCAAAATCTTGAACGCCGCCAAGTTCATCCTCGGTTTCGACGCACCGGAATCCGACGATCTCACCCTCGTGACCCATCCGCTCGACCGGGGCATGCTTCAGCAGTTGGCGTCGGTGGTCGCCGACGCGACCAATGCGCTCGACGGATACGACCACGCGCGAGCCCTCGAACAGACCGAGACGTTCTTCTGGGCGTTCTGTGACGACTACCTCGAGCTGGTGAAGGAGCGCGCCTATTCGGCCGCCGGTGATGCGCAAGTGTCGGCGGTGGTCGCGCTGCGCACGGCTCTGTCGACCCTGCTGCGACTGTTCGCTCCTGTGGTGCCATTCGCGACCGAGGAGGCGTGGTCGTGGTTCAACGAGGGCTCGGTGCACCGTGCGGCCTGGCCCGTCGCATCCGATCTCACCGGCGACTGGGAAGACACCGCCTCGGTGCTCTCGTTCGCAAGCCAGGCGCTCACCGGGATCCGGCGTGCGAAGACCGACGCGAAAGCGTCGCAGAGAACGCTCGTCGATCATGCCGTCATCGCTGGCCCGGACGATGCGGTCACGGCGCTTCGCCTTGCCGCTGACGATCTGAAAGCTGTCGGCAGAATCGGCGACCTGCGCTTCGAATCCGGCGAAGAGGTCGCCGTGACCGATATTCTGCTTGCTCCGATCCCGGCGACCGAGGAGGCACGATGACCACGACGGTCCGACGCGTCGAAGACAGCGAATTCTTCACCTGGCTCGACCTGTACAGCGGTTACGGCGAGTTCTATGAGACGCCGCTGACCGACGAAAAGGCCGTGCTGGTGTGGAGCTGGCTCACCGATCCCACTCACGAGCTCGAAGCGTATTTCGCCGTGAACGAGTCAGGCGAGCCGATCGGCCTGGCGCATGTGCGGGTCTTCGCCCGTCCACTCGCCGGCAGTCGTGGCCTGTTCCTCGACGACCTCTTCGTGTCACCGGATGCGCGGGGCGAAGGCGCCGGCACGGCCATCCTCGAGGCACTGCGCACGCGTGCACGCGAAGACGGCTTCTCGGTCGTGCGCTGGATCACCGCCGACGACAACGCGACCGCCCGTCGCGTTTACGACAGAGTCGCCGAAAAGACGAAGTGGGTCACGTACGACCTTGTTCCGTAGAACCACCCGCGAGCACACCCCAACGCCCCAAAGATCGACCGTGAGTGGGCACCCGCGATAGGGTCGGGAACAGTAATCACTCTCAGTCTGCGGAGTTGGGCGACAGGAGGCACGAATGTCGATAACGATTCGACCAGTGGCAGACGGCGATTTCTTCGCCTGGCTCGGTCTTTACGAGAAGTACGCCGCGTTCTACGAGACCGCCCTCACGGATGAGAAAGCGCTGCTCGTCTGGACCTGGTTGACCGATCCTGCCCACGAAGAGAACGCGCTGGTCGCGGTCGATGACGAGTCGACCGGCGAGAACCAGCTGGTCGGACTCGCGCACTATCGTGAATTCGCCCGACCGCTCGAGAGCGATCGCGGGCTGTACCTCGACGATTTGTTCGTCGATGGCGACTCACGCGGCAAAGGGGCCGGCAGAGATCTCATCGCAGCGGTCCGCGCCATCGCCGAAGCGCGCGGACTCGGTGTGGTCCAGTGGATCACGGCTGCCGACAACGAGACGGCGATGAAGCTGTACGACGGCGTCGCTGCTCGGACCCCGTGGGTAACGTACGAGATCGAACTGTAAGGGGCCGCATGCAACTCGGAACCCGTTGGGCCGTCGGAGACGATGCACCGTCCTCGCTGCCGGAGGTCGTCACCTACGCGATCACGACCGTCGAGGAGGAATTGCTGGCCCTCGACATCGATACGGA
>FSYX01000515.1_pt1 | contig 14711 bp, 14 predicted proteins | sample 1638671 | NCBI WGS metagenome assembly FSYX01 (sample SAMEA3914813, study PRJEB12502) | metagenome | biome: forest; material: soil | place: Canada | collected 2011-07-07 | depth 0.3 m
CTCGAGGAGTTCGGCGATGCGGTAGAGCACCTGGCCGCGGTTGTAGGCGGTCGCGCCGGCCCATCCGCCGAGAGCCGCACGGGCGGCGACGACGGCGTCACGCGCATCCTTGCGGGATGCCTTCGCGGCGTTCGCCAGGAACGCGCCCTTGGCCGAGACGACCTCATAGGTGCGGCCCGACTCGCTGCGCGGGAACTTTCCGCCGATGTACAGCTTGTAGGTCTTGGGCACGGCGAGGCGGCTCATTTCTTCGCTCCCTTGGTCGATGCGGATGCTGCGACGGCTTTCGCGGCAGGTGCGGCCTTCGCGGCCGCGACGGCTTTCGCGTCGGGTGCAGCCTTCGCGGCCGGCTTGAGGTATGCCGCCAACCCCTGGCGACCACCCTCACGCCCGTAGCCGGACTCTTTGTAGCCACCGAACGGGCTGGCCGGGTCGAAACGGTTGAACGTGTTCGCCCACACGACGCCCGCACGCAGCTTGTCGGCGACCGCGAGGATGCGGCTGCCCTTGTCGCTCCAGATGCCGGCCGACAGTCCGTATGGCGTGTTGTTCGCTTTCGCGATGGCCTCCGCCGGGGTGCGGAACGACAGCACGGACAACACCGGGCCGAAGATCTCTTCACGCGCGATGCGGTGACTGGTCGACACATTGGTGAAGATGGTCGGCGCGAACCAGAACCCATTCTCGGGCATCTCGCACGCCGGACTCCACCGCTCGGCGCCTTCGGCCTCTCCGATGGCGGACAGCTCGCGGATGCGCTGCAACTGTTCAGCGCTGTTGATGGCGCCGATGTCGGTGTTCTTGTCGAGCGGGTCGCCGAGGCGCAGTGTCGACAGTCGGGTCTTGAGCCGGTCGACGACTTCGTCGTGGATGTTCTCCTGCACCAGCAGGCGACTGCCCGCACAGCAGACGTGGCCTTGGTTGAAGAAGATGCCGTTCACGATGCCTTCGATCGCCTGATCGATGGGTGCATCGTCGAACACGATGTTCGCGGCCTTGCCGCCGAGCTCGAGGGTCAGCTTCTTGTCGGTTCCAGCGACCGAGCGCGCGATCTCGCGGCCGACCGCGGTCGATCCGGTGAAGGCGACCTTGTTCACATCCGGGTGGTTGACGAGCAGCCGACCGGTCTCACCGGCGCCGGTGACGATGTTGACGACGCCCGCAGGCAGATCGGCCTGCTGCACGATCTCGGCGAACAGCAGGGCGGTGAGCGATGTGGTCTCGGCCGGCTTGAGCACGACCGTGTTGCCCGCGGCGAGCGCCGGAGCGATCTTCCACGCCAGCATGAGCAGGGGGAAGTTCCACGGGATGACCTGCGCGGCGACACCGAGCGCGCGCGGCGCCGGGCCGAGACCGGCGTGATCGAGCTTGTCCGCCCATCCTGCGTAGTAGAAGAACCAGGCCGCGACCAGGGGCACATCGACATCGCGACTCTCCTTGATCGGCTTGCCGTTGTCGAGGCTCTCAGCGACGGCGAGCTCACGCGCCCGCTCTTGCACGAGACGCGCGATGCGGAACAGGTACTTGCCACGATCGGAGCCGCTCATGCGCGACCAGACCCGGTCGTAGGCCCGTCGCGCAGCGGCGACGGCCGTATCGATGTCACCAGCGTCGGCGGTCGCGATGGTCGCGATGCGCTCTTCGGATGCCGGCGAGATGGTCTGGAAGGTGGGGCCGTTGCCGTCGACGAACTCGCCGTCGATGAACAGCCCGTATTGGTCGCGCAGATTCAGGATGGACCGGGATTCGGGTGCCGGAGCGTATTCGAGGAAACTCATGTTGTCAGGTCCTTAGTCGATCGTCACGTAGTCGGCGCCGGAGTAGTGCCCGGTGGTCATCTTCTGGCGCTGGAGCAGCACGTCGTTCAGCAGGCTGGAGGCGCCGAACCGGAACAGGTGCGGCTGCAACCACTCTTCGCCCGTGGTCTCCGCCACGGTCACGAGATACTTGATCGCGTCTTTCGACGACCGGATGCCCCCGGCCGGTTTCACGCCGATCTTCTCGCCGGTCAAGCGGTGCCAGTCGCGCACGACCTCGAGCATCGACAGGGTGACGGGCAATGTCGCCGCGGGTGACACCTTTCCGGTGGACGTCTTGATGAAGTCACCACCCGCGAGGATCGCGAGCCAGGATGCACGGCGCACGTTGTCGTAGGTGTTCAGTTCACCGGTTTCGAGGATGACCTTGAGGTGGGCGTAAGTTCCGTCCGGCCGCCGGCATGCTTCTTTCACGGCGACGATCTCATCGAAGACCAGGCCATAACGGCCCGCAAGGAATGCGCCGCGGTCGATGACCATGTCGATCTCGTCGGCGCCGGCAGCGACAGCGTCGGCCGTGTCGGCGAGCTTGATGGAGAGCGAGGCCCGCCCGCTGGGGAACGCCGTGGCGACCGCGGCGACGCCGATGCCATCCCGCCCTTGGGCCGCGTGGGCACCGCCGAGTGCGGCCACCGCGAATGGCACCATGTCGCCATAGACGCACACGGCCGCAACGTGCGGGGTGGTGAGGTCGCTCGGGTCGGGGGTCATCGCTTTGGCGACCAGCGAACGAACCTTGCCCGGGGTGTCGGCGCCTTCGAGTGTCGTGAGGTCGATCAGTTCGATGATCTTGTCGAGCGCCCACTTCTTGCTCGACGTCTTGATGGAACGCGTGCCGAGCCCGGCAGCGCGCTGCTCGAGGCCGACAGCGTCAACCCCCGGGATGCCTTCGAGGTAGCGGCGCAGGCTGGCCTCGGTGAGGTCACCGCCCAGCACGTCCACTGCTCGTGCCGCCGGTGCGAGCGAACGCACGGGTGGCGTCGTTTCGATCGTCACTTCACTCCTTCGATTCGGTATCCGTCGCCGCATGCGAGACGGTGGTCGTTGCCCTTCCGAGCAGGTAGTTCGCTGTGGCCTCATCGGTGATGAGGGTTGTGCAGAGACCGCTCGACACGACCGCGTGAGCGATCCGATGCTTGGTCTCTCCGGCGATCACGGCGATGCTCACGCGCGCCGCCCGCAGTTCGTCGAGAGTGACGCCGAGCGTCCTGGCGTTGAGTTCGTCGTCGGCGACCAGCCCGTCTTCAGTGATGAAGCGGCCGACAACGTCGCCGACCGCTCCTTTGGCCGCCAAGCTGCTCACGTCGTCCGCGGTGAGGTAGCCGCTGTCGACGTGCACCGAGCTGCTGTCGACCACGCCCGCGCTGAAGAGGTAGGCGGATGCGTTTCGCGCGATCGCCAGCACGCTCTGCACGGCGCGATCGGCTTCGATCGCACGCCGCGTCGCGGCTTGTTCGAAGATCGCCGGGCTCGGCAGCAGCGTCGCCGTTCCCTGGGCTTTGCGGGCGAACACGACCGCGGTGTCGGCTGCCGCCGTGGCCTGCCGGGTGCTGCTGACACTTCCGTTGATCTGCACCGGATTGACCCCGACGGCCCAGCCAGGCCGCAGCCTGGCGGCGACGGCGTGGAGGGTGCGCCCCCAGCTCACGCCCAGCACCCGGGGTACGGGCCGCAGTGTCGTGAGGTAGTCGGCCGCGGCCTGCGCCACCCGTGACTGGATATCCGAGTCCGAATCGATGGTGGGCACGACGACCGCATCGTCGAGATCGTAGAACCCACAGAGTTCTCGTTCGAGCGAGAAGCGTCTCGCGCTGGGGTGCACGATCTCGATGCGGACGAAGCCCTGTTCGCGCGCCTGCACGAGCAGGCGACCGACCTTCCATCTGCTCACACTGAGCGCGAGGCCGATCTCGTCTTGCGTCTTGCCTGCCTCGTAGTAGAGCTCGGCGGCTTTGACGGCGAGGATCTCGTCGCTGTCGTTCATCGCAGATGTGCCTTTCGACTGTGACCGTTTCCTTCGGTGCACTGACTTCAGCTTAGAAAGGCTCCCACCCGCTCGGCAACGCTTGCGCGGCCATTGCTCATATGCGCATCACCAGTTTCCCCTACTCTTGACCCGTGCCAACACCCCTCGCCCTCGCCGTCGACTTCGGCGGAACCAAAGTCGAATCCGCTCTGGTCGACCCTGACGGTCGATTGATCGCCTCCTCGCGCCGGCGGCAACCGACCGGCCGTGCCGCCGCCTCGGCCGACGTCGAAGCCTCGGTCGCCGCCGTGGTTCGGGATGCCCTGGCGGCCGCACCCGCCGATTCGCACGTCTCCGGGATCGGAATCGGCAGCGCCGGGCCGATCGAGCGAGTGGATGGCCTGGTGTCGCCACTCAACGTGCCGGCGTGGCGCGACTACCCCATGCGTTCGTTCGTCGCCGGCATCGCCGCCCAAGCCGGCCACGACATCCCCGTCACGCTCGAAATGGACGGAGTGGCCATCACCCTTGCGGAACACTGGGTGGGAGCCGCGCAAGGCGTCGACAACGTCATGGGAATGGTCGTCTCCACCGGCATCGGCGGCGGCCTCATCGTCGGCGGACGCGTCATCACCGGCCCCACCGGCAATGCCGGGCACATCGGGCACGTCGAGGTCGGCCGCGCCGTCGGCGAAGACACGTTCGGCAACCCGAGCGCCCTCGAAGCCATCGCATCCGGACCGCACACCGTCGCCTGGGCACGACATGAGGGTTTCGTCGGCACCACCGGGGAAGAGCTCGCGGCAGCCTACGCTGCGGGCGATCCGGTCGCACGACTCGCAATCGAGCGCACCGGCACCGCGATCGGCCACGCCATCGCGTCGGCCACCGCCCTGGTCGATCTCGAACTCGTCGCGATCGGCGGAGGCTTCTCGCAATCCACGCCCGACCTGTTCGACATCGTCCGCGCGACAATCGCGCAGCACTACTTCGCGTTCGTACGAAAGGTGCGCGTCGTGCCGTCGTCGCTCTCCGGCGAAGGCCCGCTCATCGGCGCGGCGGCACTCGTGCACCGGGCGCACCTGCTGCCCTAGCAGTCCGAACCGATGTCAGCACCCTCGTTCGAGCACCCACCACGATTCCAACCTGTGCACCGGTTCACAACACCCGTGTGAGCGTGAACGCCGGGCCGCGCGAGCGACACCGACCGAACGTCTGCCGCGTCTCGGCGCGACTGCTACGCGTCGAACCCGAGCAGTTGCTCCGAACTGCAGCAGTCACCCAGCTGCACGCTACTCGCCGGCGCCCAGCACCCCGAGCACCGCCGGCTATCCGGCCAGCCGGAAGCCTGACAGCCAACCAGACGCCTGACTGCCGGCCAGACAAACAGCTGCGGCGACGGACAGTCAGCCAGCTGCGGCGCCTACGCCGTCGGCCCGAAACTGTCTTCGAGCTGACGGGGTCGGGCCGCGATGGATCCGGCCACGGCCGCAGCGACGGCTGTCGCCGTCAGGACGATGAGCGCTGCGGTCCACTGGCCGGTGACCTGGTGCAGCAGCCCGACCGCGAACGGACCGAGAGCTCCCAGCACGTAGCCGGCGCCCTGCACGAACCCGCTCAGAGCGACGGCACCCTCGTGCGTGCGGGTGCGAACGTTGATGAGCACCAGAACCAACGGAAACAGCAACGGCCCCAACCCAGCGAAAACCACCCAGACCCAGGTCGCGGTCTGCGGAGCGACGATCAGCCCCCCGTAGCCGATCACGAAACACGCCACACCCGCATAGACGAGCAACCCGACATGCCGAGTGCGCGCCACGAGCACGGGCACCAGCAGGCCTGCTGGAATGCCCATCGCCGAATACAACGACAGCAGCACCCCGGCCTGGGCCGGGTCCGAACCCGCCGTGTCGTGCAGGATCTGGGGCAGCCACGCGAACATCGCGTAGGCGTTCACGGCCGAGACGGCGAACAGAACCGTGAGCGACCATCCGATCGCCGTGTGCCAGACGCGTCCGAGCACGGCAGGCTCGGCCTCGTCCACCTCCACGTCGTGATCGGGATGCGCAGGCCGATGGGTGATCAGGATGCGCAACCAGGGCAGCACGGCCAGTAGGCTCACGACGGCCCACATGCCCACCGAAACGCGCCATCCCGCAGTGTCGGCCACCGGGACCGCGATCAACGGGGGAAGCAGGGCGCTGACCGACATCACCGTTGCGTACAGCGCGGTGACCAGTCCGATGCGGTCGGGGAAGTAGCGCTTGACCAGCGGTGGCAGGAGCACGTTGCCGACCCCCATACCCGCGAAGGTGATCGCCGAACCGATCGCCAGCACGACGAACGACCCGGAGAGCGCCCGCACCAGGTCGCCCAGAAGAATGGCGACGAGCGCGACGACGATGACTGCCTCGAGGCTGGCGCGGCGTGCGAAGGCCGGAGTAGCGATCCCGAAGATCGCGAAGCAGACCGGCGGGAGCATCCCCAGAATGCCGACCCCGATACTCGTGACTGCGAAGTCCGAGCCGATCTCCGCGAAGATCGGCGACAATGCGGCGACCGCTGTCCGCATGTTGGCGGCGACCAGGAGGATGCCCAGCAGCGCAAGGGTTCGACCTTGCCAGAGTGGACGCTGCAAAGGATCTGGCACTATTCGATCCTAAGGGCCGCACTCGTGGGCACGAGCCGACTCCGCCCCGCTGTGCACCCTCCCACTCCGCATCCGCCCTCTGCGCGCCCGGACGCGCGATAGGAGGCCAGAGGGCAGGGGCCAGAGGGCAGAGGCCAGAGGCCAGAAAAGGGTCAGGCCAGGATCGTCCGAGCGGTCGCGACATCGGCGCCCATCTGTTCGATCAGCGGATCGATGCCCGAAAACGCGACCATGCCGCGAATGCGGTCGACGAACGCGACCTCGACGCGGTGGTCGTACAGGTCGAGGTCTTCGTCGAGCACGTACGCCTCGACCTGCCGCTGCGGCACGCCTTCGAAGGTCGGGTTGTTTCCGACCGAGATGGCCGCCGGGTAGCGTACTCCGCCATCCGTCAGCCAGCCGGCATAGACCCCGTCGGCGGGAATGAGCCCTTCCGAATCGGGCGACAGGTTCGCGGTCGGAAAACCCAGTTCGCGGCCGCGTTTAGCGCCGTGCACCACCACGCCGCGCACCGACGGCACGTGCCCGAGCAACCGGGCCGCGTGCGCGACATCGCCCTCGGCGAGCAACTCGCGAATCCAGGTAGAGGACACCCGACGCCCGTCCTCGGGTCGCACATCGTCGATGAGGCTCACGCTGAAATCGAATCGGTGGCCCAGCCGCTCCAGCAACTCGATGTCGCCCGCGCCCTGCGCCCCGAATCGGAAATCCTTGCCGACCAGCACGACGCGCGCATGCAGTCGATCGACGAGGATGCTCTCCACGAAGTCTTCGGGGCTCAGGTCCGCGGTCTCACGATCGAAGGTCAGAAGCAGGGTGGCATCGATGCCCGTTCCCGCCAGCAGGTCGAGCTTCTGTTCGATGCCGGTCAGAGGGGGTGGGCACAACTCCGGCGCGAGCAATTCGAGCGGATGGCGGTCGAAGGTGACGACGGTCGGCGTCAGCCCTCGGGCGCCCGCGACCTCCGCGAGAGTCTGGATGACCGCTCGATGCCCCGCATGCACGCCATCGAACTTGCCGATCGTGACCGCACTCGGCCCGAAATCTGCCGGCACCGTGTCGAGACCGCGGAAAACTCTCACGATCGGTCCCCCACGTCTGAGGCGTCGGTCGGCGGTACCTGAGCCGGGCCGGCATCGGCTATCGGTTTGTGCTTCGACAACCACAGCATCCCGAGAATGGGCAGCACCAGCGGAATGAACAGATAGCCCATGCCATACACCGACCACACCGTGGCCTGGCGGCCGAACGGGTCGATGCTGGTGAGCCCCAACACCTCGGGCGCGACCAGACTCAGAGTGCCGATCACGAGCACTCCGGCGAGCTCGAACGAGATCGTGATCCAGGCGACTCGATACCAGACGTGACCGGGCGCGATCAGAGCGATCGTGGCCACGATGTAGACGACCGCCGCGAGTCCGGAGAGGGTGAATGCGACCGGCGCTTCACTGAATCGGTCGATGATCTGAAACACGCTACGCCCCGTGGCGGCGAGCGCGAGGATGCCGTAGACGAGAATCAGGAGACGGCCGACACCGGTGACGCGCGGTCGTTTGATGGTCGTCTGCTGGCGCACGGCGTTGGTCTGATCTGGCATCGCCTTATGATTCTAGACGCGCTGCCTACGCACCTTGGACGAACCAGATCTGGCCCATCCGGTAGAGCATGACCGCGATTGCGAGGCACACCGCGCCAAGGATGACAGTGCTCCACCGGTTGCGCTCGATGAGCGCCCAGAACCCGCCCGCGAGCGGAAGGATGATCGCCGAAATGAGGTAGATGTAGAACTCGGCCAGACTTCCGGTCGGGTCGTTGCCCACCGCGGGCGCCACGATCGTCACCACCAGCTGAGCGACCAGCAGAACCTCGACCAGGGCGATCGCACCCATCGATGCGTCGCCGGGAACCCGCCCGACAAGTCCGAGAACGATGCAGAGCACGCCGGCGCTGCAGGCGACGGCCACCTGGACCGCCGTGAACCATTCGATCATGCCCCGGTTCCCTCGGCGATCTCGTCGGAGGGAAAGTTCACGAGGATCCGCGCTTCCTTTCCGTGGAATTCGATGAGTCCGACGAGATGACCGGTTGGTGCGATGGCGGCGACCGGTTCGCCGCCGCCTTCGCGGTCGGGATCGTGGATGCGTTTGCCGTGACCGAGATCGATCGCCTGCTGTTCGGTGAGATCGAATCTCTCGAACAGCTGCGTCGCCGCGACCGCGGGAGGCACCAGGCGCGCGGCGACGTCAAGGCCTTCGATCGGACGCGCGTCGGACACCGCGAAAGGACCGACCCGAGTGCGGCGAAGCGACGTGAGGTGACCGCCCACCTCGAGCGCCTCGCCCAGGTCACGGGCGAGCGATCGGATGTAGGTGCCCGACGAGCACACCACTCGCACCGCCAGATCGAGGGCGACCGTTTCACCATCGACGACGACCAGCTCGGAGGCGAGCAGTTCGAACTCGGAAACGGTGACCGCCCGCGCTTCGAGCACGACCTCTTCGCCGGCACGTACGCGGGCGTATGCACGCTTACCGTCCACCTTGATGGCGCTGACCGAGCTGGGTATCTGGTTGATCTCGCCGGTGAGGTCGGCTATCGCAGCGAGCACCGCATCCGGATCGATCGCCGCGATCTGCGCCGAGGTCGCCTCCGACACGAATTCGCCTTCGGCATCGTCCGTCGTCGTCGCAGCACCGAGCCGAATCGTTGCCCGGTACTCCTTGTCCGTTCCGACGATGTAGGTGAGCAGTCTGGTCGAGCTGCGGATGCCGAGGATGAGCAAACCGGTGGCCATCGGATCGAGCGTTCCGGCGTGGCCGACTTTGCGTGTTCCGGCGAGCCGCCGCGTGCGAGCCACGACGTCGTGACTGGTCCACCCTTGCGGCTTGTCGACCAGCAGGATGCCGCTCGGCGCGAGAGCACCCGGCATGGATGCCGCGCTCACGCCTCGGCTCCGGTGGCCACCGAGCCGGCGCCCATCGCATCGAGCGCAGCCACGTCGAGCACCATCTGGAGCTTGGTGCGGAACGCGCACTCGAGCAACTCTCTCGCCTCCTCGTCGGTGCCGTATTCGCCGGGCAGGCGCAGCGCGAGCATCGTGTTGAGCAGCATTCCATTGGCGAGGAACTCGCGGATGCGTTCCGGTTCGAATCCTCCATCGAAGCGCAGGAGGCGATAGATGGTCAGAAATCCGTCGCGAGCGATCGGTCCGACGACCGGATCGCTGCCCATGCTGAACGACTGCATGAGGGCGAGCAGAATGCCGCGGTCTTCGACGAGATTGACGTAGGCGACGCCGATCTGCCGGTCGAGATCGGGGTCGTCGTCGGGCATTCCCGAAGCACGGTGCTCATCGATCACCCCGCGGAACGCGGCGATGAGCTTCTCGAGCGCACGCCCCAGAACTTCGAGGAAGAGGGTCTCTTTGCTGCCGAACATGCGCACGACATACGGCTGACTGATGCCGGCGGCTTTGGCGATCTGGTCGGTGGTGGCACCGAAGTATCCGCGTTCGCCGAAGACCAGGCTCGCGGCGGCGAGGATCGACTCGCGTCGCTCGCCCGCCGGAATCCGTTCGGCAGATTTCTCGTTCACACTTGACAGGTTATCAGTCGATTACTACTGTGTCGTTTAGTAATCATCCGATAACCACACATCCTTATCTGAACGGAGGCGAGCCATGAGCTCACCCACACGGCGCGTGCCACTCTGGCTCGCCATCATCGCAGCATCGCTCCCGATGTTCATGGCGACACTCGACAACCTCGTCGTCACCAGCGCTCTCCCCGTCATCGCGAAAGACCTGACGGCGACCATCGAACAACTGCAGTGGGTCGTCAACGCCTACACGCTCACGTTCGCGACCATGATGCTCATGGCCGTCGCCCTCGGCGACCGGTTCGGCCGACGCCGAATCTTCATCGTCGGCATCGTGATCTTCACGGTCGCCTCCGCGCTGAGCGCGCTCGCGACCGAACCGTGGATGCTCATCGCAGCACGCGCGGTCCAGGGCGTCGGCGCCGCAGCGCTCATGCCGCTCTCCCTCACACTGCTCGCCGGCACCGTGAGCGAGCGCCTCCGGCCCGCCGCCATCGGAATCTGGGGTGGCATCGCCGGCCTCGGCGTCGCCCTCGGCCCGCTGATCGGCGGGGCGGTGGTGCAAGGCTGGAACTGGCAGGCCATCTTCTGGCTCAACGTGCCACTCGGCATCATCTCGGTGCCGCTCGTGCTGCTCGCCCTGCCGAACAGCTTCGGCGAGCGCGTCCGGGCCGATGTCATCGGACTCCTCCTCGCAGGACTCGGACTCCTCGGCCTCGTCTATGGGATCGTCCGGGGCAACCCCGCAGGCTGGGACAGCGTCGAAGTCGTCGCCTCGCTCACCGCCGGTGCGATCCTGCTGGTCGCCTTCGTGATCTGGGAGACCAGAACACCGTCGCCGCTCCTTCCCCTCCGGCTGTTCCGCGACCGCAGCTTCACGGTCGCCAACCTGGTCGGCATCACGTTGAGCTTCGGGATCTTCGGCTCCATCTTCATCCTGATCCAGTTCCTTCAGGTCGTGCAAGGTCACACCCCGCTCGAAGCCGGCGTGATGACGATGCCGTGGACGCTCGCGCCGATGGTGGTCGCACCACTAACCGGACTGCTCTCGCCGCGCACCGGAACGCGCCTCCCGATCTTCATCGGTCTGGTTTTCCTGGCCGGCTCGATGCTGTGGATCGCATCGACCCTGTCCGCGTCCGAGCCGTACAGCGAGATGTGGCCCGCCTTCGCGATCGCCGGAATCGGCATGGGACTCGTCTTCGCACCGAGCTCCACTGCTGTGCTCGCGAACATGGCGCCCGACGATCACGCGAAAGCGTCGGGCACCAACTCGACACTGCGCGAGATCGGGGTCGCCCTCGGCGTCGCCGTGCTGACGGCTGTCTTCACGGGCGCCGGCGGAACCCTCACCCCGACCGGCTACGTGCATGCTGCCATCCCAGCGGTATTCGTCGGCGCCGGAGTCCTCGGCCTGGCCGCGATCATCTCACTGGCCCTCCCCTCTGGCATCCGCCGGCTCGAATCGCGCACCGTCGCCGACGAGATCGCCGTCGCCGAGGCCGCGGAAGGTTCGGCGGAAGCGTCGGCAGACGCCATCCGCACCGCCTGAGCGCGCTCCTGCCCGCTCTCCGGCCCGCTCTCCGGCCCGCCCGCTTTCCCTCCTTCCGGCCCGCCCTCGCGCCGTCCCACCTTCCCAGCTACCGCTCTCCTTTCCGCCTTGCCGCCTTTGCGGTCGAAGGTCCCGATTCGTCGCTGCACCACGGTCGCGCACGACATATCAGGACCCCTCGATCGCGACCAAGCAACCCGCGATCGCGAATACGCTGGGGGGATGCGCATCGGAGTGATCGGGGCCGGAGCGATCGGCGGCACGATCGCCGCGCTCCTCGACCGCGGAGGACACCAGGTCGAGGTGACAGCGCGCGGCGAACATCTGGCGGCCATTCGCGCATCCGGACTTCGACTCAGCGGCGGGTGGGGAGACCACATCGCCCACGTCGACGCATCCCAGACGCTGCGCCATGCGCCCGAGCTGGTGTTCGTCTGCACGAAGGCGCAGGATGCCGCGATCGCCATCCGGGAGCACCGCGCCATCCTTTCGGACATCCCTGTCGTGATCGTTCAGAACGGACTCACCGGACTCGACGAAGCCGCGGCACTCCTACCAGACGCCGATTGCGTCGGAGCCCTCGCGCTGTGGGCCGCGAGCTACCTCTCCCCCGGCCAGGTCACGGTGACGACACCGTCGAACACCTATCTGGGGTCGGGCGATGGCGAACCGACGGTGCCCGCACTTTTCGTCGCCCGAGTTCTCGGCGAGGTGATGCCCGTGGTGGCGACCGCGAACTTCACCGGCTGCCAGTGGACCAAACTGATCGTCAACCAGATCAACGCGATGCCCGCCATCACCGGCCTCAGCGCGCAGGAGACCCTGGGCGATCCTCGGCTGCGCCGCATCGTCGCGGCAAGCATGCGCGAGGCGGTACGCGTCGGATTCGCGTCAGGCGTGCGATTCGGCAGCGTCCAGGGGCTCACGAACGCCATTCTGCGGTTCGTCTCGCGCAGTCCACTGTGGATCGGACAGCTGGTGCCGCTCCTGATGAAGCGACGGATGGGCCCGACCCCAAATCCCGGGTCGACCCTGCAGAGCATCCGGCGGGGGCAGCCGACCGAGATCGACTACCTCAACGGCGCCGTGGTCGATCAGGCCGCCCTGTTGGGCAGGCAAGCGCCCATCAATGCGGCGCTCGTCGACCTCGTGCATCGCGTCGAGCGATCCGGTGCGTTCGTTCCGCCGGCCGAAGTCGTCGCCGAGATCGCTGCCCTGACACGCGACTGACTGCGCCTGCGCAGTGGCGACTTCGCCGAGGTCCCGCGGCGGCCGTCAGCGGGGCTCGACTCACCGGGGCTCGAGTCACCGGGGCTCGAGTCACCGGGGCTCGACTCAGCGGGGCTCGACTCAGCAGCTGTCTGCGAAAATGCGGCGCGGATGCTCCGGGTCGACGTTATCGACGAGCGCGCTCGCGTACAGCCGCGGATTCGCCTCGGTGAAATACAACTCCTGACCCTCGCGGTAACGCGCGTTGGCGAGCGAATCCGGGTCAGGGTCGCGCTTGTCGCGTTCGGCGAGGCGAGCGTATGCGACATCCCACGGAAGTTCGAGCAGGATCGAAAAGTTCCAGATGCTGCGGAGTTCCGGCCTGTTGAGGAACACGCCATCGACGATGAGGACTCCATCGGGCTGCCCGGTCGTCCAACGGCTCAACGTCGGCGCGTCCCTGCGCACATCCCACGCCGCCGTCTGGAATCCGGTGCTACCCGCCATCCGGAACGGGTCGAGCAGCACACGCCGGAAGGTCTGGTAGTCGAACGAGTCCCGGTAGAACGTCTCCGGCGACTCGCGACCGTTCCGGTAGCGGTCGGCGCGCGACCGGTGGAAGTCGTCCATCGACGCCCGGAACGCATCGTGACCGGCCTCCCGGAACACGGCGGCGAGGTCGTCGGCGAAAGTCGTCTTGCCCGATCCGTCGATCCCGTCCACCGCGACGATCACGCGACCGCGACCATAGTTGTGGGCGATCTCTCCCACGAGTTCGCGAAGGAACACGTTGCGCGGCGTCGGCGGCAGTTGCATGTGTCGAGCCTAAGCCGCGCGGGCCGCTTACGCTGGAATCGTGTCCGAATCCGCCACCGCCGCCGCCTCGCCGCTTCCGCTGGCCGCGATCGTCATCGACTGGTTCCACGCGAACCGGCGCGACCTTCCCTGGCGACGCGACGGATTCACCGCCTGGGGCACTCTCGTGAGCGAATTCATGCTGCAGCAGACCCCGGTGTCCCGCGTCATTCCTCGACTCGAGGAGTGGCTCACCCGCTGGCCGACACCAGCCGCCCTCGCCTCCGTACCGCCCGGTGAGGCCGTGCGCGCATGGAAGTCGCTCGGCTACCCACGCCGTGCCCTCTGGCTGCATTCGTGCGCGGTCGAGATCACCGAGCACCACGGCGGCGTCGTGCCCGACGACATCGAAGCACTGCTCGCTCTCCCCGGGATCGGCGACTACACCGCACGGGCTGTCGCCGTCTTCGCCTACGGGGAACGGCATCCGGTCGTCGACACCAACATTCGCCGGGTCATCGCGCGTGCGATCGACGGTCAAGCAGAGCCGGGCCCACCCAATGCGCGACGCGACCTCGCCGCGATGGAGTCGCTCCTGCCTCAGGAGCGCGCCGCATCCGCCGCATTCAATGCGGGCATGATGGAGCTCGGCGCGATCGTCTGCACGGCGCGAGCACCCAAATGCGACGGATGCCCCCTGCGCGACACCTGCGCCTGGCACCTCGCCGGCTACCCGGCGTACGACGGGCCGCGCAAAGCCGTGCAGAAGAAGTATGAGGGCTCCGACCGACAGGTGAGGGGTCTCATCCTGGCCGAGCTGCGCTCGACGCACCTCCCACTCGCCCGCGCCACGCTCGAGGATGTGTGGCCCGATGCAGTCCAACGCGAACGCGCTCTCGACGGGCTCCTCGCGGACGGTCTTGTCGTCGACACCGATGAGGGCTTGGCGCTTCCCTGAGGCTCCGCTACTCGTGGGCTGGATCCACGTGGCTCCGCCCCCGCGACCCCATCGCGCGGGCACCACCCCCGCGGGCCCATCCCGCAGGCTCCACCCCCGCGACCCCATCCCGCGGGCACCACCCGGGCACCATCCCCGCGAGCCCATCCCGCGGGCTCCACCCCCGC
>FSYX01000265.1_pt1 | contig 14592 bp, 11 predicted proteins | sample 1638671 | NCBI WGS metagenome assembly FSYX01 (sample SAMEA3914813, study PRJEB12502) | metagenome | biome: forest; material: soil | place: Canada | collected 2011-07-07 | depth 0.3 m
CGGCACGCAACAGTGTGCTCGCAACCCTCTCGTACAACCTCGAGAAACGCGCACGCTTCTACTTCGAGATGGTGACAAGCAGCCACGGCACCGACTGGGTGAGCATGGACAACAGCCTGGTCGAACTCATCGCGGCCGGTAAGAGTGACGAGGCAGCGGCCAAGTCGAGAAAGCATGTTCTCGACACGGGCGCGGAGGCCGCGAAACTCCTGTCGGCGACGGCGTAGCGGGTCGGCCGGCAGGGCGGGTCGGCCGGTAAGCGAGTCGATCGGTAAACGGGTCAGTCCGCCACGGCTTCAGTTCGCCAGCTCGAGAGTCTTCGCGGTTGAGGCGACGACCTTCTCGGCCTCTGTCGGCCGATCGTTGAGCGTCGTCCCGATCGTCGGAATGAGCGACTTCAACGTGGGCAGCCAGCCAGCGTACTGCTCAGGGAAACACCGCTCCAGCACGTCGAGCATGATGGGTACGGCTGTCGAGGCACCGGGCGACGCTCCGAGGAGGCCGGCGATCGATCCGTCGGCCGAGGCGATCACTTCGGTGCCGAACTGAAGCACCCCGCCCTTCTTCGGATCTTTCTTCATCACCTGCACACGCTGGCCGGCCGTGATCAGTTCCCAATCCTCGCTCTTGGCCGTCGGCATGAACTCTCGAAGAGCCTTGACCTTCTTTTCGCGGTTGGCGAGGACCTCGCCGATCAGGTAGCGGACGAGGTCGAAGTTGTCTCGCGCGACCGCGAGCATCGGCCCCAGATTCGACGCACGGATGGAACCGGGAAGGTCCCACCACGAACCCGTCTTCAGGAATTTGGGACTGAATCCGGCGTACGGACCGAACAGGAGCGAGACCTCGCCGTCGACCACACGGGTGTCGAGGTGGGGCACCGACATGGGAGGCGCGCCGACCGCGGCCTTGCCGTAGACCTTGGCCTGGTGCTGAGCGACGATCGTGGGATTGCTGGTGCGCAGGAACTGCCCGCTGATCGGAAAGCCGCCGAAACCCTTGATCTCGGGGATGCCCGACTTCTGCAGCAGGTGGAGCGCCCCGCCGCCCGCGCCCACGAAGACGAAGCGCGCCGTCACCTCGTGCGGGGTGTTGCCGACGATGTGACGCACGCGGATCTTCCACAGCCCGTCTTTGGTGCGACGGATGCTGCGAACCCGGTGGTTGAGCAACACATCTGCGCCCCGCGCAGTCATGTTGTCGGTCAGGGCGCGCGTGAGCGCACCGAAGTCCACATCTGTGCCGGCCGTCGCACGCGTGGCGGCGACCCGCTGCTTGGTCGAACGCTTCTTCATGAGCAACGGCGTCCACTCGGCGATGACCGCCGGGTCTTCGGAGTATTCGATGCCGGCGAACAACGGTTCGTCTTTGAGCGCCTCGTAGCGGCTGCGGAGGTATCGCACGTTGTCGCGACCGCGGACGAACGTCATGTGCGGTGTCGAATTGATGAAGCTCTTGGGCTCGGGCAGGTCGCCGGATGTGACCAGGCTCGCCCAGAACTGGCGGCTGAGTTGGAACTGCTCGTTGATGCTGATCGCCTTGGCCGGATCGACGGAGCCGTCTGCGGCTTGCGGCATGTAGTTGAGCTCGCAGAGTGCGGCGTGGCCCGTGCCGGCGTTGTTCCACGGGTTCGAGCTTTCCCCGCCGACTTCGCCGAGACTCTCGTAGACACGGATGGACCACTCGGGCTGGACTCTCTGGATGAGCGCGCCGAGCGTGGCGCTCATAATGCCGCCACCGATGAGGACGACGTCGATGGGGGAATTACTCACCCGTCAAGTGTACTGGGGCGTGAGAGGGGCCCGACGCGGCCGGACTGCGCCCGGACGGCGATCCGTCAGCCACGGATGCGAGCGTAGATCGCAAGGAAGCGCTCGACCGGAAATGCGGCCACGGTCTCGGCCACCAGGTCGAGATCGACGTCGTCGAGGGTCTTGAATCGCAGGCAGCTCTTGCCCATGTCGAGGCTGCGGCCACCGCGTGCCCACGCATCCCTGAATTGCTTGTCTTCATCGGTGTCGCTGTAGAGCGCCATCAGGTAGAGGGAGTTGTAGTTCTTCTTCGCGGCCAGGCTGACGTAAGCCAAGGGCTGCTTGTTGTACGTGTCCGGAAAGGTCTCGAGCGGGATCACCCAGCCCGGGATTCCCCATTGCACGCCCAGGCGGTACCCGTCGGGCATCGCGCTGCGCACGGTCTCGAAGACGGGCAGGACAACTTTGCGCTTGTTGTCCGCGAGCCCCTCGAAGTACGCCGCGACATCCTTCGGCACCGGTTCGTTCGCCATGCGATCAGGGTACCCGGGCCGCGGGCCGACCCGGGCAGCGGGCCGGCCCGAGCAGCGTCGGACGTCATCCGTTTGCGCCTTGGAGACGTTTCTGACGCGCGGAAGTGACCGTAACGCGCAAATGGATGCGAATGGAGAGCGGACGCGGATGCGAGGGGAGAGCGGACGCGGATGCGCGGGGAGAGCGGACGCGGATGCGAGGGGAGAGCGGACGCGCTCGCCACCGTCAGGCGATGCCGCCCCCGTCGACGACCAGCGCCGAACCGGTCACGTAGCTGGAGTCGTCGCTCGCGAGCCAGACGACCGCGGCCGCGATCTCGGAGGGCTCGCCCATGCGCTGCAGCGGTCGGTCGGCGGCCTCTGCGAGGAACGATCCGGTCTCCTGGTTGAGCTGACGCGCTTCGTCGCGCAGCATGCCGGTGTTGACGTCGCCGGGATTCACCGAGTTGACGCGAATCCCCTGCGGACCGTGGTCGATCGCCAGCGCGCGAGTCATGTTCACGACGGCGCCCTTGGATGCGCAGTACGAGATCGCGCGGCCGCCCCCTTTGAGGCCCCATCCCGAACCGGTGTTGATGATCGAGCCGCCACCGCCCGCTTCCATCACCGGCACGACGTGCTTGCACATCAGGAAGATGCCCTTGACGTTGACGCCGAAGACGCGGTCCCACTCGTCTGCGGCTGTCTCCACCGCGGTGGTGCGGCGGATGATGCCCGCGTTGTTGAACACGACATCCACCCCGCCGAACGCCGCGACCGTGTCGGCCACAACACGCTGGATGTCCGTCTCGCTCGAGACGTCGGCAGTGAGCGCGATCGCGTCGCCGCCCGCCGCGCGGATCTCTGCCGCGACGGCCTCTGCCGCATCCGGCTGCACATCGACGACGGCGACCCGGGCGCCTTCGGCCGCGAACGCCAATGAGGTGGCTCGGCCGATTCCGCCCGCGCCTCCTGTGACGATGGCCCGCTTGTTCTCTAGACGCATTGGTGTGCTCCTTCGTTGTCCGATGCGATGGTCTGGATGCTCTCAGCTGCGCTGACAGGGTAGATGCTCGATGTCGACGGCCCCGTGATCACGCGCACGTGACCGGTCAGCCTCTCATCGAGGTCGCGATCGCCGGTGTCGACCAGCAGAGGCCGGCCGTGGAGATCGATGAGTTTCTGTTCGGTTGCGACGACGAGCAGAGGGTCGTCACCGAGTTCACGGAGAATGCGCGCCGAAAGCTGCTGATTGCCACGTCCGAGCAGAAAGCCCTGGCCGCCGATCACCGTCACGATGGCCTGCGCGGGGCGTCCCGCCACGGCGTGCAGAGCTTCGTACTCTGAGGCATCGCGGACGATGAGCTGTCCGTTCTCGACGATGTCGACGCCCAGCGGGCTCGACTCCACGCCGAGCACCCGGGCGACTTCGGCGAGTGTGCCTCCGGGCCCGAGCAGGTAACGCACATCCGGTTGCAGTCGCGCGGCGACCCCGACCGCTGCCGCGTGCACAGCCGCACGCTCGCTCACCGGGGTCGCCGCTTTGCGGGCCTGAGTGCGGCCCGGCCGAGCCGGAACGCTCATCGTCCCGTACAGTCGCGGGTCGGGGCGACCGGCTCGCAACTGGTCCTCGTCGATGTCGAGCACATCGCATTCCCGAACAGGAATATTCACACCGGAGTCCCACTCTGCGGCCAGCGCGCCGGCAGCGGACGGGCTCACGGCGAAGCACTCGGAGTACATCTTGACCCCGGCCGGCACTCCCAGGCCGGCGACGTGGGGCGGAAGCCCGGCGACGTGGCGCGTAAGGCCCGCGACGACATCGCGTGCGGTGCCGTCACCGCCGACGAAGAGCACGAGGGATGCGCCCGCCGAGGCGATCGCGACGGTCGCGGCGGTCGTGTCCGCGCCATCCGTCGCATCCGAAGTCGCCGCATAGACGACGTGCGCCCGCAGCCCGGCCGCCACGACAGCGTTCTCGCCGAGCACCCCGGCAGCCGTCACGATCGTCTCACCGGGACGCTCGCGGGCGATCACGGCGAGCGCAGCGACGGCCCGATCGGCAGCGCGCGACTCCGAACCGCGTTCGCGCGCCTCCGCCTGCACGGCCGCCCCGTCGCTGCCTTTCAGGCCGGCGGGGCCACCGATGCCGGCGATCGGGTTGACGACGAGTCCGATGGTCACGAGAAACTTCCCGAGCGACGCCTACGCGAGCGCGTCGGCGAGCTCCGACGCCACGACCGGCGCATCCGAGAAGTACTTGCGCTGGTACGCGCGCCACGTGATCGCCCAGCGCGCCGGGTCGTCCAGATCGTCGTGGTGGGTGTGGTGAACGGTCTGGTTGTGGGGGGCCGTGCGAACGACCTCCGGGGTTTCGCGCGCCTCGCGGGCGACCTCGGCCATCACGTCGGCATACTCGTCGAGCTCCGCCTTGGAGTACGACTCGGTCGGCTCGAGCGTGAACGGCTGCGGAACCACGTAGGGGTGGTGACTGGTCCAGTAGTGCATCCCGTAGTCGGACGCACGGATGCCGATCTCCTCCGAACTGATGCCCGTGTCCTCGAACAGCTCCTGCCAGGAGTAGCGCACCTGCTCGATGCGACGGCGGCCGGTCGCATACGGTGCGCTCGCGCCGGGGATGTCGAGGATGCGCTTCATCAGATAGTTGTTGTTGAGCACGGCGGTCTCGGCGACGGCCTGCAGCCCTTCCGCGCCGAGCGCCATGATCCACGAGTACGCGCGCACGATGTTCGGCACGACACCGTAGAACGGCGCGACCTTGCCGATCGACTGCGGCCGGTCGGCGTCGAGGTAGAACCGGTCACCGTCGCGTTCGACCAGCGGGCCGGGAAGGAAGGGTGCCAGCGCCTCGGACACCGCGTTCGCTCCGGCGCCGGGTCCACCACAGGCGTGCGGCGTGGCGAACGTCTTGTGCAGGTTGAAGTGACAGACGTCGAATCCGGCGTCGCGTGCGCGAGTGATGCCGAGGATCCCGTTGGCATTGGCCTGGTCGTAGGAGGCCAGCGCGCCGACCGAATGAGCGAGGTCCACCCATTCGCGGATGCGCGGGTTGAAGATGCCGGTGTCTTCGGGGTTGGTCACCATGATCGCCGCGGTGCGGGGGCCGATCGCGGCGCGCAACGCTTCGATGTCGGGATAGCCGTCGGCATCCGGGTGGATCGTGATCACCGTGTAGCCTGCCGCCTTGGCGCAGGCGGCGTTCGACGGATGCGAGAAGATCGTGGTGATCACTTCGTCACGCTGCTCGGCCTCACCGCGTGACGCATGGTACGCACGGATCATCGAGATGTTCGACCAGATGGCCGCAGATCCGCCGCTCGTCTGCAGGGACACACGACTCATGCCCGAGATCTCCGCGATCGCGCGCTCGGTCTTCCAGATGATCTCCAGCACGCCCTGAACGGTGTCCTCGCTCTGCAACGGGTGCAGGTCGAACAGGTTGGGAGTGCGGATGATCGTCTCGTTCACCTTGGGCGAGTACTTCATGGTGCAGGTGCCCTGGCCGACGTCGACGTTGAGGTCGGCGCCGAGGTTCTCCTGGCTGAGGCGCAGGTAGTGCTTGAGCACGCGCATCTGCCCGATCTCGGGCAGCGCGGGCGGCTCAGCGCGGCGAAGGGATGCGGGCAGCTCGGCCAGCACATCGCCGACGGCGGCTCGCACTCCCGGTTCGGGGCGCGACACCAGCACGCCGCGCTCCCCCGGGGCCGTCAGTTCGAAGACGATCGGTTCGTCCCAGCTGGCCTGGTGGAATCGGCGCAGTGCCGGCTTGGGTGCGATCGGAAGGCTCACGCGGACTTCTCCTTCTGTGCGGCGCCGAGCACGGTGGCTAGCTCGGCGACGAGGCGGTCGATGTCGGTCTGGGTGTTCTGCTCGGTCACGCAGACGAGCAAGCGGTGGTCGGCGATGGGCACGCCGGGTTCGATGCCGCGAGCGCGCAGGGCGGTGACCACCGCATCCGCGCGAACTCCGGCGGCACTGAGGTCGATCACGAACTCGCGGAAGTGCACGGCGCTGTCGGAGCGCGCGACGCCCGGCAGCGCAGTGAGTGCGCGCTCCGCGTAAGCGGTTCGAGCGAGGATGGTCTCGCCCACTTCGACCATGCCCTGCGGTCCCATCAGGCTCAGATACACGCCGGCCGCGATGCCCCAGAGTGCGGCAGCCGTTCCGACCCACTCTTTGCCGTCCTCGCGAACGGCGAACGACGTGCGCTCGTAGGCCACATCGCCGAAACCGTATTCGCCGGGAACGTCGGTCGAGGCGAGGCCGAACAGCCGCGACGGCAACTCCATCACGAACCGGGTGTCGTCGTGCACGGCGATGAACCCGCCGTGCGCTCCGCCGAACCACTGGTGAAGGCCGAGCGACTGGATGTCGCCGTGAACGATGTCCGCTCCGAGATCAGCGGGCGGCGTCAGCACACCGAGCCCGATCGGATCGGTGCCCACCACGAGCAGGGCGCCGGATGCGTGCGCGGCGTCGGCCAGCTCGGCGAGCGCCGTCTCCAGGGCACCCGTGCGACTCGGGGTCTCGACCCACACGGCCGCGGTGGCCTCGTCGATCAGCCCGGTCACCGCGGCGACATCCGCGACGCCGCCGACCGTCGGCACGACCACCAAGTCGATCGATGGCGCGACGAAGTCAGCCACCTTGGAGAGTTTGTCGGGATTGCAGTCGCTCGCCAGAATCACGGTGCGACGCCCGGTGATGCGCCCGGCCATGGCCAGGGAGGTGGCGGCCGCCTGCAGCCCGTCGTAGGTCGGAACGTTGACGACATCCTGGTTGAGCAGTTCGCCCATGAGCGACTGGTATTGGAACAGGGCCTGGAACCGACCGTGATCCTCATACGGTTCGCCTGCGTACGCGGTCAGGAACTCGCTCCGGTTGATCACCTCATCGACCACGGCGGGAACGTAATGGTCGTAGGTGCCCGAACCGAGGAAGTTGAGGCGCTGACCGGTCGGCACGTTCTTCGCGAGCAGTCCGCCGACGTGACGCAGCAGATCCTGCTCCACGACGAACGGCTGCGGAAGGTCGAGCGCGCGATCGAGTCGAAGGTCGGCGGGAACGTCGGCGTAGAACTCCTCGATCGAGGATGCCCCGACGGCGGCAAGCATGGCCGCCTTGGTCTCGGGAGCCGTGTTCGGTATGTATGGATGGACGAACGCGTTGGTCATGGTCGGTGCCTCAGGTCGTTGGTTGGTCGGTCGAGTGGTCTGCGAGCGTCAGGAACAGGGGTTCCGGCTCGGTCGGATGACGGATGACGGCGACGTCGAATGCGTCGAGTGTGAGCTGTTCCGCGACAGCTGCTCCGGTGATGAGGTCGATGCCCAGCAGCGGCGCGCGGCCGGGCTGAGCAGCGATCGTGATCGGTTCGCGCCCGTGGTTGAGCACGAAGGTGAAGTCGTCTGTTCCGTCGGTGCGGGAGACGACCTCGAGCGCGGTGCTGCGGATCTCCCGTGTCGGCGATCCGGCCGCCTGGAACACGCGGGCGAGGATGGCCTGCATCCCTGCCTCGTCGAGCCCGGCGCTCAGATACCAGGCCGCACCCGCGCCGTGTGCGCGACGTGTCAGCGCGGGGCGCCCAGCGAGATCACCGGATGCGTACTCCGCGACCACGGTCGCGTCGCCGGCATCGATCCATTCGCTCCAGACGCGCAGACTGTGGGTCTCGCCATCGAGCGCGATCTGTCCGGTCGCGCGATCGGCGAGCGGCCACCATTCGTCGACCTCGATGCCAAGCAGCTCGCGAAGCGGACCGGGCGCTCCCCCGTCGTGCACCTGCTCGCTGTGGTCGACGACCCCGCTGAACGGTCCGACGACGAGCTGCCCGCCGTCGCGAACGAACGCGGCCAGGGCATCCGCCTGCGCACCGGTCGCTGCGTACAGGTTGGGCACGAGCACGACTGTGTGACCGTCGAAAGGCCCGTCCGCACGAACCGTGTCGACCGGATGGCCCAACGCGAAGGCCGCCGCATTCCACGCGCGCGCCTCGGAGAGCCAGTTCAGCCGCTGGGATGGCAGCGAGTCGGGGGCGCTGACGCCCCACCAGGAGTCCCAGTCGGCCACGAGGGCGACGGATGCCCGCACCCGTGTCTCGCGGATCGGCGCCAGTCGTACCAGCTCCGCTCCGAGCGCCTTCGTCTCCTGAAAGCTGCGGCTCTTCTCTCCGCGGTGGCCGAGCATGGCCGAGTGGAACTTCTCCGGCCCGAACTTCGCCTGCCGCCACTGGAAGAACATCACGCCGTCGGAGCCGTGCGCGAGTGCCTGCATGCTGCCGAGACGCATCTGACCGGGAGCTTTGGGCACGTTCACGTCGCGCCAGCTGACCGCACTCGGAGCCTGCTCGAGAAGGAGCCAGGGCCGCCCGCCCTTGAGGGAGCGCATGAGCCCATAGTTGAGTGCGGCAGAGACATGCGCCTCTGGGTCGGCGGGGTCGGGATACGCGTCATCGGTCACGAGATCTTCGGCCTCGGCGAAATCCCAGTAGTCGAGGTCGCGCAGCAGGCTCATGAAGTTGGTGGTGACGGCCACGTCTGGGGTGACCTCGCGCAGCACATCGATCTCGGCTTGGAAGAGGTCGAGCAGAGCATCCGACGAGAACCGCTCGAAGTCGAGCTGCTGACCGGGGTTGATCGGTCCGGTCGCCGTGCGCGGCGGTTCGATCTGGTTCCAGTCGAGATAGTGCTGGCCCCACACGCTCGTGCCCCAGGACTTGTTCAGTTCGTCGATCGTCTCGTAGCGTGCACGCAGCCAGTCGCGGAAGGCCACTGCCGAGACCGGGCACCAGCACCGGGAAACGTGGTCGCCGTACTCGTTCGAGATGTGCCAGAGGGCGAGAGCCGGATGGGCACCGTAACGTTCGGCGAGCGTGCGGGTGAGGCGCAGGGCGTGCTCTCGGAAGATCGGCGAACTCGGACAGTACGACTGGCGCGACCCGAATTCGAGGCGCACTCCGTCGACGTTGTGCGGCAAGACGTCGGGATGCTGACGGATCAGCCAGGCGGGTGGGGTCGCGGTCGCGGTCGCGAGGTCGATGCGGATGCCGTGTTCCCACAGCAGGTCGATCACTCGGTCGAGGCCGGCGAAGTCGTACTCTCCGGGGTTCGGCTCGAGCAAGGGCCAGGAGAAGACGGGAAGCGTCACGAGGTTGACACCGGCCTCGACCATGAGGCGGACATCCTCGTGCCAGACCTCTTCCGGCCACTGGTCGGGGTTGTAGTCGCCGCCGTAGGCGAGGGCGTCGAGCCGAATGGACCGTGGTGCATCCGTCATGGCGTCGTCTCCTTCGATTCGTTCATCGTTCTTCGTTCGTGTTCGGACTGGCTTTACAACCCGGATCGAGTAACTGTATTCTGTATACAGCAACCGTAAGGCGAATGCCAAAAGGGGTCAAGTCCCCCGGGGAGCACCCCATAAACTGAGGCAACGCTGCAGGCACGAAGCCGGGAGGGCTCATGGCGATCGAGCGGAAGACACTCCGTTCCCAGGTGCGCGAAGAACTGCTCGCGCGAATGCGCACGGGGGACGTGCGTCCTGGTGAGAGCATCAACGAGGTGCAACTCGCCGCCGAACTCGGCGTCAGCCGCACGCCCCTTCGCGAGGCGCTGATCGCCCTCGAGAGCGAGGGGCAGATCGAAAGCGAGAACGGCAAAGGCTTCCGTTTCGTGCCGCTCAGCGCACGCGAATTCGAAGAGTTGTGCCCCATCATCGTCGCCCTCGAGAGTCTCGCCCTCGACCTCAGCCCGGTCGACGAGCTCAAAGCGCTCGGAGTTGAGCTCGCCCGACTGGCCGAAGAGTTCAACGAGGATGTCGCCCAGCACGCGCTCGTCAACCGCCGCGACGACGAATGGCACGGGCTCATGCTGAGCGCCTGCCCCAACGAGCGCCTGCTCGAGCAGATCGCGGGCGTGCGACTGGCCATCCACCGCTACGAATCCCTTCTCGTGCCCGAAGAAGGCCTGGTCGAACGCAGCTCGCTCGAGCACGTCGATATCGCCCGCCACCTCGTCGCCGGCGACGTCAGCGCGGCGAAGCGGGCGCTCAAGGCCAACTGGACCAACGGGATGCGACGCCTGCTGGCCGATGCCGGCATCTCGTGGGAGCGCCTGGCCTGACGACGGCCCGTTGCTCTCCGCGCGGGCTGGCTCGCGCCTGCGCGCGCCCGTTCATGCCGGCTCGCGCCTGCTCGCGCCTGCCCGCGCCTGCCCGCGCCTGCCCGCGCCCGCGCGTCCAATGGACGCGTTTAGCCCATCCGAGGCGCCGCGATTGGGCCAAACGTGTCAACTGACGGGGCGTTCCGATGGGGTGGATGCTCGGGCACTGACGCGCACGGCCAGGTCGACGAACAACGCGGCCGACCATCCGAACGACGTTGTCGCCGTGGCCGCTTTCCGCCCGGTCACGGGGTTGAAATACTCGTGGGGGCCACCACCGCCGATCACGAGCCGCAGCGTGCTTTCCGCCAGTTCGCGTGCGCGCTCAGCGTGACCCGAAGCCGCGAGACCCTCGACCAGCAATGCGTTGATGTTGATCCACACCGGACCTCGCCACATGCGTTCCGGCGAGAAATCGGCATCGCGCACGGCGACGGTCGGCACCGCGAAAGGCGTTGCGAACTGTTGTGGATCGTCGAGCGCGGCGAGAATGCGCGAGACCATACGGTCAGGAAGACGACCGGTGAGCAGCGGAAGCAGGCTGACCACAGCGTAGGCGTCGAGCTGCTCGCCGCCGCCGCGGGCGCGGAAGAACCCGGCCTCGTCATCCCACATGGCCTCGAGCAGGGAGAGCGTGCGGTCGGCGCGCGCGGAATGGTGCTCCGCAGCCGACGCATCCCCCACAGCCTGTGCGCGGCTGGCGAGCTCGTCGTCCTGCACGATCAGGTACGCCGCCAGGTCGGGTGAGGCCACCGGCAGCTCACCGTCGAAGACAGGGCTGTCGTCGAGACCGGACGAATAGGGATGACCGTACTCGGGCATCCCATCCCCATCGAGGTCGGAATGCGCGAACCACCACTCCTGGCTGCGCCCTATCGTCGCCCACGCGGCATCCGCCCACGCTCCGCCCTCGGCGGTCTCCAGCACCTTGCGGAGAGCCCACGCGGCGAGCGGCGGTTTGGTCAGCGGGATGGGTGCGCTCGGGTCGGCGATACTCGATCCCGCCCGGCGCAGATTGTCGCGATCGTGCGGCGGCAGGTCGTCACTCGATGCGAGCACACCTTCGTCGTGCACGACGTCGGGCAGCTGCCCGTCGGGGGTCGGGAATCGGAAGGCGAGCTCGAGTTGCTCACGCGCGAGATCGGGGTCGCCGTGGCGCAGCCCGACCGCGATGAAATAGGCGTCCCACTGCCACAGACCGACATAGCCGATCTTCGAGGGGACGACGGCGCGAGCATCCTTCTGACCAGGCAGGGTGACGATATTGGCACCGAGCACCCACCAGCAGAATGCTGTCATGTCCTGAAGGTCATCACGCACACGAGGGCAGCGGTCGAACCAGCGCTGCCAGTCGGCGCGAGCCCGCGCGGCGTGGTCGGCATGCTCACCCTGCGGCGCCACCGGTTCGTCGCCGACCGCGATCGACACGGTCGTTTCGGGGCCGGACGCGGTCAGCCTCAGGCTACGGCCGGCGATGTCGGCCGTGAACGCGGCATCCCCCTCGCCTGAGACGAACCAGGACACCCTCTGGGCCGACGGAAGACCCGGAACCCAGTTGCGAGCATCGGATTCGAGACCCGTGAGACCGTGGAGCTCGAGCGACCACGGCCCCGCGAGCTGGGAACCGAAACTGAGGGTCGCGCCGTCGACGATCACCATCGTCACTGCACCTCCGCCGAACTCGACACGGTCGGGAAGGACGGTCGTCACCGGCAGGGCGTCGTCACCAGGACCGAGCACACGCATCCGCTCGATCACGACGCAGTCGTCGAGCCGCCGTTCATACTCAGCGACTCGCACCGTCACGCCATCCGTGTCGCCCTCATCCCGCAAGACCAGCAGGCGAGAACCGGGAGCGGTGAAAGGTGCCGTCACCAGGTCGAGGTATGGCGCGACGCGATCGATCAGTCCGCTCCGCGCATCCGGTGCGCTCTGACCGGCCGGGCCGCTCATCGACCGCCCAGTCCGGAGGCCGCCATGCTGTTCAGGATGCGACGCTGCCCGATGACGAAGGCGATCAGCATCGGGATGGTCGCCACGGCCGACGCGGCCATGATGAGCCCGTAGTTGATCGAGCCGAACTGCCCGCGGAAGCTCTGCAACAGCAATGGAACGGTGAACAGGTCCTGGCTGTTCAGCATCACGAGCGGCAGCAGGAAGTTGTTCCAGGTGCTGAGCGCGACGATGATCGCGAGCGCGCCGAGACCCGGGCGGAGATTCGGCAGGATGATGCTCCAGAAGATGCGCCAGCGACCGGCGCCGTCGACCAGCGCCGCCTCTTCGAGCTCCTTCGGCAGTGACAGGACGAACTGCCGCATCAGGAAGACCGCGAACGGGTTGGCGAGAGCCGCCGGGATGATCAGCGAGAGGTGCGAGTCGACCCAGCCGAGTTTCGCCATCAGGAAATAGAACGGGATGAGCGTGACCTGCATCGGAATCATCTGGGTCGCCAGAAAGATCACGAACAGCACACGACTGCCGCGGAACTTGATGCGTGCGAACCCGTAGCCGGCCATCGCCGCCGTGACGAGCGTGCCGATCACGACCAGCACTGCGATATAGATGCTGTTGAAGTACGCCTGTGCGAACGGCACATCGTTCCACGCGTCGATGTAGTTCTGGATGCTCCACGGCGCCGGCCACACGCTGAGCGGGTCGTTCAGCAACTGCGGAAGAGTCTTGAACGACGTGATGAGCATCCAGAGGAACGGGAAGACCATCGCGATGCCGGCGGCAAGCAGCACAACGTGCAGCACGGTCTTGCGGGTACGGCCGGCGGCGCGCCCGCTGCGCGACGGCTGCCTTGAGTCGGCCGCCGGTTCCAGTGGCCCGCCCGACTCGAGGATCGCCGCTTCGGCGGTCGCCGCCCCTGCGATCGTGGATCCGGTCGTGGAGGTCATGCTGCACCGTCCTCGTAGTGAACGAACTTCTTCTGGGCGGTGAATTGGATGCCCGTGATCACCAGCGTGATGACGAGCAGGATGATCGAGGCCGCGCTCGCCGGTCCAAACTGGAACTTTCCGAAGCCGAGATCGTAGATCTGGTAGACAATCGTCCTCGTCGCGTTATCCGGGCCCGCGTTGGCGGTCAGGATGAAGACGGTGTCGAAGGTCTGCAGCGAACTGATGAAAGCGATCACCGTCGAGAAGAACATGATCGGCGACAGCAGTGGAAGGCGGATGCGGAAGAACAGGGTGAGAGCGCCCGCGCCGTCGATGCGCGCAGCCTCGATCACCGCAGGCGAGATGTTCTGCAGGCCCGCCAGGAAGATGATGATGTTGAGCCCGAGCGACGACCAGATCGACACGATGCACACGGCGATGAGCGCGAGATGCGGGTCGCCCAGCCAGTCGGGCGCTGGAACATGGAAGACATCCTGGATCGTCGTGCTCAGCACGCCGTCCTTGCGGAACAGCTGCTGCCAGATCATTGCCACAGCGACGCTCGAGGTGACAACCGGGGCGAAGAACAGGATCAGGTAGAGCGTCCTGGTCTTCAGCTTCTCGAGGGCCACGGCGACCACGACGGCGAGACCCAACCCCACCGGCACGGTGATCAGAGCGATCAGGAGGGTGTTGACGATCGACTTGCCGAGAAGCGGATCGCTCAGTTCTGTCCTGAAGTTTTCGAGGCCGACCCAGGTCAGCGGGTTCAACCCGTCCCACTGGGCGAAAGCCAGCACGAGGCTCGCCGCGAACGGCACCACCACGAACAGTGCCATCCCGAGCAGCTGAGGGCCGACGAAGACGTATCCCCAGCGGCGATCCCGACGCCGCCAGGCGGGCTCCTTGCGGAGTCCGCCCGACGTAGTCCGGAACGCGGGTGGCTCGGTGGTCAGCGAACCACGTAGTGCACTCACGCGAGAACTCCTACTTGCCTGTCTTTGCCGAAATCATCTTCGCGACATCGTCCAGTGTGGCCTGGGTCGACTCCTTGCCCTGGTACAGGGCGAGCATCTTGTCGCTGATTTCGCTGGACAGTCCGGGCACGGATGCTTCGGTCGCGTAGTCCTCGAACCCGGTCGCGCGCATGTCGAGCATCGTCTGTGCGTGCGCGGGGTAGCCGTCGAGCACGACGCTGTCCGCGCCCTTGATCGAAGGCACTGCGTTACCGCCGCCCTGGAGCCGGAAGGTCTGGCCTTGCGCGCTCAGGAAG
>FSYX01000476.1_pt1 | contig 14410 bp, 15 predicted proteins | sample 1638671 | NCBI WGS metagenome assembly FSYX01 (sample SAMEA3914813, study PRJEB12502) | metagenome | biome: forest; material: soil | place: Canada | collected 2011-07-07 | depth 0.3 m
AGCAGTGCAGGCGAGTGGGGCCACACCAAGATCAGTACTGACGGCATCCGCTGCCGCTGTGGTTCGCGGGGCTGCGTCGAAACGTTCGTCGGGGCATCCGCTGTACTCGAACGCTGGATGGGCCGCGACAACGAATGGGCGGGCCGCGAAACGATCGGCATCCGCGCCCTCTTCGACGCCTGGGGAGCCGGCGACGAGCACGCGTCACAGGCGCTGAACGACCTCATCGAGCACCTCGGACTCGCGCTCTCCAATCTCGTAAACCTCTACAACCCGCAGAAGATCATCGTCGGCGGGTGGTTCGGCGACCAGATCGCGGAACGTTTTCTGGATGAACTTGCCGCCTCCACGCGCTCGTTCTCCCTCAAGCAACCCGGGGATGAGGCCATGTTGGAGCGGTCGTCTCTCGGTCAGGACGCGGCAACACTCGGTGCCGCCACCCTCGCCCTCGACCGCTTCATCGAATCGGGTTGGCCCCAATAAGCGCTTGCATCCCAAGCACCCTATGAAAGGAATCGCAATGAAGCGACGCAACATCCTGCTCGCGTGCCTCGTCACAGCGGGCCTCGCCCTGACCGGCTGCTCAGCCGGCGGGGGCGGCGGGCCGACCTCCTCATCCGGGGAGGCTCTCACCATCGCGTTTCTGATGCCCTGTTCGACCTGCGCCGACCGGTTCGAGAGCAAGGACAAGCCCTACTTCATCGACGCTGTCAAGAAGATCGATCCGAAGATCACGGTCATCGCCAACAACGCGCAAGGCTCCGCAGCGACGCAGCTCAACCAGGCGGAATCCGCTCTGACGAACGGTGCGAACGTGATCGTCGTCAGCCCGTTCACGGCTGAAGCCGGCGCATCCATCGTGGCGAAGGCGCGAGCCGACAAGGCGAAGGTCATCGCTTACGACGGCGGCATCGAAGGTGCCGTGCCGGACGCATACGTCTCGTTCCAGAACGAGAAGGTCGGTGAGCTCCAGGGACAGTATCTGCTCGACCACCTGGCGCCGGGTTCGACCGTCGCGATGATCAACGGCGACATCACGTCAGCTCCGGGCCAGGCGTTCAAGGCCGGGGCTCACAAGATCCTCGACCCCGCGTTCGCGAGCGGCAAGCTGAAGCTCGGCTACGAGTCAGACACTGCCGGTTTCGACCCGGCGACCGGTCAGCGCTCCATGGAGCAGGCGCTCACCAAACTCAACGACAAGGTGCAGGGCGTTCTCGCGCCCAACGACGGTCTCGCCAACGCGGTGATCACCGCGCTGACGGCTCGCCACCTGAACGGCAAGGTCCTGGTCACCGGCCAGGATGCCACCGACCCCGGCCTGACCGCGATCCTTCTGGGCGACCAGTCGATGACCGTGTACAAGTCGATCCGTGACGAGGCTGAGGCTGCAGCCAAGATCGCTGTCGCCCTGGCGAAGGGTGACGTCGCCGGTGCGAAGAAGCTGACCACGACGACCGTGAACAACGGAACCGGCGACGTGCCCTCCGTGCTGCTGGACCCGGTTGCTGTCACGGCCGACAACATCGCAGACACCGTCATCAAAGACGGCTTCACCACCAAGGAGAAGATCTGCGTCGGAGCGGCGGCGGCGAAGTGCCAGTTCTGAGTACCGAATCCAGCGGCCGGACCTCCCAGTCCGGCCGCTGGCCCACCCTGCAGCTCCGTGGCGTCTCCAAGAGATACGGTCACGTTTCGGCGCTTACCGAGGTCGACTTCTCGGTCGATGCGGGCGAAGTCGTCGCACTCGTCGGCGACAACGGCGCTGGCAAGTCCACGCTCGTGAAGGCGATAGCCGGAACACATCGCGTCGACGACGGCGAGATCCTGCTCGACGGCGTTCCCGTGACGGTCTCGAATCCCACCGATGCGTCGCGCCTCGGGATCGAGACGGTCTACCAGGACCTCGCCCTCTGCGACAACCTCGACGTGACGGCGAACCTCTACCTCGGGCGCGAGTCCCGCCGCCGATCGAGCCCCTTCCTCGATCACGAAGGAATGGAGGAGCAGGCGAGATCGGTCATCCGGGACCTGGCCGCTCATCTGCCAGTGCTCGACAAGCCGGTGTCAGCTCTGTCCGGTGGACAACGCCAGGCGATCGCCGTCAGCCGTGCGGCCCTCTGGGGCTCCAAGGTCGTGCTGCTCGATGAGCCGACCGCTGCCCTCGGGGTCGCCCAGACCGCGATGGTCTACGACCTGGTCCGGCGACTGCGCGATCGCGGCCTCGCCGTGGTCGTGATCTCCCACAACATGGCCGACGTGTTCGCTGTGGCCGACCGGATCAGCGTGCTCAGGCTCGGTCGCAACGCCGGCGAATTCCTGCCAACACGCGATCGCCCCGACCAGGTCGTTGCGGCCATCACCGGCTCCGACGCCATCACACACGTTTCGAAGGACGCCTCGTGACCACCGCCCAGACTTCCCTGCCGGCCCGGCGACGGCTCGCGCTCCATCTGCCCCGCGGGGGGAGCAACTACGCGGTCGTCATCGGCCTGGTGATCGTGTCCGCCGCGTTCCAGGTCCTCAACGACCACTTCCTGTCTGCACGCAACCTGTCGAACCTGATCCTTCAGATCGCCGTGCTCGGCACTCTCGCCGTCGGGATGGTCATGGTGCTCATCCTCGGTGAAATCGACCTCTCGGTCGGCGCGATCGCCGGCGTCTGCGCCGCGACGATGGCCATCCTCGTGACGAACGCCGGCGTTCCGGCCGGGATCGCGATCGCCGCCGCCCTCGTCATCGGCGCCCTGATCGGGCTTCTGCACGGCACGGTGATCACCGCCTTCGGAATTCCCTCGTTCATCGTCACGCTCGCCGGCCTGCTCGTGTGGCAGGGCATCCAACTGGCGATCGTTGGCGACGGCGGCGAGGTGCCGATCCGGGACCAGTTCATACAAGGGATCGCATCCACCTACGTTCCCGCCTCGCTCGGCTGGATTCTCGTGGTACTCGTCGTCGCCGCTACGGCCGGACTTCGACTGCTCCGCCGACGGCGACGCCTCCGGGCACAGCTCGAAGTGCCCTCGTCCGCTCGCGAAGCGGTCGTGATCACGATGGTCGCGGTCGGTGCAAGCGCACTGACACTGCTCCTCAATTCGTATTTCGGCATCCCCTGGGTGCTTGTATTGCTGCTGGGGCTCGTGCTGATCTGCTCCACCGTGATGACCCAGACGACGTTCGGTCGGCACATGTACGCCATCGGAGGAAACCGCGAGGCCGCGAGGCGAGCGGGCATCCGGGTACGAACGGTCACGGTCGTCGTCTTCATTGCGATCTCGGCGATCGCCGCGCTGGCCGGGATCATCGAGGCATCGCGGCAGTTCTCCGCCTCGAACGCGTTGGGTGGTGGAACCCTCCAGCTGAACGCGATCGCCGCAGCCGTCATCGGAGGAACCAGCCTCTTCGGCGGGCGCGGGCGCATCTACCAGGCAATCCTCGGCGCACTCGTCGTGGGCGCGGTGCAGAACGGGCTCGACCTGCTCGGCCAGCCGGCGGCGATCAAGAGCGTCGCAACAGGGGTCATCCTCGTGGTCGCCGTGGCAGTCGACGCCGTCGGGCGTCGACGAAGGCTGGCAAGCGGCAGCCCCGACTAACGCCAGCGGTTCACGACTCTCTCTTTCCGCACGAACTCTAAGGAGCACTATGTCCAGCATCCGATTCCCCGAAGGCTTCATGTGGGGAGCGGCCACCGCTGCGTACCAGATCGAGGGGGCAGTCGATCGCGACGGTCGCGGTCCCTCGATCTGGGACACGTTCACCCACACGCCAGGCACCATCCTCCGCGGCGACACCGGCGACATCGCCTGCGATCACTACGATCGATGGGAAGCCGACCTCGACCTCCTATCCGAGCTCGGGGTCAATTCCTACCGGTTCTCGGTTGCGTGGCCCCGCATCGTGCCCACCGGGTCGGGGTCCACAAACCAGCTCGGCCTCGATTTCTACGACCGCCTTCTCGATGGGCTCGTAGCCCGTGACATCACTCCCATGGCCACCCTCTACCACTGGGACCTCCCCCAGGTGCTCCAGGACGCAGGGGGATGGGCGAACCGTGACACGGCGCACCATTTCGCCGACTTCGCACGGATCGTCAATGCACGACTGGGTGACCGGATACCGTACTGGCTCACCCTGAACGAACCGTATTGTTCAGCGTTCGTCGGCCACCTGGAGGGCCGGCATGCCCCCGGCATCAGAGACGAAGCGATCGCGGTGACTGCCGTGCACCACCTGTTGCTCGCTCACGGTGAGGCCGTCCAAGCACTGCGTGCGGATGGCGTGGTCGGCCAGGTCGGCATCACCTGCAACCTGACGTCCGTGCATCCCGCCACCGAGTCTGCAGCTGACGCGGCTGCGGCGAAACGGCTCGACCTGTTCGAGAATCGGCTGTTCCTCGATCCGCTCTTCCGAGGCGCGTACCCTGACGATGCTCCGGGCTTCTACGAGGGTGTGACCGACTTCGGGTTCGTTCGTCCGGGCGATCTTGAAACGATCAACACCCCGATCGACTACTTCGGCATCAACTACTACGAGCGGCACCTGGTGACGGCCGACCCTTCGGACGATGCGCGGGGCTGGCTTCGCGTGCCCGATGCCAGGCCGACGACCGTGGGCATCGGCGTGCACCCTGAGGGCCTGCACGAGATCCTCACTCGGGTTAAAGAGGAGTACACCGACCTGCCGCTCATCGTCACCGAGACGGGACTTTCGCTGCACGACTACGTGGATCCGGAGGGCGAGGTCAGGGACGACGAGCGAGTGGAATTCTTCGACTCGCACATTCGGGCGGGCCACCAGGCCATCGCAGACGGCGTGAACCTCATCGGCTTCTTCCCGTGGTCGTTCATGGACAACTTCGAATGGGCCTGGGGTTACGCGTACCGATTCGGCATGTACTACGTCGACTACGCGACACAGCAGCGCATCCCCAAACGAAGCGCCCAATGGTATTCGGCGGTCACAAGAGCCAACGGCATCGACTGACCGACGAATCCGGAATGCACTGAATGGCCCCAGCGCATCCGGGCGGGGGCCCCGACGGTGACGTCGGGGCCCCCGATCAGCAGAACTCGATGCGCCCCGCACGCGACTCGCCCGCAGCACAATTCCACCAGGGCAGCCCCGCGCGCCGCGGCGGCGCCGCCATTCCGGCCGGATCTGCGAATTCACTTCCCAACCGCGGCGGGGTCCCCCTAGTGTGGGGGAAGTGAGGTGGGGGCCGCACGGCTCCCATTGTCATACGACGATAGGGGTGGGCTGTGCCAAAGCAATTCTCCGGCGTGATCAATCTTGACGTTCGGGATTCGACGCCCGACTGGGAGGCGTTCCTCCCGAACAAAGCACCGGAGGGCGCGCCCAACGTGCTCGTCGTGCTGTTCGACGACACCGGACAGGCGGCCTGGTCGCCATACGGGGGACGCATCAACATGCCCACCCTCGACAAGCTCGCCGCGAACGGTGTCACATACTCGCAGTGGCATACGACAGCGCTCTGCTCGCCGACGCGTTCGACCTTTCTCACGGGACGCAACCACCATCTGAACGGGTATGCGTCGATCTCGGAGTCCTCCAGCGGCTTCCCTGGCTACAGCTCGCACATCCCCGACTCGAACGCCACCATGGCGACCGTGCTTCGCGAAGCCGGCTGGTCGACATTCTGGATCGGCAAGAACCACAACGTGCCGATCGACGCGTGGACCGCGGGCGGCAACAAGACGGCCTGGCCGCTCGGCAAAGGTTACGACCGCTTCTACGGCTTCATCGGCGGCGAGACCAACAACTGGTACCCCGACCTGGCCGAAGACAACCATTACATCGACCAGCCGTATCAGCCCGAGGACGGGTATCACCTCTCGAAGGACCTCGCCGACAAGGCGATCGGGTTCATTCGCGACACCAAACAGTCCGAGCCGGACAAGCCCTGGTATCTGTGGTTCTGCCCGGGGGCGAACCACGCGCCGCACCACGCGCCGCAGGAATACATCGACAAGTACAAGGGCATGTTCGACGACGGATACGAGGCCTACCGCGAGTGGGTGCTGCCCCGCATGATCGAGCGTGGCATCGTGCCGGCCGACACCGATCTCACCGAGATCAACCCGATGCCGCAGGGCACCTTCGCCCCGGCCGACGAAGTGCGTCCGTGGGACTCGCTGAGCGACGACGAGAAGAGGCTGTTCAGCCGCATGGCCGAGGTCTACGCCGGGTTCTCGGAGTACACCGACGCGCAGGTCGGCCGCATCATCGACTACCTCGAGGAGTCCGGTCAGCTTGAGAACACCATCGTCATCTACGCGGCCGACAACGGCGCTTCGGGTGAGGGCAGCCCGAACGGATCGGTCAACGAGAACAAGTTCTTCAATGGCTACCCCGACGAGATCGAGGAGAATCTGAAGTACCTCGAGGTGCTCGGCGGCCCCGACACGTACAACCACTACCCGACCGGATGGGCGGTCGCGTTCTCCACGCCCTACCGCATGTTCAAGCGCTACACCTACCAGGGCGGCATCGCCGACCCGCTGGTGATCTCCTGGCCAAAAGGTATCGCCGCGCGGGGCGAGGTGCGCGGTCAGTACCACCACTCGACCGACATCGTGCCGACCATCCTCGAGGCATGTGGGGTGAGCTTCCCCGACGTTGTGGCAGGCGTCGAGCAGACTCCACTCTCCGGCGTGTCGATGGCGTACAGCTTCGACGAGGCAGAGGCTGCGACGACGAAAGAGACGCAGTACTACGAGATGTTCGGCAACCGCGCCATCTGGCATAACGGCTGGAAGGCGGTCACGGAGCACGGTCCGATCACCGGAATCGGACACTTCGACAAGGACAAGTGGCAGCTCTTCCACACCGACGTCGACCGCTCCGAGGCTCACGACCTCGCCGACGAGCAGCCCGAGAAGCTCCAGGAGCTCATCGCCCTGTGGTTCGAAGAGGCGAAGGCGAACAATGTTCTGCCGCTCAACGACCTCGCTGCGGTGGGTGCCGATCTGCAGAAGATCCTCGAGCTCGAGTACCACATCGCGGTACCGCCGAGCGGAAAGTACACCTACTACCCGAACACGAGCGAGGTGCCAGAGCGTTCGGCCGCGAACACCCACGCCGTCTCGTTCAAGGTGCTCGCCGACGTCTGACGACGGATGCCACGGAGGGCGTCATCTTCGCCCAGGGGTCGCGGTTCGGCGGTCACGCACTGTACATTTCCGGCGGCAAGCTGCGCTATGAGTACAACTTCCTGGGGATCGGCGACCCGCAGGTGCTGGAGGCTGAGCTGCCCGGCGCGGGCGAGCACGTCTTCGGCGTCTCCTTCGAGAAGACGGAGCGCGGTGAGCACGGCGAATGGCACGGTCCAGCGACCCTGCACATCGACGAGCACAATGTCGCGACCGACACGATCCGCACGCAGCCGGGCCACTTCGCGCTCTGCGGTGAGGGGCTCTGCATCGGCTACGACAGCGGCGACCGGGTGTCGAAGGCATACGAGGGTCGAGGCGAGTACTCGGGTGGCGAGATCAAGAAGGTCGTCTTCGATGTGGCCGATGACGCCTACGTCGACGTCGAACGCGCGATCGCCGCAGGCTACGCGCGCGACTGAACGTCTAACCAGGGTGCGGGGCGTCGCTGCTGCGGCGCCCCGCACCCTGGCCCACCCGACCTGGCGCATCTCGCGCCTCTCGCTGCTGCTAAGGTTTCGGCATGGTGCGGCATGTCGTCATGTTTCGGTTTTCGGCGGATTTTGGCGAGGACCGACTTCAGGAGTGGCTTGATCGGGTCCAACGCCTTCCCGAGCAGATCTCCACCATCCGTTCCCACTCTGCGGGCCTGGACGTGACCGAAGGCCCCCGCTCATGGGACGCCGTCGTCGTCAGCGAGTTCGATTCGATGGACGATGTCGCCGACTATCCATCACATCCGGCCCACAAGCCGTTGATCGCGCTCTGCGACGCGTACACGCTTCAGATCGCCACAGTCGATTTCATGGCCTAGCCTCGATCGACCACTCGAGTCCCAGCTGAGAGTATCGTCCCCTATCGGAAAGCGAATGCTCTCGAAGGGTTGACCACGGTCATCTGATGGATGTCAGTTTCCGACACTCCGTGGTGCCGCAGCAGCGGGATGACGTTGGTGATGACGTTGTCGTAGCCCACGCCACCATATGAGGCCAGCTGTCCGAGCTCGCAGATGTCGTTGGACAGCATCACGCGCTCGGCGAGGCCGCGACGGCACATCTCGGCGATGTTCTCGATACGGAACTCGAGCGGCGCGTAGCCCTGCACGAACGCCAGGTTGTCGATGTTGATCCAGGCGCCCCGATCGGCGATGGGCAACATGTGGTCGACGCCCTTGCGGTCGCCGAGGTGCGACACGATGATCGCTTCCGGGTCCACGCCCTCCTCGGCGAGCAGGTCGAGCTGATCGAGCGCGAGTTCACCCCAGTGGGTCGTGTGCGTGAGGATCGGGATGCCCGTCTCGGCATGCGCGCGCCCTGCCGCGCGAAAGACGCGCTCGACGGCCGGCGTGATGTGGCCGCGTTCGGTTCCGATCTCACCGATGAACCCCGGACGGATGCCCGTTCCGTCGACGCCGTCAGTGATCTCGCGGACCAGCAGGGCGGCGAGATCGGCCGTCGACGTCGTCGTGATCATCGGTGGATACACGATCTCGCGGTACCACCCGGCTCCCATGACGATGTTCACCCCTGACGCCCGGCTCAGCCGAACGAGGGCGTGGGGATCGCGGCCGAGTCCGTTATTGGTCGGGTCGCAGATGGTGGCGCCGCCCGCCTCGCGATAGCGCACGAGTTCTGCCAGAGCGATCTGCTCGTCGTCGAGGATGGCCTCGTAGAGCTGCCTCAGGCCCCAACCGTCGACCAGGATGTGGTCGTGCGAGAGGGTGAATCCCAGCTGCTCCGGCGCGATCTCGCCGAGCACTGTGGTAACGAATCCTTGCGCCATGCTGTCTGTCACTGCTCCTTGATTCGGGGGGTCGCGTCGAGCGAAACCGAGATGTCACGGGATGCGGCGCGGAGGACCTCGATCATCCGCTCCGAGCTCACGTCCTCACTCTCCAGTCGCGCCGTCGGGACGGAGAAGCTGAGCGCCGCCACGACCCGCCCGCTGCGGTTCGCGATGGGTACCGCCACGCAGTAGACGCCGAGCGAGTATTCGCCATCGTCGATTGCGAAGCCTTGCCGGCGCACATCTTCGATCACCTCGATGAGGCGATCGCCGGATGTGATCGTGTGCGCGGTGTAGCCGGTGAGCGTGCGCCCCGCAAACCGATCGCGCAGCACCGCCGGGGGAAGGCCGCTGAGAAGCGCCTTGCCGATCCCGGTCACATACGCTGGGAGGCGGCTGCCCACGTTGGAGACCAGACGCAGAGGCTGGGTGCCCTCGACCTTGTCGAGGTACACGACATCGAGGTCGTCGAGGATGCCCAGTTGTACGGTCTCGTCGAGGGCCTCGTTCGCCTCGCGCAGGAACCGCCGCGCGCGGATGACGATGTCGCGACTGCGCCGGAAGGCCTGCCCGACCTCCCACGGACGCACGCCGATGGAGTAGCGCCGGTCGTCGGGGTCGAGCGTAAGCCACTTCATCGACACGACCGTCTGGAGCAGGCCGTGCAGACTGCTTTTCGGGTAGGGCAGTTGCTCGGCCAGCTCGACGAAGGTAACCCCGTTCGGATGGCGGGCGACGACTTCCAGGAGCTCGAGCGCGCGCTGCGCGGACTTGACATTCTGCGACTGCTCATCCATTTCCGATCTCTCCCACACTGTCGGCACCAGGGTTGCTGGATATTGTGACACTGACCGCGAGCAACGGCCGCGTCACCCTGCGACCACCGCGAGGACGTCGGCTTCGACAAGGAGGGGCGCGGGCAGAGTCACGGTGATCGTCGTGCGCGTCGGGTAGGGCTCTGAGAAGTACTCGGTGTAGATGGCGTTCATCGCCGCGAACTGTCCCGGGTCGGTGAGGAACACGCGTACCTGGATCACATCTGCGATGTCTGCGCCAGAGGCCGAGAGGGTCGCGCGAAGGTTGTCGAAGGTGCGGCGCAGCTGTGCCTCGAAGCCCTCCTCGATGGTCCCGTCCGGACGGATCCCGGCTTGCCCAGCACATGTCACGATCTGACCTCGGCGGCGGCTCTGCGAGTACGGCCCGGCAGGCTGCGGCGCCCGATCGGTGCGGCCGACGGAATCGATCATCGTTCGTTCTCCTCGAGTTCGAAGGGGGCGACGGACTGCTCGATCTCGCCGAGCCCGTCGATGGTCATACGGACGACATCGCCCGACGCGAGATAGGGGAAGCGTCCGGAGAGCGCGACGCCCTCCGGAGTGCCTGTCAGAATCAGGTCGCCGGGTTCCAGCTCCATGACGAGGGCCAGCTCCCTGAGGATCCGGGTGACCGAGAACACCATGTCCGCCGTGCTCGACGACTGGCGCGCCTCGCCGTTCACCCAAGACCGGAGGCGGAGGTCCTGCGGGTCGGGAATCTCGTCCGCGGTCCTGACCCAGGGTCCGAGCGCGCAGGAACCCGGAAAGCTCTTGCCCTTCGACCACTGCCCGCCCGAGCGCTCGAGCTGCAACCACCGGTCGCTGAGATCGTCGGCGAGGACGTATCCGGCGATCGCCGCCTGGGCCGCGTCATCCGTCACCTCGCCGTGCAGGCGTGCTCGGATGACGATCCCGAGCTCCACCTCCCAGTCAAGGGTCGAACGCGCGTCGATTCGCTGGATCGGATCCCGCGGACCGGCGAGGGTGTTGGATTTCTTGTAGAAGACGACCAGCTCGTCGGGAGGGAGAGCGCCCGACTCCGCGGCGTGCGCGGCGTAGTTCATGCCGATGCAGAGGATCGACGGCGGCCGCACGAGGGGTGGCCCGAACCGCTGGCCGTCGATCGAGGCCCGCGGCAGCGATCCGGACTCCAGTGCGGAGCGAAGTCTGCGAAGTCCGTCCCCGGCGAAGAAGATCGGATCGAAGTCTGCAGCCACCGGCCGCGCGTCGTACCACGCCTCTCCACCCGGGGAGACGACCGGACGCTCCTGATCTCGGGGTCCGATCCGCCCGAGCCTCATCGGTCCCCTCCGTCCGGGCCCGCTTCGTGCAGGCGCGCCGCGACTGCGGAGACGGATGCGGCGATCTGCTCCGCGTCGCCGTCCGCCAGGGCCATCGGATGCACGATGAGTACGCCGCGCCAGGCTTCCGACTCCTCCAGAAACACCGGGATGTCGAGCGCACCGAGCGCGTTGGCGAACGCATCCACGTCCAGTTCCGCCGCCGCGATTTCCAGCTCGAGGATGGGAACGCTCAGCGCCGACGACTCGTGCCAGACAACGGGTATCTCTCCTCGTTCGAGGATCGTGCGCAGCCGGGCGAGCTCGCGGATGCCCTCCGCGTCGTCCGCGCCCGGCGCCGCGATGTACCTTTCGACCGCCGCGACAAGCCCCGCGATCTGCTCGCGGCCCACCTTCATCGACCGGCCGATGCCGTGTCGCGGCGGCGTCACACGGGCGCCGCCGTCCGCACCGCGCGCCCAGGTCGACTCCCGCTCATCCATATCCTGGTGCTGGAGGGCGACGAGGTCGACCAGCTCTGCGCGACCGCACAGGATGCCGCTCGCCTGCGGACCCCGGAAGTGCTTGCCGCCGCTGAGCGTGACCAGCGATGCGCCGTCTTCGATCCACCGCCAGAGGTTCTCGAGCGGCGGCGCGTAGAGCGCACCATCGATGAGGACGGGCACGCCCGCGCGTCTCGCGGCGGCGGAGATCTCGCGGAGCGACGGATGATTCCCGGGCCTGCCCGGACGATAGAGGATGCCGACCGTCTCCGCGTCGAGCGCGCGTTCGATCTCCCCGATGTGCGTCCCTCCGGGGTACCCGACCACGACCAGCTCCGCGCCCGCGGCCTCGAGTGCCCGGTCGTAGGGGTCGCGGTGCGCGGCGAGCACCACCATCCGATGCGGCGCGGCGCCGGGGGCCGGCAGCGTGTCGATACGGGCCGGATCGTCGCCGGCGATGAGCGCCGCGGTGGCGAGCATGAGGGCCGCGGCGGCGCCCGACGTGACATACGCGGCCTCGACTCCGAGCAGTCGGGCGACCTCCGCGCCTGCGCGTCGCTCCAGGTCGTCCATTCGCACGGGGTGACGCGTGGCCTCCGTCATCGCCCTGATGACGGAGGGAGGCAGCGGGAGGCCGCCAAGTCGGGTCGCGGGGCCGACACCGTTGATCACGCGCCGCACGCCGATGCGATCGAATAGTCCCGTGCGGTCCGAGAAGCTTTCGTCGGTCATCGTGACTTCCCCTCCGCGCGCGACGTCGCCGCGCTCGCGAGCCCGGCGCCCTCGGGCGCGAGCGGTCCATCCGGCGCGAACCGGATCAGAACCTTCCCGGGCACTTCAAGCGTGTGGGCGAGCCGTGAGAACGCCGCATCGGCGTCCTCCGGTTCTACGATGTCGCTGACGAGCAGGTCGAAAAACGCAGATCCCTCGGCGACCCAGCGCGACGCCTCCACGAACGTCTTGGCGGGGTAGGTGAAGCTCCCGACGAGCATGCGCTCGTCGGTGCTGATCATGTACGCATCGAGCGACACATCGGGCTGGGCCATGCCCACGAGGCACACGCGACCGCCCATCGCCGTCGCCTCCAGGGCGTCGGAGATGGTCTCCGAGCTCCCGACCGCATCGATCGCGACGTCCGCGCCGACGCCGCCGGTCATGGCCCGAAGCGCGGCAGGCACCGACTCGCTCAGGGGATCGAGAACCATGGCCCCGAGGGCCGCGCAGATGTCTCGCCGACCGGCGTGCGGTTCGGACACGACCACCTGGGACGCGCCCGCGCGCTGGGCGGCAAGGACGCAGGACTGACCGATCGGACCCCCTCCCACGACCAGGACGAGCTGTCCCGGCGAGACGTCGACGCGTTGCACCGCGTGGATGGCGACGGCCAACGGTTCGATGAGCGCCCCATGGAGCGGGTTCTCCATCTCTGGCAGCACGACGATATTGGCCGCGGGAACCGCGTAGCGCTCCGCGAACGCCGAGACGAAAGTCGGGTCGACCCCGATGACGCGCCGGCGCGGATCGTGCTGCTCGCGGCCTGCATACTCCGGCGCCTCCTCGTACGGCACGACGACAGGATTCACCGTGATCAGTGTGCCGATCCGGAATCGGTCGGCGTCGACCTCCGTGCCGATCGCCGCGATCCGCCCGACGGTCTCGTGGCCCATCACCTGCCCCGGGAACCGTCGCCCGTTCTCACCCGTGTAACCGTGGATGTCCGATCCGCAGATTCCTGTCGCAATCGTCTCGACGAGGACGTCTGTCGGTCCTAGGGGGTCTTCGGCGAGTTCAACGAGACGCAGTCTGCCGATCTCTTCGAGCCTCAGTGCACGCATGAAACCTTCCTTCAATTCATTCATCTGACATCGATTCGCTTGGTAGGGATCTCCGGTGCGGGCGGATCGCCCTCACCGTCACGGACGGCCGCGATCACGCGGGAAAGTCTCCGGTCGCGCAGCGACGTGAGCGCGCGAGCGTCGGCGAGCGTGTAGTCGTACACTCCTCCGGTCGACTTGGTGCCGAAGCGACCGGCCTCGACCAGCTCACGCAAGACCCGTGGCGGCGCGAACCGCTCACCGTGTGCGCGCTGCAGGGTCTCGAAGATGGCGAGGTAGGTGTCGAGACCTCCGAGGTCCGCGTTCGCCAGCGGACCCAGCGCGGCGAGCCTCGGGGCGAACGAGGTCCGGACGATCTCGTCGACGTCGACGGCCGGCATCCCCTCCGCGATGCACAGAAGCGCCTCGCGAATCGCGGCGAACTGGATGCGATTGGCCACGAAGCCCGCGACGTTCGGCACCACGACCGGCCGCTTGTGGGCTGAGCGCAGCAGCGCGATCACCCGCTCGACGACGGCAGCGCTCGTCGCCCGTCCCGGCGCGACCTCGACGCACTCGACCTCGTATGCGGGGTTGAACCAGTGGGTGGCGAGCGCGCGGGCGGGCTCGGGAACGCACTCGGCGAGCAGGTCCACATCGAGGGAGGACGTGTTCGTGGCGAGGATGGCCTCGGCCGGCGCGATTCGACCAAGTCGACGCCACACCTCCTGCTTGAGCGCCAGGTCCTCCGGTGCCGCCTCCACGACGAAGTCGGCAGCCGCCACCACATCGAGGTCGGGCTCGACCGCCGGAATAACTCCTCCTGCGAGAAGCGGATCACCGCGGAACCGATCGGCGAGCGTCGCACGCGTGCGCGCATCCGGCTCGACGACGGTCACGCCGTGACCCGAGCGTGCCAGCGCGAGGGCGATTCCGGCCCCCATGATCCCGCCCCCGACGACGACGGTGCGCATCACGCCGACCTCCCATCGAACACCAGGCGCCCAGCGGCGAAGGTCATGACCGTACGCAGGTGCTCCGCTCCGA
>FSYX01000079.1_pt1 | contig 14169 bp, 11 predicted proteins | sample 1638671 | NCBI WGS metagenome assembly FSYX01 (sample SAMEA3914813, study PRJEB12502) | metagenome | biome: forest; material: soil | place: Canada | collected 2011-07-07 | depth 0.3 m
CTCCGCGGCCGATGACCACCACGTGCTTGCCCCTGAGGTCGATTCCGTGACGCTGGATGAGCTCGATGACTCCGCGCGGAGTGCACGGCAAGGGCGTGGTGATCGGTCGGTTGACGTTGAGCACGAGTCGTCCGAGATTCGTCGGGTGAAGCCCATCGGCATCTTTAGCCGGGTCGACCAGCTCGAGAATGGCGTCGGTGTCGATGTGAGACGGCAACGGCAATTGCACAATGAAGCCGGTGCAGTCGGGGTCGTCGTTCAGTTCTTCGACCACGGCCTCGAGTTCGGCCTGCGAAATCGTGTTGGGGAGATCGCGCCGAATCGACGAGATGCCGATGTCAGCACAATCCCGGTGCTTGCCGGCCACATACAGCTGTGACCCGGGATCGTCGCCGACCAGAATGGTCCCGAGCCCTGGCACGATTCCGTGCTCACGAAGCACGGCGACCCGGCCCGCGAGTTCGGTCTTGATCGCGGCTGCCGTCGCCTTGCCGTCCAAAATCTGTGCGCTCATGCTGCTCCTCGTTCGTCCAGCCGATCGAGCACAGGAAAAGTGGGCCTATTCACGCGAAATGAGGACACTTTTCCTGTGCTCGGCGACAATTTCTTGGGTCGGTGCCTCAGACCGAGGAGGGCAGCTCGACGGCGAACGCGGGCTGCCCCGAGGCGCCAAGGCCGGGGTAGAGCGGGAACTCGTCGGTCAGCGACTTCACACGGGCGCGCAGGGCAGTGACGTCTGCGCCGGGCTTGAGCGCTGAGGCGATGATGTCGGCCACCTCGATGAACTCGACATCGCCGAAGCCACGGGTGGCAAGCGCCGGCGTTCCGATGCGCAGGCCCGAGGTGACCATCGGCGGACGCGGGTCGAACGGCACCGCATTGCGGTTGACCGTGATTCCGACTTCGTGCAGCACGTCTTCGGCCTGCTGGCCGTCGAGCGGCGAGTTGCGCAGGTCGGCGAGCACCAGGTGCACATCGGTGCCGCCGGTGAGCACGTCGACACCGCCCGCCTTGGAGTCTTCGGCGGTCAACCGTGAAGCGAGGATCTGCGCTCCGCGGATGGTGCGCTCCTGACGGTCGCGGAACTCTTCCGTCGCGGCGAGCTTGAATGCTGTGGCCTTCGCGGCGATCACGTGCATCAGCGGTCCGCCCTGCTGACCGGGGAAGACGTTCGAGTTGAGCTTCTTCGCCAGCTCCGTGTCACGGCTGACGATGAAACCGGAACGGGGGCCGCCGATGGTCTTGTGCACGGTCGAGCTGACCACATCTGCGTACGGAACGGGCGACGGGTGCAGACCCGCGGCCACAAGACCGGCGAAATGCGCCATGTCCACCCACAGTTTCGCGCCTACCTCGTCGGCGATCGCACGGAACGCGGCGAAATCGAGGTGGCGCGGGTAGGCGGACCAGCCGGCGATGATGACCTGCGGCTTGAGCTCGATCGCCTTGTCGCGCACCACGTTCATGTCGACGAGGAACGTTTCTGGATCGACACCGTACGAAACCGCGTTGTAGAGCTTGCCGGAGAAGTTGAGCTTCATCCCGTGGGTGAGGTGGCCTCCGTGGGAGAGTTCGAGACCGAGGATGGTGTCGCCCGGCGTCGCGATCGCACCGAGTACCGCTGCGTTCGCGGTCGCACCCGAGTGCGGTTGCACGTTGGCGTATTCCGCTCCGAACAGGCTCTTGGCCCGGTCGATGGCGAGCTGCTCAGCGATGTCGACGTACTCGCAGCCGCCGTAGTAGCGGCGCCCCGGATAGCCTTCGGCGTACTTGTTGGTCAGAACCGAACCCTGGGATTCGAGCACCGCTCGCGGAACGAAGTTCTCGCTGGCGATCATCTCGAGATAGTCGCGCTGGCGACCGAGCTCGAGTTCGAGGACCGCCGCGATCTCAGGATCGACCTCTGCGAGAGGCGCGGTGAACGTGGAGGGAATTACGTCGGACAAGACTGGCTCCTTCATGACAGGGATTGGACAGGGACTATCCGTATCGACCCAGGCGCGCGGCCGAATCCGCCCATTTTGTCAAGGCACACGTCGCTTCCCGATGGTGACCATCTGAACGCCAGTTGCGACCACGCAAGCATAGCAGGGAGCAACGGGTGCTTCCGAGCCCTTGCCCTTATGTAAGGACCCCTGCGATACTCGCGGGGGTGTCGACTTTCCGGGGTGGGGTGGGCCGGCCTCTCACGAAGGGAATCCCTGTGCCCCAGAACCCCGCCATCCCGGTGACACCGCGCCCAGTGAGCATCGATCCCGTCGAGGGGGCGCCGTTCACGCTCTCGCCCGACGCGCGAATCAGTGTCGCCGGGCCGGGCGCCGACGACGTCGCCAGGGCGCTCGTCGCCGAACTCTCGCGGGATTGCGGCCGGCACCCCGCCATCGTGGTCGAGCCACCGGCGTTCGGCGATCTCGCCATCGTGATCGCCGACGGAGAGGCGCCCGCCGGCCAGTCGGCCGAAGGCTACACGCTGACCGTCACCGCCGAGGCAGTGCGCATCGGAGCGGAAACCGCTGCCGGCGCGTTCTGGGGCGTGCAGACCCTGAGGCAGCTGGTGCCGGTCGCGTGCGGATCGGACCCTCTGACGATCCCGTCCGTCACCATCCGCGATCATCCGCGCTACGCCTACCGGGGAGCGATGCTCGACGTCGCACGGCACTTCTTCGGAGTAGGCGACGTCAAACGGTTCATCGATGCGATCGTGCCGCTCAAACTGAATCATCTGCATCTGCACCTCACCGACGATCAGGGCTGGCGAATCGACATCGAAAGCTGGCCGAACCTGGCCCGCCATGGCGGCTCCACCGGCAGCGGCGGCTCCCCGGGCGGCTTTTACACGCAAGACGATTTTCGCGAGCTCGTGGCGTATGCATCCGACCGCCATGTGACGATCGTGCCCGAGATCGACATCCCGGGTCATACCAATGCCGCCCTCGCGTCGTACGCGCAACTCAACCCATCCGGAATCGCGCCCGACCTCTACACGGGCGCCGAGGTCGGTTTCAGCACGCTCGACGCCGACAGCATGACGACCTACGAGTTCATCGACGACGTCGTGCGCGAGATCAGCGCGCTCACGCCCGGTCGCTACCTCCACATCGGCGGGGACGAATGCCTGAGCACGCCGCCCGCAGAGTTCCTGCGGTTCATTGCGCGCGCATCCGCCGTCGCCGCCTCTCACGGCAAGACGATCGTCGGATGGCACGAGATGGGCGCGAGCGACGAGCTTCCGCACGGCACGATCGGGCAGTACTGGGACTACCTCACGCCACGCGGCGATGCGGCAGAAGACACGCTTTCGTTCGTGCGCCAGGGCGGCTCGGTGATCATGTCGCCCGCCGATGTCGCGTACCTCGACATCGTGTACGCCGAGGGCGATGACCTGGGTCAGGACTGGGCAGACGGTCCGACCACGGTCCGCGACTCCTACGTCTGGGATCCTGCACGCGTGATTCCAGGGCTGAGCGATGCGCACATCCTCGGCGTCGAAGCCCCCGTCTGGACCGAGACCCTCACGACGATGGACGACGTCGAGTCGATGGCTTTTCCGCGCATCGCCGCCATCGCCGAAATCGCCTGGTCCGCCCCACCGGCCGACACTGACGCCATCGAGTCGGTGCGCGACTTCTCCGAGTTCGCGCCGCGGGTCGCCGCGCTCGGCGAGCGCTGGGAGGCCTCCGGCACGACGTTCCGACGTGTTCCCGACGTCAACTGGCCCGTGGCGGTCGCGCAACGGGCAGACGCTCAGGGATAGCCGAGAAACCAGAGCAGCACGATCGCGACGGGCTGCAGCGCGATCCCGACCACGAACACGAACGTGCGCGCCCGACGCGAATGTGTGAGCCCCGGCGCTCCCATCAGAGGCGACAGCGGCAGCAACACCCGAAAGAGGCTCTGCTGGGGCAGGAACACAGCGAAGATGTAGAGCCCGTAGCTGGCCGCGAAGGCCACCAGCTCGATTCCGAGAGCTCGCACGGATGGCCGGGTCAGAATCCACACGAACCCCACGATCGCGCCGAGCACCAGCAGTGCACCGAAGACGCTCGCGTAGCGCATCGTCAGCACGAACCACGGCGTCAGCGGCACGAAGGCGACGCGTCCGACGAATCCGGTCCACCACGAGAGCTCGGTCTCGAGATAGGCGCCGGGGAACCCGGTCACTCCGGATGCGATGAGTGGCCAGGCAGACCCGGCGACGGCGGTCACCGCACCGGCAATCACAATCGCCACGCGTTCCCCCATCGGAAAGCCTGCCGCCCCAGCGACCCTGCCACGCCGCGCCTGCATAGACCGCACGATGAAGACGATGGCGAGCATGAGCGGAATCGCGAGCGCACCCGGCCGGGTGAATGCCGCTGCCACGCCGAACGGAATGATCATCCAGTACCGGTGTGCTGTAGCCGCCCACAGTGCCGCGAACAGGAGCACGAAGAACAGACTCTCGGCATAGGCGATCTGCAGCACGAACGAGAGGGGACCGAAGCTGAAGAAGATCGTGGCCCACAGCCCGGCGATCGAGCCGACCCGCGATGCCACGAGTCGGTAGAGCAGAAGGGCGGCGGCAGCGCCGAACACCGTCGCGACGATCACACCGGCGGGGTAGAACCCGAGACCGGTCACCGTCATCAGCCCGCGCGCGATGGCGGGGAAGAGCGGCAGGAACGCCCAGGCGTTCGGCAGCACATCGCCGTGGCTGTCGGTCGGGATCGACGTCGGATAGCCCTCGGTCGCGATCCGTTTGTAGAACGACGCGTCCCACGATCCCGAGAAGGTGAAGAAGTCGGGGTTGCTGCGGTGGCTGGCGAACGTCCAGTTCTCGGCCGTGGCGATCGCGAACATCGCGACCAGGAAGGTGGTCGTCACGATTCGGGAGACGAGGTAGACCCCGAGGATCGCCACCCACCACGGCAGCACGCGTCCGGCAATGGCGATCCGCCTGATCTCGGCGACGCTCGAGCCTTGCGGCTCAGCTACCCCCGCACGTCCCATCCCCCCAGTATGGGCCGCCGCGCGACCTACTTGACGCTGCCGGCGGTGAGACCCCCGACGAGTCGTTTCTCGATCAGCATGAACAACACCACGACCGGGATGACGGCGACGATCGAGACGGCGAACACATACTGCCAGGCGGCGTCGTACTGACCCACGAACTTGGTGAGCGCAACCGACAGTGGCTGGTTCGCATCCGTCGACAGGATCACCAGGCTCGCCGCGAATTCGTTCCACGATGCAACGAACGTGTAGATGATCGCCGTCACGATGCCCGGCCATACCAGCGGCAGTTGCACACGGAACAGCACCGTCCACTTGCCGGCGCCGTCGAGCTGGGCCGCTTCGTCAATCTCTTTCGGGACCCCCGCGAAGAAGTTGTGCATGATCCAGATCGCGAAAGCCAGGTTGAACGCCGCGTTGATGAGGATCATCGCCAGCCAGGTGTCGGCCAGGCCGATCGATACCATCTCTTTGAACAGACCGGTCGCGAGAACTGTGGGCTGCAGCATCTGGGTCACGATGACGAGGAACAGGAACACCCCTCGCCCCGGGAACCGGAATCGCGCCGTGTAGTAGGCGGCCGGCACACACACGACCAGCACGAGGATCGTTGCGAACACCGAGATCACGATGGTCGAGATCAGGTTCTGCGGGAGCGGCGTCTCTGGCGTCGACCACATTGTGAGGTAGTTCTCGGGATGCCAGGTCGTCGGCAGGTAGGTCGGCGGAACGGCGAGGATGTTGAATCGACTCTTGAACGACCCGATCAGCATGATCAGGTACGGCGCGACGAACACGAGGCCGATCACCAGACCAGCGATCATGCGGCCGATGACACGGCCGGTGAATCGACGCCCTACCGCGCGGCGGCGAGGGGATGCGATTCGCGGCTCACCGACGACGATGGCGGGGGCGGGCGCGGTCATTGCACTTCCTTCATCGGCTTGACGATCCAGAGGTAGAGGGCGACGATCACGAGCACGATCAGAAAGTTGATCACGCTGAGCGCGCTAGACAGGTCGATTCGCTGCTCGCCTTGCAGCAGTTTGAACACGTAGGTGGTCGTCGTGTCGGCTTTGTAGCCGGGAATCGAGCCGGTCATCAGCTTCAGGATCGGCAGCGAGTTGAACACATTGATGATGTTGATGAGGCTGGCGAGCGCGATCGCGTTACGCAGGTTCGGCAGGATCACGCCGAAGTAGGTGCGGGTCGCGCCGGCGCCGTCCATCTTGGCCGCTTCGAGCATGTCGCCGGGAATGCCGGCGAGTCCGGCGAGGAGGGTGTACGTCGTGAACGGCAGGGAGACGAAGACCGCGATGGCGATCGACGAGGCGAACGCCGGCAAGGGCTGCTGCGTGAACCCGAACGGCTGCGACAGAACGTGGATGTCCACGAGGAATTTGTTGATGATGCCGTAGTAGGGGTCGAGCCCGTACACGAACACGGTGGTCGTCATGACGACGCTGGCGGCCCAGGGAATGAGGATCGCCATGCGCACCCACTGACGACCGGGGAACGTCTTGTTGAGGAATTGCGACAGCGCGAGCGAGATGACGACGGTCAGCACGACGACGGCGACCACCCAAACCAGGGTGTTGATCAGGATGCCCGGCAGTTCGGGCCTGCTGAGCACGGTCAGATAGTTCTGGAATCCGACCGAACCGTGATCGACGCCCGAGACGGAGATGCGCCTGGTCGAGTTGTAGATCATGTACCCGGCGGGGAACAAGACCACGCCGAAGATCAGGATGAGGGCGGGCAGCGTCCAGGGAACGGCGCGCCACAGGTCGGAGGCGCCTGTCGGCGCGCTTGTGGACGGGCGGCCTGGAGCACCGTTCGCCCCGCGGCGGGAGCGGCCGTTGATGGCCGCCCCCGCCGGGGTCGATGCTTCGTCGATGACATTACTCATGTGTGAAACAACCGTATTTCTCGAACGGGATCCGTTCTACTTTCCTTCGGCTTTCGCCTGGATCGCCGTCAGAAGGTCGGCAGGCTTGGCACCCTGAGCGAGCTGACCGATCTGGGTCTGGATGGCGCCCTGTGCCGCCGTCCAGTTGGGGTTGGTCGACGGGTAGAACTGCGCACTCGGCAGCAGGTCGAGGAACGGTTTGATGGTCGCATTCGATGCCATCTCGGTCGCGCCGCTCTTCGTGGTCGGCAGGAAGCCTTCCGTGCTGACCCACTTCGTGTACACCGGGGCCGTGTAGAAGTAGTCGAGGAATTTCTTGATCGACTCCGTCTTGTCCGTCTTGTTCTTGAACGCCATCAGGTGGTCAGCGACACCGAGGGTGAACGGCGAGCCGTCTTTGGTCGGGATCGGCGCGATACCGTAGTTGAGGGCGGCGTTCTTGGACTTGATCTGACCGACTGTCGGCGGAAGGCCGACCTGCATGCCGATCTTGCCCTGGATGAACACGTTGAGAAGTGGCGTGCGGTCGGTCGAACCAGCGTTCGGCTCGGTCACACCCGAGGTGATCAGCTTCTGCATCTCGGTGGCGCCCTCGAGGTTGGACGGGCTGTTGATGGTCAGCGTCTTGGCGTCGCCGTAACCACCGCCGGCTCCGTAGAACCAGATAGCGGTTTCGGCCTGAGCTTCTTCGCTTCCGAGCGGCATGCCGTAGCCGATGTCACCAGCGGCCTTGATCTTTGCCGCGTCGGCTTCGAGTTCCGCCCAGGTGGTCGGCGGTGTGGTGACCCCGGCCTTCGCGAAGATGTCCTTGTTGTAGAACAGAGCGCGGGCGGATGCTATGAAGGGCAGACCCCACTGCGTGCCGTCGATGCTCGCGTTCTTGACGAACGAGGGCTGGAAGTCGGCAAGGGTCGACGACGAGACGATGTCCTTCGCCGGGTAGAGCAGGTTGTCGGCGGCGAATCCGGCGAATGAGTCGATGTTCAGGATGTCGGGCTGCTTGCCGGCCTGGATCTTGGTCTTGATCACATCGTTGATCGCGGTCCACGCCTGAACATCGAGATTGACTTTGATGTCAGGGTTCTTGGCCTCGAAATCCTTGATGATCTGTTGCCACTCACCTTTGGTGCCGTCGGAGTAGCTGGCAACCATCAGATTGAGGGTTTTGGCGTCACCGGATGAGGAGCTTGAGCCGCCCCCGAATCCACAGGACGCGAGCGTCAGGGTTGCAACCGCCGCGGTGGCGACGACTGCTCCCAGTCGCAGAGACTTCTTCATTGACTTCCTCACTCTCGAATGGACGCCCGTCGCTGAAGACCTCGCGCGACGATGCGTGTGATCTCCATCAGCATCGCTGAACCTCAGACGCGATGATGATTTATGACCCATATGCTAACCAAACGATCACAATCGTTCAGTCGGTGATCGAAATCATTGCGCGAATCGGTTTCGAGGTCAAGCATTGGACCCAACATCGTTACAGAGCGTTTACACAGCGGCCTATCCCGGACGGACCCTTCGTCAATTGCGACTGAATATGATCACTAGACAGAGTTATCGCTCATTTGCAATCATTAGGGCATCAGGACCATCGGCATCGGACCCCATCGAAAAGGGAGACTCAGCGCAATGACGGAAACGCAGCGGCACGAGACGGCGAGCGCACTCGGTGCGCACATGGAAGCCGAGCTGGCTTCGCAGCCTGACACTTGGGCGCGTGCGGCCGACCTGCGCTCCGACCAACTCCTCTTTCCCGCTGCGGGGCAGCGGATCGCCGTCGTCGGTTGCGGCACCTCGTGGTTCATGGCGCAGTCCTACGCCTGGCTGCGCGAGTCGAGCGGACACGGGATCACCGACGCATTCGCCGCATCCGAAGCCTTCGTCGACCGCGACTACGACGCGATCGTCGCCATCACCCGGTCGGGAACGACGACCGAGGTGCTCGAACTGCTCGACACCGTGAAAGGCGTGCATACCATCGGGATCGTGGGCGACCCCGCCACGCCCCTTGTCGACCTCGTCGACGACGTGGTGGCTCTCCCCTTCGCCGACGAGGTCTCCGTGGTACAGACCCGGTTCGCGACCACTGCGCTCGCCCTGCTGCGCAGCTCGCTCGGCGAGAACCTCGATGCCGCGATCGTCGACGCCGCATACGCGGTGTCGGCCGACCTCGACGAGCTTCTGCTGTCGGCCGACCAGTACTCCTTCCTCGGAACAGGCTGGACTGTGGGCCTCGCCCATGAAGCGGCACTCAAGATGCGTGAAGCATCCCAGTCCTGGACCGAGTCGTACCCGGCCAAGGAATACCGTCACGGACCGATCGCGATCGCCGCACCCGGACGCGTGACCTGGATGTTCGGCGAAGCGCCGACCGGGCTCCTCGACGACGTCGCGGCCACCGGCGCACACTTCGAGCACCGCGCGATCGACGGAATGGCCGACCTGATCCGGGCACAGCGTGTCGCCCTCGAACGTGCCCGTGCCTTCGGACTCGACCCCGACCGCCCCCGCAACCTCACCCGCTCCGTCATACTCGACTCGTGAACGCTCCGTCGTCCCCCTCCTCGGCAAGGACCAGCGACTTCGCTCTCGGTCCGGGAAGCGCCGTGCTCGCGTTCGATGTGGGCGGCACAGACATGAAAGCCGCTCTCATAGACGACTCCGGTGCGATCCGGTCTCTCGCTCGCGTCGCCACGCCTCTTGACGGTGCGCGCACCGCCGACGCTGTGCTGTCGACGCTGGCCGACATCGCAGGCCGCTTCGGCACAGAACATCCCACGGTGGTTCCGCAGGCGGCGGGCCTCCTGGTTCCCGGTCACGTCGACGACGAGGCCGGAATCGGAATCGTCGCGGAGAACCTCGGCTGGCGAAACGTGCCGTTCCGTGATCGCCTCGAGACACTCATCCACGTGCCGGTCTCGTTCAGCCACGACGTTCGCGGGGCAGGCGAAGCCGAATACCGGCTGGGTGCCGCAGCGCCATACAAAGACGTCGTCGTGATGGCGATCGGAACCGGAATCGCCGGCGCGATCTTCGTCGACGGCCGCCTGTACACCGGCGGGGGCATGGCCGGCGAGATGGGCCACTCCAAAGTCGCCGACGGCCCGGCGTGCGCGTGCGGCGGAATGGGATGCCTCGAGGCCGTCGCCTCAGCAGCTGCGATCGTGCGTCGCTACAACGGCCGAACGGGCAGCATGCTGGCCGGAGCGAAAGAAGTGCTCGAACGTGCACAGGCCGGCGACCCGGATGCGGTCCTCATCTGGGAGAGCGCGCTCGACGCACTCGCACTCGACCTGTCGCACACCGTCGCCTTGCTGGCACCTGAAGCGATCGTGATCGGGGGTGGGCTGTCGCAGGCAGGCCCCGCGCTCTTCGCGCCTCTTGCTCAACGACTCGATGACATCCTCACCTTTCACCGACGTCCCGTGCTGCTCCCCGCGAGCATCGGCGAAGACGCCGGAGTGATCGGCGCCGCACTGAGGGCGCGCGATCTGGTCGCTTCGCGAGAGCTGGCATCGTGATCCTCACCGTCACCCCGAACCCGGCGATCGACGTCACCTACCGGGTGCCGTCCCTCGAGCTCGGCGAGAGTCATCGAGTCGACGCACCCGCCAGGCGGGCGGGCGGCAAGGGGATCAATGTTGCGCGGGTCGTCGCGCAGACCGGAGGACATGCGGTCGCGCTGGCAACCGCCGGAGGCCGGGCCGGTCAGGTGCTGGCGGCCGACCTGCTCGCGGGCGGTATCCCCCATGAGCTCGTTCCCGTTGCTGCCGAAACCCGCACGAGCGTCGCCATCGTCGACGAGCGCGGCCTTCAGACGACCGTGCTCAATGAGGCAGGTGAGCCGCTCAGCGTCGAAGAATGGGAGCACCTGGGCGAGGCTGCCGACCGCCTGGCGATCCCCGCACAGTGTCTCGTCGCCTCGGGCAGCCTGCCGAAGCGTGCGCCCGAAGGGTTCTTCGCAACACTCGTAGCGGTTGCACGCGACCGGGGCATCCCGAGCATCATCGACACGACCGGGCCGGCACTCGTGCTGGCCGCGCGCGCCGGCGCGAACGTGCTCAAGCCGAATCGGCGTGAACTCGCCGAGACCACGGGTGAGAGCGATCCGCTCGCCGGCGCAGCCCAGTTGATCGGGCTGGGGGCCGGCCTCGTGCTGGTTTCGCTCGGAGAACGAGGGATGCTCGCGCTCAGCGCATCCGACCCCTCCCGGCCGCTGCACGCTCAGCTCGACCAAAGCCTGCGCGGAAACGCCACCGGGGCCGGCGATGCGGCGGTCGCAGCAGTGGCGACCTGCCTGCTCGAAGGCGAGCACGACCCGAGAACGATCCTGGCCCGAGCGACCGCGTGGTCCGCGGCTGCCGTGCTCGCCCCACTCGCCGGAGAGCTCCACCCCGACTACGCCGCATTCGAACACCGGCTCACCGTCACATCTGCCTGATCCACCACCAGACCCGAGGAACCCATGCCGCTCGTACCCACCAAGGAAATCATCCAGGCCGCGGCCGCTCGACGTACCGGTATCGGCGCGTTCAACGTCATCCATCTGGAGACCGCCGAGGCGCTGGTGTCGGCGGCCGAACGAGCGGACGCCCCCGTCATCCTGCAGATTTCACAGAACTGCGTCGCCTACCACGGAGGGCTCGACCCGATCGCGCTCGCCACCCTGGCGGCCGCTCACGCGTCGACCGCGCATGTCGCCGTGCACCTCGACCATGCCGAAGACGAGCGACTCACCAGGCAGGCCATCGACCTCGGCTTCGGTTCGGTGATGTTCGACGGTTCGGCGCTGGACTACGAAGCCAACGTCGAAGCGACGGTGCGGGTCGTCGAGTATGCGCACGCGAACGACGCGTTCGTCGAAGCCGAACTGGGAACCATCGGCGGAAAGGACGGGGCGCACGCGGTCGGTGTCCGCACCGATCCGGGAGAGGCCCACCGCTTCGCCGACGAGACCGGCGTCGACGCGCTCGCCGTCGCTGTGGGGTCATCGCACGCCATGACCGAGCGGAGCGCTTCGCTCGACCTCGACCTGATCGCCCGCATCCACGCCGCAGTTCACGTTCCCCTCGTGTTGCACGGGTCGTCGGGGGTCGCGGATGAGACGATCGTGGAGGCGATCCGTGCCGGCATGACCAAGATCAACGTCTCCACCCACCTCAACGGGTTCTTCACCGCAGCGGTGCGCAGCTTTCTGGCCGCGAACCCTGAAGTGGTCGACTCGCGCAGATACGTCCGCGCGGGCCGGGATGCGCTGGCCACCGAAGCGGCGCGCCTGATCACGGTGTTCTCGACAGCTCACCGAACCGGGGCACCCGAGGGAGTCACAGCATGAACAGGGCAGAGCGACTGAATGCCGTTCTCGATCTCCTCGCCGAGTCGGGCCAGGTCGAGGTGGACGACATCATCCACAAACTGGATGTGTCCGCCGCGACGGCTCGACGCGACCTCGACACACTGGCCAGCCAGCAACTGCTGACCCGCACCCGGGGTGGCGCGATCGGCCAGTCCGTCGCCTACGACCTGCCCATCCGCTACAAACGCGAACAGCATGCGCCCGAAAAGCTGCGGATCGCGCAAGCGGCTAGCGCCCTCGTGCCCCGCGGCGCAGTGGTCGGCCTGTGCGGCGGCACTACCAGCACGGCCGTGGCCAACGTGCTCGGATCGCGGGCCGACCTGATGGAGCCGTCGCCGCATCCGAACCTCACGGTGGTCACCAACGCGATCAACATCGCCGCACAGTTGGTCATGCGACCCCAGATCAAGACGGTCGTCACCGGTGGGGTCGTGCACGCGCGCTCCTACGAGCTCGTCGGACCCTACAGCGATGTCGTGCTCGAAAAGATCACGATGGACATCGCCTTCATCGGCGTGAACGGCATCGACCCGATCGTTGGTGCGACCGTGCACGACGAGGGTGAGGCCAGCGTCAACTCATTGATGGCGCGTCGGGCGACGCGTGCGGTCATCGTGGCCGATTCGAGCAAGATCGGCCGCAAAGCGTTCGCCACCCTGAGCGGCCCGCGAGTCCTCAACACGCTCATCACCGACAGCGGAATCACCGATGAGCAGCGAGCGGCCTTCATGGAGCACGGCATCGAAGTCATCATCGCCTGATGACCGAACGTACGGTTCTGATCCATTCGGCGCGCCTGGTGACCGACGGCGCTGTCACCGACGACGGCTGGGTGCTGTTCGTCGGGGCGTCCGTCGCTGAGGTCGGCCAGGGCGAGAGTTGGCGTGCGCGCGTCGCCGGCGCGGCGTCCGACACGAACGATGTCGGCGTGACCGATGCTGACGTGACCGATGCTGACGTGACCGATATCGATGTGACCGACGCCGCGGGCGCGTGGCTGACCCCGGGCTTCGTGGACATCCACAACCATGGCGGTGGCGGGGCCGCCTTCGACGACGGCTCGGACAGCATCCGCACGGCCATGGCGTTGCATGCCGCCCATGGCACCACTCGGTTCGTGCTGTCGCTGGTCACCGCGACCATCGACACGCTCGAAGCCGAACTGCATGACATCGCCGAGCTGATGGCAGATGACCCGCGCGTCCTCGGAAGCCACCTCGAGGGACCCTTTCTCGACGCCGGACACAAAGGCGCGCACGACCCCATGTTGCTGCGCAACGCCGACCCGCGCTCCATCGATCGCCTGCTCGCCGCAGCCGACGGCACCCTGCGGCAGATCACGATCGCTCCAGAACTCCACGGAGGTATGGACGCGGTTCATCGCTTCAGCGCGGCCGGAGTCGCGGTGGCCGTTGGGCACACCGGAGCGGACTACGCCCAGACACGCGCTGCGTTCGACGCCGGCGCGAGCATTCTGACCCATGCCTTCAACGGCATGGATGGCATCCACCACCGCGCACCGGGACCCGTGGCGGCTGCGACACGCACGGCCGGAGTCACCATCGAGATCGTCAACGACGGGGTGCACGTGCATCCCGAAGTCGTGCGGCTGACCTTTGCCGGCGCACCCGGCAGAGTCGCACTAGTCACCGACGCCATGGCGGCCGCTGGGTCGAGCGACGGCGTGTACGGTCTCGGATCACTGTCGGTCACCGTGACGGATGGGGTGGCCCGACTCACCGAAGGCGGCTCGATCGCCGGGTCGACCCTCACTCTCGACGACGCCCTCCGACGCGCTGTCACTGTGGTCGGGCTGCCCATGGGCGAGGCGGTTCGGTCGCTGACCGAGGTGCCGGCGCGCGCCATCGGCCGGGGACACGACCTGGGCCGCCTCTCACCGGGCTTCGCCGCC
>FSYX01000401.1_pt1 | contig 13904 bp, 13 predicted proteins | sample 1638671 | NCBI WGS metagenome assembly FSYX01 (sample SAMEA3914813, study PRJEB12502) | metagenome | biome: forest; material: soil | place: Canada | collected 2011-07-07 | depth 0.3 m
CCGCGTCGGGCCCCCGACGCTCGATCAAATTGCCGCGCGCGTCGGCAAGGAACGGGCAGTGGTAGACGTCGCACCGGGCGCCCCCCTGGGCGCTGCAGGTGTCGTGCTCGTAGTGGCCGCACACCTGCTGGACCTTCTCGAAGAGGATCGGGACCACCGTGGGTGGTCCGAGCTGCCGGGCCGCTTGAGCAATCGATTCGCGCAGTGCGGGGATGTCGCGCACGTCGGCCGCTTGGAAGAACGGCTCGGGATCGCCCCGGCCCGCGATGGCGGCGGCGAGCTCGGCCCCGGCCACCTCGTCGAGGTCGACGAACGCCACGCGCGAGCCCTGCGCGGCCAGGTGGGACACGAACTCGGCCCCGAGGCCGGTCGCGCCGCCGCTGACGAACGCCGTGCGCCCGGCGAGGGAGGGGTAGCGCGCGAACTCAGTCACCGTCGGTGCCACGCTGCGAAGCGGCAAGGATCTCGAGACCCTCGACGGCGAGGGCATGCTCCCCCCGCTCGACCGACCACGTTCCCAGGGCCCACGCCTCCTCGTATCCGAAGCGACGAAGTCGGGTGCGGTCTTCGTCGTTTGACAGGGAATCCAGGAGGGAAGCTGCGTCGGTGATCGTCATTGATGGGCCGCCAGATGTAAAGTTTCTGCGTCAGAGAGAAAGTTATCTCGGATCCAAGGTTAGGGAGGCGGTGGGGCATCGTCAACCACCGGACACCCGAGTCGGGGGAGTTGCGGCCGCAGATACGATGAGGCCCATGGCAAACGACGCCGCAGGCGATGCGCCCGCCGGGCGGGCAACGCTCTCGGAGGTGGCGGCGCTCGCGAAAGTATCCGTTGCGACCGTTTCGAAAGTACTCAACGGTCGAAGCGGTGTCTCGGATGAGACCCGCGGCCGCGTCGAGTCCCTGCTGGACGAGCGCAACTACAACCGTCGGCTGAGCGCGCAGAGCGCCGCGCCGCTCATCGATGTCCTGTGCTACGAGATCGACAGCCCCTTCGGTGGCGCGGCGATCGTGGGCGTCGAACGCGTCGCCCGTGAGCAAGGCATCGGGATGGTCGTCACCGGCGCCGAGGACTCCCACTTGCCCGGCCCAGGATGGGCCGACGGAGTGCTCCGCCGGCAGCCCCTCGGTGTGATCCTGGTCGCGGCATTGCTGCCAGAGCGGGATGGTTCCCGACTCCGCAGCAGGGCCATCCCGGTCGTCGTCATCGATCCGTATGGGGCGCCGGCTTCAGACATCCCCTCCATCGGATCGGCCGACTGGAGTGGGGGGTTTCAGGCAACGCAACATCTGATCGCGCTCGGCCACGACCGGATCGCGATCATCACGGGTCCGGACAGCATGATGGCCTCGACCGCGAGGCTCTCGGGTTACCGCGCTGCTCTCGAGTCGGCCGGCCTCGCGGTCAGGCGCGAATACATCCGGGCGGGCAAATTCCATCGCGATGACGGCTTAACGGAGGGTCGGGATCTGCTCAGCCTTCCGGAACCGCCGACGGCGATCTTCGCCTCGAGCGATCTGCAAGCTCTCGGCGTCTATGAAGCCGCGCGCATCCTCGGCCTTCGAGTGCCCGACGATCTCTCGGTGGTCGGGTACGACGACCTGGCGATCGCTCAGTGGGCCGGTCCGCCGCTGACAACGGTGCGGGTGCCGCTCGCCGAAATGGCTGAGCAGGCGACCCATCTGGTCACCCGGCTGCGCGACGAGCCGGAGCTGGCCTTCAGCCGGGTCGAGATGGCGACCTCGCTCATCGTCCGTGAGAGCACCGCCCCGCTGCATCGCTGAGCGCACGAAACATTTCCAACTTGGGTGTAAAACTTGACACCCTGTTTACTCTCGTCTTATATTCGCCCCCAGTGGTACGGCGCGTTGCACGACGCGTCTCGCGAAGACGACGAGGTCTCACCCGGCCTTGGCGTCCTCCGAACCCGCCGGGTCTGTTGGCCAGGCGGTCACCCGGACACCTGTCCGCGACAAGAGGACTGACATGCGATTCAAGTTCACGGCGAAGGTGGCGATGCGGTCGATCGCTGCCCTGACAATCGCAGGCCTGGCGGGCTTCGGCCTCACCGCCTGCACGAGCTCGAGCCAGGGAGCGACCGGCTCGGCGACGAGCGGCACCATCAATTGGTGGGGCTGGACCCCGACCAACTCGGACGAAGCGAAACAGTTCATCGCCGCGTTCAACAAGGAGTACCCGAACATCAAGGTCAACTTCAAACTGATCGGCATCTCGGACTACCAGGCGGCGATGCGACCGGCTCTGGCATCCGGGAGCGGGCCCGACGTCTACGACCTGCAGCCCGGCCCTTATGTCCAGCAGTTCGGAAGCTACGCCGAAGACCTGACAGCGGTCACCGCCAAGGCGCTCGGCAGCGACTGGAAGTCCAAGATCGCGAGCGTGGCCGTCGACGGGCTGACGGCCAAGGGCAAGCTGACGGCGCTGCCGATCGGCTCCTCGTACGCGGGGTCGCTCTGGTACAACGCGGACCTGTTCTCGAAGTACAACCTCCAGCCGCCGAAGACCCTCGACGAGTGGAAGCAGGTCTGCGACACCTTCAAGTCCAACGGCGTCGGCTGCTTCGCGCAGGGCGCGTCGCAGGAGGGCTTCGACCAGGACACCCTGCAGTCGATCTCCAACTCGGTGGAGCCGGGCTACTGGACCAAGGCCTCTGCGGGCAAGGCCAAGTGGGACTCGCCGCAGATCGTGCAGACCCTGTCGATCTGGAAGAAGCTCTTCGATGACGGGATCATGCAGGAGGGCGCCCTGGGTGCTCAGCAGTACCCCGACATCAACAACGCCTTCCTGACCGGCAAGTACGCCATGGTCATGATGGGCAGCTGGTACACCCAGTACGCCACCGAGGCCGCCATGACGCAGGCGATCGGCGCTGCCGGTGTCGCCGGTGCCAAGCCGTTCCCCATCCTGCCGATCCACTTCCCGGATGTCGCGCAGAAGGGCAACACCAGCGAGATGTTCGGTGACGCCGACTACGGTCTGGCCGTCGCGAGCAAGTCCAAGCAGCTGGCCGCGGCGGAGACGTTCGTGCGCTGGATGGCGACGAGCGCCAAGGGGCAGCAGGTCGTGGCGGATCGCCTCGACACCACGCCGGTGCTGGCTGGGGTCGTGCCGGATTTCACCTCGATCAAGTTCGTCGACTCGTCTCTCCAGACGGATCCGGTGAACAAGTACCTGAAGGGCACGTCCACCATCAGCGAGCCGCGCTTCGCCCTGCTGAATGCCGACCTCGAGAACGCCTTCCTCGCGGCGGCGCAATCGGTGGGAAGCGGCGGCGCAACGCCGCAGCAAGCGGCGACCACGTTGCAGCAGGCCGCGGATGCGGCGAAGGCAGCAAACGGATGACAGTCGCCCAACCGGTGACCGGCGCGGTCGGCTCTTCGAGCCGGCCGCGCCGCCGCCTGCAGGCTCCGGGGCTTCCCTGGATCCTTCCTGCACTCGTGCTGGGTGCCGGACTCATCTACTACTGCATCGGGTACACGGGATACCTCTCCACGCTCAACTGGGACGGGGCAAGCCCCGATCCGCAGTCGGTCGGGTTGCGGAACTACGCGAACCTCGTGAACGACAAGCTGTTCTGGAGCACGCTCCTGCACACGCTTCTCTTCTTCATTGTGACGTTCACGGTGCAGACCGCGGTCGGCGTCGTCTTCGCGGTGATCATGCACTCCCGCATCCGGCTGGCGGTGGTGTACAAGGTCATCATCTTCGTGCCTGTGGTGCTCGCTCCGGCCATCATGGCTCCGGTCTTCCGCCAGATCTTCGCGGCCGACGGTCAGTTCAACTGGGTCCTCGACCACATCGGGCTGGGATTCCTCGCCCAACCGTGGATCGGCCAGGAGTCGACCGCGCTGCCCGTGATCATGTCGATCACGATCTGGCAGTGGACCGGGCTCACCTTCGTGCTCTACTACGCGGCGATGAGCCAGATCGATCAGTCGCTCATCGAGGCGGCGCGCATCGACGGCGCCGGCAACATCCGCACCCTGGTGAGCATCATCTGGCCGGACCTGCGGGGCACGACGATCGCCCTGGGCATCCTGAGCGCGATCGGAGCTCTGAAGACCTTCGACGTCCCCTGGCTGGTGACGATCGCCGGGCCCAACAACTCCACGCAGTTCCTGGGGACGTACATCTACCAGATGACGATCCAGCTCGCGCACGTCGGGTACGGCGCAGCACTGTCCATCGTTCTGCTGATCATCGCGCTCGCGATGGCGATCGTGCTGCAGGTGGCGGCCCGCGAGAGAGCGCCGAGGCGCTGATGTTCGAGGTGCGCAGATGGTGGAGCAAGCTGCTGCTGCAGCTCGTGGCAACGGCGATCGTGCTCCCCTACCTCTTCCCGCTGATCGCGATGGTGCAGGGCTCGCTGGCCGGCGACGGCTGGGGCAACTATCGCGACGTCATCTCGGTCCCGGGGTTCTTCCGCTTCTTCCTGAACAGCGCGATCATCTCGGCCGGGGTCATCGTCCTCGTCTACGCGGTGACGATGCTCGCCGCCTACGGCTTCGCCAAGCTGCACATCCGATTCCGCGAGGTGTACTTCTGGATGCTGCTGGCCTGCCTCACCCTCCCCGAGGTGGTGCTGCTGACCCCCCTGTTCACCACCACGCAGGCCATCGGGCTCTCGAACACCTACTGGGCGGTGATCCTGCCCCTTGCGGCGTTGCAGGTGCCCTTCGCCGTGCTCCTCACACGCAACTTCATCAACGGGTTGCCCGACGAGATGTTCGAGGCGGCACGGGTCGACGGAGCATCGTCCTTTCGCGGATTCCTCTACCTCGTCATCCCCCTCACCAGGCCGATCGCTGCGGCAGTGCTGATCTTCACGCTGATCGGCGCCTGGAACGACTATCTGATGCCCCTGGTGTTCCTGCAGTCGCAGGACATGCAGACCATCACGCTCGTCCCGCAGTTCTTCGTCGGTGAGTTCAGCAACGACCAGACCAAGATCCTCGCGTCGGCGGTGCTGACCGCCATTCCCGAGATCGTCGCCTACCTGTGCCTGCAGGGACTGTTCGAACGCGGTCTCTCCGCCGGCGCCATCAAATGATCCACAACCTAGGAGTGACATGCCACTGATCCAAGTCGACCTCGACCGCGGCCTCTTCGAGGCGGCGCATGCCGCGATCGGCGATGCGATCCATGAGGCGCAGATCGAGGCCCTCGGCATCCCCGCCGACGACCGGTTCCAGGTGTTCCGGCCGCACGGCGAGGGTGAGCTTTCCTTCGACCCCGGCTACAACGGGGTCGAGCGGCGCAGCCTGGTGCTCATCCAGGTCACCGCTGTGCACATGTACCCGGTCGCGGTGAAGCGACGGTTCTTCGAGACGCTGGTCGGCAAACTGGCGCCGCTCGGCATCCGTCATGAGGACGTGCTGATCTCCCTCGTGGAGAACGGCTTCGAAGACTGGTACGCGGGCAAATGAGCACGGATGTCGGCGTCGTGCCGTTGCTGACCTCCGACGGGGCGCGGATCCGGGTGCTGTTCCTCGGCGGGACGGGAACGATCAGCGCCTCCTGCGTGCGACTCGCAGCCGCCCAGGGCATGGAGGTGACAGTGCTCACCCGCGGCGCCAATGCGGCAGGGCGGTCCCTTCCGGCCGGTGTCGAGCAGTTGACCGGTGACGTCTCCGACGACGCGTCCCTGCGCGCCGCCCTCGGTGAGCGCCGCTTCGACGCGGTCGTCAACTTCCTCTCCTACGACGCCGATGACGTAGCCCGCTGGGTCGCGCTGTTCTCCGGCCGCACGGGGCAGTACGTCCACATCAGCTCGGCATCGATCTATGCGAAACCCGTGCTGATGACGCCGATCACCGAGTCCACGCCCACCGGTCCCAACCCGCCGCTGCCCTACGCGACGGCCAAGTGGCGAGCCGAGCAGGCGCTGGCCGCCGCGCACCGCGACCACGGGTTCCCGGTCACGGTGATCCGACCCTCGCACACCTATGACGACGCGAACCCGCCCCTTCCCGGGGGATGGACCGACATCGACCGGATCGCCCGCGGGGCCGAGATCCCCGTTCACGGCGACGGCACCTCGCTGTGGACTCTCACGCACGCTGAGGATTTCGCGCAGGGCCTCGTCGGCCTGCTGGGCAGCGCGCGGGCCATCGGCGAGACCTTCCACATCACCGGGGGAGACGTGCTGACTTGGGACCAGATCTACACCCTGTTCGCGTCGGCCCTCGGGGTGGAGCCCCGTCTCGTCCATGTCGCGAGCGAGTTCTACCCGGTCGTCGCTCCCGAGTGGTTCTGGTCGGGGGAGTTCGTCGGCGATCTCGGCCATTCGGCGGTCTTCGACACCGCCAAGATCCGTCGCTTCGTGCCGAGTTTCGCCCCGGTCCTCACCTTCGAGCGCGCGGTGCGCAGGATGCTGGACTGGCGCCAGGCGCATCCCGGGTCGACCGGGGCCGACGCCGCCACTGAGGAGGTGCTCGACCGGATCGTGGCCGCCTATCACGGGGCCCGGCAGGTGTTCGCGGACCACGCTCCCGCGCTCGCGGAGACGGCACGGTGAGCCTTCCCCTTCGCGGCCTAGGAAGGACGGGCCTGGAGGTGACGGGGCTCTGCATCGGAACGAGTCCGCTCGCCGGCATGGCGCAGTTGTACGGCTACGACGTGACGGAGGCGCAGGCGATCGCGACGATCGATGCCGTGCTCAGCAGTCCCATCCGTTTCATCGACACCTCCAACGGCTACGGCGAGAACGGGGAGGCCGAGACGCGGATCGGGGGCGCACTGGCGCAACGTGGCGGTCTGCCGTCCGACGTGGTGCTCGCCACCAAGGTCGACCCCGATCCGATCACCCGCGACTTCTCCGGGGATCGTGTGCGCGCGTCCTACGAGGAGAGCCTGCTGCGGCTCGGTGTCGACCGGGTCCCGCTCCTGTACCTGCACGATCCCGAGCGGATCCCCTTCGAGGACGCCGTGGCGCCGGACGGGCCGGTGTCGGCTCTGGTGCACCTTCGCGAGGAGGGCCGGGTGGATCACCTCGGGGTCGCCGGCGGCCCGGTCGACCTGCTCGATCGCTACCTCGGCACGGGCGAGTTCGAGGTCGTCCTCAGCCACAACCGGTACACGCTTCTGGACCGTTCGGCGGGGCAGTTGTTCGCTTCAGCGCGCGAGCGCGGCATCGGCACCGTCAATGCCGCGCCCTACGGAGGGGGAATGCTCGCGAAGGGCCCGGAGGTGCAGAGCAAGTACGGCTATGGCGAGCGGGACGCGCGTGTCGCCGACGCGGCGCGCGCGATGGCGCTCGCCTGCGCGCGGTACGAGGTGCCGCTGGCGGCCGCCGCGCTGCAGTTCTCGCTGCGGGGTCCGTCCGTCGACGCCACCGTCGTCGGCGTTTCCTCGCCCGAGCGTGTGGCCCAGACGCTCGACTACGCGGCTTGGGAGATTCCGGGCGCACTCTGGGCGGAGCTCGCGACGTTACTCCCGGCGCCCGAGCACTGGATGCACTGATCGAGGAGTGGTTCGTGAATCCGCTGCACATCGGGCTGCTCGGCGCGGCAGGCATCGCTCCGCGTGCGATGATCGCGCCCGTGCGTCGACGTGACGACGTGGAGATCGTCGCGGTCGCCTCGCGCCACGATGCTTCCGGGTTCGCGGCCCACCACGGGATCGCGGCGGCGTACGGGCGCTACGAGGACCTGCTCGACGACCCCTCGGTCGACCTCGTGTACATCGCTCTCCCGCCGTCCGAGCACGCTCACTGGACGATCGCGGCGCTGGAGGCGGGCAAGCACGTGCTGTGCGAGAAGCCGATGACGATGGACGCGGTCGAGGCCGCTGAGGTGCTGGCGACGGCCGGCCGTACGGGCCGCCGCGCATTCGAGGCGTTCCACGACTATTACCACCCTCTCCAGCGTTGGCTCCGCGAGTTCGTGGCGTCAAGAGCGCTCGGATCGCCGATCTCTGTGACGGCTACTTTCAATGGAGCCAATCCCTTCGACCCCACGTCGATCCGACATGCGCCTCAGCTCGGGGGCGGCGCATTGATGGATCTCGGGTGCTATCCCGTGCACTGGTTGCGCAGCCTGTTCGGGGAGCCGACGGTGACCGCCGCGGCCGCCGAACGCAACCCTCTCGGCGCAGACCTCAGTATCGAAGCAGAACTGGGGTTCGCGGGGGGAGTGCGTGGGCGCCTTGGGGCGAGCATGGAACCGGGCGTGGCGCTCGAGTCCGCTCTCACCCTGGTCGCCGAACTCGGGACGCTGCACGTCGACAACCTCGTGTTCCCCGCGCACGGGCACTCGATCAGGATCGAGTCTGGCGGAGTCCCTCGCGTCTCGACGGTAGCGGGCTCGGACTCCTACGATCATCAGCTCGACGCGGTCGTCGAGGGCCTCCGGCGGGGCGAGGCGCTGGCGACGGAAGGGCTCGACTATGTGTCGAACATGGTCGTGATCGACGCGATCTACGCGGCAGCAGGACTGCGCTGAGCCGCTCTGGCAGGATCGGATCCATGTCAACGACCACCTCGGCGAAGCGCTGGAGCGTGATCCCGGCACCGTGAGAGCATTCGTCATCGCCCGGCCCGGCGAGGCCGGGGTTCAAGATGTTGCGCCTCCCGTCGCCGCACCGGGCGAGGTCATCGTGGACGTCGCCTGCGCGGGCGTGTGCGGCACGGACATCGAGTTCTTCACCGGCGAGATGGAGTACCTCAAGGACGGGCAGGGCGAGTACCCGATGCGGATCGGCCACGAGTGGGCCGGCACCGTCTCGACCGTCGGCGAGGGCGTCGACCGCCGCTGGCTCGGCCGCCGGGTGACCGGCGACACGATGCTCGGCTGCGGCGCATGCCGCCGCTGCCTGGCCGGATTCCAGTGGGTCTGCGAGTTCCGCACCGAGATCGGGATCCGCGGCGGCCGGCCCGGGGCGCTTGCCGAGCAGCTCGCGGTGCCTGAGACGGCGCTGCGCGAACTCCCCGACTCGGTGGATGACGCACTCGGCGCCCTGGTCGAGCCGGGTGGGAACGCGCTGCGCGCGGTGCAGGGGGCGCAGCTGCATCCCGGTGATCGTCTGCTGGTACTCGGGCCGGGCACGATCGGACTGCTCGCTGCGATGTTCGCGCGGGCGGCAGGAGCCGAGGTGCATCTGCTTGGTCAGCTGAAGAGAACGATCGACTTCGCGAAGTCCCTCGGCTTCGAGAATGCCTGGGACGAGGAGTCCCTGCCCGCCGACCTCCCCTGGGATGCCGTGATCGACGCCTCGAATGCGCCGGCCCTGCCCGCAGCAGCCCTCGACCTCGTGGAGCCGGGCAAGCGGGTGGTCTACATCGGCCTGGCGGGATCGCGGAGCGCGATCGACAGTCGCGCGCTGGTTCTGAAGGACGTCACCGCTGTCGGCGTGCTCAGCGCCTCGCCCGGGCTGACCGCCACGATCGAGGCCTACGCGCGTGGTGACGTCGATCCACGACCGCTCATCGCGGCGACCGTCGGCCTCGACGAGTTGGCGCCGGTGCTGGCCGGCGAACGGCCGGTCGGGGCGGGCCCGGGGCCGAAGTTCCACGTGGGGATCGGCTAGAAGAGCGCCAGCCGCGCGAGCCGGGGATCGAGCGCGATCAGCGCATTTCTGGCCGCTGGCTCCGACATCACCAGTCGTGCACGGTCCCGTCGGCCAGCCGGTTGTACGGCAGGTACGCGGTCTCGTACGGGTACTTGCCCGCTTCGTCCAGGTCGAGGTCGACGCCGAGGCCCGGCTTCTCGCCAGGGTGGAGCAGGCCGTCGTTCCAGGTGAAGGACTGCTGGAACACGGCATCCGTCTTCGCGCCGTGCTTCATGTACTCCTGGATGCCGAAGTTGTGGATCGCGAGCCCCAGATGCATCGCGGCCGCCATGCCGACCGGCGAGATGTCGGTCGGGCCGTGCATGCCCGACTTGATCTGGTACTGCCCGGCGTATTCGAGGATGCGCTTCAGGTGGGTGATGCCACCGGTGTGGGTGACGGCGCTGCGCACGTAGTCGATGAGCTGTTCGCGGATCAGCTGCTGGTAGTCCCACACGCTGTTGAAGATCTCGCCGATCGCCAGCGGGGTCGTGGTGTGCTGCCGAACCAGTCGCAGCGCCTCCTGGTTCTCGGCGGGGGTGCAGTCCTCCAGCCAGAACAGGTCGTAGGGCTCGAGCGACTTGCCCAGCTTCGCGGCCTGGATCGGCGTCATCCGGTGATGCCCGTCGTGCAGCAGCGGCAGCTCGGGCCCGAACTCGTTGCGCACAGCCTCGAAGACGCCGGGCAGGTGGCGCAGGTAGGCGCGGGTGTCCCAGTCCTCCTCGGCGGGGAACGCGCCGCGCTGCGCCGGCTCGTGGTCGTAGCGCACGCCCTTGTTGCCCGCCGAGGTGGCGTTCGAGGCGATCCCGTAGATGGCCTTCAGCCCCGGCACGCCGGTCTGGATTCGGACGGCTGTGAAGCCCTGCGACAGGTGGTCGCGCACGCTGTCGAATAGCTCCTCGGTGGTCTTGCCCGATGCGTGGCCGTAGGCGAGCAGCCCGGTGCGGGATGCCCCGCCGAGCAACTGGTAGAGCGGCATGTTCGCGGCCTTGGCCTTGATGTCCCAGAGTGCGACATCGACGGCCGAGATCGCCGCCATCGTCACCGGGCCGCGCCGCCAGTACGCGCCGCGGTACAGGAACTGCCAGGTGTCCTCGATCCGGTGCGGGTCGAGACCGATCAGCAGCGGGGCGACGTGATCCTTGAGGTAGCTCACCACCGACAGCTCACGGCCGTTCAGGGTGGCGTCGCCGAGTCCGGTGAGGCCGTCATCGGTCGTCAGTTTGAGGGTGACGAAGTTGCGGTCGGGGCTGGTCACGATGACCTCGGCCTTATCGATTCTCATGGGGTCCCTTCGGTAAGGATGGCGAGCAGTTCGGGAGAGTCGGCGACCGCGAGCAACGTCGCGGCGCCGCTGCGGCCCGCCTCCCGCTCGGCCTGCAGCACGGGCAGCAGGCGCACCCGCACCTTGGCCGGAGCCTGATCGGCGATGTCGGTGAGCCGGTGCGCGATGCGCGGGTTCGCGAAGCGCTGCCGCAGCTGCGCAAGATAGTCCGGGATGTCGAGCCCGGCGGTCGTCAGGTGGCGCACCGCCTCGTCCCAGAACCCCGTGACGAGCCCGGCGCAGTACGAGTCGGCGAACGCCGCCGCGACCGTCTCGTGCCCGCGGACCGGGCCGGACGCGGCGAGGATCGTGTGCGCCCCGTTCAGCAGCCACAGCTTGCGGCGCTCGAACGGTTCGACGTCGTCGACGAATCGCGCGCCCGCGGTCTCCCACTGCGGCCGTCCCGCGGGGAAGGCGCCCTCGAGCACCCAATCGCTGAAGGGTTCGGTGACGACTGGAGTGCCGTCCTCCCATCCGGATGCGGTGCGCAGTCCGCCCAGCTCGGCCGGCGTCAGGCGCGGGGTGATCCGGTCGACCGAGGTGGAGACGAAGCTCACCGTCTCGTCGAGCCATTCGTCGAGTGCGGGGTCGAGCCGCTGAAGTGCCTGCCGCAGCACCTCGCCGTTGGCGGGCAGGTTGTCGCACGAGACGAGCACGATCGGACCGGCGCCCGCGCGGCGGCGCGCCTCGAGACCTGTCGCGAGCCGTTGGAGCGCGAGAGGCGGGGCGCCGCCGTCCAAGCGGTGGCCGGCCTCGGTGATGGTCAGCGTCACCACCGCCGTCTCCGGCGACGCCAGCAGTTCGACGAACCGCGGAGAATCCCCGGCGTGCGCCTCGGCCAGGCTGCCGATCACCGAGACCTCGTCGATCTCGGGCCCGCGCTCGACCAGCGAGTACAGCCCGTCCTGTGCGGCTAGCCGATCGGCGAGCCCGGCGCTTCGCACCGTGAACCCGGCGATCCCCCACTCGGCGCGGTCGGCGGCGTGCTCCGTGTACCAGGCCTGATGTGCGCGGTGGAAGTTGCCGAGCCCTATGTGCACGATCCGCACCGGAGGGGTGTCGAGCCCGAGCGCCGCGCGAGACAGGAGCGTCACAGCCGCCACGCCGTCCGCGGAATGGAATCGACGAGGTCGTGCGCCACGCGCAGGGCCGACTCCTCGTCGAGGCGCCCCTCGCCCACGAGCCGGGCCAGGAACGCGGCATCCAGTCGGCGCGACATGTCGTGCCGGGCCGGGATCGACAGGAAGGCGCGCGTGTCATCGACGAACCCGGAGCCGCGATGGAAGCCCGCGGTCTCGGTCGTGGCGGCACGGAATCGCAGCACGGCATCCGGGGCGTCCAAGAACCACCACGGGGCGCCGAGGAAGACCGCGGGGTAGAACGCGGCGAGCGGGGCGAGCTCACGCGAAAAGGTCGTCTCGTCGACCGTGAACAGGATGAGGTGCAGCCGCGGGTCGGTGCCGAAGCGCTGCAGCAACGGGCGCAGGTTGTGCACCCACTCGGTGGCGACCGGGATGTCGTGGCCGGTGTCCGGGCCGAACCGGTCGAACGTCGGCCGGTGGTGGTTGCGCTGCACGCCGGCGTGGATCGTCATCACGAGCCCGTCGTCGACGCTCATGCGCGCCATCTCGAGCAGCATGCGGCCGCGGAAGGCGCGTGCCTCGGGTGCAGTGATCGTTCCGGCCCGCGCCGCGTCGAAGAGCCGCGCCGCCTCGGCGTCATCGAGGTCGGCGGTGTACGGCTCGAGCACGCCGTGGTCGGCCGACACAGCGCCGTTCTCGACGAAGAAGGCGCGCCGCTGCGCCAACGCGTCGAGGTAACCCGCGAAGGAGGTTGCCCCGAGCCGGTCGACTCTCTCGGGGAATCCCGGCGACTCCGGGTCGAGGTACGCATCGGGCCGGAAGGTCGGGATGACGCGGCCGCCGAACCCCGGATCCGCGGCCAGTGCGCGGTGGGCGTCGAGCCCGTCCAGTGGATCGTCGGTGGTGGCGAGCACCTCGATGCCGAAGCGCTCGAACAGCGCGCGCGGGCGGAACTCGGGGGCTGCCAAAGCGGCCGCGATCGTCTCGTAGAGCATGTCGGCGTTGCCGGCGTCCGGCCGCTCGCCGATCCCGAACAGCTCGACCAGGATCGAGCTGAGCCAGTAGCCGGATGCCGTGCCGGCGAAGCGGTGCCACTCGCGGCAGAAGATCCGCCACACCTCGCGCGGGTCGACCGCGACGGCGGCAGTGTCAAGGGCCGAGCCGAGCCCCAGTTGCTCGAGCGGCGTGCCGCTCGCGTGCAGCATCCGCGTCACGTAGTGGTCGTGCCGCACCAGCAGCTCGACCGGGTCGGAGAACGCTCGGTCGTCGAGCAGCAGGTGCGGATCGACATGGCCGTGCGGCGAGAGGATCGGCGCATCCGACACGGCGTCGTACAGCCGGCGCGCCACCGAACGGGCGGTGGGCTCGATCGGCAGCAGCCGGTCGGCGTCGAGGCCGAGTCTCATCCGTTCATTGTGCTCCGGCCGGAGCGTGAGAATGGACGGAAGCTGACGAAGGAGAACCCCGTGGCCCTGAAACTCGGATACAAGGCATCCGCCGAGCAGTTCGACCCGCGCGAGCTGGTGGAGATCGCGGTGGCCGCCGAGGCGCACGGCATGCAGAGCGTGGCGGTGAGCGATCACTTCCAGCCGTGGCGGCACGAGGGCGGGCACGCGCCGTTCTCGCTCACCTGGATGGCCGCGGTCGGCGAGCGCACGAAGACGATCCAGATCGGCACCTCGGTGATGACCCCGACGTTCCGTTACAACCCCGCGGTGATCGCGCAGGCGTTCGCGAGCATGGGCGTGATGTACCCGGGCCGCATCATGCTCGGCGTCGGCACGGGCGAGGCCCTGAACGAGATCGCCACCGGATGGACCGGCGAGTGGCCCGAGTTCAAGGAGCGCTTCGCCCGCCTGCGCGAGTCGATCGACCTGATGCGACAGCTCTGGACCGAAGACCGCGTCACCTTCGACGGCGAGTACTACAA
>FSYX01000154.1_pt1 | contig 13752 bp, 12 predicted proteins | sample 1638671 | NCBI WGS metagenome assembly FSYX01 (sample SAMEA3914813, study PRJEB12502) | metagenome | biome: forest; material: soil | place: Canada | collected 2011-07-07 | depth 0.3 m
CGAATACTCCGAGGTCACCATCTCGCGCACCCTGTTCCGCAATGGCGGCAGCGAATACGCGATCAACGGCCAGGCCTGCCGACTGCTCGATGTGCAGGAGCTGCTCAGCGACTCCGGTCTGGGCCGTGAGATGCATGTCATCGTCGGTCAGGGGCAGCTGGATGCGGTGCTGCACGCCAGCCCCGAAGACCGCCGCGGGTTCATCGAGGAGGCCGCCGGCATCCTCAAGCACCGCCGCCGCAAAGAGAAGACTCTGCGCAAGCTCGAGGCCATGCAGACGAACCTCACGCGTCTCAGCGACCTGGCCGGCGAGATCCGACGTCAACTCAAGCCGCTCGGCCACCAGGCCGAGATCGCACGCGAAGCTCAGTCGATCGCCGCGATCGTGCGGGATGCGCGCGCCCGCCTGCTCGCGGACGAAGTGGTCACATTGCGCACCGCGCTCGACGCGCACGGCCGCACCGAGAGCGAACGACACAGTGAGCGGATCGTGCTGCAGGAGCAACTCGAACAGAAGCAGTTGCGAGTTGCCCGGCTCGAGCAGGCGCAGATCGGCGACGACGTGGATGTGGCGCGCCGCACCGCGTTCGGCCTCGAGTCGGTTCAGGAGCGGCTGCGCAACCTCTACACGATGGCGAATCAGCGACTGGCGCTGCTCGGCTCGCAGGCCGAGGCACAGGATGCCGGACCGGGGGTGAGCCCGCAGATGGTGGAGGATGCTCGCGCCGAGGTGGCCCGCCTGCGCGAGGTGGTGACAGCTGCGGAGGCGGCCTGGGTGACCGCGCAGGGCATGACCCGCGTCGCTCGATCGAGCCTCGATTCTGTCGACGAGGAGATCGCCGCCCAGAGCGCGCTCGTCTCGCGCCACGACCTGGAGATCACCAAGCTGACCGGTCAGGCCGATGCCGCGCAATCCCGGCTGGCCGCCGTTCGCGGCGAGGTGTTGCGCCAGCAGAACGCCCTGGATGCCGCGACCGAGCGCCGGGAGAAGGCTCGTGCCGAGTTCGCCGAACGCGAGGCGGAAGCGGCTACGGCGGATGCCGGCGAGGGCAACCTCGACGAAGCCTACGAGCTCGCCCAGGCCGACGTCTTCGAGGCCGAAGGCGAGATCGAGCGACTTCGTGAGGAACTTCATGTTCTGGAACGCGAACGCGACGCACTCGCCGCCCGCACGAGCGCGCTGTCGCTCGCGCTCAATCAGAAGGACGGCTCTGCCGCGCTCGTCGATGCCAGGCTCACGGGCGTGCGCGGTCTCGTGGCCGAACACATCCGGGTGCATCCGGGATTTGAGGCCGCGATCGCTGCCGCGCTCGGTTCGTTGGCGGATGCCGTCCTCGCCGAGACCCGCGATGCGGCGTTCGAAGCGGTCGCTCACGCGACAGGCGACGATCTCGGCCGGGTCGAGGTGATCATCGCCGGCGCAGAACCGGCCGACGCCGACCTGACGGGAGTCGACGGGGTGGTGCCCGCACGCTCGGTGATCGATGCGCCCGGCGGAGTGCTCGGAATCCTCACGTTCACGGCCATCGCGGACGATCTCGAGTCGGCGCGTGCGGCTGTCGCGGCGTTCGCGAGTCGCAAGCTGGGGGCGCCGGTCACGATCATCACCCGGGCCGGCGAGGTCCTGACTGAGTACGTGCTGCGGGGCGGGTCCGGTGCGAAGCGGAGTCGCATCGAGTTGATCGCCGACCGCGATGCCGCTGAGGACCGCCTGGGCGAGGTCACCTCGCTCATCGATCGCGCCAAGTTCGCGCTGGCCGAGCAGCGGGGTGTCATGCAGGCGGCAAAGGAGCAGTCGGCATCGGCCCTTGCCGCATTGCGCGAATTCGATTCGCAGCTCGCCGCTCAGACCGAGCTGCTCAACCGTCTCAAAGTTCAGCTGGAAGCGTCGCATGCCGAGTTCGAGCGTCTCGGTGTGGCGCTCACCCTGGCTGACGAACGGGTGGCGGATGCCGAATCGGCGGCGGACAAAGCGAGGTCCGAACTCGAGACGGCGAAAGCCCGTCCACGCCCTATTCTCGACGTTTCGGCACGCGACTCGCTCTACACGGAACTCGAGGCGGCTCGCGAGGCCGAGGTCGAGGCACGACTCGGGGTCGAAACAGCCAAGGAGCGGGTGCGCGCCGAGCAAGCACGCGGTGAAGCTCTTGCTCGGCAACTCGACGCGGAGCGTGCGGCGGCCGAGGAGGCCGCACGTCGCGCGGTGATCCGCCGCCGCCAGATCGACGCCGCCACAGCCGTGATCGAGACGCTTCCTGCCGTGCTCGATTCCGCCGACCGTTCCGTCGCACAGGCGCGAGTGGAATTGGCCACCGCCGAAGCCCAGCGCGCCAGTCAGAACGAAGAACTGGCCGGACTTCGACGCGAAGAGAACGCTCTGCGCGAGCGGCTTCAGGCGATCACCGAGAACGTGCACGGCCTCGAACTGCAGATCTATGAGAAGAAACTGCACCTGTCGAGCCTGTTGGAGCGGGCGGGCAGCGAGCTCGGGCTCGTCGAAGACGTGCTCGTCGCCGAATACGGTCCCGAGGTGGCGGTGCCGGTGGATCGTCCGCAGAACGGTGGCCAGGAGGATGCCGACGACGTCGACCCGGTCGCGTTGGATTCCGCCGCGGCGGGCGAACCGAATATTCCGACAACGCCGTTCGACCGAGAGAAGCAGCAGAAGCGCCTCGCCTCGGCTGAACGCAAACTCGCGCAGCTCGGGCGCGTCAACCCGCTCGCACTCGAAGAGTTCGCCGCCCTGGAGCAGCGTCACAAGTTCTTGACCGAGCAGCTCACCGACCTCACGAACACCCGAAAAGACCTGCTCACGATCATCGAAGAGATCGACGAGAAGATGCAGACCATCTTCCAGAGCGCCTTCGAGGACACGCGTGCCGCCTTCGCCGACGTGTTCCCCATACTTTTCCCCGGCGGAACCGGGAGCATTCAGCTCACCGACCCCGACAACATGCTCACAACGGGCATCGAGGTGTCGGTGAAGCCTGCCGGCAAGAAGATCGAGCGGCTTTCCCTGCTGTCGGGCGGCGAGCGGTCGCTGGCAGCGGTCGCGCTGCTGATCGCCATCTTCAAGGCACGCCCCAGCCCGTTCTACATCATGGATGAGGTCGAAGCGGCGCTCGACGACGCCAACCTCGGTCGCCTGCTGACCATCTTCGAAGATCTTCGCCAGTCGAGCCAGCTCATCGTGATCACCCACCAGAAGCGCACGATGGAGATCGCGGACGCCCTGTACGGCGTCTCGATGCGCCAGGACGGTGTGTCGGCCGTCGTCGGCCAGCGCGTCGCGCAGGAACAGGCGTCCTAGCCGCGGGTGCCTAACTGGCCTGCGGCAGGACGTCCCGCGTCGGCTGCGGGTCTCGGGACGCGACGATAGTGGTCCGGTCGTCGGCCGAGAACGCGAGATGTATCGCATCGAGCGCCGGGCCGAGTTCGGCGAGCTCTTCGATTGCTCGCCGTTCGCACCGCGCGGCGAAGCGGCCGATCCCGGTCGACGCCGACCGGCTCAGGGCGTGGTCCGACAATGAGTGACGCAGGTGCGCAGCCAGGAGCAGACCGTCGCGATGGTCGCCGAGGATGTTCTGGGCGTCTTCCGCCGCATCACCGATCGCTCGCGCCCGGGCCCCGAGCACAGGGTACGGCTCGCTCGACATCGCATTCGCTGCGTAGCGCAGCCGGCGCGCCTTCTTTCGCAGTTCGTGCAGCGCATCCATGTCGCGGGTCGCTGCGGCGCGAGCGCGTTCGTCGACTCGTGCCACCTCACGTCGGATCGCCTGGCTGAACACTGACCCGGCCGGCTTACCGGCAGTTCGACGCGACCTCTCGCCGAACGGCGGATTCGCGGCGAACGCTTCGAGCCAGGCGAGCAACGCGCGGTGTTCGGGGCTTTCGAACACTCGCAACAGTTTCTCCCTCGCGTCTGCATACTCCGCCAGCGATCGGTCGACCAGCGCCTCGACCGCATCGATCACGTCCGGAGCCGTGCGGGCTTGAAGAAGGTCCTCCATCGTTTTCGCCCGAACCTCGGGGTCTCGTGCGGAGCCGAGCTCTGCGCCGAACATCCGCAGCGTCTGACGCAGTCGCGTGGTCTCGGCCGTGTCGAGGATCCGCCGGTAGACGGCGAGAACGCTCCGGATTCGCCGCACGCGGATGCGGGCCTGGTGCACCGCGTCCTCCTCCGCGCGCGCGACCGCCTGTTCCTGTTCGACGAGTTGTCGCGAGAGTGAGACCAGGACGCGCGTGATGGCTTCGCCTGCCGTCTCGGGCTCATCCGGTCCCATTTACGAACGGTATCCCCAAGTCTCCTTTGCGGGAAGTAGTGCCGCCCGAACAACTAGGGTGAATCCATGGCTGAACGCACCCCGTGGTCCCTCTCGAGCGCTCTGCGCGGGATGTTCTCGAAGAAGACCATCGACGACGACACGTGGGACGATCTGGAGGCCGCCCTGATCACGGCCGACTTCGGACCCGACGTGACGGAGGCGATCGTCGCCGACCTGCGTGCGAAGGTCGACCGCTACCGCACGACGGATCCGGCCGACCTCCAACGGATGCTGCGCGAAAGTCTGGAAGAGCGTCTCTCCGCACTCGACCCCACCCTCAATCTCAGCGACCGCCCGGCGATCGTGCTGGTGGTCGGGGTGAACGGCGTGGGCAAGACCACCACGATCGGCAAGTTCGCGAAATTCTTGCGCACGTACGACCGTACGGTCATCGTGGGCGCCGCCGACACCTTCCGTGCCGCGGCAGTCGAGCAGCTGGCGACGTGGGCGGAGCGCGCCGGAGCCGAGATCGTGCGGCCGCAGCAGCAGGGTCAAGATCCGGCATCCGTCGCCTTCCAGACCGTCGAGCGCGCCAAGGCCGACGGCATCGAGATCGTGATCATCGACACAGCCGGGAGGCTACAGACCAAAGGCGGTCTGATGGACGAGCTCTCCAAGATCAAGAGGGTCGTCGAGAAACAGGCACCGATAGCCGAAGTGCTGTTGGTGCTCGACGCGACGACCGGCCAGAACGGACTCGCCCAGGCGGAGGCGTTCATCGAGCACGCGGGTGTCACCGGACTGGTGCTCACGAAACTCGACGGCTCCGCGAAGGGCGGCTTCGTTCTCGCTGTGCAGGAGAAGACCGGAATTCCGATCAAGCTGGTCGGCCAGGGCGAAGGCATCAACGACCTCACCGGTTTCACCCCGCACGTCTTCGCGCAGCAGCTGGTCGGATAGGGGGAGCGGATGGCGATCGAACACGACTTCTTCGGCCTCATCGACGAGACAGCGAGCGGCGGCCTGGTCTGGGGTGACAGCACAGAACTGGGCGATCAGGTCGTGCAACTCGAGCTTCAAGCCGATTCCGAGGCGAGCGTGACCGAGTATGCGCTCGATGCGGCGGCCGCGATCGTTCACGCGCTCGAAGGCTTCGATGCGCGCGCCAGGGATGCGCTCATCGCACAGCTGAGCGAGCGCGCGTCGGCGACCACGAGCTACGTCGACTACCACGTCGATGAAATGGGGGAGTCTCTGATCGACCTTCTGGTGCACAACTCCGGCGACATACCGGTCGATGTGCTCCGGTCGCTGCAACTGGTGCGGGTCGCGCTGTTCCCGGCGCACTCCGATGAGGAAGAAGTGTTCGCCACTTTCGACTATTCGATCAGCCCCGACGACACCGACTACCTGCTCGTGGTGAGTTTCGACATCCGGGGCGATGTGGTCGCCGTCGAGATGCAGAACTGATGGGCGCGTCTTTCGAAGCGCGAAGGGACGAACGCCCCGATGACGCCGTGTGGCCAGCGATGCCATGGCCGATCGACCCTGACGTCGAGTTGCGGGGCCAGTTCGTGACGCTCACCGGTGTGCGCGATCCGGAGCGCGACGCGCAGGAACTCTTCGACGCCCTGGACGAGGATGCGGTCTGGCGCCACCTCGCGGGGCGACCGACTCATCGGGATGCCGTTCGCGGCCGGCTGGAGTCGGCGCTGATTTCCGGGCCGCGATTCCAATGGCTCGTGCGCCTCGCCATCCCGTACCGTGGCTTTCCCGCGGGCACGGTGGTCGGCCAGACGTCGTACCTCGATGTGTCGGCGGTGGATGCACGCCTCGAGATCGGCTCGACCGCATACTGTTCCGCGGTGTGGGCGTCCGCCGTCAATCCGGAAACGAAACTCCTGCTGCTCGATCACGCTTTCGGAACGCTCAATGCGGGACGGGTGCAACTCAAGACCGACATTCGCAACGAGCGGTCGCAGCGGGCGATCGATCGGTTGGGAGCGCATTACGAGGGCGTCCTGCGCCGCCACATGCGCCGCGCGGACGGCACCGTTCGCGACACTGTGATGTTCTCGATCCTGGCCGAGGAGTGGCCGGATGTGCGCCGTGGGCTGAACGCGCGCGTTCGCTCAGCATCCGACGGTTAAACTGACTGGACCATGGCTACTTTCGGAACCCTGTCTGACAGGCTCGCAGACACTTTCAAGAACCTCCGCACCAAAGGCAAGCTCTCGGCTGCGGATGTCGACGGCACCGTTCGCGAGATCCGTCGTGCCCTGCTCGACGCCGATGTCGCCCTCGACGTCGTCAAGGAGTTCACAGCGACCGTGCGCGAGCGCGCTCTCAGCGACGAAGTCAGCAAGGCGCTGAACCCCGCGCAGCAGGTCGTTCAGATCGTCAACGAAGAACTCGTGACGATTCTCGGTGGTCAGCAGCGACGACTGCAGTTCGCCAAGAAGCCGCCGACGGTGATCATGCTGGCCGGCCTGCAGGGCGCCGGAAAGACAACGCTCGCCGGCAAGCTTGCGAAGTGGCTGGCGAAAGACGGGCACACTCCCATGCTGGTCGCCGCCGACCTTCAGCGTCCGAACGCGGTCACGCAGCTCCAGATCGTCGGTGAGCAGGCCGGTGTTCCGGTTTTCGCGCCGGAGCCCGGGAACGGCGTCGGCAACCCCGTGCGCGTCGCCAAAGATGCGATGAAGTTCGCCGAGACCAAGCAGTACGACGTGGTCATCGTCGACACCGCCGGACGCCTCGGTGTCGACGCCGAGATGATGAAGCAGGCTGCGGACATCCGCAAGGCCGTCGACCCCGACGAGGTGTTGTTCGTCATCGACGCGATGATCGGTCAAGACGCGGTCGCGACGGCCAAGGCATTCCAGGACGGCGTCGACTTCACCGGCGTCGTGCTCACCAAGCTCGACGGCGACGCGCGGGGTGGTGCTGCCCTCTCGGTCGCCTCGGTCACCGGTCGCCCGATCATCTTCGCGTCGACCGGCGAGGGCCTTGACGACTTCGAACCCTTCTACCCAGACCGCATGGCCAGCCGCATCCTCGATCTCGGTGACATCCTCACCCTGATCGAGCAGGCACAGGAGGCATTCGACGAAGACGACGCGCGCAAGGTCGCGGAGAAGTTCGCGACCGACACCTTCACACTCGACGACTTCCTCAAGCAGATGCAACAGCTGCGCAACATGGGCTCGATCAAGAAGATGATGGGCATGCTTCCGGGCGCCGGCGCCATGAAGCAGCAGCTCGACAACTTCGATGAGCGAGAGATCGTGCGCACCGAGGCGATCATCCAGTCGATGACCAAGGCCGAGCGCACCAATCCGAAACTACTGAACGGATCGCGTCGCCTGCGTATCGCGAGAGGTGCGGGCTCGACCGTCACCGAGGTGAACCAGCTGGTCAACCGTTTCGAGCAGGCCGCCAAGATGATGAAGACGGTCGCGAAGGGCGGGGTTCCGAACGTGCCGGGGATGGGGCCAATTCCCGGCGCCGGATTCACGGGCGGGCGCGGCAAACAACAGCAGAAGAAGAAGGGCTCGCGGTCCGGCAACCCGGCCAAGCGCGCGGCGGAGAACGCGGCTCTCTCGACGGGTGCCAAGCCTGCGGGTGCGACAGGTGGTGGCTCGGGCTTCGGTCTCGGCGCCGCGAAGCCGGGCGGCCCCAGCGAAGAAGAACTCGCTTCGCTGCAGAAGTTCCTCGGTCGCTGATCCTCGACGACACAGTCAGCGGGGCAGGCCCGTGCGCAGTTCGCGGGTGAGCGAGCTGACCACCGCGCGGAGGTCACCGCCGTTCGCTTCGGCGACGCGCAGCTGGCGCTGATAGCTGGCGCCGTGCCGCAGAATCGAGTCGACCATCTCGAGTTCCTCCGCGCATCCCAGTCGGTCCGCCGTCGGAGCCAGCTCGACGACCAGATCGCGAAGCTCGTCCGTGACCAATCGCTCGTCACCGGCAGGGTTGAGGATGATCTCCGCATCCATCCCGTAGCGCGCTCCACGCCATTTGTTCTCGCGGATGAACCAGGGTTGCAGGGTGGCCGGCTCGACACCGGCGTCGAGTTGGCCCGACATGCGATCGACGAGGCAGTGGACGAGCGCCGCGACCGCGCCGACCTCTTCGGCCGTCGAGAGTCCGTCGCAGGCGCGCAGCTCGACCGTCCCCCAGCGCGGAGAAGGGCGGATGTCCCATCGGACCTCTGAATAGTCGTTGACGACGCCGGTGTTCACGAGGTCTTGAACGTAGTCCTCGTAGGCATCCCAGCTTGCGATCTGCCAGGGGAGGCCCGCGGTCGGGAGCTGCTGGAACATCAGCGCGCGATTCGAGGCGTAGCCTGTCGTCGCACCGCTCCAGAACGGACTCGAAGCGCTGAGCGCCTGCAGGTGCGGGTAATAGGTGAGGAGTCCATTCACGATCGGAAGCGCCTTGTCCCGATCATCGAGGCCGACGTGCACGTGCATTCCCCAGATCATCATCTGGCGACCCCACCACTGCGTTCGATCGAGCAGTCGGTCGTAGCGCTCGTTGGGTGTCACCTTCTGGTCGAACCACTGGGCGAACGGATGGGTTCCCGCGCACATCAACTCGACTCCGAGCGGGTCGGTGACGACGCGCACCAGCTCGAGGAGGTCTTTCAGCTCGGCAACGGCCTCTGGGACCGAGCGGTGGACCGTGCTGACCAGCTCGATCGTGTTCAGAAGCAGCTCGTGGGTGATCTGAGGATGCTCTTCGCCACCGGTTCCGAGCTGTGCCAGTACGTCCGGAGCGATGTTCAGCAGTTCGCCCGACGATCCGTCGACCAGCGCGAGCTCCCACTCGACCCCCACCGTCGAGCGCTCGGATGCTGCGAAATCGATCTGCATCTGGTCGTTCCGTTTCATCCGATTGTTCAAAGCGCGGTGGTATCTGACAGAATAGCTAGTTGAGTTCTGTTCCGCCCGACCCTCTAATCAGGCGAGAGAGAACCCCATAGACCTCCTGCCGAGTGTGCCCCCACGCTCACGGCAGTCAGTTCGACAAACACCTCATACAACACAGGAGAATTGTGGCTGTCAAAATTCGTTTGAAGCGTCTCGGCAAGATCCGCGCGCCCTACTACCGCATCGTGGTCGCAGACTCGCGCACCAAGCGCGACGGTCGTGTCATCGAAGAGATCGGCAAGTACCACCCCACCGAAGACCCGTCGATCATCGAGGTCAATTCGGAGCGCGCACAGTACTGGCTGAGCGTCGGCGCCCAGCCGACCGAGCAGGTCACTGCGCTCCTGAAGCTCACCGGTGACTGGGGCACGTTCAAGGGCGAGAAGAACCCCACCAACACGGTGAAGACCAAAGAGGCCAAGGTCGACTTCGTCGTAGACGAGAAGAAGAAGCCGGTTCTCAAGCCCAAGGCTGAGAAGCCCGCGGCGGTAGTCGAAGCGGCCGAGGCCGTCGTCGAAGCTGAGGTCGAGGCCGAGGAGGCCGCCGAAGCCGAGGTCGTCGAGGCTGCGGAAGAGATCACCGAAGCCGCCGCCGACGGCGAGAAGGCGTAACCTTGCTCGCTCCCGCTCTCGAGCACCTGGTCAAGGGGATCGTCGATCACCCGGCCGACGTGCACGTCGTAGCAAAGAATTCGCCCCGCGGCGAGGTCCTCGAGGTTCGTGTGAACCCCGAGGACCTCGGCCGGGTCATCGGCCGGTCCGGGCGCACCGCGAAAGCGCTGCGCACGCTCGTCGCCGCGCTTGCCGACGGACGTCGCGTGCGCGTCGACGTCGTCGACACCGACTACTGAGGTGTCGACCTCGAAGCCTGCCCAGACTCAACTTCGGGTCGGTCGCCTCACCAAAGCGCATGGGCTCAAAGGCGCGATCAAGCTCGAGCTGTTCACTGACACGCCCGAGCAGAGGTTCGTTCCCGGAGCCGTCTTCACTTTGCAGGTTCCGACCGGCTCGAAATGGCACGGCAAGACTTTGGAGCTCGCCGAGCTGCGCTGGTACAACGGGCACGCTGTCGGCTTCTTCAAGGGGGTCGACGACCGCTCAGAGGCCGAAACCCTGATCAAGGCGATTCTGTGGGTCGATCAAGATCCGACCGAACTGCCCGAAGAAGAAGACGCGTGGTACGACCATCAGCTGGTCGGGCTGGCGGCGTTGCGCGAGGGCGTCACGGTGGGCCTGGTCGCTCGCGTCGACCACCTTCCCGCGCAAGACATTCTGGCCATCAAGACGAGCACGGGCGAAGTGCTGGTGCCGTTCGTCAAGGCCATCGTTCCGGCGGTCGACCTGGCAGCCGGTACCGTCACCCTGACCCCGCCGACGGGACTCTTCGAAGAGGTTCCCGACGACGAGCCCCTTGACGAAGGCGACGAGTCGGTGGACGAAGGCGACGAGTCGGTGGACGAAGAAGGCGCACCCGAGGCGTAGGCCCTCAGTGCACGATCGCGAGGCCGCGAGCTCGCAGGAGGCGCGCATCGGCATCGAGCGACGCGAGCAGCCGCTCATGTGTCGCGACGATGTGGCGGTGGATGCGATCGGCCGCCGCATCCGCATCCCGCTCGGCGACGAGGCTGAGGATGTCGCGATGCTCCTCCCACGCCGTTCGGCACGCGTCTTCGGTGCGCACCTCGAGCCATCGCGTTCGTGCGAGCCGGGTCATGGACGACGACACGACGTCCGCGAAGAAGTGGTTGCCCGCTAGCGCTGCGAGCTCGACGTGAAAGTTCGTTCCGGCTCGAACGCTCGCGTCGCGTGCGGCAGTCGGGTCGAATGCTCCCAACCGGTCGATGAGTGAGGCGATGGCGTCACCGCTGGCCCGTTCGCAGGTGTGGCGTACGGCGGCGCTTTCCACCGCATCCCGCAGTTCGCTGAGCCGCACGATCTCGCCGAGATCGATGGGCGTGACCTGCCACGTGCGCCCGTCGCGTTCGACGAGCCCCTCGCCCTCGAGACGCATGAGTGCCGCGCGCAGAGGGGTGCGCGATGCGCCGAGTTCGGTTTCGAGCCCTCGTTCGGTAAGGCGAGCCCCAGGCGTGCGTTCGAGGTCGAGGATCTGGGAGCGCAACAGGTCGTAGACGTGCGTCTGTTCGGGCATCCGTCGCCTTCCTTCGTTTGGTATACCGGAGTGGTATACCGCTAGGGTATACCGAAACGGCAGCCACCGGATGAAAGGAATCATCGTGTCCAATCCGACCGCGACGACCAGAACCGCCCGACCGTGGCTCATGCTCGCGCTCGGCGTGATCGGGCAGGCCAGCTCGACTGTCTTCGTCAGCACCCCTGCCTTCCTCATCCCGTTACTGCACACCCAACGCGGATTGACGCTCGGCGAGGCCGGCCTGCTCGCGTCGGCACCGACTCTCGGCATGGTCATCACCCTCATCGCCTGGGGTGCTCTCAGCGACCGCATCGGCGAGCGGTGGGTCATCGCATCGGGACTCGGCATCGCAGCCCTCGCAGCGGTTGGTGCCATGTTCGCGACCGACTATGTGGGTCTCGGATTCTTCTTTCTGGTCGGCGGCATGGCCTCCGCGAGTCCGAACGCTGCCAGCGGGCGCGTTGTCGTGGGGTGGTTCCCCCGCGAGAAGCGAGGGCTCGCGATGGGAATCCGGCAGATGTGTCAGCCGCTCGGAGTCGCGGTGGCCGCCGTCACCATCCCCGTGCTGGCCGCGAGTGGAGGCATCCCGGCGGCGCTCGTCGTTCCCGCGACGTTGACCGCCCTGTCTGCATTGCTGTGCGCGATCTGGATCGTCGACCCGCCGCGCCCGGAACGCCGTTCGCCTGGCGAGGTAGCGGCTCATCCGAAGGCTGAGTGGCACCCCTACCGTTCGACGTCACTGCTCTGGCGCATCCACGCCGTATCGCTCCTCCTCGTTGTTCCCCAGTTCGCAGTGTCCACGTTCGGCCTGGTGTGGCTGGTCACCGAACTGCACTTCTCGACCATCGCCGCCGGAGCGATCATCGGCGTGAGTCAGTTCGTCGGAGCGGTCGGACGGATCGGCGTCGGCGTGCTCAGCGACCGAGTCGACAGCCGTCTGCGACCGCTGCGCTGGGTGGCGGCGTCGGCCGTGGCTGTGATGCTGCTGATGGCCGTCGGTGCGTCACTGGGTGCGGTGTGGGCCGCTGTCATCCTGATCGTCGCCGCCGTGGTCACGGTTGCGGACAATGGGCTCGCCTATACATCGGTCGCCGAGATCGCAGGACCATTCTGGTCGGGGCGCGCACTCGGCGCACAGAACACCGGGCAGTTCATCGCCGCGTCGATCGTCGGGCCTGTCGTGGGCGGCCTGATCACGCTCATCGGATATCCGTTCGCCTTTGCGGCCGTCGCGCTCTGCCCGGCCGTGGCGATTCCGTTGGTGCCGCGAGATCGTGAGCTCGCTGTCGTCCCGCAATAGGATTGGCGATCATGCGCATCGATATCGTGACGATCTTTCCGGAGTTCTTCGATGTGCTCGACATCTCGCTGCTCGGCAAGGCGCGGCAATCCGGGATCATCGATCTCGGCATCCACAACCTGCGCGACCACGCGCACGACCGGCATCGCACCGTCGACGACACGCCATACGGCGGCGGCGCGGGCATGGTCATGAAGCCCGAACCGTGGGGGGAGGCGCTCGACGGCATCCTGGCCGAAAGCCCGGGCGATCCGGTCATCATCTTTCCGTCGCCGGCCGGCGATGTATTCACGCAGGCGACCGCGCGTGAACTCGCGGACGAGTCGCACCTGATCTTCGGATGCGGTCGCTACGAAGGCATCGATCAGCGAGTCTTCGACGAGGCGGCCTCGCGCGCCCGTGTGCGACTGATGAGTCTCGGCGACTATGTGTTGAACGGGGGCGAGGTGGCGACGATGGCGATGATCGAGGCGGTCGGCCGGCTCATCCCCGGCGTGGTCGGCAATCCGGAGAGCCTGGTGCAGGAATCGCATGAGGATGGGCTGCTCGAGTACCCGAGTTACACGAAGCCGTCGGTATGGCGCGGCCGCGAGGTTCCTCCCGTGCTGCTCAGCGGAAACCACGGCGCCATCGACACCTGGCGCCGCGAACAGCAACTCGAACGCACGCGACGCGTGCGCCCCGACCTCCTCGAGTCCTGAGCTGCGCTTCGCTGCGCTGCGCTTCGCTTCGCTGTTCGCCGAGCACAGGGTTGTTCCTGTTTCGAGCGACCAATATCGGGAATAAGCCTGTGCTCGACGGTTGGTCGTCCGGGTCAGGCGCGCGCGGTGAGGATGATCGGCTCGGCGTCGGTGATCGCGATCGTGTGCTCCGAGTGCGCGCCTCGGGAACCGTCGGCGCTGCGAAGTGTCCAGCCATCGGCATCCGTGACCAGCTTGTCGGTCGTCTCGAGGAACCACGGCTCGATCGCGACGACCAGGCCGGGCCGCAACGGATATCCACGGCCGGCGCGACCGTCGTTCGGAATATGCGGGTCGCCATGCATCGTGCGTCCGACGCCATGTCCGCCGAAGTCCGTGTTGATCGAGTACCCGTTGCCGTGGGC
>FSYX01000104.1_pt1 | contig 13701 bp, 10 predicted proteins | sample 1638671 | NCBI WGS metagenome assembly FSYX01 (sample SAMEA3914813, study PRJEB12502) | metagenome | biome: forest; material: soil | place: Canada | collected 2011-07-07 | depth 0.3 m
GCGTCACCGGGTTGGCGTAGACGGCCACGTCTGGTGTGCCGCCGAGCGCTGCGGCGAGCGTTGCTGCATCGCCTCCGATCAGACGGATGCGGTGCGCGGCGAGCTTGCCGCCCGCGGCCCGGGCAAGCCATTGCGCGTCTGTTTCGACGGCCACAGTGATCTCGCGTTCACGGAGCACCTGACGCAGTGCGCGCGGGAGCGCGGTCGCCGTACTCACGTCGAACGCGGAGCGCACCACGGTCGCCGCCGCCATGATCCGTAGCAGCGATGCAAGCTGCGCGCCTTCCGACAAGCGGATGGTGACGGGCACGGCTCGGTAGCGGAACAGGTTGCGTTCCACGCCGAGAGCTGACACGTCTTTGGTCTGCAGGTATTCGGTGCCGGCCGCGATCGCATCACTCAACGCAGACCGGCGCACCAGGTCGAAGGTGTTGTAGTCCATGTCGGACTGCCCGGATTCGATGAGCTCGGAGACGCGCCGGTCGAGTCCTCGAAGGTGCAGGCTCGCACTCGAGGTTCCCGTGTCGGGCTCCCACGAGCCGAGCCCGATGAGGTAGTTCGGGCCGCCGGCTTTGGTTCCGCTTCCGACGGACGAGCGCTTCCAGCCGCCGAACGGCTGGCGCTGCACGATGGCTCCGGTGATGCCACGGTTGATGTAGAGGTTGCCCGCTTCGACCGTGTCGAGCCACAGTGCCAGCTCCGTCGCGTCGAGCGAGTGGAGCCCGGCGGTCAGCCCGTATTCGATGGCATTCTGGTAGCGGATCGCCTCGTCGAGCGTTCGTGCCGTCATGATGCCAAGTACGGGGCCGAAGAATTCGGTGAGATGGAAGTACGAACCCGGCTCAACCCCCGTGCGGATGCCAGGAGACCAGAGTCTTCCCGTGTCGTCGAGCTGACGGGGCTGCACGAGCCACTCCTCTGAGCCGCCCAGCGTTGTGAGCGCGTGCAGGAGTTTGCCCTGGGCGGGTTCGATGAGCGGGCCCATCTGGCTCGTCGCATCTTGCGGGTAGCCGACGCGCAGGCTGGTGGCGGCGTCGACGAGCTGGTGACGGAAGCGCTCCGACTTCGCGACAGATCCGACAAGGATGACGAGGCTGGCCGCGGAACATTTTTGGCCGGCGTGGCCGAACGCGCTCTTGACGATGTCGGCGACGGCGAGGTCGTAGTCGGCGCTCGGCGTGACGATGATGGCGTTCTTGCCACTGGTCTCGGCAAGCAGTGGCAGGTCGGGTCTCCAGGACCGGAACAGCTTGGCCGTCTCGTAAGCGCCGGTGAGGATGACACGGTCTACGCGCGGGTCGGAGATCAACCGCTGACCGAGTTCGTTCTCGGCCACATCGACGAGGGCGAGCAACTCGCGGGGCACACCCGCTTCCCAGAGCGCCTCGACCATCACTGCTCCGGCACGCTTGGCCTGCGGAGCCGGCTTGATGATCACGCCGCTGCCCGCTGCGAGCGCAGAGAGCACCGAGCCCGCGGAGATCGCAACCGGAAAGTTCCACGGCGGAGCGACGACCGTCAGCCGTGAGGGCACGAAGCGGGCGCCCTGCACGGAGTCGAGTTCGCGGGCACGCGACGCGTAGTAGTGGGCGAAGTCGACCGCCTCGCTGACCTCGACATCAGCTTCGGCAATGGTCTTTCCGGTCTCCGACGCCATGACTTCGATGAGACGGTCGCGGTTGGCGGCGAGGGCGAGCCCGGCGCGGTCGAGAACGGCGGCGCGGTCGAATCCACTTCGCCGACCCCACGAATCACCGCTGCGCTGAACCGTTGCGATAACCGTTTCGAGGGTGCCCGCATCGGTCACGGCAGCCGACCCGATGGTTGCCACGCCGAGTTGGGATGCGCCGACGCGAGCGAGGATTCTCTTGCCCCAGGCGCGATTTGCCGCGAGCGAGGGGTCGGTGTCCTCGGTGTTGCGGAACGTGCCCGCCGCCGCGCCGACCGTCTCGACGGCGACAAAAGCCTCTGCCGTGGAATCGAACGCGCCGAAGGAGTCGAGCCCGTCGCCATCCGAGCCCCGGCTCAGTCCGAGCACCGCACTCGTCAGCCCGAGGTCGGGCGCGCTACCGGGCAGCTCATCCGGAACACGAGGCCTCAGGAACGCCTCGGCATCGGCGTCTTCCCACTCGCGCGTGCGGTCCTGCCGTCGGTTGGGAATGGGTGCGAACCCGCGAGGATTCGGGTCGGCCGCCAGTTCGGCGACAGACGCAAGGAACCGCTGCTTTTCGCGATCGAAAAGAGCGGGACTCGACTCGAGCTCGAATACGGCGGACATGAAGTTCTCCTGGCTCGCATTCTCTTCGAGCCTGCGGATGAGGTAGGAGATCGCGACATCGAATTCGGCCGGGTTCACCACGGGCGTGTAAAGAAGAAGAGTGCCGACGGTCCGTTTCACCGCTTCGGCCTGAGCCGTGGCCATGCCGAGCAGCATCTCGAAGTCGATGCGGTCTTCGACACCGCGCTGTTTGGCCAGAAGCCACGCATATGCCACGTCGAAGAGGTTGTGACCCGCCACACCGATCTTCACCGCGTAGGTGTGCTCGTTCGTGAGCGCCCAGTCGAGGACGCGCTTGTAGTTGGTGTCGGTTGCCTGCTTGGTCGCGTACGTGGCCAGGGGCCAGCCGTGGATGGCGGCATCGACGCGTTCCATCGCCAGGTTCGCACCCTTGACGACGCGCACCTTGATCGGCGCGCCGCCTCCGGCACGGCGCTGCATCGCCCACTCGGTGAGGCCCTGCAGGGCATCCAGCGCATCCGGCAGATAGGCCTGGAGCACGATTCCCGCTTCGAGACCTGCGAATTGCGGTTTGCCGAGTATGCCGGTGAACACAGCGATGGTCAGGTCGAGGTCGCGATACTCCTCCATGTCGAGGTTGATGAATTTCGGTCGCGGCGACGCCGCCGCAAGCTCATACAACGGGGTCAGCCGCGCGACGACCTGCTCCACGGTTTCGTCGAACGACCACATCGACAGCTGCGCGGCAATCGACGAAACCTTGATCGAGACATAATCGACGTCGTCCCGAGCCAGCAACGCCCGTGTGCCGTCGAGTCGGCGTTCCGCCTCCTGGTCGCCGAGCACGGCCTCGCCCAGAAGGTTCAGGTTGAGCCGAGCCCCGTGCCCATGCGGATCGCTCGGCGAGCGCAGGTGGGCGATCGCCGGCCCGAGTTTCTCGGGTGTCGCATCCACAACCAAGTGTCCGACCATCGAACGGAGCACTCGGCGCGCGATCGGAATCACGATCCACGGAAGCACCGGCCCGAAGACGCCGCCCAGCCAAATGGCGAACCGCATGTACCAGGGAAGGAAGGCCGGGATCTTCTTGGCTACACGTTGAAGGTTGTATCCGGCAACGAAGAGGTCTTGCGGGCGAGCGACACCGTCGACGAAACCGACCGCGAAGTCGAGGCCGTTCGGATCTTTGAGAACACCGGCCAACCGCTCTGCCGCAGGATCTTGCGGCGCACGTTTCTCGTTCGACACAGGAGCAGGCGCACTCTCTGCGAGCCACCTGCGGACCAGGTCGACGGCGTCTTGCGCGAGGTCTGCCGGGCGCGTTCCTGCGCCGTCCGTCTGATTCGCCATGTCCACGACTGTATTCCTCGCCTATGAGTGATTGCTGCCGCGCGCTGAGACTGTCAGAAACTTCGGCTGTGGATAACAGTGTGCGGGTAGTCTTACGTAAGAAAAAGCGAACGTTTATGAACAGTATTGTTCAGCTCTGCCGAATGATCAGGACTATGCCATGCTCGACCTGCGCAAGTTGCGGCTCCTCCGAGAACTCGAAATCCGCGGCACGATAGCGGGCGTCGCCGAGGCCCTCTCCTACAGCCCATCATCGGTTTCGCAGCAACTTTCCGCGCTCGAACGAGAATCCGGCACCGTCCTACTGCGCAAGGTCGGGAGACGGGTGCAGCTCACTCCCCAGGCCGAGATCCTCGCGGCTCGCACCGCAGAACTCCTCGACCTGCTCGAGAGGGCCGAATCGGAGCTCAGCGCATCCCAGACGACCGTGACCGGCGTCGTGCGAATCGCCGTCTTCCAGTCGGCCGCCCACGCGATCGTTCCCCAGGCTCTCGGAATCCTGTCGACCGAGCATCCGGACCTCCGCGTCGAGGTCACCGAACGGGAGCCCGAGCTCGGCCTCTTCGAGGTGTCCGCCCGTGACTTCGACCTCGTCATCGCCGAACAGTATCCCGGCACGACCCGCGCGTTGCGCTCCGACCTCGACCGGATCGACCTCGTTTCGGATGCGATCAGGCTCGCGACCCCACCCGGTACCGGGCGCCCCATCCAATCCCTCCGCGACGTGTCGTCGCTCCCCTGGGTGATGGAGCCGCAGGGCACCGCGGCGCGCACGTGGGCGGTGCAGCTGTGCCGGGCGGCCGGGTTCGAGCCGGATGTCCGGTACGAGACCGCGGATCTCATCGCCCATATCCGCCTGATCCGCGCGGGCGCCGCTGTCGGTCTGCTACCCGACCTCGTGTGGGCCGGAGACGAACCGAGTGTGCAGCTCGTCGACCTTCCCGGAACGCCGCACCGCGCGATCTTCACCTCGTCGCGACGCTCCGCGGCGGCACGACCCGCTGTGCTCGCCTGTCGTGACGCGCTGGCGCGCTCCGCCGTCGCGAGCAGCCTGCCTGCGCCCAGCATCGAGGACTGAGCGTGACAGGTGTGCTCGAACGTGACCGTTGCTCGAAGCACGCTCGAGCGGAACAGTCACGCTCGGCAAGCCCGGCGCCGCGAGCGGCCTGCGCTCGCCAACCCATCCGGCTTAGGCTCGTTGCATGACGGACGTTTCACCTACGGGACCAGCCGACTCGACGGCGGAGCCCACCCACGACGTCGTGATCGTCGGCGGTGGCCACAACGGACTCACGGCCGCCGCCTACCTCGCCAAGGCCGGGCTCAGCGTGATCGTGCTCGAACGTCTCGACGCTGTCGGCGGAGCCGCAGTGAGCGCCCAAGCGTTCGAGGGCGTGGATGCCTGGATCTCGCGCTACTCCTACCTGGTGAGCCTGCTCCCCCAGCGGATCATCGACGAGCTCGGCCTGCGTATCCCGCTCGCCCGGCGACGGTACGCCTCGTACACGCCCGTTCCCGGGGATCCGCGTGGGGCGGGTCTCCTCATCGACAACGAAGACGCTGCCACAACGGCCGCATCCTTCGCCCGGATCGGGGCGCCCGACGACGCAGCATCGTTCGAACGCCTCCTCGACGACACCGGGCGTGCGGCCCGTGCCCTCTGGCCGACGGTCACCGAACCGCTGCTGACCCGCACGGAGGCCCGCAGCCTGCTGGGTGACGACGAACTGTGGGATGCCCTGATCGAACGCCCGATCGGCGATCTCGTCACCTCGCGGCTGCAGAACGATGTGGTGCGAGGAGTCGCCCTGACGGACGCCCTCATCGGCACGTTCGCCAGCGCCGACGACCCCGACCTCGCGCAGAATCGGTGCTTTCTCTACCACGTCATCGGCGGAGGCACCGGCGACTGGGATGTGCCGGTCGGCGGCATGGGAACGGTCACCACGGAGCTCGCGCGCGTCGCCCGTGACGCCGGTGCCCGCATCGTGACCCGCGCCGACGTCACCTCGATCAGCCCTGACGGCACCGTCCGCTTTCACCGGAAGAAGCACGAGCGTCGCGTGATCGGCCGTTTCGTGCTCGCGAACGTTGCACCGAGCGTTCTGGACCGCCTGCTCGGCGAGGCGGAACGCACGCATCCGGAAGGCGCCCAGGTCAAGGTCAATCTGTTGGTGAAGCGCCTGCCGGCCCTTCGCGACCCATCCGTCGACCCCGCGGCCGCGTTCGGCGGCACCCTCCACATCAACGAGTCCTACTCGCAGCTCGAGTCGGCATACGCCGGAGCTGTCCGCGGTGTGATGCCGGAGCTGATTCCCTGCGAGGTGTACTGCCACACGCTCACCGATCCGAGCATCCTCGATGCCGATCTGGCCGCCACAGGCGCGCAGACGCTCACCGTTTTCGGGCTGCACACTCCCGACCGCTGGCTGAACGAAGACAACAACGACGCGACGCGGGAGCGTCTGCAGAGCGCGGTCGTCGCATCACTCAACTCGGTTCTGGCCGAGCCGATCGAAGACCTGCTGCTGACGGATGCCGAAGGCCGTCCCTGCATCGAGACGAAAACGACCTTCGACCTTCAGCAGTCGCTCAACATGCCCGGCGGCAACATCTTCCACGGGCCGCTGTCGTGGCCGTTCGTCGAAGACGACGCTCCACTGACGACACCGGCACAGCGCTGGGGCGTGGCGACTCAGCACGAACGGGTGCTGCTATGCGGCTCGGGAGCTCGACGCGGCGGTGCCGTGAGCGGTCTCGGAGGACACAACGCGGCGATGGCCGTGCTCGAAAGCTGAGGTCGGTGCTCGAAGCTGACCATGGTGCTCGCAAGCTGGCATCGGTGCTCGCTAGCTGACCATCATGCTCGCAAGCTGGCATCGGTGCTCGCAAGCTGGCATCGTGCTCGAAGTCTGGCCGCCGAACCCGAGGATGGCCGCTCTGTCAACGCGATCAGAAAGCGAAGAGCTGCCCGAGAACGATGATCAGGATGAGGAAGATCGCAACGACCCCGGTGAGAATTCCGATCGTGCGATTCGACAGCTTGGCGATTCCGAAACCGACGATGAACGGCAGCGACGCGCAGAGCAGTGCGATGATCCACCAGAAGGCCTGGTACCCGCCTTGCGAAGTCGACGCCAGACGTCCGCCGAACAGATTCTGCGTGCTGGGATGCGTCGCGAAGGCGATGGCCGCCGAAAGCGGGTACGCGATCAGAACGGCCACGATGAGGCCGGCGAACGCACCCCACTGGCCCCGATGACCGTTCTCGATGTTCAGGGCGCGTACCTGGTGTGGTCCCTGTTTGCTCTTCGTGCTCATGGGCACAGCATATCGACGCCCGAAATATCCATGGCGCGAAACATCCAAGCCACGAAGGTATCGATGCGTGAACCTGTGAGAGCGTCGAAGGGCCGATGCCATGAAAGGGTGAGAGCGTCGAAGGAGGTCGGATGGGCCAGAGCAATCACCGCGTCGCCGTGCTCGTGCTCGAAGGCGCGAAGCCGCTCGACGTCGGCATCCCGGCTCAGGTGTTCTCGAACCGGCCGAGCATGCCTTACGAGGTACGCGTCTGCGGCGCGGCCCCCGGACTGGTGACCGGTGGCGATGGGCTGTCGTATCACGTTGCCGACGGTCTGGACGCCCTCGAGCACGCCGACACCATCTTCATCCCCGGATATCGAGAGCCGGCGACCACAGAACCGCCGATCGCTGTCGTCGGCGCGCTCCGTGCCGCCCACGAGCGCGGCACCCGGCTCGCGGCCATCTCGACGGGAGCGTTCGCGCTGGCGGCGACGGGCCTGCTCGACGGCAAACGGGCGACGACCCATTGGCATTACACGAAGGCCCTGGCCGAACGGCATCCGCTCGTCGTCGTCGACGAGAACGTGCTGTTCGTCGACGAGGGCGACGTGCTCACCTCGGCGGGCGCGGCGTCCGGCATCGACCTGTGCCTTCATCTGGTGCGACGCGACCACGGCGTCGCGCTCTCGAACCATGTGGCGAGACGACTGGTCGCCGCACCGTACCGCAGCGGCGGACAGGCGCAGTATGTTCCCCGCAGCCTGCCCGAGCCTCTCGGCGACCTGTTCTCGGACACACGTGAATGGGCCTTGAAACATCTCGCCGAGCCGCTGACCGTGGAAACGCTCGCACGCAATGCTCGGGTGTCGGAGCGCACCTTTTCGCGGCGGTTCGTGCAGGACACCGGCTATACGCCCATGCAGTGGGTGCTTCGGGCCCGGGTGGATCTGGCACGCGAACTGCTCGAACGCACCGATCTGGGCGTGGAGCAGATCGCCGACCTCGTCGGGCTGGGCACCGGTGCGAACCTGCGCCTGCATTTCCAGCGCATCCTCGACACATCGCCGACCGAGTACCGTAACACCTTCTCGGCCTGAGTGGGGCGAGCGGTTCGCTCGTCCGGTTCCGCGATCCTGGCCTCGCGTTGATGGCGGGATACTTGCGCATGATGTCGTTCAGGCCACTTTCGGCCTGCTGTCCGAACACGGACCATGGAAGCCGGAACGAAAGGAACCCACTCAATGACCCGCATCGCCATCAACGGATTCGGCCGTATCGGACGTAACACGCTCCGCGCCCTGCTCGAGCGCGGCAGCGACCTCGACGTGGTCGCCATCAACGACCTCACCGCCCCCGAGACCCTCGCGCACCTCCTGAAGTACGACAGCTCACTCGGCCGGCTCGGACGCTCCGTCGAGGTCGACGGAACCGACCTTGTGGTCGACGGTCGACGCATCGCAGTGCTCGCCGAACGCGAGCCGGCCAACCTGCCGTGGGCTGACCTCGGCGTCGACATCGTGCTCGAATCCACGGGTCGCTTCACTTCGGCGGATGCCGCCAGAGCCCACCTCGACGCCGGTGCCGCACGCGTGCTGGTGAGCGCTCCCTCCGACGGCGCAGACGTCACACTCGCCTACGGCGTCAACACGGATGCCTACGACCCGACCGCGCACGTGATCGTCTCGAACGCCTCGTGCACCACGAATGCGCTGGCTCCGCTGGCGTCCGTGCTCGACGACCTCGCCGGAATCGAACACGCCTTCATGACGACGGTGCACGCCTACACCCAGGAGCAGAATCTGCAGGACGGTCCCCATCGCGACCTGCGCCGTGCGCGCGCCGCCGGCGTGAACATCGTGCCGACCACCACGGGAGCTGCGAAAGCCATCGGTCTGGTGCTGCCGAACCTGCACGGCAAGTTGTCCGGCGACTCGATCCGCGTGCCCGTTCCGGTGGGCTCGATCGTCGAGCTGAACACCACCGTCGCGCGCGAAGTCACCCGCGACGAAGTGCTAGCCGCCTACCGTGCCGCCGCCGACGGTCCCCTCAAAGGCATCCTCGAGTATTCGGACGAGCCACTCGTCTCGAGCGACATCACCGGTCAGCCGGCCTCGTCGATCTTCGACGCAGCCCTCACCCGCGTCGACGGCAGGCATGTCAAAGTGGTCGCCTGGTACGACAACGAGTGGGGCTTCGCCAACCGCGTCATCGACACACTCGAGCTGCTCGCGCGCGACTGAGCGCAACCGACCGCGATGCGGGTGCGCCGAGCGCGTCCGAGGATTGCCGTGTGAGCGTCTCAGCTGTAGATGCCGGCATCTCAAGTGCGGATGCCGGCGTCTCAGCTGTAGAAGAGGCGCCCGACGGCGACGAAGAGCGCGAGCACGAGGAGCACGATGTTGACCGGAACGGCCGACGCCTCGTTTCGGCGCAGATGCACCACGATCGCGCCGATCATGGTGAGGACGAGGCCGAACGCGGCGACGACGGTGAGCCACGGCAGGATGCCGGTCGCGACCGGCAGAATCACACCGATCGCTCCGAGCACCTCGACGATGCCGATCGCTCGAACCTGGCGGCGCGTGTAGTCCCGCGAGAAGGGCATCCGCTTTGCAAGCGCCTCCTGCGAGGCGAAGATCTTGGTCAGGCCGGAGGCGAGGAATGCAAGGGCGACGAAAGCGGAGACGATCCAGAGGGCGATCTGCATGAGCGGTCCATTCGGAACTAAGAGTTACTATTTGTATGTAACTGACGAATAATGACTTTTATACCTGACCGACGCCCGGCACTTCTCTGTTCGTCCGGCACATGGAGGTAACCAATGGAGACCGAAACGCTCGAGATCGACGACGTGTGCAGCGCCGCGCGCCCCGACGCCGATGTGATTCGGGACATCCTCTCTCGCATCGGCGACAAGTGGAGCCTCCTGGTCATGGGCGTGCTGGGCGACGGACCACTCCGGTTCACCGCGCTGCAGAAACGGGTGCAAGGCATCTCGCAGCGGATGCTCACCATCACTGTGCGCCACCTGGAACGCGACGGTCTGATCTCGCGCACCAGCTACCCTGAAATCCCGCCGCGCGTCGAATACGAGGTCACAGCGCTCGGTCGCACACTGATCGAGCCGGTGTTGCACCTCGCGCGGTGGGCCGCCGAGCATCAAGACGAGATCCAGGCCAGCCGAGCCGTATTCGACGCCTCCGCCGACTGAGATGAGCCGTGGCTGAAAAGACGGTGCCAATCGACCCCATGACGTGATTCACCCTGCCCTTTCGACGCCGACGTGGATACGCTGAAGGCAAGCCGGAGGTGCAACATGATGCCGCAGCCAACAGGTCGACTCGTTCGCAAAGACGACGGGGTCTACGTGGTTCTCGACAGGATCTTCAAGGCGCCGATCGAAGACGTGTGGTCCTATTTCAGCCGCTCGCCGCGACTCGCCGAATGGGTCGGTGAATACACCGGCCTTCCGTCGACGGGCGCCGTGCGATTCCGGATGAACGCAGAAGACGGCGCCGACTGGACGAACGTCTCGATCCTCGAATGCGAAGCTCCGCATCGGTTCGCCGCCGACGTCGGACCCGCCGGCGACTCCTGGCGCCTGTTCTGGCACCTCAAAGAGGCGAGTTCACACACGACCCTCACTTTCGGCCAGCGGTTGCGGTCTCTCAAAGACGAAGCGAGCATCGGGGTCGGATGGGACTACTACCTCGATCGACTGCTCGCCGTGCGGGCAGGCAAGCCCATGCCGAACTGGGACGACTACTACCCCGACATGCTCGACCACTATCAGATGCTCTGCCGCGAGGTCGAACACGACCTCCGAACCGAGCAGGTGGCGTTGCACGCCGTCAACCTTCGCGAAGCCGGAAGCTGAAGCCGGGTCGATACGACTCAGTGCCCGCGATGGTCCTGGATCGTCATCCGCGGTCCGTGGCGCTCGTCGCGGTGTCCGCTCGCCAGGATCAGCCTGATCACCCGCTGGCGTTGGCCGGCCCACGGTTCGAGCAGTTCGAGCATCCCATCGTCGTCGACGCGTCGACCGATGAGCGCCGAGCCGACATAGTGGGCGAGATGGTAGTCGCCCACACTCACAGCATCCGGATCGCCGTGGGAACGCTGGATCGTCTCCGCTGCCGTCCACACTCCGACGCCGCTCACCGTGCGCAGGCGCGCGCCGGCATCGGCCAGCGTGGGGGCGGATGCGACGGCGCGCTCCAACGACGACGCCACCGTCGCGGCGGCGATCACCGTTCGAGAACGTCGCGGGTCGACCCCCGCTTTGTGCCACTCCCATGACGGGATGCGGCGCCACGTGTCCGGCGATGGCGCTACGCGCATCCGCTCCGGTGCGGGGCCGGGCGCGGCGTCACCGAAGAGCCGAACCAGACGCGCCCACGCACGATACGCCTCCACACTGGTCACCTTCTGCTCGATGATCGCGGGCGCAAGGGCTTCGAAGACCCGCTGGGTGCTGGTCAGCCGAATGCCCGGATGGCGTCGGAACGTCTCATGCAGCAACGGCGTGCCACGCACATCGAGTGTCGACCAGTCGTCGTCGCGGCCGAGCAGATGCGGGACGCGCTCGATCGCCCACTCGGCCCCAGCACCCCACGCGGCAGCCGAGATCCCGTCGCGCAACTGCTCGAGCCGCACCGACACGGGGCCGTCGGGTGTCGCGAAGGTGCGCCAGACGCCGCGCTCGTCCCACACGGTGGTCGGGTCGTTGGGTCCGCGTCCGAGGGGTCCGAGTGTGTGGCGGAGGTCGACGGATCCCGTCGGCCGGTACACGGTGAGGAGTGGCGGCTCGTGGAAAGACTTCGCGTTCGCGGTCGCGGGCAGCGGCGCGGGCAGCGGCGCGGGCAGCGGCGCAGGAGCCTCGACGAGTGGTGCCATGGTGGAATGCTACGTCAGGGTTCGGGGGAAGTCGGATGACGCACTCCGTGCCCGCACGGATGTCGCCTGTCGGTGGCGCCCAATAGCCTCCCAACATGACGAATCAGATCGACACTGACTCCATCGCGCGCTTGCGCTCATCCGTTTCCGGCACCGTGTATGAGCGCGGCGACGCGGGGCTGGCCGCCGAAGCGACCGGCTTCAACCCGAACATCATTCACGACCCGGCAGTCGTCGTCGCCGCGGCGACCGAAGGCGACATGGCCGCAGCGGTGCGATTCGCCGCCGAAAACGGGCTCCGCGTGCGAGTGCAGGCGACGGGACACGGTGCAGCCTCAAGCATCACCGACGGTGTGCTCATCACGACCCGCGCGCTCGACAGTGTGACGATCGACCCCGAAACGCATCTGGCCACGCTGGGAGCCGGCGTGCGCTGGGCCTCCGTGATCGAGGCCGCGGCGGCGTTCGGGCTTGCCCCGATCACAGGATCGTCAACAAGCGTTGGGGCGGTCGGCTACACGCTGGGAGGTGGTCTCGGCCCTCTCGCACGCAGCCACGGCTTCTCGGCCGACTGGGTGCGCGGATTCCGCGTCGTGACCGCCGAGGGCGAAGTGGTGACCGCCGACGCGTCGACCAACCCCGAACTGTTCTGGGCGCTCCGCGGAGGCAAGGGTGGGCTCTGTGTCGTCACATCGATGACGCTCGAACTCGCTCCGATGACCACCATCTATGCAGGCAGCCTCATCTTCGAGGGCGACGCCATCGAACCCGCTCTGCGCGCGTGGGTGGAATGGACTGACACCGCCCCGGAGCAGGTGACCTCATCATTCGTGTTCCTCGATGTGCCCGACGTGGAGTTCGCGCCACCGCCCCTGCGCGGAAAGTTTGTGCTGAGCATCCGGTTCGCCTTCCCCGGCGACCCCGCCGAGGGCCGAAGGCTGGCTGCCCCGTTGCGGGCTGCCGCACCCGTCTCACTCGACCTGCTCGATGAGATTCCGACGACGGCCGTGGCCAGCATCCACAACGATCCTGAGCAGGGTGGGCCGAGCTGGATCCGTGGTCTCATGCTCGACTCGATCGACCAGGGCGTTGCCGACGAGTTCCTGCGTCTGGTCGGACCCGGAGCCGAAACACCGTTCGTCAGCGCCGAGATTCGACACCTCGGCGAGGCGACCCACCACGACGTGCCCGCCGGAAGCTCGGTCGGCGGACGCGACGCGAACTTCGCGGTCTCGCTGATCGCAGTGAACCCCGAAAACTTTGCTCACCGGGCGCCCCACCGCGCCGAAGCGCTCGCCTTGGCACTCAACGACCGCATCTCACCCATTACGAACGTGAACTGGTCCGCCGGACTCGTCGATCCGGCGGCTTTCGCCGCATCGTGGCCGCCCGCGATCCTCGACCGGCTCGCCGCGGCGCGTGCGCACTACGACCCGAGCGGCGTCTTCGCGTTCGGACCAGCCGCGGGGTAGCGAGGGCTCGCGCTGGGCGGGGTAGCGAGGGCTCGCGCTGAGCGCACAGGGTAGCGAGCGCGGCTCAGTCGATCCAGATGCTCGGGGCGTCGGCGCGAGTCGACGGCAGTCCAGCGTTGGCGCCCCACTCCCTCAGCCACTCGGGTACGCGTGAGTTGTGAGGAACCGGTCCAACCGCATCCAGCAGCTCCTCGATCGTCACGATTCCGCCACCCTTCTTGAGGAAGCGTCCGCGGATGAATGCCTGAGTGTAGATCTCACCGTTGACGGTGAATCGCTGCTCGACGTAGACCGCCTTTTCGTCGAAACCGAGCAGGCGCGACTCGACCACGAACGGTTGCCACAACTCCAGCGACTTGCGAAACGAGATCGTTTCGGATGCGACGACGGGATACCAGCCGCGCTTCTTGAAGATCGCCCACACGCCGTTTCGCGTCAACA
>FSYX01000330.1_pt1 | contig 13697 bp, 8 predicted proteins | sample 1638671 | NCBI WGS metagenome assembly FSYX01 (sample SAMEA3914813, study PRJEB12502) | metagenome | biome: forest; material: soil | place: Canada | collected 2011-07-07 | depth 0.3 m
ATGCGCTCGCCGGAAAACTGTCGGCCATCGCCATCGATCAGGCCAAGTACAGCCTTCTCCTTTCGCGTTCCGGTGGGATCGTCGACGACCTCGTCGTCTACCGCACCGGAGACGACCGCTACATGGTGGTCGCCAACGCGTCGAACCGCGACGTGGTCGCCGAGGAGCTTCGCGCACGCACGGCGCCGTTCGATGCCGAGATCTTCGACGAAAGTGACGAGATCGCGTTGATCGCCGTGCAGGGACCGGCCGCGCTGTCGATCCTGAGCGCTATCGGAGCTTTCGCGGTCGAGGGTGGCGCGCTCGACGGCGACGGGTTCGCCGACCGGCTGGCGACGCTCAAGTACTACTGGTCGTTCGCGGCCACGTACGACCAGCATCCGGTGCTCGTCGCGCGAACCGGTTACACGGGCGAGGATGGCTTCGAACTGTATGTGTCGCCTGATTTCGCACGCGAGGTCTGGGATTCCGTTCTCGAGGCCGGCGCGGAGCAGGGTCTCGTTCCCGCGGGTCTCGCCAGTCGCGACACCTTGCGCCTCGAGGCGGGCATGCCTCTCTATGGTCACGAGCTCGACCTGGGAACGTTCCCGGCCCAGGCCGGCCTCGGTCGCGTGGTCAACCTCGCTAAAGAGACCGACTTCGTGGGTCGGGCCGCCAGCGAGGTCGGTCCGGACGCGACGGCGCCTATCCTCGTCGGTCTCATGGGTCACGGAAAGCGCGCGGCACGCGCCGGCTATCCGATCTTCGCGACAGATGAGGTCACCGACGCCGACGAGACCGTCGGTGTGGTCACCAGCGGCGCTCTTTCGCCGACCATCGGCGTTCCGATCGCGATGGCATACGTCGCGCCGGCTTTCGCGCGCCTCGGAACAGAACTGCATGTCGACATCCGCGGCAACCGCCTCGGCTTCACCGTCACCGCCCTCCCCTTCTACAGCAGAAAGAAGAACTGACCATGACTGCTCCCCAGGACTTGAAATACACCGCCGAGCACGAGTGGATCCTCGTCGACGGCGACACCGCGACCGTCGGCATCACCGCGTATGCCGCGGAGAAGCTCGGCGATGTCGTGTTCGTCGAGCTGCCGAGCGTCGGGAGCGACGTCGCCGAGGGCAAGGTCGTCGGCGAGATCGAGTCGACCAAATCGGTCGGCGAATTGTTCGCTCCGGTCAATGGGACGGTGGCCGAAGTCAATGACGCGGTCGTCGCATCCCCTGAACTCGTCAACAGTGACCCGTTCGGCGAGGGCTGGCTGATCAAGGTGACGTTCTCTGCTCTCCCCACCCTTCTCAGCTACGAGGACTACGCCGCCATCATCGGCGAGTGAGGCACAACACCCAATGACAGAACTCTTCTCGACGCGTCACATCGGTACCGATGCCGACGCGCAGTCCGCGATGCTCGGACTCCTCGGTTACGAATCGGTCGACGCGCTGGTGAAGGCTGCGGTCCCGGCCTCGATTCAGGTGGACGCATTCCGCGACGCGTCGGGCTCGCTTCTGCCGACGGCCGCCAGTGAGCGCGATGCGCTCGCCGAGTTGAGGTCGCTCGCACGGCGCAACCGCGTGAATCGTTCCCTGATCGGGCTCGGCTACTACGACACGATCACGCCGGCGGTCATCAAGCGCAATGTGCTCGAGAACCCGAGCTGGTACACGGCGTACACGCCGTACCAACCGGAGATCTCGCAGGGTCGGCTCGAAGCCCTCATCAATTTCCAGACGATGGTCGCCGATCTCACCGGGCTCGACACAGCGAATGCGTCGATGCTCGACGAGGGCACAGCGGTGGTCGAGGGGATGCTGCTGGCACGACGGGCGTCGAAGGCTGCGTCTCACCGATTCATCGTCGATTCGGATGCGTTCCCGCAGACGCTCGCTCTGCTGAAGAACCGGGCGGATGCGGTGGGCATCGAATTGGCCGTGCTCGACCTCGCAACGGTGGATGCTGCCTCACCGGAGCTCGCGGACGCGTTCGGAATCTTCGTGCAGTATCCGGGCGCGTCGGGCCGGGTGTGGAATCCGTCTGATGTGATCGGGGCCGCGAAGGCCTCCGGAGCGGTCGCCGTCGTCGCAGCGGACCTACTTGCACTCACGCTTCTCACGTCTCCCGGCGTGCTCGGCGCCGATGTCGCCGTCGGCACCAGCCAGCGTTTCGGCGTCCCGCTCGGATTCGGTGGTCCGCACGCCGGCTACATGGCGGTGCGCTCCGGTCTCGAGCGCCAGCTTCCCGGACGTCTGGTCGGCGTTTCGCAGGATGCGATCGGAAAGCCCGCGTATCGCCTCACCCTTCAGACCCGCGAGCAGCACATCCGTCGCGAGAAGGCGACTTCCAATATCTGTACGGCCCAGGTCCTCCTGGCCGTGATGGCCGGAATGTATGCCGTCTATCACGGGCCGCGGGGGCTTCGCGCGATCGGCCAGTCCGTGCACGCAGCCACCGGACGTCTTGCGGGCGCACTGCGAGCGAGCGGCGTCGATGTTCTCTCCGATTCGTATTTCGACACGCTCGAAATCAGAGTAGGCAACGCCGAGGCGATCGTCGAGCGCGCACATGAGCGCGGCATCCTGCTGCACCGGGTCGGCGACACCACGGTGACGCTGAGCGTCGACGAACCGTCGGCCGACGACATCCGCTCGGGCTCGCTGCTGACGGAACTGGTCGAGGTATTCGCGCCAGGATCGGCTGCGTCTGCCGATACTGCGGCTGCCGATACAGCGTCTGGCGATGCCGCGTCGGTCGCCGGCGGAAGCTTCCGTTCATTCGACGATTCGCTCATTCGAGCATCCGACTACCTGACGCATCCCGTGTTCAACACGCACCACTCCGAGACCGCCATGATGCGCTACCTGAAATACCTCGCGGACAAGGACTACGCGCTCGACCGTGGAATGATCCCGCTCGGTTCCTGCACCATGAAGCTGAACGCGGCGACGGAGATGGAGGCGGTCACCTGGCCTGAGTTCGGCGGAATCCATCCGTTCGCTCCCGCAGCGGACGTCGACGGCTATCTGGAGCTCATCGATCAGCTGGAGACCTGGCTGGCCGATGTGACCGGCTACGACTCCGTTTCCCTGCAGCCGAACGCGGGAAGTCAGGGCGAACTCGCCGGGCTGCTCGCCATCCGCGGTTACCACCGGTCGCGCGGCGATGTGCAGCGCACCGTGTGCCTGATTCCGCAGAGCGCACACGGCACGAACGCGGCGTCGGCCGTATTGGCTGGAATGTCCGTTGTGGTCGTCGCCTGTGACGACCTCGGCAATGTCGACCTCGACGACCTGCGCCTGAAAATCGCGGAACACGCCGACACGCTCGCCGCGCTGATGGTCACGTATCCGTCGACTCACGGAGTGTACGAGCACGAGATCGCCGCCATCACCCAGGCCGTGCACGACGCGGGTGGGCAGGTCTACGTCGACGGTGCGAACCTCAACGCCCTCCTCGGCTTCGCGCGGTTCGGCGACTTCGGCGGCGACGTCAGCCACCTGAACCTGCACAAGACGTTCTGCATCCCGCACGGCGGTGGTGGCCCCGGTGTCGGTCCTGTCGCGGCGAAGGCGCACCTCGCGCCGTTCCTGCCCGGGCATCCGCTCGCGCAGCGTGCCGACCACTATCTCGGCGGCGGCCGGGTGGAGCATTCCGGGGGACCGGTGTCGGCCGCGCCATACGGCAGCCCGAGCATCCTCCCGATCAGCTGGGCGTATGTTCGCATGATGGGTGCCGACGGACTGACCCAGGCGACCGTCGCGGCCGTGCTGGCGGCGAACTACATCGCGGCGCGTCTGCGCGACCACTACCCGGTGCTGTACTCGGGCGAGAACGGATTGGTCGCGCACGAGTGCATCCTCGATCTCAGGCCGCTCACCGAGGCCACCGGCGTGACGGTCGACGATGTCGCCAAGCGACTAATCGACTACGGCTTCCATGCGCCGACGATGAGCTTCCCGGTCGCGGGCACCTTGATGGTGGAGCCGACAGAGAGCGAAGATCTCGGCGAGCTGGACCGTTTCGTCACAGCGATGATTTCGATCAAAGCCGAGGCGGATGCGGTGAAAGCGGGCGCGTGGCCGATCGACGACAACCCGCTGCGCGGCGCACCGCACACCGCTGAGTCGGTGATCGTCGGCGAATGGTCGCACCCGTATTCGCGCGAGCAGGCGGTGTATCCGGTGCCGGGCCTGGTTCGTTCCAAGTACTGGCCCCCGGTGCGGCGCATCGATCAGGCGTGGGGAGACCGCAATCTGTTCTGCGCCTGCCCGCCGCCTGAGGCGTTCGAGTAGGACCGGTCTATTTGAAGAGCGCCGGCCACCAGGCGACGGCGAGCGGGTACCCGACGAACGACGCGACATCGATGATCCAGTGCGCCACGACCAGAGGCATCACGCGGCCCCAGCGGGCGTAGCACCAGCCGAACACGACGCCCATCGCGAAATTGCCGACGAATGGACCGATGCCCTGGTAGAGGTGATAGCTGCCGCGCAGCGCAGCGGCCCCGAGGATGATCGGCCAGCGTGACCAGCCGAGCTGTCGCAGTCTGGTGAACAGGTAGCCGACGACGATGACTTCTTCTTGCAGGGCCGCCCGTAGCGCGCTGAAGATCAGGATGGGCACCGTCCACCAGTGGCTGTCGAGTGGAGCGGGGATGACGTTGACGGTCACGCCGATCACCCGGCCGACGAAATACAGGGCCAGGCCCGGCACGCCGATCAGAGCGACCAGTGCCAGGCCGCCTAGCGCGTCGCGACCGGGTCGGGTGAAATCGAGACCGATCCGACGAAAAGAACTGCGACCAGGACGCCACAAGAGGTAGATGACGAGGGCCACCGCGAAGAGATCGAAGAAGATCGCCAGAAACTGATACGTGAAGTCGAGCCACTCCCGGGTGCTCTGGGAGCCGTTGATGGTCGCCGACTGCTGGGACAGTGGGGTGCCGGCAGTGAGCCGGGCGATGATGTTGACCACGGAGTAGACGGCGGATGCGCCGAGCGACAGCCCGAGCACGATCGCGACCTCCCACCAGAGGCGGGGGCGATCGCTGCGCGCTACGGGCAGTTCGGTTGCCCACACCTCCTGGGCCTTCGTTCGTGTGTTCTGCATAGTGGAATCCTGCCAGTTGAGGACGCCCGAGGTACTCCCCGATCGGGGCTCCTGTGAGAGTGCTCGAATTTACGCGTCTTTTTGATAACAGGCGCACAGATCGGACAAGATCTCGACCCGTTCGAGGAGATGCACGCACGCAATTCCCTGCACATCCGGCCGATTTCAAGCATGTTTTGTGTGAGTTGTGCAATTTTCGGGCGTCTGAGTTACCACTGTGTAACGTTTTCCTGCTCCGTTTTGCATTCAATGCGCGCGCTACCTAAGGTCATTCTTATCCCGCGCGGCGTGGGTGGTCTTGCATGTCTGCGACGTCGCACACTTCGCACAGGAGGAACATTGAAGATCAAACGATGGACAGCGCTGACCGCTGTCGTCGCGGCCGGGGCGCTCATGCTCGCCGGCTGCAGTCCGACGGGTGGATCGGAGGTCGTAAGCGGAACATCTGTCAGCGTGGCGCAGAACTCAGCCATGACCACGATGAACGCTTTCACGGCTACGGGTTATTCGACGTACAACTCGAACATCGCTTACATGTACCAGTCGACCTTCAACTACTACGACGCCACCCCCAAGCTCGTCAAGAACACTCAGTTCGGCACGTACGAAGTCGTATCCAAGAGCCCGCTGACCATCAAATGGACGATCAACGATGGCGTCAAGTGGAGTGATGGTACGCCGGTCAACGCATCCGACATGCTTCTTGCCTGGGCTTCGAGCCTCAGCAAGAACAACAAGGGTTCGATCAACTTCGGCTCCATCAACGCCGGCAGCGGCATCGACCTCATCACCAAGACGCCGACCATTTCGGACAACAACCGGTCGATGACCGTCGTCTTCGACAAGCCGTACGTGGACTGGGAGCCGGTCACGGCCCTCAACCCGAACCTCCCCGCACACATCGTGTGGGAGCTGGCCGGAATCGACAAGACGACCGGTACGGACGCGCAGAACGCGTTCGTCAAGGCTGTCCAGAACAATGACACCGCGGCTCTTGCCAAGGTCGCCGCCGTGTGGAAGAGCAAGTTCGACTTCACCACGACGCCGTCCGACAAGCGACTGCTGGTCACCGATGGCCCGTACAAGGTCACGGCACTCACCAAGCAGTATGTGACGCTCGAGGCGAACACGGACTACAACTGGGGCCCGAAGCCGAAGATCGCCAAGATCACGGTACGGTTCATCCCGGACCAGACCGCTCAGGTGCAGGCGCTCCAGAACGGCGAGATCAGCGTGCTCTACGGCCAGGCGACCGCCGACACCGTGAAGGCGCTGCAGGGGCTCAAGGGTGTCGGTTCGACGACGTCTCCGACAGCCACGTTCGAGCACGTCGACCTGACGTTCAACAATGGTGGACCGTTCGACCCGAAGACCTACGGCGGCGACGCCACGAAGGCCCTCGAAGTTCGGCAGGCCTTCTTCAAGGTCGTTCCTCGCCAGGAGATGCTCGACCGTCTGATCAAGCCGATTTCGGCGAACGCGAAGCTCGATGACTCGTCGCTGTTCATCCCCGGCCAGCCTGGGTACGACGACGCCGCCAAGAACAACGGGTCCTCGGACTACCAGACCGTCGATGTGGCTGCCGCAAAGGCCCTGCTCGCAAAGGCGGGCGTCACGGCGCCGATCACGGTCAAGTTCGCCTACGCGAACGACAACCCCCGTCGTCAGGGCGAGTTCCAGCTGATCCAGGCCTCCGCCAAGGCGGCCGGGTTCAACGTCACCGACGTGGGCAAGCCGGGCGCACAGTTCTTCGACCCCCAGACCGGTATCGGTTCGGGCAAGTACAACTACGACGCCACCGTGTTCGCCTACCAGCTGAGCTCGGGAACGGTTACGCAGAGCCAGGCCAACACGACCACGGGCAACGCGTACAACTACCAGGGCTACTCGAACGCGGAGGTCGACGCTCTCTGGCAGCAGGCCGAGGTTGCGACCGACGGTACGGCAGCCATCCCGCTCCAGCAGAAGATCGACGCGCACCTCTGGCAGGATGCATCGACCGTGACGCTGTTCCAGTTGCCGGATGTCTCGGCCTGGTCGGACAAGATCTCGAATGTGAAGGACGCGCCTTACTCGCCCAACATCTTCTGGAACTTCTTCGACTGGACAGTCGCCAAGTAAATACCCGCCGGCGGTAACTTACCGTCGACACCAGATTGGGCCGTGCGCACCCGCACGGCCCAATCTGTGGGTACCGTTGTCGTAACTTCCAAAAAAGGTCAACTGACGTGCTCTCCTTCATTTCCCGGAGGCTGCTCGCATCTATCGTGGTGCTGCTGGTCGCCTCCTATCTCGTCTACATCCTGGCCGCGGTCTCGGGCGATCCCCTATCGGACCTGCGCCAATCCAGCCTCCCGAACAAAGCAACCCTCATCCAGCAGCGCACCGAACTGCTGAATCTCGACGTTCCTCCATTTCTTCGCTACTTCATCTGGCTGGGGGGTGTGCTCGGCGCCTTCATCGGCAAGTTCAATCTCGGCCGGACGCTCGACGGCCAGTACGTGACGGATCAGCTCTCGTCGGCAATGGGGTCGACGCTTCAGCTGGTCACCGGCTCGCTCCTCATCGGCATCGTGGTCGGTGTAACGCTCGGCATCGTCACTGCGCTCCGCCAGTACTCGGGGTTCGACTACTCCGTGACATTCATTTCGTTCCTCTTCTTCTCGCTTCCGGTCTTCTGGATCGCCGTCATGCTGAAGCAGTTCGGTGCGATCGGATTCAACAACTTCCTCATTTCGCCGCAGGTGAGTGTGGCGGCGACAATAGTCATCTCCCTCATATCCGGAGTGGTCTGGATGGCGATCGTCGGCGGGAGCGGGCGAAGACGCCTTGTGACCTTCCTCACGGCGGCCGCCGCGGCCGCGGTCGTGCTCGTCTACATCTCCGTGACCGGCTGGCTGACCAACCCGAGTCTCGGTCCGGTGGTCACGACCGGCCTGTCGGTCGGCGCGGCGGTCATCATCACCGTGCTGTCCAGCGGATGGGGGAACAAGAAGTCCCGCTATACCGCGCTCAGTGTGGCGGGCCTCGGACTCGTTCTCTACTACCCGCTGCACATCCTGTTCGAGCAGTTCAGCATCGTCAACACGTTCACGATGATTCTTCTGCTTATCGTGCTTGCGGCGCTCGGCGGTCTCACCGGGTGGCTCTGGGGCGGGGTCGACCGCTGGATTTCAGTACGAACCGGCGCCATCACCGGCTTCGTGGTCGGGCTCATCATGCTGCTCGACCGGTTCCTCGCATCATGGAACATCTACGTGACGCAGGTCGCTGGAGGGCGTCCGATCAGCACGATCGGCGCCGGAACTCCCGATCTTGTCGGATCGTTCTGGATCACCGGCATCGACACGTTCACGCACCTCGTTCTTCCCACGACGGCACTCGTGCTGGCCTCCCTCGCCGGCTACAGCCGATACTCGCGCGCGAGCCTGCTCGAGGTCATGAACCAGGACTACATCCGCACGGCTCGCGCGAAAGGGCTCACTGAGCGCACGGTCATCATGCGGCACGCGTTCCGCAACGCGCTCATCCCGATCACGACGATTGTGGCTCTGGACTTCGGAGCCCTCATCAGCGGAGCGATTGTGACCGAGAACGTCTTCGCCTGGGCGGGGATGGGCGCGCTGTTCAATCAAGCGCTGGACAAAGTCGACGTCAACCCGATCATGGGCTTCTTCCTGGTAACGGCCATCGCCGCGATCACCTTCAATTTCCTCGCCGACGTGATCTACTCGGCGCTCGACCCAAGGATCCGAGTAACCGCATGACATCCCTAGGACCGCTACCTCCCGAAGGCAGCAATGTGGGTCTCGGCCCAGGCAGCGAGGACCCGAGAAGTGCGCTGAGTCACGTCGATGAAGGCCCCGGGCCGGCAGGCGACGTGTCTTCGATCGAAATGAAGGAAGTCGAAGGCCTGAGTCTCGGCCGGATCGTCTTCCGCCGCTTCCTGCGCCACCGGGCGGCCATCATCAGCCTTGTCGTATTGGTTTTCGTGATCATCCTGTCGTTCAGCTCGATCGGTCTTCACGTCTTCGGGATCGACACCGGTGGCTGGTGGCGCTGGAGTTTCGAGGATGTTCCCGCAATCGTGAACGGTGGTCAGCCGACCCTCACGCTGATTCCCTTCGACCTCGGTATTCACCCCTTCGGTCAGGACTCTGTCGGCCACGACATGTTCGCCATGGTCATGCGTGGTATCCAACAGTCGCTGATGATCGTCTTCGTGACCGGTATCGTCTCAACGGTCATCGGTGCCGTGCTCGGAGCCGTTGCGGGGTACTTCGGCGGACTCACCGACACGATCCTGATGCGCCTCACCGACATGGTCATCATCGTTCCGCTGTTCCTCCTCGCCGCGATCGTCGGACGCGGGGTCAATGGACCCTCCGTGATTCTTGCGCTCGTGCTCGGCCTGCTGGTCTGGACGACCCTGGCTCGACTTGTGCGCGGTGAGGTCCTGGCGCTTCGCGAGCGCGAGTTCGTCGATGCTGCCCGGGTCGCTGGGGCGAGCAGCGTGCGCATCATGTTCAAGCACATTCTGCCGAACACTGTCGGCGTGATCGTCGTCAGCGCGACGCTGACCATGTCGGCGACCATCCTGCTCGAGACGGCCATCAGCTACCTCGGGTTCGGGGTCAAGGCGCCGGATGTCTCGCTCGGCCTTCTGATCTCCCAGTACCAGTCGGCGTTCACCACCCGCCCCTGGCTGTTCTGGTGGCCCGGTGTCTTCATCGTGATCATCGCCCTCACGATCAACTTCATCGGCGACGGTCTACGCGATGCCTTCGACCCTCGCCAGCGCCGCGGTCTGAAGCGCAGTGTTCGGCTCGAGGCGAAGGCTGCTCAGCGCAAGCCGCAGGCGGCGGGCCGGCTGTGAGCGCGGTAACGGCACTACGGCCAGACCACGCCGATCACGGTGAGTACAGCGAGTACGGTCAGAACCACGATCGAGCCAACGTGCCAGCGAATCGTCACCTCGTCGCGAGCGCCCGGCTCGTCGCGGTAGCTCATCCATTGATTCTGAACGAGCGAGTCGATGCTGGCGGCCGACCCTCCCGCAGCGCTGTCGGAGGTATCGGCGCCGAGCGACGGTCGTCCCAGCGCATCTCGGCGCAGGCGGCCGATGGAACCCCAGGGACCCTGGGCCGGCGCGGCCCACGCAGAGAACACACCGCGGTCGGTCGTAATGGTCAGGGCCCAGCGCGCCGAGATGTCTTTCACGGCCGGCCAGCCGACGCGATACGTGCGGATCGGATTGACCACCGTGAGCTCCGCGGGAGTGATGCGGACGACCGGCGCCCAGAAAACGATGTACATGCCGAAAGATACGAGCGCGAGCGCTGGCGCCGCGCGCAGGAGAGGCTCCAGGTGGCCGTACTGAACGAGCGACACCGCGGTTACCGCGCAGATCGCAACGACCAATACGCTGACAACGCGACTGAATCGCGGGGCGAGCACGGAGATCTGTGGTCCAACGGCCATTCTCCAATTGTCGCGCATGAAGATCGGAAGACCCGATGAACGCCATCCCGAGTCCGCGAACGGCGCCGATCCTCGAAGTTTCGGGTCTGAATGTCGACTTCTGGGTCGACGGCACCTGGTATCCGGCTGCCATCAACCTGAACTACGACGTCGAAGCAGGCGAGGTGCTCGCGATCGTCGGTGAGTCGGGCTCGGGCAAGAGCTCCAGCTCGATGGCTCTGCTCGGTCTGACGCCTTCGAATGGCCGGGTCTCCGGAAGCGCGAAGCTTTCGGGACACGAGCTGATCGGGATCTCGCCTTCGGCTCTTCGCAAAGTACGAGGCAACGAGATCGCGGTCATCTTCCAGGAGCCGATGACCGCGCTCAACCCCGTGTATACGATCGGCTTCCAGATCGTGGAGACTCTGCGGAATCATTTCGACATGGCTCCGAGCGCTGCCAAAGCACGGGCTATCGAACTGCTCACGATGGTCGAGATGCCGACGCCGGAGACCACTTTCGATAAGTATCCGCACCAGCTCTCGGGCGGGCAGCGCCAGCGCGCCATGATCGCGATGGCCGTCTCGTGCGACCCCCAGCTGCTCATCGCAGACGAGCCGACCACTGCCCTCGATGTGACCGTCCAGGCGGAGATCCTCGATCTGCTGCGCAATCTCCGGCATCGGCTGAACAGCGCGATCGTGCTCATCACGCACGACATGGGAGTGGTCGCCGACCTCGCGGACAAGGTCATCGTCATGAAAGACGGCCTGATCGTCGAGGGCGCCGCGGTGCAGAAGATCTTCAGCGACCCGCAGGAACCGTACACGAAGCAACTGCTTGCGGCCGTCCCGCATCTCGGTCTCGGCTCTGCGGCCGAACTCGGCGAAACAGCTGCGACCGCCAAGCGAACAGATGCCGCGCTCTCGTTCGAGGATGTTGCGATCGACTACCCCAAACGCGGACGTATCCCGGCGTTCCGCGCGGCAGAGAATGTGAACCTCGAGATCTTCCCGGGCGAGATCGTCGGGCTGGTAGGCGAGTCGGGCTCCGGAAAGACGACGATCGGTCGTGCATCGGTCGGCCTCCTTCCCATCGCGTCGGGCGCGCTCTACCTCGGTGGCCGGAACATGGCGAGTCTCTCGGCCAAGGAGTTGCGTGCGGCACGCAAGGACATCGGAATCGTCTTCCAAGATCCAGGATCGTCGCTCAACCCGCGATTCCCGATCGGGCAGAGCATCGGCGAGCCCCTCCTGCTCTCGAGCAGCCTCAAAGGGTCTGAAATCGATCGTCGGGTCGAGACCCTGCTCGATCAGGTCGAGCTGCCGAGGGCGTTCCGCAACCGTTACCCCCACGAACTCTCCGGTGGTCAGCGTCAGCGGGTGGGAATCGCACGCGCTCTCGCGCTTCGTCCGAAACTGCTGGTCGCGGACGAGCCGACGTCGGCATTGGATGTCTCTGTTCAGGCGCGGTTCCTGATCCTTCTCCAGGAACTCCAGAAGGAGATGGGCTTCGCCTGCCTCTTCGTCAGTCACGACTTGGCTGTGGTCGATCAGCTCGCCCACAGAATCGCTGTGATGCATCGCGGCAAGATCGTCGAGCAGGGCACGAGCGATCAGATTCTGCGGGCGCCGAAAGAGCCGTACACACAGCGGCTGCTCGCGGCCGTACCGCTGCCGGACCCCGAGAAGCAGCGCGAGCGGCGTGAAGAACGGCGTGCGTTGTTGGCCGCCGGCAGCGACGAGACCAGCTGATCGGTGAGGGGCGTGGGACTCGATCCCATGCCCCTCTTCCGGCTCTGCTACGGGTGACCAAGTACATGGGGTAAAATCGAACGTTCACCCCAAAACTCATTGACCGAGAGTCGAGTCTTCACGCATGTCTGAAACCGCCGTCGCACACCGTAGCGATCTGCGCAATGTCGCGATCGTGGCACACGTCGACCACGGCAAGACCACTCTTGTCGACGCGATGCTTCGGCAGACCAACTCGTTCTCGTCGCACGAACACGTCGAAGAGCGGGCGATGGACTCGAATGAGCTCGAGCGCGAAAAGGGCATCACCATCCTCGCCAAGAACACGGCGATTTCTTACCGCGGCCTGCACGCGACAGACGGTCCGATCACGATCAACGTGATCGACACCCCCGGCCACGCCGACTTCGGTGGCGAGGTCGAGCGCGGCCTGTCCATGGTCGACGGTGTGGTGCTGCTCGTCGATGCGAGCGAGGGCCCGCTGCCCCAGACGCGCTTCGTGCTGCGCAAGGCGCTCGAGGCCAAGCTGCCCGTCATCCTCCTGGTCAACAAGACCGACCGTCCGGATGCGCGGATCGAAGCTGTCGTGCACGAGAGCCAGGATCTGCTGCTCGGTCTCGCCAGTGACATGGCCGACGATGTGCCCGACCTCGACCTCGATGCGATTCTCGATGTTCCCGTCGTCTACGCGTCGGGACGAAACGGCGCCGCGAGCCTCAATCGGCCTGAGAACGGGGAACTGCCTGACAACGGCGACCTCGAGCCGCTCTTCGATGCCATCCTCAAGCACATCCCGGCTCCGACCTATGACCCGTCGGCACCGCTCCAGGCCCACGTCACCAACCTCGATGCCTCTCCGTTCCTCGGTCGCCTCGCGCTGCTCCGCATCTTCAACGGCACCCTCAAGAAGGGCCAGACGGTCGCCTGGGTGCGTCACGACGGCGATGTGCACAATGTGCGCGTCACCGAGCTGATGATCACGAAGGCGCTCGATCGCTACCCGGCCGAGAGCGCGGGCCCCGGCGACATCGTCGCCGTCGCCGGTTTCGCCGACATCATGATCGGCGACACGCTCGCGGACCCCGAAGACATCCGGCCGCTCCCGCTCATCCACGTGGACGACCCAGCGATCTCGATGACGATCGGCACGAACACGTCGCCGCTCGTCGGCAAGGTCAAGGGTCACAAACTGACTGCGCGGATGGTCAAAGACCGGCTCGATCGCGAACTGGTCGGAAACGTCTCGCTTCGCGTGCTCGACATCGGGCGTCCTGACGCGTGGGAGGTGCAGGGCCGCGGCGAACTCGCCCTCGCGATCCTCGTCGAGCAGATGAAGCGCGAAGGTTTCGAGCTCACCGTCGGCAAGCCCCAGGTGGTCACCAAGAA
>FSYX01000564.1_pt1 | contig 13330 bp, 12 predicted proteins | sample 1638671 | NCBI WGS metagenome assembly FSYX01 (sample SAMEA3914813, study PRJEB12502) | metagenome | biome: forest; material: soil | place: Canada | collected 2011-07-07 | depth 0.3 m
ACCATCACCGGCCCGAGCGCGCACGAGGGCGAGCCGTCGCCGGCCGCGCTGCTCGCCGAGGGCGACATCGTCGGCCTGATGCGCGCCTGCCACGATCGTCGGCTGGAGCGCGAAGGCATCCCGATGATCCTCGGCATCGCCGACGAGCGCGGGTCCATCCCTCCGGCGCCCGACAGCAGCCAGCTCGCTGAGGGACGCGCCTTCGCGGAGGTCTTCGACCGGTACTCCGCCGCACTGGTCCCATGGGCGCGCGACGAGGACGAGGGCGCCGTCATCACCGCGATGCAGGTGCTCGCATTCACTCACTTCGCGCCGGGTGCGGCGCCGATCGCCGAAGGAGAAGCCCGATGACCCGGCCGTCATTCTCTGCGCAGCGCGAGCAGCTCGGCCGAGGCCACTTCATCCGGGTGGTGAACTACCACTCGACCCCGCGTGGCGCGCGCGACGAACTGGCGGCGGAGCTCGCCCGGTTCGCCCGCGAGTACTCGGCCGTGACCCTGGCCGACCTCGACCAGTACGTCGAGACGGGGGAGTGGCACAAGGACAAGCCGGGACTGATACCGGTGTTCTACGAGGGCTATCGCAACTCCGCGACGGTCGCTGCTCCCCTGTGCGACGAGCTCGGCATCACCGGCTGGTTCCCGATCGCGACGTCCTTCGTCGACTGCGACGTCGAGCATCAGGAAGCGTTCGCCAGGGCCCACTGGATCTCTCTGGTCGAGGAGGACACCAAGGGCGGCCGTATCGCGATGAGCTGGGACGAGGTCGCCGACCTCAGCAGGAACCATGTCGTGTTCCCGCACACCGCACATCACGAGGGCTTCGACACGGTGCTCTCCGATGAGGACATCGATCGCGAGGTCGTCGAGTCCAAGCGGCAGCTCGAAGCCGTCACCGGGCAGGAGGCTCCCGCCTTCGTCTGGCTGCACGGCTCGTCCTATGGGCAGAGCCCGCGGCACGACGCGGCGGTCAAGGCGGCGGGGTATCGCTACCAGTTCGCCAACACGATGATTCACCGCGTGAACTGAGAAGGAGCCTCGTTCGTCCCGCTCGGCCGTCAGCCGCGGATGGCGAGGTGACGCAGTCGGTCGTCGGAGTCGCGCCAGGTCAGCTCGATGCGTCCTCCGTCGCGGTCCGACCGTGCAGCGCGCGCGGAGCCTTCTGCCACGTCTGCGGGGGCGATGCCTGCCGCGCGGAGCACGGCAGCAGCCTCCGACCCGTCGTCGATGACGGGGCCCGTCTGTGCGACCGCCCACGCGCGCTCCGGGTAGCCCTGTGTTCCCGACGTCAGCGCCCGCTCCGTGCCGCCGTCAGTCATCGTCACCGTGATGCGTCCGTCGTGGTGGCGGGCGGTGAACCGTCCCACGCCGTCGGCCACCGCGTTCGGCCTCCGCTGGAAGCCGAGGCCAGGCGACCAGTACCAGCTCTCCAGCACCCCGTCGTCGCGCAGGGCGAGCACCTCGAGGTGGTCCGGCCCGACGGTGGACTGGAGGATCTGCGCCTGCCGGTAGCGCGCTCCCTGTGCGAACGCGAGCCCGGAACTCCAGGAGCCCGTTTGCACGTCCGGGGCCTCGCCTGGGTCGTCGGGCAGGTCGGAATTGAACCAGAAGACCCACAGGCCGTCCGTGTCGTCGCAGGCGACGAGCTCCAGGTTCCCGCGCGCACCGTAGACGCCCTGGACGAGTGATGCGGGGCCGGTCGTGGGGGTGAACGGCCCGACTGTCATAATCGTTTCTGAAAGCATCTGCTTATTCTTGCTCATTTCTGACAGTTTGTGACAGTATGGTCGAGAATTCAGCCCCAAAGGAGAGACATGAGAATCGCACGAGCCCGCATTCAGGGATCGCCCCGCATCGTCGTGGAGCAGGAGGGCACCCTCCGGATCGCGCCTGAGGAACTCTCGGTGCTCGACGTCATCGCCGCCGGCCCCGCCGCGGATTGGGAGGTCGTAGCGAAGGACGGCCTCGAACTCCTCGCGCCCGTCGACCGTACGGGCAAGATCATCGCCGTAGGCCTCAACTACGCCGACCACACCAGCGAGACCGGATTCACGCAGCCGGAGCGGCCGCTCACCTTCGCGAAATACACCACATCGATCACCGGGCCAAACGACGACATCGTCGTCCCCGCGCACCTGACCAGCCAGGTCGACTACGAAGCCGAGCTCACCGTGCTCATCGGCCGCCGCTGCGGAGGGGAGACCCCCGCGACCGTCGACGACATCGCCGCATACACCGTCGCCAACGACGTGTCGGCCAGGGATGTTCAGTTCGCCGACGTGCAGTGGACCCGCGGCAAGTCGTTCGACACGTTCACGCCCGTCGGACCCTGGCTGGTCACACCGGACGATTTCGGCTCGCAGGTCGGTCACCGCATCCACACGTCGGTCAACGGCGAGGTGCTGCAGGACGACGACACCGGGGAGATGATCTTCGACATCCCCGCCATCCTCGACTTCGTCTCCGACGGTGTCACGCTGGAGCCCGGCGACCTCATCCTGACAGGCACTCCGGCGGGCGCAGGCGCGTTCCGCAATCCGGCGCGTTACCTTCAGGACGGGGACATCGTGGTGTGCGGCGTCGAGGGGATCGGCGAGCTGCGCAACAGGGTCGTGTTCCTGGGACGCGCTGCGGCGTGACGGCAGAGCAGGTAAGGAGAACAGAATGACCAGCACCGATCGCGTCCTCGTCCTCATCGGCGCAGGGTCCGCCGTCTTCACTCGTGGCCTTCTCGCCGACCTGATCGGCGCCGAGGATCTCGGCTCCTGGGAGATCCGCCTCCTCGACGTGGACCCCGTCGCGCTCGATGTCGCCACGCGTCTGGCCGAGGCGATGGTGCAGTCCCGCGGCGTCGCGGACACGATCCGCGTCTCCAGCAGCACCGACCGTCGCAGCGTTCTGCCCGGCGCCGACTTCATCGTCACCTGCGTCGGGGTCGGCGGACGCCCGGCCTGGCAGCGCGACCACGAGATCGTCCAGCAGCACGGGATCTTCCAGCCGGTCGGCGACTCGATCATGCCCGGTGGGATCTCGCGGATGCTCCGCACGACACCCGTCCTCGTCGAGATCGCGCGCGACATCGCGGAGCTGGCTCCGACTGCGTTCTTCTTCAACTACTCCAACCCGATGACCGCCAACGTGCAGGCCATCCACCAGGAGACAGGGCTCGACGTGGTCGGCCTATGCCACGGGATGCACCACATCCAGCGTGAACTCGCCCAGCTCATCGACGCACCGTTCGAGCGCACGTCGACGCTCTACGCCGGGATCAACCACCTGACGTTCATCTACGACTTCCGACTCGACGGCACGGACGCCTGGCCGCTCGTCCGCGAGCGCGTCGAGCGCGAGCTCGCACAGGAGCCCGACCAGGCCGACATCGGCAACATCTTCTACGACACCCCGACGGCGTGGCACAACCCGTTCGCGTGGGAGCTATTCCGCCGCTACGGTGCTTTCGCCGCGGCGGGCGACAGGCACGTCGTCGAGTTCTTCCCCGAGCGGTTCGCAAACGGCGACTACTACGGCAAGAAGCTCGGCGTCGACGCCTTCTCGCTCCCCGAGATCCTCGAGTGGGGTGAGAACCGCTACCAGGGGATGCGACGCCAGGCTCTCGGCGAGGAGCCGCTCGACCAGGGCATCTTCGAACGCAGTGGCGGCGAACAGGAGCAGCTCATCGCGATCATCAGGTCGATCACCTTCGACTCGCGCGACATGTTCAGTTGCAACGTCGTCAACCGCGGGCTCGTGCCGGGGCTGCCCGACTGGTCCGCCGTCGAGATCCCGGGCGTCGCCACGGCGCGCGGCATCCGGCCGATCGAGGTCCCCGACCTGGGCAAGCCGCTGACCGCCATCCTGAGCCGGCGGCTCTCCTCAGTGGACATCGCAGTCGAGGCCGCCTTGCGCGGTGACCGCGACCTCGTCGTCGAAGCCATAATCGCCGACGGCGCTGTGCACGACGTCGACCGCGCTGCCGCGCTGACGGACGACCTGCTCGCCGAGCAGGCACGCTTCCTGCCGAGGTTCGCATGAGCGCGCGCAACCTCGGCAAGGAGGAGGGAGGGGTCGGGGCCCTGCGCAGCCAGGCCTGGTTCGGTGCGGAGGGCAAGACCGGGTTCATGCACCGCTCCTGGATGCGCAGCGAGGGACTGCCGGACGACACGTTCGGTGGCCGTCCCGTCATCGGGATCGCGAACTCGTGGAGCGAGCTCACGAGCTGCAACATCCACCTGCGCGCCCTCGCGGAGCACGTCAAGCGCGGCATCTGGCAGGCGGGCGGTGTGCCGTTCGAGTTCCCGACCACGTCGGCGGGCGAACCCCTCGTCCGGCCGACCGCGATGCTCCTGCGCAACCTCATCGCGATGGATCTGGAGGAGACCCTCCGCGCCAACCCGCTCGACGGCGTGGTGCTGCTGGCAGGCTGCGACAAGACCACACCGGCGTATCTGATGGGCGCGGCGTCCGTCGACCTGCCGACCCTGCTGATCACGGGCGGTCCGATGCTGAACGGCAAGTACCGTGGCCAGGACATCGGATCAGGCACGTCGGTCTGGCGGTTCACGGAGGCGTACCGCGCGGGGAAGATCACGGCCGACGAGGTCTCCGAGGCCGAAGGCTGCATGGCGCGGAGTCAGGGTCACTGCATGACCATGGGCACCGCATCGACGCTCGCCTGCATCTCCGAGTACATGGGGATGCAGCTTCCGGGGACCGCGGCGCTGCCCGCGAACGATTCACGCCGTGCGACCGCCGCGCATCTGGCCGGCCGCCGGATCGTGGAGATGGTGGAGGAGGACCTGCGCCCGTCGCGCATCCTGACCCGCAAGGCGTTCGAGAACGGCGTGCGCGCGAACGCCGCGCTCGGCGGCTCGACGAACGCCGTGATCCATCTCCTCGCCCTCGCCCGCCGGGTGGGCGTCGAGCTCACGCTCGACGACTTCGACACGCTGGTGCGCGACGTGCCGGTACTGGCCGACCTCATGCCGAGCGGCCGCTTCCTCATGGAGGACTTCGAATACGCCGGAGGCACGGCCGGGTTCGCCGAGACGCTCGGCGATCTGCTGCATCGCGACACGCTCACCGTCACCGGTGCGACGCTCGGCGAGAACTACGCGGGCGCGGAGGTGTACAACCGGGAGGTGATCCGTCCGCTGGACAACCCCGTGAAGCCTGCCGGCTCCGGAATCGCCGTCCTGAGGGGCAACCTGGCTCCGCGCGGGGCCGTGATCAAGCAATCCGCCGCATCCGAAGCGTTGATGGTGCATCGCGGCAGGGCGCTCGTCTGGGATTCGCTGCCCGCCTACCTGCGGGATGCGGACGACGACGCGCTCGATGTCACCCCGGACGACATCCTGATCGTCAGGAACGTGGGCCCGAAGGGCTACCCCGGCATGCCCGAGGTCGGTAACATGCCACTGCCGCGCAAGATCCTCGCGGCGGGAGTCGAGGATATGGTCCGCATCTCCGACGCCCGCATGAGCGGAACCTCCTACGGGACCGTCGTGCTGCACGTCGCCCCGGAGGCGGCGGCCGGCGGTCCGCTCGCGCTGGTACGGACGGGGGACATCGTCAGCCTGGACGTTCCTGCCCGGTCGCTCACAGTGGAGGTCGACGACGAGGAGCTCGACCGCCGCCGCGCGTCCTGGAGCGAACCGGACGTGCCGGGAAGCGACCGCGGCTGGACACGGCTCTACCGCGAGCATGTGACGCAGGCCGACGAGGGGCTCGACCTCGACTTCCTCCAGGGAGGGAGCGGCGCCGCCGTCGCTCCGCAGGCGTTCTGACGATGTCGCCGCGCACGCTCGTGGTCGGCGCGTCGGGCATCCTCGCCCCGCTCGCCTCGTGTCTCCAAGCGGACGGTGACGAGGTCACCGGCGTCTCCCGCGCCCGCGCTGTGCCGCCGGGAGTAGATGCGGTGCTGGTCGACGCCCGTTCGGCCACCGCGCTCGCCGGAGCGTTGGGCGAGCGGACCTGGGATCGTGCGGTGATCTACGCGCCCGCTGTCTCGGCGGATTCCCTCGGGATCCTCGCCAGACGCGTCGCCGGACGCGTCGTCCTCGTCCGCACGTCCGCCTCGGCCGACCCGGAGAGGGGCACGTTGTCCGTCCCAGACGACACGGTGCAACTGGGCTGGACGCATGACGCGCACGGCAGACCCCGCTGGCACACACCCGCCGAGGTCTCCGCGATCGCGAGCATGGTGCTCGCGGACGGGGCCGGCCGCATCCTCGGGCGGGTCCGGCCGTGGGAGGAACGGCCGTGATCCTCGTGCTCGCCCTGTCGCCGAGCCTGGATGTGACATACGAGCTCGACGACATCCGACGCGGCTCGGTGAACCGCATCCGTTCGGTGACCCGCGTGCCGGGAGGCAAGGCACTCAACGCGGCCCGGGTCGCGTCGCAGTGCGGCGCCGAAGTGCGCGTCGTCGTGCCGCTCGGCGGATTCACCGGGGCCTGGATCGAGGACGCCCTCCGCGAGAAGGGGATCGCCGCCACCGTCGTGCCCGTCCGCGGGACGACGCGCACGTGCACGGCGATGGTCGCCGCCGACGGCGCGACGAGCTCGACGGACTTCTACGAACCGTCGTCGCCGATCGAGGTTGCCGACTGGGCGGCGATCGAGCAGGCGACCACCGGCCTGATCGCCGCGGCGTCGCCGTCGTGGCTCGTCGTGTCCGGCTCGCTCCCTCCCGGTGTCGAACCAGGCCAGGTGGCCGCACTCCTAGACCGAGCCAGGAGCGCCGGAGTGCGCATCGTCGTCGACTCGTCGGGGACAGGACTCCGCTCCCTCGTCGGGTCGGCCGACCTGGTCAAGGTGAACCGCAGCGAGGCTTCAGAACTGCTCGGCCGCGATCTCGGTCCTGCCGACGCGGCGCGGGCCATCCGTGCGGCCGGTGGATGCGACGCGATCGTCACGGACGGCGTGCTGCCCGGCGCCGCCGTGGTCGCGGGCGCCGAACTCGTCGTGCGTCCTCCGCGCCGCGCGGGGCGGTTTCCCGCAGGCAGCGGAGACGCATTCCTGGGCGGATTGGTCGCCGCACTGGAGGCGCGTAGAACCGCCCAGGATGCGCTCGAGTGCGCTGCCGATGCTGCGGAGCGCAACGCGGCAGTCGCCGGTCAGGGCATCCTCGCCGACACGAGGTGATCCCGACCGATCCGGCTACGCGTTGACGATGACAATGTCGCTCAGCGCCGCGCGTGGCGCCCATCTTCTGGCACGGTTCTGCAGCCCCAGCGCTTGCCATGCTCTACTCGCTGAGCGCACTCAGATAGCGTCTCGCCGGAGCAGTGCGAAGGCGTTCGTAGGCGACGGCGAACCCGCTGAGGAACGCAGCGTTGTTCGAGAGTTCTCCGAAGAGATCGGGGTCTCGGACGAACCCGTCAGGGCGCAGCCGCTGGCGGTTGGCGGCTTCTTTGAGCCGATCGGCTTGTCTGTCCAGCGTCGGATTGTCGTCCTGCACAGTGCGAAGCGCCCATGCTGCTACGGCGGTGGCTCCCAACGCGAAGGGACGGCCTGATCGGATGTTGTCGACGATGGTTGGCAGGAGGAACTTCGGGATCCTATCGCTGGCATCTGTCGCGAGCCGGACGAGGGTGTCCTGGATCTGCCTGTTCCCGAACCGGTCGAGCAGTGTGCGTTGATACTCGTTGAGATCGATGCCGGGCACGACGATTCCGGGTGCTCCTTCTTCAGCCATGAAACGCTGCGCGAGCGTACGGATGGATTCGTTCTCGACCGCCTCGTGGGCGAAGGTGAGACCGGCGAGTAGACCGGTGTGAGCTATGACTTGATGGCTGGCATTGAGGAGCCGCAGTTTCATCTTCTCGAACGGTGCGACATTGAAAGTGAATTTCGCGCCGACCTCTTCGAACGGCGGCCGCCCGAGCGGGAACGTGTCCTCGATGACCCATTGCGTGAAGTTCTCGCAGACGACCGGCCATCCATCGTTCACTCCGTATCGCTCCAGTACCAGGGCACGATCTTGATCCGTGGTCGCGGGCGTGATCCGGTCGACCATACTGTTCGGGAACGCGACGTGGTCGGCGATCCATGCGGCATCATCGACGTCGATCATCCCGGCGAAACTCGTCATCGCCGTTCGAGCCATGTCACCGTTGCCTTGGACGTTGTCACAGGAGAGCACTGTAAACGGAGCGATTCCTCGTGCACGACGCCGTCGAAGCGCAGCGACGATCAGGCCGATGGCTGTGCGCGGTGTTTCAGGATGACTTGCGTCGGAGAGTATGTCGACGTTGTTGAAGTCGAAATCGCGGGTGGCATCTGAAATGTTGTAGCCACCTTCGGTGATCGTCATGGACACGATTCGGATTCTGGGGTTTGTCAGGGCGTCCAGCACCTCCGCGCCCTGTTCGGGGGCGTAGAGGTACTGGACGATCGCACCGATCTCGTACCCGACTTCCTGACCGTCGGGTGCGCGCTCGAGGAGCGTGTAGCGACAATCCTGGGCCCGCATCACGTCGCGCATCTTCGCGTCGCCGGGAAGGAGGCCGACGCCGATGACACCCCACTCCATCGCGGAGTCGGTGCGCATCAACCGGTCCAGATACCGAGCCTGGTGGCTTCGGTGGAAATTCCCGACTCCGATGTGCACGATGCCCGGTGTGATCCGCGTTCGGTCGTACGTGATCGGGGCCAGCGGGTGGTGCGTTTCGTTCATCGGTGCCTCGAATTGTGGGGTCGGAGGGGTATGGGGTGACGTGACTTAGCGGCGATAGAGCCGTTTGCGTCGCACGTAGTCTGCGGCGACGGCGAGGATGAGGATGCTGCCGACCACGATGTTGAGATAGAGCGGCGGGATGTTGGACAGCGCCAGGCCGTTGTCGATTTCCGCGAACAGCAGCGCTCCGATCGCGGTGCCGGTGATCGTGCCGAGCCCGCCGAACAGGCTCGTGCCGCCGATGAGGACCGCGCTCGTCACCACGAGTGTCACGGATGCTCCGCCGGCGCTGACCTGGCCGCTGCCGGTGCGCGCCGTGTAGATGATTCCCGCGAGTGCGGCCACCAAACCGCCGGTCGCATACAGCCACCGGTTGATAGAGGTCGCCGAGATGCCGTTCGCGACCGCGGCGGCGCGGTTTCCTCCGATGGCTCGCACGTTGTAGCCATATCGCGTCTTCTCGAGCAGGATCCAGAACACCACGCCGACAACGACGGCGTACAGGACCACGAGGGGGATGCCGTAGAGGGATCCCTGGCCGAGCAACTCGAACGTCGGAGACAGCCCCACGATGTCGTTACCGCCGGAGAAGACCACGATGAGGCCCGAGATGATGTAGAAGGTGCCGAGTGTGGTGATGATCGGTGGAACACCCAGCTTTTCGATGATGATCGCGTTCCCGAGGCCGCAGAGCGCACCCGCGGCGAGGCCGATCAGGATCGCCAGAGGCCACGGTACGCCGATGCTCATGGCCCAGGCTGTTGCGATGCCGCCTAGCGTGAATACGGAACCGACCGAGAAGTCCAAACCTCCGCCGATCGTGATGAGGGTAGCGCCGCACGCCATGATGAAGTAGATGACTGTGGCCCGGGCCAACTCGATGAGGTTGTTCGGACTGATGAAGACCGGGTTCAGCACCGTCGCGCCGACACCGATCGCGAGGACGACGAGCACGAGCGTGAACTCCTGGCGCCGGACGAGGTTCGCGATTCTGCCGGATTCCCCCGCTTCGCGCGTGCGCCGCCGAGGCATTGCCTGGGCTACGTTCTCCATCATGCTGCTCCTTCGATGTCCGTGGGGGCATCACCGGCGATAGCACCGGTGATCAGCCCGATTACTTCCTCGCGACGCGTGTCGGATGCCGGTCGGGTCGCCACCACGCGACCAAGGCGCATCACGGCGATGACGTCGCTGTGCTCGAACACGAACTCCATGTCATGGCTGATGCAAACGATCGCCTTGTCTTGGCGTTTTAGCTCGTCGATGATCTCGCCCACATGCGCGGTCTCGCGTACGCCGAGCGCGGCGGTCGGCTCGTCGAGGAGCACGATGTCGGCGTTGAGGCGGACGGCTCGCGCGATGGCGATGATCTGTCGCTGTCCTCCGGAGAGCAGACCGACCGGCATCGTCACCGAGCCGACGGTGGCTCTGATGTCGTCGAGGACCTGGCGTGCTTGGCGGTTCATCGCCGCCCTGTCGACGAAAAGCCCTTTGCGCGGCAGACTTCCGAGCGCCATGTTCGTCGCGACGTCCAGCACTTCTACGAGAGCGAGGTCTTGCTGTACCGTCGCGATTCCGGCGTCGCGCGCGTCTTTCGGACTGTTGAAGACGACTTCCCGCCCGTCGAGCAGCAATGAACCAGTGTCCGGCGAGTGGATGCCGCTCAAAGTCTTGAGCATGGTGGATTTCCCGGCGCCGTTGTCGCCAACGATTCCGAGTACTTGGCCGCGGAAGGCGGAGAGGCTGGCACCGCGGAGGGCCGCGACCCGCCCGAAAGATTTCGAGGCGGATCGCAGCTCCAGTGCCGGAGTCGCGGAACTGTTGTTCACAGGTACCGTCCGCCGTCGAGGTACTTCTTGTAGTTGTCTTTTGTGGCATAGACGATGTCGACGCCGATTTTCGGTTTGACGGTCTCGCCGTTGTGTAGGGCGATCAGCGAGTCTGTCGTTGCTTCGCCCGCTCCGCAGAGGTCTTGCATCAGTACGGACGCTGCTGTGCCGTCCTTCAGAGCGGCGACACCGCTCTCGTCGGCGCCGTTCCCGACGAACTGCACCTTGCCGACGAGGTCCTTTTGCTTGATCGCAGCGCTGATTCCCGCCGATGCGGCGCCTTCGTTGGTCGCGAACATGTTGATCTCAGGGTGCGCGGTCAGCATGTTTACTGCGAGGTCGACATCCTTGGTCGCGTCACCGTTGTCGATTCCGGTGTCTACGACGGTTACGTTTGCAGTCTTGCCGGCGGCGGCGATGAACGCATCGGACCACACTTTCGGCGGGGGCGTCGCGGCTCCCACGATGAGGCCCACGTTGACCTTCTTCGAGCCCGCGTTCTTCGAGATGAACTCAACCGCCTGCGAAGCAGAGGTCGCGTAGTCGGTGCCGACTTCGACGTCCTGGTCGAAGGTGGAGCCTCCACCGAAGAGGGTCGCCGTGAGAATGCCTTTGTCTTTCGCCTGCTGAATGAGAGGTGCGAACTGCTGGGCGGACAGCGGGAAGGTAGCGATCGCCCCTTGGCCGTTGGCGATGCCCTGCTGGTAGCGGGAGACCATATAGTTTGCGTCGACGGTGCTGCCGGCTGGACCGACCTGCGAGAACTTCACGCCCTTCTTCGTCGCTTCCTCGCCCATGCACTTTCCGATGAGCTTCCACTGTGAGTAGTTGGGCAGCGGGTTCACGAAGAGGATCGAGCTGAGTTTACCGCCGGTGCTCGGGGCCTGGGCGGCGGATGAGTTCGTGATGGCGTTGCATCCGGCGAGGGCGATGAGTGCCGCGGAGGCGGCCAGTGCGACCGCGGCATTGCGGACGGGATGAGATGTTCGCTGTGACATTTCGTTGCTCCTTTAGTTGTTGGTTGTGGGGTTTCGGGTGAGGTGATTGCGTGAGGAGCGGGTTCGTCAGCCGACCCGCGGTATGAGGTCTCGCACCGCCGTGACCAGTCGGTCCCGCGCCGCCGCGGCGGCGGGAATGATGTCTGCTACTTCCAGCCAGCCGTGAATGAGGTTGTCGTGTTCGATGAGTTCGACGGCGACCCCTGCGTCGGTTAGCCTGTGCGCGTAGCGGGCGCCCTCTTCTCGAAGTGGGTCGAAACGCGCGATGGCGATGACCGTTGGCGCAAGCCCGCCCAGATCGGGCATCCAACCGGGGAGCCCATAGCGCGTTTCGGTCGTGCCGTTGAGGTAGTAGCGGTAGTACATCGCGAGGTCATCGCGAGTCAGAAGGTAGTCGGTGCCGTATTCGTGCATCGACCGGGTTTCGAGGTCGAAGTCGATGACCGGGTAGGCGAGCACTTGGCCCGCTAGCTCGATGAGCTGGGTGTCGCGCGCCCATTGGGCGACGCACGCTGCGAGCGCACCTCCGGCGCTGTCTCCCATCACGATGAGTGGGAGGTGTGGGTACCTTCGCGCGGCCTCGCGAGTTGCCGCGAGAGCGTCCTCGAAGGGGAGTGGGAATGGATGTTCTGGTGAGAGCCGATAGTCGACGCTGACGACAATGGCGTCGGCACCGTTGGTGAGACGACGTGTGGTCTTGTCGTGCGTGTCGGGATTTCCCGCTACGAAACCGCCCCCGTGGAGGTAGATGACGACTGCTCGCGGCTCGGTCGAAGGAAAGTAGACGCGCGCTGGCACGTCAGAATATGTGGCGCACTCGACCCGAAAGACAGCTTCGGGGGTGTACCCCGCGACGTCATGGCTCAACAGCGCAGCGTTGATCGTGGCGCGCAGCCGCCCGGCGGGGAGGCCGGCAAGCGGAGGGAAGAGTAGACCTCGAGCGGACTCGACGAAACGTTGCACCACAGGATCAAGGCACAGTCCGGCTGTGCTGTGGTCGGTTGGCACGTAGTGCACGTTCAACTCCTCTTCGAGTCACCGTTTGTTACGGTTTTGTCTTCTCCCTTGAAGGTAGAAGGCCAGTCGGCGGCGGACATCAGCCATCCGTCGGTCATTGCCTTTGGATTTGCGCCGATTGGCGTCTATCTCCGGAAGACCCGCCGGAGTATACGAACCTGGTCGTTCAGCGCCCGTCGACCGACGGCGGTCATACGGTAACCGTCGAATCCGTGGATGGTGCCCGCGTATTGGGTGAGATCCACTTGTACCCCGGCTGCCATAAGACGCGTCGCATATTCATAGTCTTCGTCCCGAAGCGGGTCGTATTCGGCGATCCAGAATGAGGCGCTCGGCAGGCCGCCGAGGTCTTCCGCAAGTGCCGGCGACGCACGGTAGTCGACCTCTGTGGGGTTAGGACCGAGGTATCTCTCCCACATGAGAAGGTTGTGGGCGAGGCTCCACACAGGTGTGTCCGTGAAGCGGGTGACTGAGGACGTGCGACTGCGGCAGTCGAGCACGGGGTTGACAAGCAGCTGATGGACGAGAGTGTGCCGATCTGCGGTGCGTGCGCTGAGCGCAATCGCCGCCGCGAGCGCTCCGCCAGCACTGTTGCCTCCGACAGCGATCCGCCGGGGATCGATTCCCAGTGCGTCGGAATCCCGGTAGATCCAGTCGAGGACGTCGCTGCAGTCATGGAACGCGGCCGGGAAGGGATGTTCGGGCGCGAGCCGATAGTCGAGGGCGATGACCACGCATCCCGCGTCCCGTGCATAGAACTCACATCGGTCATCCTCCGTGGCGACGCTGCCGAGCATGAACGCGCCGCCG
>FSYX01000249.1_pt1 | contig 12923 bp, 11 predicted proteins | sample 1638671 | NCBI WGS metagenome assembly FSYX01 (sample SAMEA3914813, study PRJEB12502) | metagenome | biome: forest; material: soil | place: Canada | collected 2011-07-07 | depth 0.3 m
AAGCAGTTAACCTCTTCCGTGCGCGCGTCGTCGATGTGGCGACGGATGCGCTGGTGATCGAGGTCACCGGCGACAGCGGAAAGACCCAGGCGCTGCTCAAGGTGCTCGAGCCGTACGGGATCAAAGAGATGGCCCAGTCGGGTCTGCTCGCGATCGGGCGCGGCTCGAAATCCATCACCGAGCGCGTCTTCAAAAACTGACTCACTGAACCACACGAAAAGGAGAAACCACCAGTGTCTGAGATCTTTTACGACAACGACGCCGACCTGTCGATCATCCAGGGCAAGAAGGTTGCCGTCATCGGCTACGGCTCGCAGGGTCACGCGCACGCGCAGAACCTCCGCGATTCGGGCGTCGAGGTCGTCATCGGCCTGAAGGAAGGCTCGAAGTCCAAGCCGAAGGCCGAAGAGGCCGGCTTCCAGGTGCTGAGCGCGGCCGACGCCGCCAAGTGGGCCGACGTCATCGTCATCCTCGCGCCCGACCAGGTGCAGCGTCACCTGTACTCCGACGACATCCAGCCGAACCTGTCCGAAGGCAACGCGCTCGTCTTCGGCCACGGTTTCAACATCCGCTTCGGCTACATCGAAGCCCCCGAGGGCGTCGACGTGATCATGGTCGCCCCCAAGGGGCCCGGTCACACCGTGCGTCGTGAGTACGAGGCCGGCCGCGGCGTGCCCGTGATCGTCGCCGTCGAGAAGGATGCGACCGGCAACGCCTGGCCGCTCGTGCTCAGCTACGCGAAAGGCATCGGCGGACTCCGCGCCGGCGGCATCAAGACCACGTTCACCGAAGAGACCGAGACCGACCTGTTCGGCGAGCAGGCCGTGCTCTGCGGCGGTGTCTCGCAGCTCGTCCAGTACGGCTTCGAAACCCTCACAGAGGCCGGCTACCAGCCGCAGGTCGCCTACTTCGAGGTGCTCCACGAGCTCAAACTGATCGTCGACCTCATGTGGGAGGGTGGCATCGCCAAGCAGCGCTGGAGTGTCTCCGACACGGCCGAGTACGGCGACTACGTTTCCGGCCCGCGCGTCATCGACCCGCACGTCAAAGAGAACATGCAGGCCGTTCTCGGTGACATCCAGTCCGGTGCTTTCGCCGAGCGGTTCATCGCGGACCAGGACGCCGGAGCCCCCGAGTTCCTCGCACTGCGCGCCAAAGGCGAGCAGCACCCGATCGAGGCGACCGGCCGCGAGCTGCGCAAGCTGTTCGCGTGGAACGCTTCGAACGACGACGACTACGTGGACGGCGAGGTCGCCCGCTAGCGCGTGCCACCTCACCATCCGCTGGGCTGTGCTTGGTGCGCGCCGCCGCGTCTGCGGCGCGGTGAGGTCGCCCGCTAGCGCGCCGTAGATCATCGAGTTGCGCCTTAGTGACATTCCGACCCGTCGGAACCGGCACTAAGGCGCAACTCGTTTACGCAACTCGTCTAGAGGTCGGGAGAATCGAATGTCACGCAGGGTTGCGGTAGAGATCGCGGTGCAGGACCCGGCCGGAGTGCGCATCGCGCTCGACGCGGAAGCCGACCGAATCGAGCTGTGCTCTGCCCTCAGCGTCGGCGGACTCACCCCGTCGGCGGGGCTGATCGCCGCAGCCGTCGCGGCCGCTCGAGCAGCCGGGCGGGAACGCTTCGTACACGTGCTCGTTCGCCCACGCGCGGGCGGTTTCGTCTACACCGACGACGAGCTCGGGCTCACGGTAGCCGACATCCTTGTCGCCCGGGAGGCCGGGGCCGCAGGGGTGGTGATCGGGGCGCTTGACGCATCCGGAGACATCGACCGCGCAGCGACGGAAGCTCTCATCGCGGTCGCCGGCCCACTCGAAGTGACCTTTCACCGCGCCGTCGACGCGGCCGCCGACCCTGTTGCCGCCGTCGAGACCCTCATCGGGCTCGGAGTCCGGCGAGTTCTCACCTCCGGTGCGGCCCTGCGCAGCATCGACGGCGCTGAGACGCTCGAAGCACTCGTTTCACGTGCTGCGGGGCGCATCCAGGTCATGGCCGGGGGAGGCGTAGCTGTCGCAGACATCCCGGCCCTCGCCGCGACCGGCATCGACGCCGTGCACCTGTCGGCGCGAACCACGATCGCCGGGCCGCCGAGTGGACCCGGCGGAGGCGATGCCCGCTACGACGTGACCGACCCCCAGATCGTGCGGGCCGCCGTGGCAGCCGGTCACGCGACCTGATTGCGGCGAGTTGCGGGCCGCTGCGTACCTTGTGAACCGCTGCGCAGGATGCAACATGTGCAGCGGTCCGCAACCTATGCAATCGGCTGGTGCGGCCGGATGCGCGACAGCGTAACCGTGGGAAATCGGGCGGGCGGCAGCCGGTAAAGTGTGAGATGACCGCGCCCCGACGACGTGTGGCGCCCGCATCCCAAGCCTGCTCCGAATCTAAGGAACTGCCACGTGACAAAGCCGGTCGTGCTGATCGCCGAAGAACTTTCGCCCGCCACTGTCGACGCCCTCGGGCCGGACTTCGAGATCCGATCGGTCGACGGAACCGACCGGTCCGCTCTGCTCAGCGCGCTGGCCGACGCCGAGGCGGTGCTCGTGCGATCTGCCACCAAGGTCGACGCTGAGGCGATCGCAGCAGCACCCAAGTTGCGCGTCATCGCCCGCGCGGGTGTCGGCCTCGACAACGTGGACATCAAGGCGGCGACGACCGCCGGCGTGATGGTCGTGAACGCGCCGACCTCGAACATCATTTCGGCCGCCGAACTGACTGTGGGCCACATTCTCAGCCTCGCCCGCCACATCCCGGCAGCGCACAGCGCTCTGGCGCAGGGGCAGTGGAAGCGTTCGAAATACACGGGCGTCGAGGTCTACGAGAAGACGGTCGGCATCATCGGGCTGGGTCGCATCGGCGCGTTGATCACGGCGCGACTGCAGTCCTTCGGCACGAAAGTGATCGCCTACGACCCCTACGTGACCTCGGCTCGTGCACAGCAGCTCGGGGTTCAGCTGGTCACCCTCGATGAGCTGCTCGCCGAGTCGGATTTCATCACGATCCACATGCCGAAGACAGCCGAGACGACCGGCATGATCAGTGACGACCAGTTCGCCCTGATGAAGCCGACCGCGTTCATCGTCAACGTCGCCCGCGGCGGCCTGATCGACGAAGACGCGCTCTACCGCGCGCTGACCACCGGCACCATCGCCGGTGCCGGCCTCGATGTGTTCGTCACTGAGCCGCCGACCGAGTCGCCGCTGCTGTCGCTGCCCAACGTCATCGTCACACCGCACCTGGGGGCTTCGACCGACGAAGCACAGGAGAAGGCGGGCGTCTCCGTCGCGAAGTCGGTGCGTCTCGCGCTTTCGGGCGAACTGGTTCCGGATGCGGTCAACGTGGCGGGCGGCATCATCGATCCATACGTGCGACCGGGCATCCCGCTCGTCGAAAAGCTCGGCCAGGTGTTCTCGGGTCTTTCCCACAGTCCGCTGACCAGCGTCGACGTCGAGGTTCGCGGTGAGCTCGTCGAGTTCGACGTGAGCGTGCTCAAGCTGGCGGCGTTGAAAGGCATCTTCACCAATATCGTCAGCGAGACGGTCTCCTATGTGAATGCTCCGCTCCTCGCCGAGCAGCGTGGTATCGAGGTGCGCCTCATCACCGATTCGGTGAGCGAGGAATACCGCAACCTGATCACCCTTCGCGGTGCTCTCAGCGACGGTTCGCAGATCTCGGTGTCTGGCACGCTCACCGGAACGAAGCAGATCGAGAAGATCGTCGAGATCAACGGCTACGACGTCGAGGTTCCGGTCGCCGAGCACTTGATTGTGATGATCTACGACGACCGCCCCGGCATCGTCGCGATCTACGGTCACGAGTTCGGCGAAGCGAACATCAACATCGCCGGAATGCAGATCGCCCGAACCTCGGCCGGCGGCAAAGCGCTCAGCGTTCTCACCGTCGACTCGCGCGTGCCGGAGGGCCTGCTCGAAAAGGTTCGCGTGGCGATCAACGCCGACCTCATGCACGAGATCGACATCACGGAGCAGTAGGGCAGCGACCCGCACCGCGCACGCGTGAGCGGGCGCGGTCCTCTGCAGGCGCGCCTGTTCACCGATCGGTCATGTTTCGGCAGTGGTCGGCGACAGCATCCAGCGGTAGCGTACGAGAAGACCCGTTCAGCGCGCTCTCGAACCTTCGGCATCACGCCGGATGGGCGGATTGAAGATTCTCCGCGCCGGCTGTCGATTTCGGTCGGTGCGCTACGTCGTAGTGATGTTCGCCACACAATTCAATTCGTTGACCCGACCTAGGAGACATGATGGCCGAAGAATACATTGTTCTGATCCACGAACCGGAGTGGGATCCGTCGCAGGTCGCCGAAGCCGACTGGAAGGCCGTCTCGGAGGCTCACGCGGCATTCGCGCAGGCTGTTCAGGATGCCGGCGCCCAGATGCTCGGCGGGGATGCACTCATGCCGACATCGACCGCTGTCAGGATCGTGCCCGCTCACGGCGACTCGCCCGCGGTGTTCACCGACGGTCCGTTCACCGAGACGAAAGAGGTCGTCACCGGCTTCTACAAGCTCGGCGTGAAGGATGCGGCGCAGGCGCGCGAGCTTGCAGCACTCGTTCCCACCGGTGGCTGGGTCGAGCTTTTCCCGGTCATGGACACCTCGACCGGAATGTAGTCACAGCTTCGAGAGGTGGTCGCACGCCGCACACCGCATCCGCGGTTGAATAGGGTGTGACCACCGAACTCGAGTTCGCCTTCCGGCGGGATTGGCCGCTGATCGTCGGTGCCGTGGTGCGTTACACCGGCGATCTTCAGCTCGCGGAAGACTCCGTGCAGGAGGCGTTCGTCCGCGCGCTCGCGTCGGATGCCGACGGTACAGCCGTCGACAACCCGTCTGCGTGGATCACCACGGTGGCGAGACGGATCGCGATCGACACGATCCGTAAAGGGCAGACGCTCAGCCGCGCGTTGCCCGCGCTCGCTACGGAAGCGCTTCGTTCGAATGAGGCCGTCATGCCCGATGCGTCGTTCGCCTTCACCGGCGATGAACGTCTGGAACTGATCCTGATGGTGTGCCATCCGGATCTTGCCGAGGAGGCCCGTGTCGCCTTGGCGTTGCGCTTCGTGTGCGGTGTCTCCACTCGGGACATCGCGGTCGTGTTCCTCGTGTCAGAGTCGACGATGGCTGCGCGTCTCACCCGGGCGAAGAAACGCATCCGGGACTCGTCGGTGCGGTTCGAGTTCGACGATGTCGCCGAGGTCGAAGCGCGGGTGCCGGATGCGTTGACGACGCTGTACCTCCTGTACACGGTCGGGCACGCGGCTCCCGAGGAGAGTCCGCTGTCCACAGCGGAGTTTCGTCGGGATGCGATAACTCTGGCGCGCGACGTCGTGCGCCTGGTTCCTGGGGATGCCGAAGCATCCGGCTTGCTGGCGCTGCTGCTGCTCACCGAGGCGCGGCAGGGTGAACGGTTCGACGCCGATGGAGAGTTGCGTTCGCTGGAACAGGCCGATCGGTCCCGATGGGATCGACAGGCGATCGCCGAAGGGGTCGAACTCGCGACGCGTTCGCTCCCGGGTCGCGGACGGTTCGCTCTGCAGTCGGGTATCGCGGGGGTCCACGCGCTCGCTCCGACCTGGGCGGCGACGGATTGGACGTCGGTGTCGAGACTGTACGACCGTCTGGTCGAGGTGTGGCCGTCACCGTCGGCGGTGCTGAGCCGAATCGTTGCGCGCGGGTACAGCGACGATGTCGGTCCTGAGGTCGCGCTCATCGAGTTGGAGGCTCTGGGCGGAACCTTCGGGCCTCCGTTGGCGGGCCAGGTGGCCGCGGTGCGAGGCGATCTGCAGAGGCGGCTCGGCGAGACGGGGCCGGCGATCGCCTCGTATCGACAGGCCATCGACCTGGAGAGCAACGATCGGGTGCGCCGCTTTCTGCAGCGACGGGTCGTCGAGCTCGGCGGCTAGGATCCTTCTCCGGCACTGTCGCGGACCAGTCGGTTGATCAGGTCGATGAGCCTGTCCATATCGTCGTCGCTGCCGATGATGGAACCGGCGCTCGGCAGCAGCACCGAGTTGTAGTACATGCCGTCGCCGAGCAGCATCACAAGGCGAGCGACGGCGGGGTCTTTCACCGTCTCTTCGATTACGGAAAGCCATGCGTGCTGCATGCGTTGGAGGGCTTCGCGGGCTCGTGTGCTCGCTCCCTGCGCGAGGCGGGCGACCGCGATGATGGTGCGGTCGAGTGAATTCTGGGCTGTCACCGAGGTGCGGATGAAGTAGTCGACGGTGCCGGCCGGCGCGTTTCGCATCTGCTCGAGGTCGCGTTCGGCGAGGCCGTCGAGTCGTTCGAGGACTCCGTCGACGAGTGCTTCTTTGGACGCGAAGTGGTACAGGAGTCCGCCTTTGGAGACGCCGGCCTGCTTTGCGACGGCGTCGAGGGTCGCCGCACGCTCACTCTGTTCGATCAACAGTTCTTCGAACGCATCCAGGATGCGGTCGCGTGCGGACAGGGTTGCGGGCATGAGGCCATCGTATCGAATCGGGACTGGCGACTGTACCGGCTGGACGGTAAAGTATGGTTGTACTGCACTGTACCGATCCTCAACAACACAGAAAGCATCTCTCATGACCGGCCCGACCAGCGCATCCACCTCCACCTCCCGGTCGGCGACCCCGCCCGACGGTGGCGGCGCGCCCGACCGTGCCGGCGCGATCGCGAAGGCCGGTGTGCGCCAGTGGGCCGCGCTCGTCGTTCTGATGCTTCCTGTGCTGCTCGTCTCGATCGACAACACGGTGCTGAGCTTCGCGCTGCCTGCTATTTCAACGTCGCTGGAACCGTCCGGAACCGGTCTGCTCTGGATCATCGACGCCTACCCCCTCGTGCTCGCCGGCCTCCTCGTCTCGATGGGCAGCCTCGGTGATCGGATCGGGCGCCGTCGGCTGCTCCTGATCGGCTCGATCGGATTCGCTCTGGTGTCCGCGGGCGCCGCGTTCGCTCCCACGACGGGATGGCTGATCGCGTCGCGTGCCGCCCTCGGATTCTTCGGCGCGATGCTCATGCCGTCGACGCTGTCGTTGCTGCGCAGCGTGTTCGTCGACCGTGATCAGCGCCGTATGGCGATCGCGATCTGGGCATCCGGGTTCGCCGCCGGAGCCGCGCTCGGTCCTATCGTCGGCGGCGTGCTCCTCGAGCACTTCTGGTGGGGCTCGGTCTTTCTGCTCGCTGTTCCCGTGCTCATTCCACTCGTCGTGTTGACGCCGCTGCTCATTCCGGAGTCGCGCGACCCGAACCCCGGGCCTGTCGATGTGTTGAGCATCCTGCTTTCGCTCGCGACCATGGCTCCCGTCGTGTACGGCATCAAGACTCTTGCCAGCGAGGGATTCAGCATCATCGGGGTCGTCGCGATCGTGGTCGGGCTCGTCGCGGGCATCCTGTTCGTGCGCCGCCAACTCGCCCGCCCCATTCCGATGCTCGATATGCGGCTCTTCCGTAACCGCGCATTCAGCGGCGCCGTGATCATCAATCTGCTGAGCGTGGTCGCTCTCGTCGGATTCCTGTTCTTCGTATCGCAGCATCTGCAACTCGTGCTCGGCCTGAACCCGATCAACGCTTCGCTCGTGCTGCTTCCCGGTCTGGCGGCGATGATCGCATCGGGCCTCGTGGTGGTGCCGATCGCCCGGCGCGTTCGACCCGGCATTCTGGTGCCGATCGGTTTGCTCATCTCCGGCGCCGGGTACGGCGTCGTCGCGCTGCTGGGGGGAGCTGCGCCGGCATCCACACTGCTCATCGCTTTCGTGGCGCTCGGCGCGGGCATCGGTGCCGCCGAGACGGTGTCGAACGAGCTGATCATCGCGAGCGCGCCGGCCGACAAAGCGGGCGCTGCGTCTGCTGTGTCCGAGACGGCATACGAACTGGGCGCTGTGCTCGGAACCGCAACGCTGGGCACGATCCTGACAGCGTCGTACCGGAGCGCGGTGGTGCTTCCGGATGGGCTGAGCGCGGCCCAGCGGGCAGCAGCGGGTGAAACGATCGGTGGTGCGACAACAGTCTCGCAAGGGCTGCCGTCGGCGCTCGCTGAGCAACTCCTCGCCTCGGCGCGGCATGCGTTCGACAGTGGAGTGGCCCTGACGGCCGGAATCGGAGTGCTGTTGATGGTGGTCGCCGCCGTGGTGGCCTTCGTCGCGCTTCGCCGCGTGCGCTCGTAACGAGGCGGTGACCGCTGCACCGGTAATCTGGCTGTACCCATCGCCATCCATCGGACATCAACGCAGGAGTGTCATGCCGCAGTCGTTCAAGCTCGCCGTCATCCCGGGAGACGGTATCGGACCCGAGGTCGTTGCCGAGGCCGTCAAGGTGCTGGATGCGGTGGCTGCGGACAGCGACCTCGCGTTCGAGAAGACCCCGTTCTCGCTGGGTGCCGCGCGCTTCCTCGAGACCGGCGACGTGCTCACCGACGACGATCTGGCGGCGATCATGGAGCACGACGCGATCCTGCTCGGAGCGGTCGGAGGGGTGCCGGGAGATCCGCGACTCAAAGACGCGAACATCGAGCGTGGCCTGCTGCTGAAGCTGCGGTTCGCGCTCGACCACTACGTGAACCTGCGCCCGACCACCCTTTTTCCCGGGGTGGCAAGTCCTCTGGCGAACCCGGGAGACGTCGATTTCGTCGTGGTGCGCGAAGGCACCGAAGGTCCGTACGTCGGCAATGGGGGAGCCATCCGTGTCGGAACGCCGCACGAGGTGGCGAACGAGGTGTCAGTCAACACGGCTTATGGCGTCGAGCGCGTCGTACGTTACGCGTTCGAGCAGGCGGAGTCCCGTCGAGGCAGGCTCACCCTCGTTCACAAGACCAACGTGCTGACGTTCGCGGGCAGTCTGTGGAAACGCATCGTCGATGCGCTCGCATTGGAGCATCCGGCTGTCGCCGTCGACTATCTGCACGTCGATGCCGCCACGATCTTTCTGGTGACGAATCCTGCTAGGTTTGATGTGATCGTCACGGACAACCTCTTCGGCGACATTCTCACCGATCTCGCGGCCGCAATCAGCGGTGGCATCGGACTGGCGGCCTCGGGCAACATCAACCCCGCAGGCGAATTCCCCAGCATGTTCGAGCCGGTTCACGGATCGGCGCCCGACATCGCAGGCCAGCAGAAGGCCGACCCCACCGCAGCGATCCTTTCCGTTGCTCTGTTGCTTCGCCACCTCGGAGCGCCGGATGCGGCGGACCGCGTGGACCGCGCAGTGACCGCCGACCTCGCAGCCCGAGGCTCGACCGCAGGCGCCAACGCACGCACGACCGCCGAAATCGGAGACGCAATCGTGTCGCTGCTGACGCAGAATTAGATCACCAGCTCGCAAAGGACTCTCATGACCCCATCCACCAGCATCAGCCTCACCGACGGTCCCGCTACCACGACCGGCCTCCAGTTCGCCGTGACGCGCAACGACGAAGCGCGCGGGGCCGCCGAGCGTGCCGAGATCCTGGCCAACCCCGGGTTCGGCAACTATTTCACCGACCACATGGTCGACATCTGCTGGTCGGCGAAGGGCGGATGGCATCGGCCGCGAGTATCACCGTACGGGCCGATCCAGCTCGAGCCGTCGGCCGCTGTGCTGCACTACGCGCAAGAAGTGTTCGAGGGTCTGAAGGCGTACCGCCACGAAGACGGCTCCATCTGGACGTTCCGGCCAGAGGCGAACGCGGCCCGCATGCAGCGCTCTGCCCACCGACTCGCCCTCCCCGAACTGCCAGTCGAATACTTCCTCGATTCGCTGAAACAGCTCATCGCCGTCGACGGCGACTGGGTGCCGGATGCGCCGGAGACGAGTCTCTACCTGCGCCCCTTCATGTTCGCCAAAGAGGCGTTCCTCGGTGTTCGCCCGGCCAACAAGGTCGCCTACTACGTCATCGCCAGCCCGGCCGGCGCCTACTTCACCGGCGGGGTCAGCCCGGTGTCGATCTGGCTCTCCGACCACTACTCGCGCGCAGGCAAGGGTGGCATGGGGTCGGCGAAGACCGGCGGAAACTACGCGTCGAGCCTGCTTCCGCAGTCCGAGGCGTACGAGCACGGTTGCGCGCAGGTGCTGTTCCTCGATGCGACCGAAGGCAAATACCTCGAAGAACTCGGTGGGATGAACGTGGTGCTGGTCTACAAAGACGGCACGCTCGTGACCCCCGAGTCGGACAGCATCCTCGAGGGCATCACCCTGAACTCCGTGCTGCAGCTCGCCCGCGATCGTGGCCACAAGGTGGAGGAGCGGCAGGTGACGATCGACGAATGGCGTGTCGGCTCCGAGTCGGGCGACATCGTGGAGGTGTTCGCGTGCGGCACGGCGGCGGTCATCACGCCGATCGGCGAACTGAAGTCCGAAGGGTTCACTCTCGGCGACATCACGGCCCCGGCCGGTGAGCTGACCATGTCTCTGCGCGAGGAGTTGACCGACATCCAGTACGGTCGGCGCCCCGACCGTCACGGCTGGATGACGCGCCTCGACGCGTAAGCTCGCCCCTTACCCCGCCTCTTACCGCACGTCGGTTGTCACGATTGGCCCATCCGAGTCGCTCGGCTTGGGCCAATCGTGTCAAGTGAGTCGTCGCGCAGCCTAGGCAGGCGACCAGGCGCGGGGAGGCGTCAGCGGCCGAGGGCGCGCACGACGGCCTCGACGTCGTCCGTGGTGTTCCAGAGGTGGAAGGCGACCCTCGCGCGCCCGGCCCGGCCCGAGGCGTGGATGCCGGCGGCCGTCATCGCGGCGAGGTCGTCACCGTCGGCATCCGGCCAGGTGACGATCGCCTGGCCTCGCGCATCCACACCCAGCCGCTCGCAGAGCGCATCCCCGAGGCCGGCGGCGTGCGCGTGCACCGCGTCGATGTCGAGACGACGAAAGACGTCGAGTGCTGCTGCCGTGCCGGGCCACACCGGCCAGGCGGGGGAGACGTCGAAGCGGCGTGCATCCGTTGCCAGCGGCATCGTCGGTCCGTAGCAGGAGTCCCAGGGGTTGCCACCCGCATACCATCCTGCGTGGATCGGCCGCAGTTCGGCGTCGAAACGGGCGCCGACCGTCATGAACGCCGAGCCGCGCGGCGAGCAGAGCCATTTGTAGGCGTGGCACACCGTAACATCGAAGCGCCCGGCATCGACGGGAAGCCATCCGGTCGCCTGAGTGGTGTCGCAGAAGGTGAAGGCGCCGTTCTCTTCGGCGGCCCGCAGCACTGCCTCGACGTCGGCGATCTCACCGGACGCCGACTGCACGAGTGAGAACGCTACGAGCCAGGTGCGCGGTCCGATGCCGTCGGCGAGCTGGTCGAGGGGAACGTGCCGCACAGTGACCCCGCGATGCGACTGCATCAGGAACGGGAACACGATCGAACTGAAGTCGCCGTCCACGCAGACGATCTCGGCGCCGTCGGGTGCGGATGCCGCAACGACGCTCGCGAGTACGGACGTTTGCGATCCGATCGCCACACGGGATGCGTCGACCCCGACGATCTCGCCGAAGGAGGAACGAGCCGAAGCGACCGGGATGTCGTAATGCACAGCCTGGGTTTCGCCACGTTCCCACGTGTCGAGGTCGGCCCGCGATGCTCGGATCGTCTCTCGCAGGGGGAGTCCCTGCGTGCACGCCGCGAGGTACAGCGGGCCGGCGGTGAAGCGGCTTCGTGCGTCGTCGAGAGTGATCCGGTCGAGCATCTGCGGTGCTGACGGCGAAGGCGTGGTTGGCATGAGTCCAGCCTGAGGCTCCCTCATTCATTCGACCAGAGCCAGTATGTGATCAGATGCATTGCATCACGTTATGATTGCCGGATGACACTTGAAGCGTCGGACGCCATCCGACTCGACCTCGACTCCCACGCGCTGCGCGTGGTGCGCGCCGTCGCCGACCACGGCACGATCACCGGGGCGGCCCGCGCACTCGGTTACAGTCAGCCGGCCATCAGTCAGCACCTGAAGCGGCTCGAGGCGCGCATCGGAATGCCGGTCGTTTCACGCGTCGGGCGGGGGGTGGCTCTCACCGAAGCGGGGCGCGTTCTGGCTCGCCACGCATCCACGGTCACCACCGCGCTCGACGCCGCAGCGGGCGAACTCGCCGACCTCTCGGGGCTTCGATCCGGCCGGGTACGCCTCGCCGCGTTCCCGTCGGCCTCATCCACGATCGTGCCCCGGCTGCTGAGAACGATGGCAGCCACCCATCCGGGAGTACGCATCACGTACACCGAGGCGGAGCCGCCGGAGGCGGTCGAATCCGTGCGCAGCCAGGTGACCGACCTCGCGATCACGTTCAGCTATCCCGGCGATCGGGTCGACCCGCATCGCGAGAGTGCTCGCGGGCTCGCGGTCATCCCACTCTGGCGTGACGAGATGGTGCTCGCGCTCCCGGATTGGCATCCACTCGCTTCCGACGCGACGATCGATCTTGCCGCGCTCGCGGGCGAATCGTGGATCGCCGGATGCCCGCGATGCCGTGGCCATCTGCTCGAGCTCACCGACAAGCGCGACTTCGCCCCGCGGATCGCCTACGAGACAGACAACTTCATCGCCGTTCTCAGCATGGTCGCAGAAGGAGTCGGAGTCGCCCTTCTTCCTTCGCTGGCCGTCGCATCCGCAGGCCACCATCCGGGTGTCGTCGTTCGGCCCACCTCCAACCACGACCATCGCACCGTGAACCTCGTCGGTTCGGTCGGCGCCGATCAGGTGCCCGCCATCGCAGCGGCCGCCGACGTGCTGGTGAACCTCGACGCAGCGGAATGGATGCTGACCGCACCCCCTCGCTAGGCTCAAGGCGTGAAGATCGCACGTTTCAGCCACGATGGCGCACTGTCCTACGGAATCGTCGACGACAACGAGCTGGTCGTGCTCGCCGGGGATCCGATGTTCGCCGGGTTCGACACCACCGGCGAGCGGGTACCGCTCAGCAAAGTGAGCGCGCTGCTGGCGCCGGTCATCCCACGCTCCAAGGTGG
>FSYX01000262.1_pt1 | contig 12922 bp, 14 predicted proteins | sample 1638671 | NCBI WGS metagenome assembly FSYX01 (sample SAMEA3914813, study PRJEB12502) | metagenome | biome: forest; material: soil | place: Canada | collected 2011-07-07 | depth 0.3 m
CCGCGAAACCCGCGGCAAACCCCCTATTCTTTGTGAGGTCTTTGTGGGTTCCGTAATCAAGAAGCGCCGCAAGCGTATGGCGAAGAAGAAGCACCGCAAACTCCTTCGCAAGACGCGCCACCAGCGTCGCAACAAGAAGTAGGGCATTCGCGGAGCATCGCTCCGCCCGCTTTGCTGGTCGAAAGCGCCGGACCCTCAAGGTCCCGGCGCTTTTTGCTTTTTCATTTCGCCTAGGCTTGCTCTGTGCCACCTGTCGACCTGACCCTGATCGGCAAGCCGGGCTGCCACCTGTGCGATGACGCGCGCGTCGTCATTCAGGCGGTCATCGCTGATCTGCCCGACGCCGGGTCGGCTGTTTCGCTCACGGAGCGTTCGATCCTCGACGACCCGGAGCTTCACGAACGTTTCGTCGACGAGATCCCGGTGGTGCTCATCGACGGCAAGGTCCACACGTATTGGCGGGTCGATCCGGCTCGTCTCCGCAACGCCATCCTGGAGGTCTCATGAGCATCCGTCACGTCGTTTCTTGGAAACTCGCGACCACCGACGACGGTGAGCGCGCCGAGCAGATCGCCACGATCACGAACGGCCTCGAAAGCCTGCCGGCAGTGATCCCCGAAATCCTCACCCTGCAGGTCGGCGCCAACGCGCTCAACCCGGGTTCGAACTTCGATCTGGTGCTGATCGCCGACTATGCCGATACGGATGCCCTGGCCCGCTATGTGGAGCATCCCGAGCACGAAAAGGTTGCGTCGTACATTCGGTCGGTCATCGACGGGCGCTCCGCGGTCGACTTCGAAGTCTGACACCCGCGGAGCCGACACCCTCGGAGCCGGGTCGGTCTGAGCCGACCGACCCGCGCGCCGAGGTTCGTCAGTCAGGGTGCCCGGCGTCAGGACTTTGCGTACAGGTTGCTGCCGAGCGCCTTGTTCTTGAGGGCTTCGAATTCACCCTGCGAGATGACCCCGCTGTCGAGCAGCTGCTTGGCCTTTGCGATGTCTTCCGCCGGGGAGGTGCTCGCGACCGTGCGGATGTAGTCGTCGGCCTGCGAGCGCGCCTGGTTGGCTGCGGCGGCCTGGCGTTCGGCCATGCCGCGCCCGCGAGCGATGAGGTAGACGAGTGCCGTGAGGAACGGCATGAAGATGAGGAAGATGATCCAAAGCGCCTTCCACCAGCCGTTGAGTTTCTGGTCGCGGAACAGGTCGCCGATGATCGCGAACAGCGCCATCAGGTATGCGACGAACGCGAACGCCCAGAAGATCAGCCAGATGACGTTCCAGAAGTTGTTCCACATGGTGATCGTCCTTTCGACGGCGCGCCACCCTGGCCACGCTCGTAGTCACAAGCTAGCGCGAAATGGCGCGCCCCCGACAGGTCCCCGCGGGTAATGCATTCGATGGATAGGTTGAGAGGGTGCACCGGAGGGGAACGATGGCGGATCGCGCGATGTGGAACGAAACGGCTTCGGTCGAGGGATCGGCATGAGCGGGTTCGTTGCCAGGAATCCTCGCAGGTCACGCTGGCTTTTGCCGACGTTCGCGACCTATCGGCGCTCGTGGCTGGGTCCCGACCTGATCGCCGGTGTCACCGCCGGGGCGGTTGTGATCCCGCAGGCCATGGCCTACGCGACGATCGCCAACCTGCCGGTGCAGATCGGTCTCTACACCTGCATGGTCCCCATGGTCGTCTATGCGCTGTTGGGCGGTTCGCGCGCGATGAGCGTATCGACCACGTCGACGATCGCCACCCTGACGGCAACCACGCTGGTGACCGCCGGCGTCGCGGCCGGTTCGGATGACGCGCAACGCGACCTCGTCACGCTCACCTTTCTTGTCGGCGCGATCCTGCTGCTGGCCCGGGTGCTTCGGCTCGGAACCCTGGTCGAGAACATCAATCAGGCGACCCTCATCGGCATCAAGGTCGGGGTCGGCGCCACGGTTGCGGTCGCCCAGCTTCCGAAGCTGCTCGGTGTCGACACGAACTTCAGCGGTCACGGGTTCATTCGCTCCCTGGTCTCGACACTCGACGCGATACCCCACGCGAATGTGCCGACCGTGCTGCTTTCCGTTGGCAGCATCGTCGTCCTGCTCCTACTCGGCCGGTTCTTTCCACGGGTGCCCGGTCAGCTCATCGTGGTCGTGGTCGGCATCGCGCTCGCGGCGTTCACGGGGATCGCGGAGGCGGGGGTGCGGCTGATCGCGCCGGTGCCACAAGGCATTCCGCTGCCGACCATCCCGACATTCCAGGATGTCGGGGCGATGGTTCCCGGTGCCCTCGCGATCGCCGTGATGGCGTTCCTCGAATCCGCATCGGTCGCCCGCGGCATCCGTGCGGCAGGCGATCCACAGGTCGACAGCAATCGCGAGCTGTTCGCGACCGGGGCCGCCAATCTGGTCGGAGCGTTCTTCCACAGCATGCCGCCGGCGGGCGGCTTCTCTCAGAGTGCCGTCAACCAGCGAGCGGGCGCAAAGAGCCAGCTCGCCGCACTGGTCACTGTGGTGCTCGCGGTGTTGGTCGCGCTTTTCCTCGGTCCCGTCCTCAGCAACCTGCCGCAGGCGACGCTCGCGGCCATGGTGTTCGTCGCGGTCGCGGCGCTCATCGACATTCCCGGGATGGCGCGACTGGCACGCCTCAGCCCGCGCGAATTCTGGATCTCGCTGGTCACCGCCGTCATCGGCTTGAGCATCGGATTGCTCGCCGCGGTCGCCGCCGGGGTACTCCTCACTCTCGTCGATGTACTGCATGAACTGAACCGGCAACGTGTCGCCGGCGCGACGACTTTTCCGAATGGAATTCTCATCGAGCTCATCGGCCCGCTGTATACCGCCAACGTGGTGGGAACCCAGCAGCAGATCGAGACCCTCGTCGAGGATGCCGCCCCCGTGCGGTTCGCTGTTCTCGACGCATCCCCGTTGCGGCTGACTTCAGTGACCGTGTTGGATGCGCTCGCGGACCTCGACCGGGACCTGAGCGGGATGGGTGTCGAATTCCATATTGCGGGCCTTCCGGCGGGTGCATTGACGATCGCAGGGAAGACGGGCTGGTGGCGCGGGCTCGTGGCTGCGGGCCGCGTTCACCCCGATGCGGCCTCGGCGATGGCGGAACTGTCGGTGCGGCAGTGAACCGATCTCGTCGCACGTTGCGGGATTGACCGCACTACGTGGACGACGTGCTGCGAGATGCGGGTAGTGCGGCGAGCCGGCGTGGGCCGGCAGCGTGGGTCGGCAGCGGTCGACAGCGCCGGCCGGCAACTCAGAGGCTGCGCGCGCACCGGAAGCCGATGTGCGTCGTCGCGCTGTCGTCTGATTGGGGCGAGCGTGCCGCGGGACGGTACCGCAGGCAGTATTCGGGCGCGCAGAGGTGAGAGCCGCCCTTCAGAGCGCGCCGCGGGATGCGTGAACCGGGTTCCGAACTCGCAGTCCGTCGCGCATCCTCGCCCGGACTGCATCCGCATCCGCACCCGTCGTCGGCGATGCCCTGAGCCGCAGGGGAGAGCAGATTGACGGTGCCCGCCGGCGCTATGAGCGGGCTGTCACGCGGGACGGCCGCGGAATCGACCGAGGAGACGTCCGCCACGTGATGCCGTGGCGCATAGTAGGTCGTCGTCCATTCCCAGACGTTGCCGATGAGGTCGACGAATCCGAAGCCGTTCGCGGGGAACGACCCGACGGGTGACGTGCCGCGCCATCCGTCGGCTCCGGTGTTGAGGTACGGAAATCGACCCTGCCAGGTGTTCGCCATGAGTCGGTCATGCGCGCGCGGGTCGTTGCCCCAGGCATAGGTGAGGCCGTCGGGGGAGCCACCGCGCGCCGCGAATTCCCACTCTTGCTCAGTGGGCAGGCGTTTGCCCGCCCAGGCCGCGTAGGCGGATGCGTCCTCGAACGAGACCTGAACGACCGGATGCTCGCCGCGCTCCTCGAGATCGGAGTCGGCGCCGTACGGATGGCGCCAGCTCGCGCCGGCTCCCCAGGACCACCATTGCCGCCAGTCGGTGAGGTCGACAGGACCCGTCGACGGAGTGAAAACGAGTCCGCCGGGAACAAGGTCGACGGCGGGGACGCCGGGAAATTCTGCCGGATCCAGGGGGCGTTCGGCGACCGTGACGTAGCCGGTCGCGTCGACGAACTCCGCGAACTGGGTGTTCGTGACCGGATGCGCATCCAACTCGAATGCGGCCACCGACACCCGATGGATCGGCCCTTCGTCGGCGTAGAACGATTCGGAGCCCATTGCGAATTCGCCCGCTTCGACGCGCAACATTGTGGTGGTGATCGGCACGGATCGAGCCTACGCGTCGGGATAGGCTGACGCCATGATGCCCCAGCTACCGCCCCGGGTCTGGTTGGGGCGCGGGGTCTTCGGCTGGGTGGCACTCTCGTTCGGGATGCTGGTCGGCGCGCCGCTGGCACTCGCCGCGAGCGTGGTTCTCGTTGCGATCGCCGTGGTCTGCTGGCTCGTCTGGCTGGTGTTCTGGACGCTCGGAGCGGTGTGGGCCTGGATCTGGTTCGGGGTGCAGCGCGCCCGACGAATCGAATACCCGTTCGTGGTGCCGCCGCCGTTCACCAGACGTGCACGGATCGAGGTGTTCAGTTCCTCATACTTGAGCGGGGTGCCGCGGGTCATCGGAGCGACGGCACGACTCGCCGGGTTCTTGTTCGGGCCGCTAGCCCTCGTGGTGAGTCTCGTCGGCGTGGTCGCGCGTCGGTGGAGGGCACGCCCTTATCTGGCCGTCTTCACGCTGCCCTCCCTGCTCGCCAAGGTCGTGGGGCTCGGACGACGCCGCGGCTGGCTGATCGACGGACACAACGCGCACGTGCGCTCGTTCGACGACTACCTTGCGTCGGCGTTCCCTCATATCGCCGACTTCACACGCTGGTGGCGCGACCCGGCCGCACCCATCGACTATGTGCCGACGCCGGGGCTCCGGGATGAGACCGCGGAGCGTCTGGGCCTCGAACTCGGTGCGGAGCCGGACCCACTCGGCCATCCCGGCCTGGCGGCGGGCGCGATGCGTCGCATGCAGATAATGGGGTTGCGCGATCTGCTGGTCAGTCAACGCGAGATCGATGATCTGTGCGACCCGGACCTGGACGACCGCAACGATGTGGCCGTCATCCGTCTCTCCTCGCGGCTTGCCGATGACGGAGTTCGGCACTGGATCGTGCAGCTTCCGAGCACCAAGTCGTGGCATCCTCGCGCTGGGATCGCGCCGAACGACCTGACGGCCGATCTGGTGATCGGTGCCGGACGGGAGCCGACCATGACGCGGGCCGCGCTCGCTGCGATGACGTTCGCCGGCATCGGGTCGGGTGAGCCGGTGATGGTCGCCGGCTTCAGTCTGGGCGGAATGGTGGCCGCTCAGGTCGCGTCTCGCGCGGCACGGTACGGGTTCGCGGTGAGCCATCTCGTGACGGCGGGAGCGCCGCTCGGACGTGTCGCCATCCCGAAGCAGGTGCGTGTGCTCGCGCTCGAACATGTGCTCGACATCGTGCCCAGGATCGAGGGTCGCGAGAACCCGGTCGGAACGCGCGTCGGGGCTTCACACGCGCAGTGGGTGACGGTGAAAGCGGGTCCTCCTCTGCCGGCAGGCTTTCGTCTGGGTGTGTTGCACCAGTCGACGGCCTATGCCGAGACGGCGGGTGGCATCGAGGCGGATCCGCCCGGCGAAGAGATTGCGGATGCGTTGGCCGACCTGGCCGTTTTCTTCGGCCCGGACCAGCGGCTGACGGATGTAGCGGCCGTTCGGGAGGGAAAGTATGCCGTGCAGCCTTCCGTCCCGTTCTATCTGCACAGCACCGTGGAGGACGGAATCACACGCGGCTCATTGCGAACAACTCTTCGACGGGTAAACGGAGTGATCGCGGTCGATATCTACCAGTCCCGCGTCGGTCTGGCGACGACGATCCTCTGGAACGCCGACGTGCTGGTGCGCAGTCTGCGACCCTGGTTCACCTCTGTCGAGCGGTTCGCCGTGTACAGGGGTCTGCTCTCATTGCTGAAGCGTCGTTGAGCTGTGGGGTTCCATTTCCGGCTGCAAGCAAAGGAGACGCCCGGGGTGACCTGGGAGGCGACGGTGCAGCGTCTGCCGGACGGTCGATGGCGGGAGTTGATCGATGTCGCGTTCGACAACGATGAGGCGGAGCGCGAGTTCAGGCCGATTCTGTTGCCGGACGGATGGTCGTCTACGGTGAACATCTACCCGCCGAATGCGTTCGAGCCGATCCGCATCCGCTGATCTCGGTCGAGCTGATCTCGATCGGAACGGTTGGTCTGATCAGATCGAGGCTGTCTCATCGTCGATCTGTGCGTCACCACCGTGGCTGTGGAGCGAACGAGCATAGCGCTCGGTGAGTTCGACCATGAAGGGACGATCGATGGCCATCGGGTCGATTCCGAACACGTACCCGGGAAAGTCGAGGGTGCGTTGGGCCTCCCAGATCTCGTCGTTCTGATCGGGAGGGAGAATCTGGGCGGGGTCGCCGACGGCAACCCATCCGATCGGAACGGTGGCGTCTTCGGGAAGCACTGTTCGCAGGTGCACGATCGCGTCGATGCGTACCTCGGACCCGGTGCCGAGGTGTGCGCCGTTGAACACTCGCGCCCCGGTGGCAACGAAGACTTCGTTCTCGATCAGCGCGCCCACGATATAGGTGTGGGGGCCGATCAGGGAATGGTCGCCGATGCTGACCGGATTCTGTCGCGTTGAACGGATGACGGCGTTCTCCATCACGATCACGTGTTCACCGAGGCGGATCGGACCCCCTTCGTCGGTGAGCACGGCCCCGAAGAGGATGCGGCAATGTGGACCGATCTCGACGTCGCCGCTGAGTACAGCGGTGGGCGCCACGTATGCGGTCGGGTGCACGCGAGGCCGTGCGCCGCGATGTTCGATCTCCATTCCGTCACCCTATCCGCGCGGGCCCGCGTGTCTGGCCGCCAGCTCGTTCCTGTGGATCAGTCCTGCCTGTGGAGAGTTCATCGGCTGAGGAGCAGCGCATCGCCCTGTCCTCCACCACCACACAGCGCGACCGCCGCCCTTCCGCTTCCGCGCCGATGAAGCTCGTGGGCGGCATGCACGACGAGCCTCGCGCCCGAGGCGCCGATCGGATGCCCGATGGCAATCGCACCTCCGTGGATGTTCACCCGCGCATGGTCGAGCCCGAGGTCGGCCATCGACTGCAACGCGACGGCGGCGAAGGCCTCGTTGATTTCGACGAAGTCGAGTTCGGATGCGGTCCAGTCCGTTTTGGCGAGTGCCGCGGCGATCGCGCGCGATGGCTGCGAATGCAGAGAGTTGTCCGGCCCGGCGACCTGCCCGGTCGCGCCGAGTACCGCGAGCCACGGCAGCCCGCGGCGTTCGGCGTTCTCCCTGCTCGTCAGAACGACGGCTGCGGCACCATCGCTGAGCGGCGACGAGTTGCCTGCCGTGAGCGTGCCGTCGTCGGCGAAACTCGGCCGAAGCCTGCTCAAGGTCTCCGCGGTCGAGTCGGGTCGCACACCCTCGTCTGTGTCGATGACGAGGGGATCGCCTTTGCGCTGCGGGATCGAGACTGCAGCCATTTCGGCGTCGAAGATTCCGGATGTCGCTGCCGCCCCCGCACGCCGGTGCGATTCGGCCGAGAATTCGTCCTGGGCTTCTCGCGTGAGGCCCAGCTTGGCTGTGAAGCGTTCGGTCGATGCGCCCATCGACTCTCCGTCGAACGCGTCGGTGAGCCCGTCGTGAGCGGCCGAATCGAGTGCGGTGATCGAACCGTACGACCATCCGAGGCGCGAGCCGGGCAGTACATGAGGTGCGTTCGTCATGGATTCCTGGCCGCCGGCGACGACGACCTCCGCGTCGCCCGCCCGGATGAGGCGCGCTGCATCGATGATCGCGGCCAGTCCAGACAGGCACACCTTGTTGATCGTCACGGTGGGGACCCGCCAGCCGAGGCCGGCGGCGATCGACGTCTGCCGTGCGGGGTTCTGCCCTGCGCCCGCCTGCAGCACCTGGCCGAAGATCAGGGCGTCGATATCGTCGGGCCCGAGCGCTGATGCGCCCTCACCGCCTAGTCCGGCGAGAGCCGTGCGCACGGCTACCGCGCCGAGGTCTACGGCTCGCAATGCCGCCAAATTGCCTTTGATCTTGCCCTGGGGTGTGCGTGCAGCGGACAGGATGACGACGTCAGATGGGGTTGTCATGGCGACTCCTTCGTGGCCCGATCGCGGCTCGTGGCCGCACCCTTCCACGATCTCACACGCGCCTGCGTGTCGCACGTGAGTCTCATCGCCTGGAACCCCTCGCCGCGGCTTCCCCCCGTCCCTGCACCGGCCCGAGTTATCCACAGGGGCCGGCAATCCGTGTCGGGGCGACCATCGGCTTTCTAGTGTGGAGAGATGTTCGACGAGCAGGAATCCTTGGCGGCCGTGCCACCCCACGACAGGCCGCGAGAACGACTTCGGCGACTCGGTCCTGGCGTGCTCACCGACGAGGAGATCCTCGCCCTCGTGCTCGGAACCGGTCAGCCGGGGCGAAGCGTGCTCGCGACTGCTCGCGCGATCCTCAGCCAGACAGGCGGGTTCACCGGCCTTGCCACCATGGACGTCACCCGACTCGAGCGCCTTCCCGGCATCGGTCCGGCAATGGCCGGTCGTCTTGCCGCGACGCTGGAGATCTGGCGTCGTGCCGGAACGACGTCGGCCTGGTCGCGGCTGGTCGACGACGAGGCTGTCGCGCGCATCGTGCTGCCGGAACTGGCCCATCGACCCACCGAACGCTTCGTGGTCCTCGTTGCCGATCGCGCAATGCGACCGATCGAGGTGGTCTTCGTGCGCGATGGCGGAGACACGCAGGTGCAGGTCGAGCCCAGCGAGATTCTTCAGGCCGTGCTCACCCGTGGCGGTCGCTCGTTCGCCGTCGCCCACAACCATCCGAGTGGTTCGCTCGACGCGAGCGTGGCCGACACATCCCTGACCCGTCGGCTCGGTGCCGGCGCGGCCACGCTGGGCGTTCGCTTCCTCGGTCACGTGCTTGTCGCCGGTGCCGAGTGGCGACGCCTGTGAGTCGCTTCGACTACGGCAGCAGGCGGGTCGGGCCTCGGAAGAGATACGTCGTCTCGCGCAGGTTCGACAGGTGCAGCATGAGCATCAGCACGCGCGCGAGACCCATGCCGAAACCACCGTGCGGCGGCACGCCGTATCGGAAGAAGTCGAGGTAGAAGCTGAGCTCTTCGGGGTCGAGGCCCTTCTCGCGGGCCTGGGCTTCCAGAACCTCGACGCGGTGCTCGCGCTGGGCACCAGTCGAGATCTCGACCCCGTTGAAGATGAGGTCGTAGCTGTTCGTGAGCGTCGCGTCGCCGGCGTGACGCATGTGGTAGAACGGCCGGATGCTCGAGGCGTAGTCGGTCACGAACACGAACTCGTGGTCGAAGGACTCCTTCACATACGCGGAGATCTGACGCTCACCCTCCGGGTCCATGTCTTCGTCGTGGCGGGGAATCTCGTAGCCGCGCTCGGCGACGATGCGCTTCGCCTCGGCAAGAGGGATGCGCGGGAAGGGGGTGGTCGGCACCGTGATGTCGACGTCGAACAGCTCTTTGATCTGCGCGCCATGCTTCTCTTTGACGGCGGTGAACCCGGCCACGATGAGGTCTTCGTGCAGCTTCATGACATCTTCGTGGCTGTCAATCCAGCTCACTTCGGTGTCGACGCTCGTGAACTCTGTAGCGTGACGGCTCGTGAAACTGGGGTCTGCGCGGAAGGCGGGGCCAACCTCGAAGATCTTTCCGAGCCCGGCCGACTGGGCCATCTGCTTGAAGAACTGGGGACTCTGCGAGAGGTACGCCTTCTCGCCGAAATAGTCGACCTCGAACAGTTCGGCGCGCGATTCACTCGCGCTCGCCATCAGCTTGGGAGTATGGAGTTCGATGAAGTCGTTGGCCACCCAGTACTCGCGCATGGCATGCTCGAACGTGGTTTGAACACGGAAGATCAGGTTGTGCTTGGGTTCGCGCAGGTCGAGGAAGCGCCAGTCCATCCGCTTGTCGATGCCGCTGTCGGCGGCGATCGGCGTCTCGGGGATGGAAACGGTTTCGACTTCGAGCGAGCTGAGCTTGATCTCGATGCCGCCCAATTTGACGCGCTCGTCGTGCTTCAGTTCGCCGGTCGCGATCACGAACGAACCCTGGGACAGCCCTGAGATGGTCGTCGCCGGCTCGTCGGCGATGACAGCGCCCTCGGCATCCGTCGTGCGCGGGTTCACCAACTGCACGGCACCGGACTCGTCGCGCAACACCACGAACTGCACCTTCTTCTGGTCGCGCACCGTATCCACCCATCCGGAAACGGTCACGGGGCCGTCGGCAAGGGCGGACAGGTTCTTGATCAAAACGCGTGCAGTCACAGCCAACAAGCCTACCGCCCTGCGTTATCGGCGAATTCAAGGCAAACCCCTCCGTAGACTGGGGGCGTGGTAGCGAGCCAGGTTCATCTTGTCCGGCACGGAGAGGTGTTCAATCCCGACGGCATCCTGTATGGCAGGCTGTCGGGTTTCGGCCTCTCCAAACTCGGGCACAGAATGGCGCAAGCGGCGGCCGATGACCTGGTCGAGCGTGATCGTGCCGTCTCGGCGATCATCGCATCGCCTCTGCAGCGCACACGCGAATCGGCGCAGCCGATCTCCCTCGCGTTCGGTCTGCCTGTGGTGATCGATGAGCGGATCATGGAGCCCACCAACCATTTCGAGGGCACCGTGATGAAGCGGGCTCTGCGCAAACCGACCAACTGGCCGTACCTCGTGAATCCCATCCGGCCGAGTTGGGGCGAGCCCTATGCGAGCATCGTCCTGCGTATGCGCGCCGCTATCGAGGCCGCTTTCGAATCGGTCGACACCGGCGATGTCGTGTTGGTCAGCCACCAGCTTCCGATCTGGGCGACCCATCTGGCCCTCGCCGGCGAACGCTACCCTCACGACCCTCGCAAACGGCGATGCTCCCTGTCGAGCATCACCACGCTCGAACAGCGTCTCGGCGACGATGGCGAGTCCGTTCTCGTCGAGGTCGGGTATGTCGAGCCGGCGCGTGTACTGCAGGCCGAAGCCACCGATGTCGGGGCCGTGTAATGCGGGTATCGGCGAGGCGCAGACGGTGGATCGCGCCCGCGGCCGTCGTCGTCTCAGGCGCACTGTTGCTGACGGGCTGCACAACTGATTCACTGGCGGCGCAGTATCGCGCGGGCACCGGCCAGAACTACATCGCGGGCGACGGATCGATCACCGAGATCGCGATCGACCATCGTGACAAGCCCGTGACGTTCGCCGGCACCACAGAGCGCGGTGTCGCCGTCTCGTCCGCCGACTACGCCGGAAAAGTGCTGGTCGTGAACTTTTGGTACGCCGGATGTCCGCCGTGCCGGGTCGAGGCTCCCGACCTCGAAGCCCTGTACAAGAAGTACCAGCCCAACGGCGTCGGCTTTCTCGGTGTGAACCTCTACGACTCGGCCGCGACGGCCATCGGATTCGCAAAGGATCACAGCGTCACCTACCCGTCGGTGCTCGATCGCGACACGGGATCGGTGCTTCTCGCCTTCAGCGGCACGGTTCCGCCCAAGGCGACACCGACCACTCTTGTGATCGACAAGAAGGGCCGGGTCGCGGCTCGTATCCTCGGCGCAATCCCCGATCGCAGCATTCTCGACACCCTGATCAGTTCGACGCTCGCCGAGACCGACTGAACGTGAGCGGTGTCGGAGAGATCGTCTTCAGCGGACAGCTTCTGCTGGCGCTGCCCATCGCGCTGCTCGCGGGCCTGGTCTCGTTCGCTTCGCCGTGCATCCTGCCCCTCGTGCCCGGCTATCTGGCCTATGTGGGCGGATTCAGCGAGCCGGGCGAAAGACGGGACCGCTCGAAGCTGCTGACCGGGGTCGCGCTCTTTGTGCTCGGCTTCGCCGTCGTCTTCGTCGCCTACGGGGCTGCCTTCGGTGCGGTGGGGCTCTGGTTGATCCGCTGGCAAGACCTCGTGGTTCGCGTACTCGGCGTGGTGGTGATCCTGATGGGTCTGGTCTTCGTCGGACAGTTCTCATTTCTGCAGAAGACGATCAAACCGAACTGGCGTCCGGCAACCGGCCTCATCGGCGCTCCCCTTCTCGGCATCGTCTTCGGAATCGGCTGGACGCCCTGCTTCGGCCCGACGCTCATCGCCATCAACGCACTCAGTCTCAGCACCGGATCGCCATGGCGTGGTGCCCTGCTGGGGCTTTTCTACTGCCTCGGCCTCGGCGTTCCGTTCCTGCTGGTCGCGCTCGGCTACGAGTGGGTGGCCAATTCGGTCGCATTCCTCAAACGGCATATTCGCGTGATCAACATCATCGGCGGTGTCCTCCTCATCATCATCGGCGTGCTCATGGTGACTGGTCTCTGGAGCCTTCTCATGTCGCAGTTCCTGGCGGTGATCACTGGTTTTGAGCCGGCCCTCTGATCACATCGATTCCGCGGCGCCACAGCAGGAAACCGACATCAACCAGCCAAAGCTGGGATTCGTCGGATGGTTGCGGTGGTTCTGGCGCCAACTGACGAGCATGCGCACGGCTCTGTTCCTGCTGCTGTTGCTGGCTGTCGCAGCCGTGCCGGGATCGCTGGTCCCGCAGCGGAGTTCCGACCCCAATGGCGTCACCCAATACTTCAAGGCCCATCCTGATATCGCGCCGTTCCTCGACAAGCTGCAGGCGTTCGACGTCTATACCTCTGTCTGGTTCTCGGCGATCTACCTTTTGCTTTTCGCTTCGCTGGTCGGATGCGTCATCCCGCGCACCAAGCATCATTTCGATGCTCTTCGGGCGAAGCCGCCGCGTACCCCGGTGCGCCTCGCGCGGATGGCGGGGTTCCAGAGCCGCACGCTCGCTGCCGATGACGCGGCTGGGGCGCGCGAACCGATCGCGGCCGCACGAG
>FSYX01000227.1_pt1 | contig 12707 bp, 10 predicted proteins | sample 1638671 | NCBI WGS metagenome assembly FSYX01 (sample SAMEA3914813, study PRJEB12502) | metagenome | biome: forest; material: soil | place: Canada | collected 2011-07-07 | depth 0.3 m
CGGCAGCGCGCGCAACTGGTACAACGACACCATCGTCTACACACACGGCTACGGGGTGGTCGCTGCCTACGGCAACCAACGCTCCACCGACGGTCAGCCGGTGTTCCTCGAGTCGGGTATCCCGACGAGCGGCACGCTCGGTACCTATGAGCCTCGGATCTATTTCGGCCAGCAGTCCCCGAAATATTCGATCGTCGGCGCCCCGAGCGGCCAGAAGCCGGTGGAGCTCGACTACCCCGGTGGAGCGAGCGGCGACCAGCAGACGTCGACGACCTTCTCCGGCAACGCCGGGCCTAAACTCGACAACGTCTTCAAGCGCCTGATCTACGCGCTCAAGTTCCAAGATGAGCAGATCGTTCTCTCCGACGCAGTCAACAGCGATTCGCAGATCCTCTACGATCGCGACCCGATCCAGCGCATACAGAAGGTCGCGCCTTACCTCACCCTCGACTCGCAGGCGTATCCAGCGGTCGTCGATGGTCGAGTCAAATGGGTGGTCGACGGGTACACCACCAGCGATCAGTATCCCTATTCACACCTCGGCAGCCTGAGCGACGCGATTGCCGACACCGAGACGCCCAAGCCGGCGTACCCGTTCGACAACATCAACTACATCCGCAACTCCGTGAAGGCCACGGTCGATGCGTACGACGGCAGTGTGACGCTCTACGCGTGGGACAACACCGACCCCATCCTGAAGACCTGGGAGAAGATCTTCCCGACGACCGTCAAGCCGATCAGCGACATGAGCGCGCAGCTGATGAGCCATGTGCGGTACCCGGCCGACCTCTTCAAGGTGCAGCGGTCGGTACTCGGTCAGTACCACGTCACCGATGCCGGCTCGTTCTACTCACGCGACGATGCCTGGACACCGCCGAACGACCCGGTGTCTCCCTCCAGCAGCCCGACTGTTCAGCCGCCGTACTATCTGACGATGCAGATGCCCGGCCAGAAGTCGCCCACGTTCTCCCTGTATACGACATTCGTACCGCTTGCGACGACCGAGTCGAGCCGCTCGGTTCTGAAGGGTTACCTGGCTGTCAACGCCGATGCCGGCAGCACCAAGGGTGAGAAGGCGTCGGGCTACGGCAAACTCCGACTACTCACCCTGCCCTCGAGCGGCACGATTCCTGGGCCAGGGCAGGTGCAGAACAACTTCAACTCCGATCCAGGAGTCTCTCAACAGCTCAACCTTCTGAGGCAGGGCAAGACCGACGTGATCAGCGGCAACCTGCTGACGCTTCCGGTCGGAGGCGGGCTGCTCTATGTGCAGCCGGTCTACGTCAAGTCCACGGGTGAGACGAGTTACCCGCTTCTTCAGAAAGTACTCGTTGCGTTCGGCGACAAGATCGCCTTCGAAGATACGCTCGACGGGGCGCTCGATGTGCTGTTCGGTGGCAATTCCGGGGCAACAGCCGGTGATACCGGCGCGGGCACAGGAACGACTACCAATCCGACCACCCCCAGCACGGGAGGGGGCGCGACCACGAACAACGCCGCGCTGCAGTCCGCGTTGGCAGACGCGAGGCAGGCGCTCATCGACCGGGAGAATGCCCTCAAGGCGGGCGACTGGTCGGCCTATGGAATCGCCGACGCGAAACTGACCGCAGCGATCGCAGCCGCTGTCAAGGCAGAGGCGCAGCCCACCACACCCGCAACGCCGACCAAGTAGCACCAAGACGAGTCGGGGGAGGGTGTCGCGCAGGCGGCACCCTCCCTTTATGTTCACTGGCTGTACAAAGTCTGCACAGTGACGAACGCCCGAACGGGACATTCGTCGGACGGCCCGGTTGGCGTCGAGCGCTGTGAGTCACCTGACTTTCTATAGAAATACGGTGGTTCGACGACGGATCATCCAAATTGCTACAGAAAGTGCTTGCGGAAACTTTAGTTGTCGACTTTACTAACAAACATGCTGGTCGATGAGGGGCAGCGCACGGCGCTGCAAGACACAGGTCCGATCCACCTGGACCGGGGGATGGCGCCCGGGCGCGCGCTTCGGCCGAAAACCAAAGTGCTTCCTGAACATGCACGCACCCACAACCGGTCGCTCGTGTTGCAGACTCTCTATCGCGCGGGTCAGGTGAGCCGCGCCGATATCGCTCGCGAGACCGGGCTGACACGAGTGACCATCTCCGACCTGATCGCTGGACTCATTGCAGACGGGCTGGTCGTCGAACTGGGCCAACGCGACGGATCGCGACCTGGCAAGCCCGCGGTACTGCTCGACATGAATCGAGCGGCGACACAGATCATCGGAATCGACCTGAGTGAGCACGCCGTGTTCCGCGGTGCCGTTCTCGACATCGACGGCGTGATTCTCGCGAGCGCTGAGGTCGCCCTCGAAGGCAGCCGCGGAGCACCCGCGACGGCGAAAGTCCTCGAGTTGGTCGACGCTCTCGTCGCGCTCGCGACGGCACCCGTGCTCGGCATCGGCATCGGGTCACCCGGAATCGTCGATCCGAGCGGTGTGGTGATCGCGGCACCCAACCTCGGTTGGGTCGACGAAGACCTGCAGCGAATCGTGGGCGAACGTACCTCCCTTCCGGTCTTCGTCGCCAATGACGCAAACGTCGCGGTGCTCGCCGAACACGGCTTCGGCAACGCGCACGGCGACATGATGTTGGTCAAGGTCGGTCACGGGGTCGGGTCCGGGCTGCTCGTGGCCGGCGCCCTGGTCTTCGGCAGCCGCTTCGCAGCGGGGGAGATCGGGCAGGTCATCGTCGGAACGGATGATGGTGCGGAGGCGCCGTACGACCGTGAGAAGTGCCTAGAGGCCTGGCTCGCCGTGCCTCGACTGGAGTCACGCATCGCCGCAGCTGCGATTGCAGGCGAGCCGGTGGAACCGGTCCTGCGCGAAGCCGGCCAGCGTCTCGGCGTCGCCCTTGCCCCCATCGTCGGAGCGCTGAACCTTTCGGAGGTCGTGCTGAGCGGCCCGACGGAACTCCTCGACGGGCCGCTGATCGATGCGGTCGGCCTGACGATCCGCAATCGGACGATGGCCGGTTTCCACTCCGACGCGACGTTGCGCATGACGAACCTCGGGCGCGACATCGTCGTGCGGGGTTCTGCCGTGATGGTTCTTTCGGGACAGCTCGGAGTCTCATAATGTCGGTCGCCATCGGAATGGCCGTGCCGCGCACTTCCCCTGACTGGTACGGGTCATGGACCACGCGCGACCGTCGGGTGGCGGAATCTTTCGCATACGCGCCTTCTGCAAAGCACGATCTTGCGGCATTCCGAACTCGGTGCACTGTCGTCAGACTCGAAACGGTGGACAACGACGTTCTTGGTGTCGCCCGCTGGGTCTCATTCACCGACGTCTGGGCCGGTGCCGGAGCGCACGGGTCGCGCCTCTGGCGCGAGAACCCGGTGATCTCGGTCGGCGAGGGAGATGATCCGCGACTCGTGCTGGCTACCCAGACCCCTGTCATCGTGTTCGGGGCGGACAATCACGCCCATCCGTACGCTCGCGCGGTGATCGACCACATCCGCGCCACCTGCCGCAGCGTGCTGGTGGTCGACATGGGCCACGGCCTGCGCGACCATGCCTACGCGGACGTTGCGACGTTCGGCTACGACCCCGATCGCGGGGAAGCACTCATCGAATTGTTGACAGCAGCCCCGATCGCTGCCTGAAGTCGCTTATCTGCTTATCCCGCTATCCAGCGAGCAATCACGCCGCGGGGACGGACGCTAGAGCGCCCACGAGATACCGAGCGAGCTGTGCAGTGCGTGCTGGGCTGCGCCGCGGAACGGCTGCTCCGAGGTCGTCTTCGCGTAGCGGAAACTGAGCGGCATCGCGGCCCGCACAGTGTGTCGGGCGGCCTCGGCGCGCAGGTGGCCGATGAACTCCTCACCCAGTTTTGGCGCGGCGCCCCCGAGCACGACGCTGGGAACGTCGAGCGCGGCACCGACCAGTAGGAGCGCGCGGGCGAGGACACGTGCGCCGAATCCGATGCGTTCCCGCGAGGCCGGCTCGTCGGCAAGTGCGGCGATGTCGACCGACTCGAGGTCGGCTCCGTGCGGCAGGCCGAGCAATGAGGTCACTGAGACGACCTCTTCGAGACAGCCACGATTGCCGCACGCGCATGCCGGAGCATCCGGCCCGAACAGCACCGGAACGTGCCCGATCTCACCGGCACGGTGGGCTGCACCACGAAGGAGCGCGCCATCGACGATGAAAGCCGCACCGACGCCCGTGCTCAGCGAGACGAACATCTGGTTTGCGCCGAACTGGTCGGAGTTCGAATAGTCGGCGAGAGCCTCGGCATCAGCATCGTTTATCAGGTAGACCGGCGCATCGACGATGGCGCGCAGAGCATCGCCCAGGTTCACGTCCGTCCATTTGAGCTGCACGCTCTCGCGGATGAGCGCGCCGTCGGCGATGCCGGGAACCTGTACCCCGATGGCGACGACGCGCGCCGTCGTGGCCGCGACGAGTTTGCGAACGAGGGCCTGAACATCAACGATCTCGCCAGCAGTGGCGGGTCTCTGGGTGGCGGTGAACAGATCTTCGCCGAGCAGATTGACGACCGCACCACGTACCAGGCCGGGCTGAACGATGATCGACAACAGAACGTGACGGGCGTTGTCGATCTGCAGGGTCGTGGCACGTTTTCCGCCGGTGCTGACTGCGCGCTGGCCTTCGATCACGAGACCCTCGGCGATGAGCCCGTTGAGTAACGACGAAACCGTGGCCGATGTCAATCCGGTGCGGCGGGCTATTCCGGCCCGGGTGGCCGTGCCGTTGCCCGAAAGCACCAGCTGAAGCGCATTCGTGAGATTGCGCTCACGAACGGCGGCCTGTGTTGCTTTGCCCTGATCCTCTGGCACTGTTCGCTCCTTGAAAGGCCGTCGCCCCGCTGTCGACCCTAGCGAAACCCTAGCGAATGCGCGCTCGGATCAGGCTGAGACCGCCCGGACACGCGGCGAGCGGGGCCAGGGCGCGAGCATCGGCCTGGTGGAACGAGGAAGGGCCGCGGGATCGACGAACGATCCCGCGGCCCTTCCCATTCGTCATGCTACGCAGCGGGGTGCGCGAGTGCCTTCGATTTGAGGTGGTCGAACTCCTCTTGCGTGATGGTTCCCGCGTCCAGCAGTGCTTTCGCTTTGGCGATCTCATCTGCGGGGCTGGAGCCGGCGACCTGCTGGATGTAGGTATCGGTTGCCTGCTGCACCTGACGCGCCTCCTTCTGGCTGCGCTCAGCCATTCCGGAGCCCCGTGCGATCAGGTAGACCAGCGCGGTCAGGAAGGGAACGAAGATCAGGAAGATGATCCAAAGTGCCTTCCACCAACCGTTGAGCTTGTGGTCACGGAACAGGTCGGCAACGATCGCGAACAACGCGAAGAGATACGCGATGAAGGCGAAGCTCCAGAAGAAGATCCAGATGATGTTCCAGAAGTTGTCCCAAAAGTTCATGGTGTGTAGGTCCCCTTTCCTCGGGGCACTGTGCCCCAATGAAGAATCTAGCGTTACCTGACCGTTTTCTGCGAAGAATCACAGAAGTCACTTTCGAACGCGTCGGAACGATGTACCCGGCCTTTCGTGCGCCATCCGTGCAATCACGCAGTGAGAATCGGGGACGCCTCCGATGCGGTGAGCTCCGTTCAGGACGACGCTGTGGAGTGCACACCTGGGAGGAAACATGAAAGGAATATCAGCGGAGTCGCTGACGTCTCCCGTGACACATTCTGCCGCGCAGACCCCGACCATCCCCGTCTCATCTCCAGCTCTCGGAAGCCTGCCGCCGTGGGCCCTGACCATCGCGATCATCGTTGTCGTCGTCGCGGTCGGGGTTCTGCTCGTGGTCAACGGCTGGCCGAGAGCCGCGGCGTCGTCGAACGCCGACCGCAGCGTGGTTCGCAGCTGGATCGCTGTCAGCCTGGTCGTCGGCCTGCTCGTGCTGACCGCGGCCGAGATCGCAGGCAACAACTCGACCACGACGAGTGCCCTGATCGGCGGGCTCACCGCATCGGTAGGCAGTGCGATCGCCTACTATTTCTCGACGAAAGCTTCTGAGCAGGCTCAGGAGAAGCTGACCGCTGCGTCGGGGGGAGGGTCCGGGCAGATCATCGTGCCGGATCTGAAGGGCAAGTCTGTCACCGACGCTTTGCTCGCACTCGGCAGCCTGGAGCTTCGGTTGGTCGTCGACCCGACGGCGATCACCGAAGGCTCGGTGGGCAACATCGTCAGCCAGCTGCCCCAACCGGGGCCGTCGCCGGTCAAGGACAAGATCGTGACGGTGAAGCTGGGGGCCTGACGGCTCCGCGCTGAGCGACTCGTCGTCAGAGTCGGGGGCGGATGGCGAACGGGCCGCTCAGCGCGGCCCACTGCAGGAGCATGATGGTTTTCGCGTCGACGATCGTGTCGCCGATCGCCGCCAGGGCTTCGCGGAAGGGTAGCTCGACGATTTCGATGTCTTCGCCCTCTTCGGCCACGCCGGCACGGGATACGACCTTGTCGACTCCGCTGTAGCGTGCCGAGAAGAAGTGAAGTTTCTCGGTGACCGATCCCGGGCTCATGTAGACGTCGAAGATGTGTTCCGGGTTGCCGATGTCGAGTCCGGTCTCCTCCATTGCCTCACGGCGGATGGCGTCTTCGGGTGATTCGTCGTCGAGGAGTCCCGCCGCGGTTTCGAGCAGCATCCCGTCGGGGTGCCCGTTCACGTAGGCGGGGAAGCGAAACTGTCTTGTGAGCAGAACGCGCTTGCGCTCGGGATCGTATAGAAGGATGGTCGCGCCATTGCCGCGATCGTAGGTCTCGCGACGCTCCGTCGACCAGTGGCCGTCATGGTGCTGATAGTCGAAAGTGGTTGCTCGCAGCACATGCCAGTCGGATGCGAGCAACTCGACATCTTTCACCACCACTCGCGGATTGCCTGCGAGGCTTCGTCCCGTCTGGTTCAGTCCGACTCGACCCCGTGCATCCGGTTCGTCGACACCACGCATTGTGCTCCTCGCTCGGGATCCATCGTGGATGCCTGGGTCCATTCTCGCGGAAGTCCATGGAGGTGTTGACCGATCGTTCACCGAACGGACATTTCACGGTCATCATGGGCAGCGTTGTGTTTCGTATCGTTTGTAACGACCGTTAGCATCTCAACACAACGACACCATGGGAGATATTCAGAAGTGAATGCCGTCAAAGGTTTGGCAGTTCTCGGCTTGATCACCGCATCCGTCGTCGCCCTGGCTGGTTGCTCCGCAACAGCCTCGGCATCGGCGCCCTCCGGCAGCGCTGCTGTCGAACCACTGGTACTGTACGCGGCCGAAGGCTATGACGCCGTCACGGCCAAAGCCTTCACCGCAGCCACCGGAATCCCCGTGAAAGTCGTCGACGACAGCACCGGCCCCCTGCTGACAAAGGTCGCCGCTGAGAAGAACAACCCCCAGTGGTCGATGCTCTGGGTCGACGGCGACACCGCCTTCGCCGCGCTCGACAAGCAGGGCCAGTTGCTGCCGTACAAGGCGAACGCACCGTTCAACACAGTGGGCACCTCCATCCTGCCGAGCGACCACGCGTACACGCCGACCGGAACGACGGTCATGGCAGCCCTCATCTACAACGCGGCCAAAGTCAGCAGCGTCCCCTCGAGCTATCAGGATCTGCTCGGCTCGGACTACAACGGCAAGGTCGGCATGAACGACCCGTCGCAGTCCGGTCCGACATACCCCTTCATCGCGGGGGTCATGAATCAACTGGGCGGGCAGAGCGGTGGAATCGCGGCCGGCGAGTCCTATTTCACCAAGTTGAAGGCCAACGGCCTGAAGGTGTTCCCGACGAACGGTGACACCTTGCACGCCCTCGAGACCGGTCAGGTCGACTACGGGCTCATCCAGAGTTCGGCGGCCACGGGCGAAGTCGTGAAGACCAAGCCGACCGCGAACTTCCAGCCGAAGGTGGCCTACCTCCCGAAGTCGACGCTTCTTCCCAGCGTCATCGGCATCGATAAAGGAATCGACGCGGTCCAGCAGGACGAAGCGAAGAAGTTCATCGATTTCGCCCTCTCCCCGGCAGGTCAGGCTGTGATGCTCACCGGAGACCCGAGCGGTGACTCCCTCTACTGGCCGGTCGTCGACAAGGCGCCGTCACTCAAAGACCTGCCTGCCTTCCCGACGGCCTACCAGAAGATCGACCCGACTTTCTGGGGTCCGAAACAGTCGGACGTCGTCACCTGGTTCGACGCGAACATCAAGTAGCCACCCTTCGCGATGGCTTCTCTCATCACCTCCGACGCGCTTGCCGGGCGTCATCCCATCCTCCGCGACGAGTCGATCGTCGCGGAGGATGGTGGTCCGGCCGCCACGATGTTCGCGGTCACTCCGGTCGACGGCGCCGTTCGCCGGGCGCGCGGTAGCAGGCTCCTTCGCCTTCGATTCAACCCACTCACGGCCTTCTGGCTGCTGATCGTTGCAATCCTGGTGCTGCCGATCGCGCTCTTCCTGGCCGGAGCCTTCTCGCCCCGACTGCTCGACCAGGGTCCGCAGTGGTTCACCCTGTCGGCCTTTGCGACGGCACTCAACGGGCATCTGCTGGTCGGTTTCCTCAACTCATTGATGGTCGGAGTCTCCACCGCGGTGATCTCGGCAGCGATCGCATTCGGCCTGGCGTGGCTCGTTCAGCGCACGGATGTCTGGGGTCGGCGACTGTGGACGGGTGTCGTCTTCGCCCTCCTTCTCACGCCGTCGTACCTCATCGCCCTCGGGTGGGAACGTCTGCTGGAGCCGAACGGTGTGCTGCAGACGCTCGGATTCGATCCGAGCGGCATCCGTGACATCTTCTACGGCCCGGTCGGTATCGTGCTCGTGCTGACCGTGAAGGGCATACCGTTCGCGTACCTCGCGATCTCGAACGCGTTGCGCGGTCTCGGTCACGAGTTCGAAGATGCCGTACGCGTGCACGGCGGCGGCCCGCTTTCGGCCATCGCGATCGTCGTGTCGTTGCTGGGTCCCGCCATCTGGGCTGCCCTGGCTATCGTGTTCGCTGAATCCGTCGGCGATTTCGGGGTCGCTTCTACGCTCGCCAACGATTCCCACTTCACCGTCGCGACCTTCACCCTCTACAACGCTGTCCAGGCGTTCCCGGTGCAGTTTCCGGTCGCGGGAGCGGTGAGTTGGCTGCTTCTGCTCTTGGTGGTGCTCGCATTGTTCGCGCAAAGCCGCGCGCTTCGCGGTCGGAGCTACCGAGTGCTCGGAGGACGCACGCGCCCGGCGGTTCGGCGCACCCTGTCACTCCGATCGCAGATCCTTACGTCGCTCACGCTGACGCTCCTGCTGCTCATCGCGCTCGGCGTTCCCACTTTCCGAGCGATTTCGGCGTCGCTGATCGACGGGCTCGGCTCGCTTGCCGGCACACACGAATGGTCCCTTGCGAACTATGCCAGGGTCATCGACAGCCCCGATCTCAGCGGCCCGCTCCTCTATTCAGCGCAACTCGCGGCCATCACAGCGAGTGTGACCGTGATCATGGCGTTGGTGTGTGCGCGCATGCTGGCGAACAAAGGGAACTCCTTCGGCGGCAAATTCCTGGACCTCGTGCTGCTGGCCGCCGTCGCACTTCCCGGCATCGTGTTCGCGGCGGGATACATCTTCGCCTACAACCTTCCGGTCACGAACTCGATCGGCATCCATCTCTACGGCACGACGAGTCTGTTGCTGCTCGCCTACCTGGCGACAGCGCTGCCATCCACCTCCCGGGTTCTGTCGGGCAGCATGAGCCAGATCCAGGATTCGATGATGAACGCGTCCCGGGTTCACGGGAGGGGAGCGATCCGCTCGTGGCTGTCCATCGTCGTGCCGGTCGTCGCCCGCCCCCTCTTGACCGCGTGGCTTCTCACCTACACGGCAACGCTCCTCGAACTGCCGGTGTCGCAACTACTCGCGCCGCCTGGATCGCAACCGATCTCGGTCGGGATCACGACCGCGCTCGGCAAGTACGACTTCGGCGGGGGCACGGCCATGGAGGTCCTCGCCATCCTGTCCGCTCTGGTGGTCGTCGGGATCGGCTACCTGTTGTTCCGCATTCTCACGCCACGCGGATGGCGCCAATTGGGAGGAGCTCGATGAGCGCCATCGAAGCACCGGTCGTGGACCAACCGATCGGAGATCGCGTTCGCCGCGGGCACGAAGTGGGGGTCAGGGGCGCCACCAAGACCTACGGCGGGGTCGAGGCTCTGAAAGGAGTGGACCTCGATATCAAGGAGGGGTCTTTTACGGTCCTACTCGGTCCGTCCGGTTCGGGCAAAACGACTCTGCTGCGGTCGATCGCGGGGATCGAACGGCTGGATGCCGGGAGCATCAGACTCGGCGACACCGTCGTGAGCAATCGTGGCACGCATGTGCCGTCGGAACGCCGCGACCTGGCGATGGTCTTTCAGGACTGTGCGCTGTGGCCGCACATGACCGTACGCCAGAATGTGACCTACGCATTGCGTCGGCGCCGAATCGGATCGCGGGAGGCGTCGACGCGTGTCGACGAGACCCTCGATCGGGTCGGCCTCGCGTCCAAGGCGTCCGACTACCCGCACCAGCTCTCGGGTGGACAGCAGCAGAGGGTCGCGCTGGCGCGCGCGATCGTCGGATCGCCGGCGCTCATTCTGTTCGATGAACCCCTTTCGAACCTCGATGCGGATCTTCGCGAGCATCTGCGGCTGGAGATCGCTACGCTCACCAGGGAGTCGGGTGCGACAGCCCTCTACATCACGCACGATCAGGGTGAGGCTTTCGCGCTGGCCGACGAGGTCGCGATTCTCCGCGGGGGAGCGATCGAGCAGCGTGGAACGCCAGAGTCGATCTACCGTCGCCCCGAAACTCCCTTCGTCGCACGGTTCACGGGGCTCGCCGGGTCGTTCTCCGGCGTAGCGGCGAGCATTCATGCCGAGTACGTGACGGTTCGGGTCGGCGATCGCGAACTCCACAGCACGATCGGCCCCGGCGTGCGCGAAGGACGTGAGGTCGATCTGATGATCCGGCCGATCGCCACGCGGCTCGAGGCGCTCCCGGCGGGTACTCGGTTCAACGCGTCGTCGACACCGGATCAGAGCGTTCCGGGCCGGATCCTGGACGTGGCCTATCGCGGACGTGGCTATGACCACGTGGTCGGTTGCGAGAGTGGCGTCCTGACATCCGTCTTCGACGAACGCGCCTGGGCGCGCGGCGAGGAGTGCCTGGTGAAAATCGATCCCGAAGGCTGCATGGCATTTCCGGCGTCGCCCGTCACCCAACGTGACTAACAGTCGTTACAATTGCAACCGAACGTAAAATATCTAACAGGAGTGTCACGAAATGAACGACGCAGCCCTCTTCATCGCTGTGTTCCTCGCCTGCCTCGTCGAGGCTGTCGAGGCGACCACGATCGTACTCGCCGCGGGGAGCACCCGCCACTGGAGGTCCGCCATCATGGGCGTGCTCGCAGGTGTTGTCGTGCTCGTCGTCGCTATCGCGATCGCAGGCCCGGCCATCGCGTTGCTGCCTCTCGGCATCCTGCGCCTGGTCGTAGGCGGACTTCTGCTCGTCTTCGGACTTCAATGGATTCGCAAAGCCGTTCTGCGAGCGAGTGGATACAAGGCTCTCCACGATGAGGAGCTGATCTACAAGAAGGAAGCCGAAGCGGCGCGCGTCGCAGAGAGCAAGGCTCGCGGCGGGATCAAAGACTGGTACGCGTTCACGCTCGCGTTCAAAGGTGTCGTCCTGGAAGGCCTCGAAGTCGTCTTCATCGTTCTGACCTTCGGCGCCAACCAGAAGAACCTCCCGCTCGCGGCAGTGGGCGCCGCCGCTGCGGTGGTTCTCGTGGTGATTCTCGGGATCGTCGTGCGAGGCCCCCTGTCTCGCGTGCCGGAGAACACCCTCAAGTTCATCGTCGGAGTGATGCTGACCGGGTTCGGCGTGTTCTGGGGCGCCGAAGGTGCCGGAGCCGTCTGGCCGGGAGCGGACATCGCACTTCTCGTTATCGTGCCGGCGATCGCTGTCGTCTCGCTCGCTCTCGCGTGGGGGATGCGAAATCACCGCCGGGCGAAGCTGGCCGCAAGCCAGTTGCCGACGCCGACCAGCGAGGGCGTCCTCGTCACCGCGAACGCGTCGACCGAGGTCAACCCGGACGGCACGGCCGCGGCCACCGCTGCGCAGCAGAAGGCGGCCACGGAACCCGCGGAGAGTCCGGCCCTCAAGCCGACGGTGCGCACCCGCATAGCGGCCTTCGGCGCCTTCTGGTACGACTTCATCATCGGCGACGATTGGCAGATCGCATTCGGGGTGGCGCTGTCGTTCGCGATCACCTTCGCCGTCGCGCAGGTCTCATCCCTGGCGTGGATCGTCGTTCCGATCGCCGTGCTGCTGCTGATCCCCTACGGAGTGAAGCGCGCCCTGCGGTAAGAGGGGGATGCGTCGCATGGGTGCTCGTGCGACGCATCGGCCGCTCCGTGTATCGGCTGCACGATTGTCGCAGGAGCCCTCAGTGCCCTTCCGGCTCCTCGGCATAAACCCTGGCCGCATAGTCTTCCAGCGCGATCTCACACCGCTTCAGTGCTTCTTCCGCCTCAGTGCGGCCGGGGGCGCCGAACTCGTCGCGGGCGCGGACCTTGGCGAACCAATTCACCAATTTGGTGTGGTCGACTTCGTTCTCTTCGAGTTCGGCGTAGCTGAAGTGATTCTTCTCGTACTCTTTCTGCAGTTCCGCGAGAAAGCCTTCGCTTCGGTCGACGATCTC
>FSYX01000162.1_pt1 | contig 12665 bp, 14 predicted proteins | sample 1638671 | NCBI WGS metagenome assembly FSYX01 (sample SAMEA3914813, study PRJEB12502) | metagenome | biome: forest; material: soil | place: Canada | collected 2011-07-07 | depth 0.3 m
CGTGGTGTTCGTCGCTTTCCTGATCGGGGAGACGGTGGCAGATCAGCAGCAATGGAACTTCCACGCTTGGAAGAAGTCGGAGATCGGGGCCGGTCGCACACCGGAACCGCGGTTTCTGCAAGCGGGTCTCTTTCGATTTTCACGCCACCCGAACTTCTTCTTCGAGCAGGCGCAGTGGTGGGTGATCTTCGTCTTCGGCTGCGCGGCTGCCGGTTCCATCCTGCAATGGACCGTGATCGGTGCTGTGCTTTTGACGCTGCTGTTCGTCGGTTCGACGACGTTCACCGAAAGCATCTCGGTGTCGCGCTATCCCGAATACGTGGACTACCAACACAGAACGTCGCCGGTCGTTCCCTGGTTTCCGCGCCGGGGTGAAGGCACGATCGCAGCGGGTTGAGCACAGCGGCCGGGCATTGGTGTTGAATCTAGGTATGGCGATCATGTTGGACAAGCCGGGAGTCGACGGGCTGAGCGACGCTGTGGGCGTGCTGCGGGAGTGGCAGTACGACGGGGCGCCGATGCAACTGCATCCGGGAGACCTGGGCTGGTTCTGGCGATTCGGTGCAGAGGCGACGGCCGCGGCAGTCCGCACCTGGAGTCAGGATGGACAGATTCTCGCCGTCGGGCTGCTGGACGGTCCCGACCTGTTGCGGATGACGATCGCGCCCGACGCTCAGCGGAACGAGGAACTCGCGCGACAGATCGTCGACGACGTGGTCGAGCCGAGGCGCGGTGTATTGCCAGAGGGCAAGGTGAACATCGAAGCGCCATCGGGGGCGCTGATCCACGACCTGCTGTTCGCGCACGGCTGGAACACCGACGAGCCGTGGACGCCGCTCCGCCGCGACCTCACGGAGCCAGTGAGCGACCCCGGTGTCCGGATCGAAGTGACAGACGCGAAGACGGCGCACGTGCGTGCCGCCGTGCATCGGGCATCGTTCGACCGGACTACCTTCACGAGCGAAAGGTGGCACGCGATGGCATCCGGATTGCCTTTCGCCGACGCCCGGTGCCTACTCGCGTACGACGACCAGGGCACTGCGGTGGCCGGGGTGACAGTGTGGTCTGCCGGCCCGGGGAGGCCTGGGCTGATCGAGCCGATGGGCGTGCACCGGGAACATCGCGGTCACGGCTACGGCACGGCGATCACCGTCGCCGGGGCGGCCTCACTCCGAGAGCTGGGCTCATCGAGCGCGATGGTCTGCACCCCGAGCTCCAACATCGGCGGCGTCGCCACCTACATGTCAGCCGGCTTCGAGCAACTCCCGGAGGTCCGGGACCGATACCGGGACGCCTAGTCAGGGCGCTGTCACACCGTTCGCACTCCCCTGGCCGGCGGCACGCTTGGCCGGCTTGGGAAACGAGGCCCGCATGTGGTCGGAGTCGAGGTAGTCGGCGACGCCGATCAGGATAAGGCTGAAGACGATCTGCTCGGTCACCATCCAGAGCGGGTAGAGCCCCGGAATCGCTGCCATCACCAGGGTGACGACGGGAAAGATCTTGCTGAACAACCGGAGCCGCGAATACGCCCAGTAGTACCCCTTCTGCGCGCGCCAGGCGAAGTAGAAGAGGGTGACGGTCATGCCGAGAACAACGGCGCACCGCATCCAAACCGCCCACTGCACCGGATGACCAGTCATCTGCAGAACGGCGGCGATCACGACCGCAGCCAGCCCGAGCACGAATTCAGCGACGAGCAGCCAGGTGATGACGACGAACGCCCGGCGGGTTCGCGGGTCTTCGCGTGCCTCGACCGGAATGGTGTAGTCGGCGTGACGACCGCCCGCGATCCGGTCCAGCCTGCGCAACAGCGATTCCATACACCGACGATAACGCGAGCGGCTTGTCGTGGCGTCCGCGTGATGTCAGACGAGGAGCGTAGCGTTGGAGCATGTCGTGCATTCGGTTCAACACTCCAGCTCAGCGTCAGGCGATGCGTGAGCACGCGCCCGTCCAGTTGACTGCTGAGGAGGCCGCAGTGCTGCATCCCTCGCCCCCGGTGACCGAGAGCAAGATTCTGCGGCTGCGGTTGCTGGCGAGTCACGAGAACCCGAAGATCCGCGAATCTGTTGCGAGCAACTACAACACACCGGATGACGTCTTCTTCGCACTCGCTTTGGACGCCGATGAGGGCGTGCGCGCTTGCCTGGCCCGCAACGAGGCCACCCCGTGCGATGTCCTGAGGGCTCTCGCAACCGACAAGTCGGAGACCGTGCGAGGTTGGGTGGCGGTCAACTTCTTCGTACCGGCCGACGTGATGGAGCAACTGGCCTCAGACCGGAGCCGAACGGTTCGGAGCCTCGTGAAATGGAAATCCGAGCTGGCTGAGGTCGGATGAGCGCTCAGGCACCCGCATCGACGCAGGCGCGCTCGAGTGTGCGCGTGGACAGCTGGATCTGGGCAGTGCGCCTCTGCAAAACGCGCTCACTCGCGGCTGCCGCGTGTCGCGGCGGTCACGTGCGCGTGAACGGCGACAAAGCCAAGCCCGCCCAGCCGGTGCGAATAGGCGACGAGATCCGCTTCCGAGACGGCGGCGTCGAACGCATCGTGGTCGCCACTCGCCTGATCGCGAAGCGCGTCGGCGCAACGGTCGCGGTCGAATGCTTCGACGACAAGACACCCAAACCCGTCGAGGCGGTCGAGGTGCCGGCCGTCGTTGCGCGTGAGCGCGGGGCAGGACGCCCCACGAAACGCGATCGGCGCGTGCTGGATCGTCTGAGGGGACACTGAGCGTGGCAGATGCGGGCGTGGCGAACGCGAGCACGGCGGATGCGCCCCGAGTTCGAGTCGGGATGGCCGGGTGGATGTACCCGCCGTGGCGGTCCGCCTTCTACCCGAAGGGTCTGGCGCACAAGAACGAGCTGCGGTACGCGGCGGATCGGCTCGACTCGATCGAACTGAACAGCACGTTCTACGGGCTGCCACGACCGTCGAGCTTTCAACATTGGTCGGAGGAGACGCCGGACGGCTTCGTCTTCTCGGTGAAGGGCCCGCGCCGCATCACACACATTCTGCGCTTGCGAAACGCGGCCGAACCCCTCGCCGATTTCTTTGCCTGTGGTCTGCTGTCGCTCGGCGACAAGCTCGGGGCGTTTCTTTGGCAATTGCCGCCGAACCTGCGCTTCGATCGGGTCGCTGTCGAAGACTTTCTCGCGCTGCTTCCCCGAACGACTCTCGCGGCTGCCGCCCTTGGCCGCGAATCGACCCTCGACGATGACAGGATCTGGACCGCCGTCACGGAGCACCGCCCGCTCCGCCACGCGATCGAAGTGCGGAACGAGAGCTTCGTCGACGATGCGTTCATCTCGCTGGCGCATGAGCACGGGGTGGCGATCGTCGTAGCCGACACGGCCGGTCGGTGGCCGTTGCTGAGAGAGATGACCGCCGACTTCGTCTACGTGCGACTGCACGGGGACGAGGAGCTCTACGCGAGCGGGTACACCCCAGAGGCCCTGGATGTGTGGGCACGCGACATCCGCGGCTGGGTCACCGGCTCCGGATGTCCGGATGGGGTCGGCCGCGACGTCTACGCATATTTCGACAACGACACCAAGGTGCGCGCGCCCCACGACGCAATGAGTCTGCGTGAGCGCCTGCAGCGCGAGTGACCGTCAGTTCTGGAGCACCGCGATCACGTTGCTGGCCGGGTCACGGAACCAGGCGATGTCCGGTCCCTGATTGACGGACTTTCCGCGCGCGATGCCCTTTTCGTCGGTGGGGAACGATGGATCGTCGTAGATTCTGGTAACCACGCCCTTCGCATTCAACGCGTCGACAGCCGCATCGATGTCGTCGACGACGAAGTTCAGAATGGTGAAGGTGGCGGGTTCGTGGTTGTCCTTCGGGTAGACGAACACGGTTCCGCCGTCGGGCAGTGTGATCTCGAGGTTGCCCATCGCGCCGTCGGCGACGTCGAGTCCGAGTGTTTCGCCGTAGAACGCCTTGGCGGCGGGAATGTCGTTGACGCTGAAACCGCTGAATCCGCGGACCGGTGTGAACATGGTTGGCTCCTTCGCTGCGCGGCGCTCACCGCACGCGGTTCACGCTACCCCTCTGCCGGGCCGAATTCACTGGAGCCTGAGCGCTCGTCCGCTCGGGCCCCCGCTCAGACGAACCGGATGCCTTCTTGCAGCCGCGTGCGCAGCTCGAACACGCGGTCGACGCTTTCGCGCTCGACACCCGATGCACCGTTGCGCAGCACCTGCGGCAGCAGCGAGCGCCGGATGAGCAGCGAGCCCGAGAGTCGCCCCCGTTCGATGCGGTCGTACGGCACCGCGAGCGCGTTGTCGGGAACGACGATGATCAGCCCGGTGAAGCGCACGCCGACCGACCGCGAAAACGTCTTCGCATCGCGATGGAGGTCGTGGAACGGCTCCGCGTCGGAGCCGATCCCCGCACCGACGATGTCGCCTTTCGAGAGCTTGACCTCAGATCCCCAGTCTTCCGAGCGCACGGCGAAGACGCCGGCCGGTCCGAGCACGACGTGGTCGAGTTTGGCGGCGGAACGTGGATGCACGGCCACGTCGTTCCAGATCGTGTATCCGATTCCGAGGCCGGTGACGGCTCGCGCCGTCGCTTCTTCGGCCAGTGCCTTGGCCAGGAGCCCCCGAATCTCGCGCGGCGCCGACCGCACCAGGCCCGGGTCGTACGGGTCGTCGAGTTCGGTGCCGCGCCCGACCCACTCGCGCATGAGTCGCAGATAGTGCTCTCGCGCCTGGCCTCCCGGGTGGCCGTAAGTACGCGCCCGAACTGCCGTACCGCGGGGCGCTGTGGTGGCGAAGGTCGCGCTGAAGCCGTGTCCTGCCGATCCCCCGGAGGCCGTGTCAGCGGTCGCTGCGACACTCTCTCCGCGATCGAATGCGGCTCGGTCCGCGGGATCGCCGACGAGTTCCCACGCGCGCTGCACTTCCGTGAATCGCGCTGCGCTTCCGCCGGTATCGGGATGCGTCTCTCGCAGCAGTCGACGGTAGGCGCGCCTCAACTCGTCGTGGCTCACCGAAACGCTCACGCCCAACACCTCGTACGGGGTCGGCGACGCGGGGCTTTCGCTCATGCTGCGTGCGTGTTCTCTCTCGGTCGTTCGCGACCGGCGGGCCGCGAACACGACGATACCGTGTGCTGCCGGGAGTGGACCCACAACCGGCTGTGAGGCTGCTTCTTGGTCGTGGCAGGATCGCTGCCGGAATCTCCCATTGAGGCCAGAACTTGACCGCAATTCCCCATACGCTCGAATCAGAGAGTAGGACGGATCGCGAAGCCTTCGCGATCACGGCGAAAGAAGGAATGTCATGAACTGGAAGATCGAACTCATCTTCGTGCCTGTCACCGATGTGGATCGCGCAAAGGCGTTCTATGTGGACCAAGTCGGTTTCGCCGACGACTTCGATGTCACCGTGAGCGACGACGTGCGTTTCGTGCAGCTCACTCCCCCGGGTTCGGCCTGCTCGATCGCGTTCGGTCGCGGCTTGACCGAGATGGTGCCCGGCACTCAGAACAGCATCCAGGTCGTCATTCCGAACGCCGAGGAGGCACGGGCCCACCTGCTGGCGCACGGTGTCGATGCGACCGAGGTCGATCCTCAGCCCTGGGGGCGGTTCGTCACGTTCGCCGATCCGGACGGAAACCGTTGGACCCTTCAAGAGCTGGTGCCGCAGACCCGATAGCAGTCTCGGCACCGGTGTCGGCCCTGCCGCCGGCGCCGGTCCGGACTCGGTCTTGACACCGGGCGTTTGCGCGATATTCTTTCGGTATCAGTTCCAAAACCAATTGGTTATATTTGGAGGACAAGCGCATGGCCGACCAGACCACCGTCGTGACCGAGACCGTCACGTCGGCAGACGGAACTACGATCGCCTTCGAACGCAGCGGCACCGGACCGGCCGTCGTCCTCATCGACGGCGCACTCTGCTACCGCGAATTCGGCCCGGCACGCCCCCTGGCGGCGGCGCTCGCCGACCACTTCACCGTGTACATCTACGACCGGCGCGGTCGCGGCGAAAGCACCGACACCCAGCCGTACTCGCGCGAACGAGAGACAGAAGACCTGCAGGCGGTGGTCGGCGCCGCCGGCGGAGACGCCTACGTCTACGGCATCTCGTCAGGCGCGGGCCTCGCGCTGCAAGCGGCCGCCGCAGGGGTGCGGATGCGCAGACTGGCCACCTACGAGGCACCCTATGTCGCGGCCGGTTGGAAGGATGCCTCCGCCGACCACCTCGGCCACATGCAAGCTCTGATCGCCCAGGACAAACGGGGCGCGGCCGTCAGCTACTTCATGGTGAAGATGGTCGGCGCTCCGGCCTTCGTTCCGATCATGATGCGTGCGATGCCGAAGGTGTGGAGCCAGTTGAAAGGTGTCGCACACACTCTTCCCTACGACCTGCAGGTCATGGGATCGTTCGCCGTGCCCACCGACCGCCTGGCCACTATCACCACACCGACGCTCGTAATGGTCGGCGGCAAAGCGCCGGATGCGATGCGGGATGCACAGGTGGCGGTGGCCGGCGCGATCACCGGATCACGATACGAGGTGCTCGACGGCCAGACGCATCAGGTCTCGGAGAAAGCAATCGCTCCGCAGCTTCTCGCATTCTTCCGGGACTGACGAACCTCCCGGGGTCAGCAGAGGCGCCAGACGGTTCACGCCGGCGTGCGCTTCTTCGCCGCCGACTTTGCAGGGGTCTTCGCCGCGGCGCGGCTGCGTTCGACACTGCGCTGCAGCGCCTCCATGAGGTCGATGACCTCACCGCCTCCTGCTCGTTTCTCGTCCGGCTCGCCGAACGTTTCGGCCGTGTCGACCGCATCACCCCGCTCCAGCTTCGCGTCGATCAGTTTGCGCAGTTCGACCTGGTATTCGTCCGAGTACTTGTCGGGCGCGAAGTCGCCGGCAAAGCTCTCCATCAACGCATTCGACAGGTCGAGTTCGCGTTCGGTGATCTTGGTGCGCTCCTCCAACGCTGGAAACGCCGCCTCGCGCACTTCGTCATCCCAGAGCAGCGACTGGAGCATCAACACGTCGCCGTGCACTCGAAGCGCGCCGAGCCGCGTCTTCTGCCTCAGCGCGAAAAGCACGATCGCAGTGCGGTCGGCCTCCTCCAGGGTGCGACGAAGCAGCACATACGCCTTCACTGATTTCGAGTCCGGTTCGAGATAGTAGCTCTTGTCGAACATGATCGGATCGAGCTGGTCCGAGGGAACGAACTCCACCACGTCGATCTCGCGGCTGCGCTCGGCCGGCAGGGCGGCGAGATCCTCGTCGGTGAGGACGATCGTCTTCTCCCCCGCCTCATAGGCCTTTGCGATGTGCTCGTAGGGGATGATCTTTCCATCGATCTCACAGCGGCGCTGATAGCGGATGCGACCGCCGTCGGCGTCGTGCACCTGATGCAGCTGCACGTCGTGGTCCTCCGTTGCGCTGTACACCTTCACCGGAACGTTCACGAGTCCGAAGGTGATGGCGCCCGTCCAAATGGCCCTCATACTGACCATTTCATCACCGATCGGCTCTTTTTCAACCTCTACTTGACGTTTTGGTCGACCGGCGTAACGTTGGGTGGCACCGCGATCGCATCGGACGGACCGAGGACGGAATGGCGAAGAACGACACCGGGATCGTCGACACTGAGTTTGTGGACATCGGCGGTCGACGGCTGAAGCTCACCAACCTCGACAAGGTGATGTATCCGGAAACCGGCACGACGAAGGCCGAAGTGATCGCGTACTACGCGGCCGTCGCCGACGTGATGATTCCACATACGCGCGATCGGCCGGCGACCCGCAAACGCTGGGTCCACGGCGTGGGTACTGCGGAGGATCACGGCACGGTGTTCTTTCAGAAGAACCTCGACTCCTCAGCGCCCGACTGGCTGAAACGCGGAACGATCACTCACAAGAGCGGAACGAATGTGTACCCGCTCGTGGACGACAAAGCCACCCTCGTCTGGCTCGCCCAGATCGCGTCGCTCGAAGTGCACGTTCCGCAGTGGAGGTTCGGCCGCAACGGACAACCCATGAATCCTGACAGACTCGTGCTCGACCTCGACCCCGGCGACGGCATCACGCTGGCGGATTGCGCGGAGGTGGCGCGATTGGCACGCGTGATCCTCGTCGATATGGGGCTCGATCCGATGCCTGTCACCAGCGGCAGCAAAGGCATCCATCTGTATGCCGCCCTCGACGGCAGCCAGAACTCGGATGCGGTCTCTGCAGTCGCCCACGAGCTCGCCCGCGCGTTGGAGGCCGATCATCCCTCCCTCGTGGTCAGCGACATGAAGCGGGCGATCCGCGCCGGTCGCGTATTCGTCGACTGGAGTCAGAACAACGCGGCCAAGACGACGATCGCGCCATACTCGCTGCGCGGCAGACTGCATCCGACGGTTGCGGCGCCACGCACCTGGAAAGAACTGGAGTCGAAAGATCTCGCGCACCTCGACTTCGAGGAGGTCATGCGGCGCGTTGCAAGAGATGGCGACCCTCTGTCCGAGTTGTCGGCCGGCCGAACCGACGACGACGTGCACGCTGCTGCGGCCGACCGACTCACCGCCTATCGGAGCAAACGCGACGCCACCAAGACTCCGGAGCCGGTTCCGGATGCGGTGCCGCAGTCGACGACAGGGCGAACGTTCGTCATCCAGGAGCATCACGCACGCCGGCTGCACTGGGACTTTCGCCTCGAACGCGATGGTGTGCTCGTCAGTTGGGCGCTTCCGCGAGGCGTACCGACCGATACCGGCAAGAACCATCTCGCCGTGCATGTGGAAGACCATCCGCTTGAATACGGCGCGTTCGAGGGAGATATTCCGCACGGGGAATACGGAGCCGGACACGTGGACATCTGGGATGCCGGCGACTACGACGTCGAGAAATGGCGCGACGGCGAAGAGGTCATCGTCACGCTGCATGGCACACGTGGCGGCGGACTCGACGGCGACAAGCGGTTCGCTCTCATCCACACGGGTGGCGAGGGTAAGGCCGACCAGAACTGGTTGATCCATTTGATGAAGCCGGCCAATGCGGCGGCGGGATCGACCGCGCAACAGACCGGCCCAGCGAAGAAGCCTCCGGTGGCGACGAGTCCGACCGGCTCGACGGTCACTCCGATGCTCGCGACCCTCGGCAGCCCGGCGGACATCCACGAGGAGTCCGAGTGGGCGTTCGAGATGAAATGGGACGGCATCCGAGCGATCGCATCGGTCGAAGACGGAGTACTGCGCCTGACCAGCCGAAACGGGATCGACCTGACGGTGAGCTACCCCGAGCTGGAGGAATTGGTCCAGCTCATCGGCGACCACGAAGCGGTGCTCGACGGCGAGGTCGTCACGCTCGATCAGACGGGACGACCAGACTTCGGGCTGCTGCAGACCCGAATGAAGCTCACCCGCCCCGACGAAGTCGAGGCCGCGGCGAAACGCGCACCGGCCCATTTCATGCTGTTCGACCTGTTGGTTCTCGACGGCGTCTCGCTCGTCAAACAGTCATACGACGAGCGGCGGGAGGCGCTCGAAGTCCTGGTGCACCCGCCGAGAGGCAGTAGCGTCCAAGTGCCGCCCGCGTTCAGCGGTGACCTCGCGCACGCCATTGCCAGTAGCCAGGAACTCGGGCTCGAAGGGGTTATGGCCAAGCGGCGTGATGGCACCTATTCGCAAGGCCGACGCTCGCGCACATGGATCAAGATCAAGAACCACCGCACGCTGGAGGTGGTGATCGGTGGATGGCGCCCCGGCAACGGCCGACGCGCGAACGCCGTCGGGTCGCTGCTGCTCGGTTTTCCGGACGGCGACGATCTGCGCTATGTGGGGCGCGTAGGCACGGGGTTCACGGACGCGGAACTCGACGACCTGAAACGGACCCTGTCGGCTCATCCCCGCACGACGAGCCCGTTCACCGATGTTCCCTCGCTGGATGCCCGGGATGCGCACTGGGTGCGGCCAGACCTGGTCGGCGAGGTCGAATTCGCGGAGTGGACGCCGACCCGGCGCCTGCGTCAAGCCTCGTGGCGAGGGCTACGTCCGGACAAGTCCGTCGCAGACATCAACCTCGACGAGGCCTGACGGCAACCACCTTCCGTGAGAGATGCGAAATGTGTGTCATTCGGCGCGACACAGCCACATTCCGCATCCCGGCGTCAGTCGGTACTCTTCGCCAGGGGGATCCGCACCACGACGACGGCACCGGCTTGCCCGGTGCGTTCGATCCCCACGGTTCCGCCGTGTCGCGCCGCGACCTCCGCGACGAGTGAAAGTCCAAGCCCGTAGTGCCGGGGAGCGGCGGCCGCCGGCGCAGACGGCGCGTTCCGCGCAGACGCCGAACGCGCCGATGCGAAGCGGTCGAACACGCGATCGTCCATGCCTGCAGGGAATCCCGGCCCGTCGTCGGCCACCCTCACCTCCGCGTCACGACCAACGGCATCCACCGTCACGGTCACGGAGGACGTCGCATGATCGAGAGCGTTGTCGATGAGGGCCGTCATCAGTCGCTGGATCGAAACGCGAGTACCGTCGATCCGCACCGAGTCCACGGAGCCGAGCCGAGAGAGGCTCAGCCCGCGCGCCTCCGCCTCGTGGTCGATCCCGTGAACGATCTCGTCCGCGAGCTCCGTCAATTCGACCGGTTCCCGCTCAGCCGACTCCCTCGGGTCGGCGGCGATCAACAGGTCTTCGAGGATCTCGGTGAGCGCACGCGAATCCTGCACGATCTCCTCGATCCCAGCCGAGACGTCGCCGATCGCTTCCGCAGACGGGTCATTCGCGCGTCGGCGCAGCAGCTGGGCGCGCGTGCTCAACAGGGTGAGGGGTGTGCGAAGCTCGTGACTGGCGTCCGCCACGAACCTGCGCTGCAACGCCAGCGCATCCGCCATCGGTCGCATCGCGCGCCGAGACATCCACACGGAGATGGCACCGGCCGCGATGGCCGCCAGCGCACCCGAGAAGACGAGTGCCCAGGTCAGCCTCTGCAGCTCGTCCTGCTGCTCGTGCAGATCGAGCGCGACCTGGACGGTCGTTCCGTCATGTGCCGACGTCTGGATCAGAAACGTGCTCCCCGCGAGCGACTGAGTGCTCTCCGTCGGTGTGCCCGTTCGTTGAACGCTCGCAATAGCCGCCTCATCCGGAAGCCCTGATGGAAGATTCGGTGAACTCAGGATCTGCCCGGCAGGTCCGCCAGACCCACCAGGTCCGCCGGCTCCGCTGGTCCCACCTGGTGCGGGGACGATCGTGACGAAAACCGACGGCGGCGCGTCACGCGGCGAATCGATATGCGATGCCGCCATCAGAGTTCGACGTGCGGCCTCGTTCTGGCTCGCCGCCACGATGCCGTAGACCACTAACCCGAGCCCCGTCACGAGCACCAGGATGAGCACGCCGAACTGCCAGGCGAGCCGAGTGGATGCGCGGCGCAGTTCCAGCGCGTCCCGATGCGGCTCCGGGCGCGTCACGTGCGGACGCCGATCCGGTAGCCGATTCCGCGCACGGTGTGCACGCAGTCACGGCCCAGCTTGCGCCGCAGGTAGTGCACGTAGGTGTCGACGACGCCGGGATCGTCCGCGTCGGCGAAGACGTTGGCCAGAAGGTCGTCGCGCGAGTACACGTGGCCGGGTCGGCGCGCGAGTCGGGCCAAGAGGTCGGTTTCCCGTTCGGAGAGCGCCACCGTGCCGCCGTCTTCTCTGGTGGCCGTCCTGCCTTCGACGTCGAGGGTTCCGCCGTCGAAGGTCAGGACCGGTACGGATGCGCTCGCCCGTCGCCGGAGGACCCTCAGCCGGGCGAGCAACTCGTCGATGTCGAACGGTTTCGGCAGATAGTCTTCCGCGCCACGGTCGAGGCCTTCGACTCGGTCGGACGGGTTGCCGAGTGCTGACAGGATGAGCGCTGGTGTGAGCACGCCCGCCTCGCGCAGCTTCGTGAGCACGTCAAGTCCCTCGACGATCGGAAGACCGCGGTCGAGCAGCAGCACATCGAATCGACCGACCAGCCCTTCGTGCAGGGCGCGTTGTCCGTCACGCGCGATCGTGACGTCGTAGCTTTCGGTGCGGAGCAGGTCACGAAGCATATCCGCCAACCGCGCATCGTCTTCTGCGACCAGCACGCGGGGCTTCTCATCCATGCACGCAGTATAGGTTCGCTGCCCCTGATAACCCGCCGATCCGGGCGCTGCACCGGGCGGCGCTCGACGATAGGATTCTCGATGTGAGCCAAGCACAGATCGCATCCCACCAGCCGGCAGAACCCATCGAACCCGACGAAGAGGGCAGCCTCGTGCGCAGCCTGAGCGCGGAGCTTCCGTCGGCGCTCGGCAATCTGCTCGCCACGCTGGTCGTTCTGGCGTCGCTGTTCTTCGGCATCTGGAGCCTGGTTGCGACCTGGACCCACAATCCCGACAGCGCACTGCCGTTCTTCCAGGTCGTTGTTGCCGCATCCGTCGTGTCGCTCAACGCCCTGTATGCGCGACGCACCTTCAGCTACGTGATCACCCTCATCGGCGCGGTCCTCTGGCTCTGGGTCTCGGTCACCCCGTTCCTTCCGCTCTTCCAGGTTCTGTTTCAGGCCGTGACGATCACGATCATGCTCGTGGGCGTCGTCTTCTCGCTCGCAGCCGTGCAACTGAGCAAGAAACCTCGGTTCTGACCGACGAGTCGCCATCAGCGCCTTCATCCGAAGCGATCGCGGACGGTGACC